>Ga0194113_10009668_pt1 | contig 11595 bp, 10 predicted proteins | sample TA2MahC200mmetaG_FD_146193 | JGI IMG/M metagenome (GOLD analysis project Ga0194113, IMG submission 146193) | Freshwater microbial communities from Lake Tanganyika, Tanzania - TA2015017 Mahale Deep Cast 200m | ecosystem: Environmental > Aquatic > Freshwater > Lake | place: Tanzania: Lake...
TTCGGCATCGGCAACCGAACTGCCGCCGTATTTCTGTACGATGATCGACATATTCCACTTTCCTCGCGGGATCGGAAATCCATCCCGCAGAATCATGATGCGGAGCTAGTATATCACCCCTTGAAACGGGGTTCAACAGGTTCAAAAACGGTATGAAAACCCTCGGCAAACGGATGCTGATAGCCCCATCAGTCTATGGATTCTTTCGCCCCTCTCCCAAGCCATCCTTGCCGCGAGTCCCGCCCCTGACGGTGGGCAACGGAATACTCAGACCAATTCGGATCAATCGCGTGAGACATTTTAACCAAAGTTTAACACTAAAGTAGCTCGGACAGGTATTGCAAGACCGATCTCTCAAGAGTATAATGTGAATCACCTTTCACCCCCGGAGTAAAGCAATGAAACCGACAAGAGTGATTGCATGGCTTCTCTTGTTGTACTGGTTTTCCATCGCGATTGCCAACGTATCATTCTTCCAGGGCCCCAGCCTCCGAAGCGGCCTTGAGTTTCCCCTGTACACGGGGATCGGCATAGTGTGCTATCACGCCACGCTCAAGATCGGCAAGCACTTCCCCAGACAGCGGAAACCCAAGTACTACAAGGGATCTTCGAGACGGTGAGCACAAAGAAGTTCCTCATCATCCTCATTATCGTCGTCGTGGTGGTGGCCATTATCATGAAAAGGAACTGGTCACGCGTTCGGGAAACCGCCGCCGAAGACACACCTGAGCAAGAGACGGACTAGCCGGCACAACCAGAATTGTGCCCATGTGCCCCCACGTCGTTCGCATCATTGCCATGATTGGCTGCCGTTCTATCCGCCCTTGGAAGCTTCCCCCCGACCCGACCATCATTTGCGCCTGAAATCAAAACACAGTACCATTGATAGCGGGGAGCATTCTCAGGAAAAGCCCTTCTGCATCCATGAACACACCTGTGCCTCCGAACGCACCGTTGATCTCGCTGCGCGGCCTCAAGAAGTCTTTCCGAGAAGGGGAGCGCATCCGGGAAGTGATTCAAGGGGTCGATGCCGACTTCGCCGATGGCGAATGCGTTGCCCTCGCGGGGCGCAGCGGCTCCGGGAAATCCACACTCCTGAACCTCATAAGCGGCATCGACCTGCCATCAGAAGGCGAGATTGTCGTCAGCGGCCTGAACATCGCCAGATTGAGTGAGCAGGAACGCACGTTGTTCCGGCGCAAGAACATCGGATTCATCTATCAGTTCTTCAATCTGATCCCCACGCTGACCGTCATCGAGAACGTATCGCTCCCCCTTCAACTGAACGGCAATCGGGACAGAGCCGAGGCTGTCGCACTCCTTGAGGAAGTGGGCCTGGCGGATCGGGCACGAGCATATCCCGACCGCCTCTCCGGCGGGGAGCAACAACGCGTGGCCATTGTTCGGGCGCTCGTTCATGATCCCCTCTTGCTTCTCGCCGATGAGCCCACCGGCAACCTTGATGCTCAAACGGGACGCCAGATCATGGAACTCCTTGACCGCCTTGTGAGGAGGGCACACAAGACGCTGATCATCGTCACCCATAGCCGGGAAGTGGCCGGATTCGCGGATCGTCTCCTTACGCTGGAGGCGGGCCATCTGACGGAAGGCGGCGACGGGGCGGGGTGGTGATGCCCCTCCTCGCACGGGCCTCATGGCGTCACACCCTCCGGCACCCGTGGCTCATGGGGCTCCTCATCCTCGGCGTGGCGCTCGGCGTCGCGGTAGTTGTGGGAGTCGATCTTGCGAATGGCAGCGCAGGCCGCGCCTTCTCTCTCTCGGTCGAAAACGTCACCGGCAACACGACTCACGAGATCGTCGGGGGACCCACCGGCTTCGATGAATCGCTGTACACGGAACTCCGCCTTGAACATCAATTGCTTCATTCCTCCCCGGTCGTCGAAGGCTATGTTGAAGCGAACGGAGAGACGCTGCACTTCATGGGCATCGATCCCTTCGCCGACCCCGGCTTCCGAGAACGCCTCTCCGGAATCGATCAAGCCACCGGCGAGCGCCTCCTGACCGACCCGAACGCCGTTCTCCTCGCCAAACCCACTGCCCGCCGAATGGGGATCGAGCCGGGCGACACCCTCACCCTTGAGGTCCCCGGAAGCACCCGGCAAATGACCGTCATCGGCCTCATCGATTCCGAGGGAGAATCGGCCACCGCTCTGGAAGGGCTCCTTGTGGCGGATATCGCCACCGGTCAGGAAATCCTGCGCAAAGTAGGCAAGCTCGACCGCATCGACCTCATCCTTACCGACTCCGATCCGTCCCCCGCCCTCATTGAAGAGTGGTTGTCGGAAGGCGTCCAAATCGTCACCGCGGACGCGCGCAAAGAGGCCACCGCCCGGATGACTCAGGCCTTCGAGGTCAATCTTCAAGCCATGAGCTTCCTTGCACTCGTCGTGGGGATGTTCCTGATCTACAACACCATGACCTTTGCCGTCCTTCGCCGCCGAACGCTCATCGGCACGTTGCGCATGCTGGGGGTCACCCGGCGGGAAATCTTCACTCAGGTGCTTATCGAATCCTTCGTCCTCGGACTCATCGGAACGGTGCTGGGGCTCGGACTGGGCTATCTTCTGGCGCAGGGCCTCATCCGGCTCGTCACGAGCACCATCAACGATCTCTACTTCGTCCTCAGCGTGAAAGAACTCATCCTCACCCCGATGCCGTTTGTAAAAGGACTGGCCCTTGGCCTGGGGGCGGCGACCGTGGCCGCCATTCCCCCGGCCATCGAGGCGGCATGGTCCCCCCCTCAAACAGCGCAGCGCCGATCCGCAATCGAGAGCCGCGCGCATCGTTTGATCCGATGGCTCTTCCTCGGCGGAGCGCTCCTCATGCTCGCCGCACTCGGGCTCTTGAGCCTTCCTGATGAAAGCCTGGAAATCGGCCTCACTTCGCTCTTCGTCTTGATCCTCGGATTCAGCCTCATGACGCCCGTCCCGATCATTCTTGTTGCGCGAGGGGCGGGATACGTATTCGGCAAGCTCACCGGCGTGGTGGGGGAACTCTCGGCCGCGAGCGTATCCACGGCGCTCAGCCGAACCGGCATCGCCATCGCCGCGCTGAGCGTCGCCGTATCCATCACCATCGGCATGGGGGTGATGATCGGGAGTTTTCGAAGCACCGTTGACGTGTGGATCACCCACACCCTTGAGAGCGACATGTACGTCTCATCGCCCCATCCCGTGGCCAGCCGCATCGATGGCACCCTTCCCCCGGAGGTGCTCCCGCACTTGGAATCCGTTCCCGGCGTGAAGGAAATGACCCTGAGACGCATGGTCAAGGTGGAATCGCCGGAGGGACCGACGCAACTTCTGGCCATCCGCCAGCCGGAAGAGGTCTTCCGCAACGACCGTTTAAAGAAAGGAAAACCCTCTTCCCTATGGGCTCCCTACAAAGCGGGCGAAGTGGTTTTGATCTCCGAATCGTACGCCTACCGACACGGCGTATCCATCGGTGACCCGGTGATGCTTCTGACCGATCACGGCGAGCGTACTTTTACCGCGGGGGGCATCTTCTACGATTACGCCACCGACCGGGGCATGGTGATGATGTATCTGGATGAGTACCGGAAGCACTGGGACGATCCCTACCTTTCCTCGGTGGGGTTGACCGTTGCCCAAGGCGAATCTCAGGATGCGGTGATGCAAAGCGTTCGGCGCGAACTCGCGGATACCCCCAACCTTGTGATCCGGCCCACGGCGGATATCCGCGAGGAGACCCTCGATGTGTTCGACCGCACGTTCACGATCACGAACGTTCTAAGGCTCATCGCCATTCTCGTGGCCTTCGTGGGGGTGCTCAGCGCGATGATGGCGCTCCAACTCGAACGCACCCGCGAATTCGCCGTGCTGCGCGCCACCGGAGTCACGCCGGGAGAACTCTGGCGAATGATCAGCATGCAAACGGGCTTGATGGGGTTCATCGCCGCGCTGCTGGCCTTGCCTCTGGGACTCATGATCTCGACGGTCTTGATCGAAGTGGTCAACACCCGCTCGTTCGGATGGAGCACCGAGATGCTCATCCCATGGCACGTGATCGGGGAGGCGATTGCACTCGCGCTCGGCGCGGCGCTTCTCGCGGGCATCTACCCGGCATGGCGCATGGCGCGCACGCCGCCGGCGGCGGCACTGAGGGAGGAATAGCGGTGTCTCGGAAACGGGCATTGACTTCGCAGAATCCCCCTCCGGTCCCTCTTTGCGAAAGGGGGAGTCAGGGGGATGTGGAGATTCGAGCGCACCGCCGGAACCATCGATGGTCTTTCGGAACGGCAATACGTTCAGCCTTGGCGTTTCTCACCCTCCTCTTGTTCATCGGTTGCGGGCAAGCCGCCGAAAAGCAAACCCGCGAGCCGGCGATGGACATTACCTCCCTTCTCGGCGATGGGGATACTCAGGGCTACGCCCGCGCTGAATCGATTCGCCAGTTCATCTTCCCTCAAGATCACGGCCCTCACCCGGAGTTCCGCACCGAATGGTGGTACTACACCGGCAATCTGACAGATGACAGCGGAGAGCGCTACGGATTTCAACTCACCTTCTTCCGCATCGCCCTGAGCCCGCCGCAGGCTACAGAGCGCGAATCCGCATGGACTACGAATCAAGTCTACATGGCCCACTTTGCCATCACCGATACCAGGGGAAAGACGTTCCAGGGATTCGAACGCTTCAGCCGCGCTGCGCTCGGCCTTGCCGGAGCGGAGGCCGATCCGTTTCGAGTATGGCTCGAAGGATGGGAGGCCGCAGCAATAAACGGCCTTTCCTACCCACCATCGCTGGCACAAACACAGACGCCATCGATTTCCACACAAGGGGAGTTCAGAGGGGAACCCCCTCTGACGGGGGCTTCGGGGGCGTCCCCCGAATTCTCCTCCCCCTCTCCCATGGAGAGGGGGCCGGGGGGTGAGGACATCGAGAATGCCGATACCTCCCCGTGGAGACTGGAAGCCTCAGAAAACGATAGCGCATTATCCTTGGTAGTCAAGCCGCTCAAAGGGATCGTCCTTCAAGGCGACCGGGGCTTGAGCCAGAAGGGTTCGGAGAAGGGCAATGCCTCTTACTACCACTCGATCACCCGGCTTGAGGCGAGCGGTATCCTCACCATCAACGGGGCCGAGCGCGCTGTGGCCGGAACCGCATGGTTCGACCACGAATGGGGCACGAGCGCCCTTGGAGAAGACCAGGCGGGGTGGGATTGGTTCGCCCTCCAATTTGATGACGGCTCCGATCTCATGTACTACCGGCTGAGGCAAAAAGACGGCGGCACCGATCCCCACAGCGAAGGGACAATCGTTGACCCGGCGGGCAACACCTTACGGCTAGCCCCCGATGATGTCTCTCTGGACGTGCTCGACTCGTGGCGGAGTCCGAGCGGCACGAGCTATCCGATCAAGTGGAGAGCGCGCGTCGAACCGCTCGGCACGAGCTTCATCATCCGGGCCGTGATCGAGGCTCAGGAGCAGAATCTGAGCGTGCGCTACTGGGAAGGGGCGGTGGATATCCTCAACGAGTCCGAGACCGAACCCCTCGGCCGGGGATACATGGAGTTGACGGGGTACGCCGGGCGGTAGCACCGTCATTGAGGACACCTGGTCAAAACCAACACGGCCCTTGCCTAAAGCCGTTTGGCGTAACTATCCAAAAGAGCGGAGACGAACGTTTGGTACTTGAGCCCTCTCTCCCGGGCATATCTCTTGTACTGCTCAATCGTTTTCTTCTTGAGCTTCATGGTCACGGGGACCGTTTCCTCTTTTCGGATCATCTCGGCAATTTCGTCCGGCGAGGGCAGAAAATCATCGACCGGCACCGACCTCTCAATGGCTTCCGCTATATCCGTGGGCGCTTTGGTATAACCTTTAGCCGTGCTCATACTTTCGCCTCCCTTCTCTCCAATACCCGGCACCGATTATGCGAACGTTCCCGCCCCTGAGGGTGAAACGCACCGTCATCACTCGATCCCTTACCCTGCCAAAACAGAAGTAACGCTCCTCCTCATCCGAATGACCGGGATCAAACGCAACCTTCCGGTTTGGATCAAGGAACGCCTCAACGGCTTCTTCAAACGAGACACCGTGCTTTTCGATATTGGCAAGGTTCTTCCAGTCATCCCATTCGAATTGCATCGATGCCCGCCGCTATTGATTATACACCGGAATCCATATCATTGGCCATATAGAAATACTTATTGAAAGCAATTCTCTGAGGCGGCCGCGAGCCTTCTGATCGTCATTGCGAGCGAAGCGAAGCAATCTCCTCACCATACCCACCGTTGAGATTGCTTCGGGGCTGCGCCCCTCGCAACGACGACTACCATGAAACTGTAGCGCAGGTTGGGACAACCTGCGCTACAAGGTGATCTCTTTCACGGGGAAACGATAAGCGTTGCCTTCTTTATCCCGGATGGTCAGCATCTCATACTGTTCCCAGAGGAGCGGGTCCATTGAACAGTAGTATGCGACCGCCTGGCCGGGGTTGAGCATTTGTTCCCACGGTGGGAAGAGGTGACTGCATTCCAGGGCGCCCTTCTCGTTTTCAAGGATGAAGCGCGGCGTCACAGTGACCGGGCGATCCCCGATATTCCGCACGTGCATCTCAAGGTTCTGGTTCGGGATGTTGCAGCATTTGAACGCCAGAACCTCTTCCATGCACGAGTTCATGATCACCTTCACGGCGAGCATGTCCTTACCCCCGGCGCCATGCCAAAAACATGAGGGCGCGTCTCAAACGCGCCCTCATTGACAATCGATCCTCGATCCGCTCTCTAGTCAATACCGAAGATGCCCACAGAGACAACACCCCTGGCCGGCTCTCCGCCCAGGTTGTGGGTCAGGCCCAGATGAACGTTTTTCACCTTCCGCTCCGGCGGCACCCTCTCCAGAAGCTGCTCGTAAACGGCATAAAGCATCCTGAGTCCGGATGCGCCAATGGGATGCCCGAAGCACTTCAGGCCGCCATCGACCTGACACGGTATCTTCCCGTTCAGATCAAAGAACCCACTCATGATATCATCGTAGGCCTTTCCCTTGGGCGAAATGCCGAGGTCTTCCATGATGATCATCTCGGTGATGGAGAAGCAATCGTGGACTTCCATCATGTTGATCTCTTCCCTCGGGTTCTTGATCCCGGCTTCGGCGTAGGCTTTGGCGGAGGCCGTTTGAGTGGTCCAGAGCCCGGTGCCGTCCCATTCCTTGTACAAAGTTTCCTCGCCGTTGGCCACGGATATCTGCACACCCTTGATCTTCACAATATTCTGGTTGGGCTTGAGGCTTTTGGCGATCTTGGGCGTGGTCACGATGGCCGCCGCCGCACCATCGCTGACGCCGCAGCAATCGAAAAGCCCGAGCGGATAGGAGACGATCGGCGCGTTCTTGACCTGCTCATGGGTGATGGGGAAGCGCAGGTGAGCGCGGGGATTCATCGCCCCGTTGGCATGGCTCTTCACGGAGATGTGAGCCATGGCATCCTTGATCTTGTCCATAGGAATCCCGTATTTCTTCGAATAAGGGGGCGCGAGCTGAGCGAACGACTGCGGTCCCGATCCGTTGTACCCGCCGATTCGTGGATACGCTCCGCCGCCGCCGATGGGCAGCCCGGCGAATCCGGTATCCTTGAGCTTCTCAACCCCGAGCGCCAGAACGATATCGAACGCGCCCGCCGCCACCGCATAGCTTGCGGCCCGGAGCGCTTCCGTAGCCGTGGCGCAGAAGTTCTCCGTACGCGTGAGCCCAATATGGGGCAGCTTCAGGATTTCGCCATGATAGACCGCCGCCTTCCCGAGGTTCACTTCATCATAACAGGTGCCCACGTAGGCCGCCTGTATGTCTTTCTTCTCAATGCCCGCATCTTTGAGGCACTCAACGAAAGCCTCGACCATCAAATCCTCGGCACCCGATTCCCAGCGCTCGCCAAAGCGGGTACACCCCATCCCCAGTATGGCAACTTTGTCCTTGATCCCTTCAGCCATGTTACTTCACCTCCTGCGCAGGCATCGCTTTCCAGAAATACCCGATGATGTTCCTGGCTTTGTCATTGTACTTTCTGCGGAAAGTCATCGTCATCGCCTTTCCCGTAGAAAGCTCCTCAAGCGTGCAATCCGTAAGCTCGAACATGTTCCGGCCACCGCCCTCGAACTCAAGCCGCGCGGTCAGGAGCGGCGGGTTGAGGCCGAGCATGAGCATATCGCCGGTGTAGCTGATGATGTGGGCGGTCCTATCGGCAAAGGGATAGGGTTCCATTTTGTCCACAGCTCCACAGGCCGGGTTAGCGCAGATTCTCTGAGGCGGCCACTGCGGCGTGCCGCAATTGGTGCATCGGGTACCCCACAAACCAAGGACTTCCTTTCTCCGCCGCCAGAGCATGGAAAGCGCGGTGTAATCCGCCACCTCATTGCGCATGCCGATATCGGCGGGGAGGATATCGCGCCAGACCAGATACTTGGTGTAGCTACCGAGATCCGCCTTCTTCGCCAGATACCCGGAAACCCCGAGGTTGTGAGCCTTCTTCGCGATATTCGGAGTTACTTCGAAGAGCAGCGCATCGGCCCCACTGCCGTAGCTCACTACGATTATCTTGTCACCCGGCTTGGCGCTCTCAAGGGCATGGGCGAACATCACCATCGGATGGGACGTTCCCGAGTCTCCGATTTCAGCCTGAAGATCGCTTTGTTCCGCTTGAGGCGCGATGCCCAGCTTCTTGTTGATATCCTTGCGGGCAGCCCGGTTGTTGCACGAATAGACTATCCTGGCGCAATCGGCGATCTTCAATTGACACTTCTTCAGCAGCCCGTTGATTGCCTCAGGGATGAACTGGGTATAGCCCATATCGCGGATCCACCGTTCCTCCCATTGCCGGTCGAACACGGCGGAATCCGAACGCATGTGATCGACAAAATCGTAGGTGACCGAATAGGACCCTTTGAATTCGGCAACTACGTTCTCGCTGCCCACCACAAATGCGGCGGCGGCATCTCCGAAAACCATTTCCTGAGCCGTCGCCGCCATCCCCAACCGGCAATCGGCTGAGGCTACAAGAATGTTGTTCACCCGCTTGGATTCCACCCCCTCCAGAGCGGCCAGGAGCGCGGTGGTTCCCGCCTTGAGACCGCCGCTGAAATCGGCGGCCCTCACCTGATCCTTCACGTTCAGGGCAGGAATGATGATGCCCGCGTTGAGCCTTTCCTTATAGGGCATGGTGGTCGAGGCGAAATAGACGCCCTCCACTTTCGCCCGATCCACACCTTTGAGCGCATCGAGACCGGCCGCCACCGCCATGGTGATGGGATCCTCATCAAAATTTGCGACCGCCTTCTCACCCATGGCATGGGCCATGATGGCGATGTTCATCCATGCCATCGACTGTACGATCGCGCTACGTTTGAGGCGGTATCGCGGGACGTATCCGCCATAAGTACATATTCCAGCCATATTACCTCCCTCAGCAAAGTATCAATTCACGGTGCAACCACAACCGAATCCCCAACGAGACGGGGTTGAGTGCCTTCAATCAAGGCCGGACGTGCCCCGTGCCAACGATTATACCACACATCTTTCCCAAATGGACGTATTCGCCGCCATACTTCCTTTTATCAGCCTAAATGATTCCTTTTGGATTGGTCGTATGATTCACTTAACACATTATGGAACCAATGATGTATCAGATTGACATGAGCCCCCCTGCAATGTACAATGACAACTAATTGCGGCGGGGGGCATTTTCTACTGCAAAATGAGCGCCGATATCGCTGAACTGTTAACAGTTCGATAGGGAGGCGCAAAGAGCCCGGCACCAGATGGGAGAGAGAGGGCGGGCTCGGCTTTCGAATCTCCGAAAACAGCACCAAGGCCCATGTTCCGCCCGATGCGTCAACCAAGCGGAGGATCGTCATGAATCTGGACCTGACCGAAGAACAACAACTACTGCAGAAATCGGCGCGCGACTTCTTCGAGAAAGAATTCCCGAAGACTCTGGTGCGTCAAACGGAGGAAGTCGCCTCGGGGTACAGCCCCGAAGTGTGGAAGAAAATGGCCGATCTGGGATGGCTGGGACTGATCATCCCGGAGGAACACGGAGGCGCCGGCCTCGGCTTTCTGGACCTCATCGTCCTCCTCGAAGAGATGGGCAGAGGGTGCCTCACCGGGCCGTTCTTCTCCACCGCCATCCTCTGCGCTCTCCCCATCCTCGCCGCAGGAAGCCAAAAACAGAAAGCAGAATTCTTGCCCAAGATCGCGAGCGGACAACTGATCTTCGCACTGGCTTTGACGGAGCCCAGCGCCACCTACGAAGCCTCCGGCATCACCACCAAGGCCGAGCGCGATGAGGATACCTACGTCATCACCGGCACCAAGCTCTTCGTCCACGATGCCCAGATTGCTGACTATCTCCTCTGCGCCGTTCGAACCAGAGTATGGTCCACGCCGGAGGAAGGCATCAGCCTTTTCCTTGTGGATGCCAGGAGCCCCGGCATTCAGATCACCCCGCTCCAAACCATCGCTGCCGATAAGCAAAACGAAGTCGTGTTCACCGATGTGAAGGTGCCGGCGGCAAACGTTCTGGGAGAACTCGATGGCGGCTGGCCGATCATCGCCCGGCTCCTCGATCAGGCAGCCATAGCCAAATGCGCCGAGATGATCGGCGGATGCGATTGGACAGTCGAGGCCTCCGTAGCCTATGCCAAAGAAAGGGTTCAGTACGGCCGGCCCATCGGCGCCTACGGTCCCATCCAGCACTATCTGGCCGATATGTGGGCTCTCGCGGGCATGGCCAAGCGGCTCACGTATTACGCCGCATGGGCACTCGAACAGAACACCCCTTCGTGCGCCGCCGATGTGGCCAAGGCCAAGGCATGGACCAACGAAGCCTACAAGTATTGCACCCGCATGGGCGTTCAAATTCACGGCGGCATCGGTACTACACTCGATCATGATATCGGGCTCTACTACCGCCGGGCGCGGCAGGCTGCGCTCCTCTTCGGGGATTCCGAGTACAGCTACCGCAAGGTCGCCCGTGAGATGGGCCTCTAGCGCCCAGCGACTTCAGAAGGGAGATTGATATGGATTTCAGATTGACTCCGCAACAACAGGCGCTGAAAAATGAGTTCGATGCGTTCTTCAAGGAAGAGGAGAAGAGAGCCCCCAAGGATTGGATCGGGGGGTTTGAGACCCGCTTCGAGACCGACGAGAACTGGGCCTACTATCGTTCCGTGATCGATAGGGTGGTCAAGAAGGGATGGCTTTCCTTGCCCTGGCCGAAGAAGTACGGCGGCCAGGAGATGAGCCTTGTCGAACAGGCCCTCTTCGCCCAGTCGGCGGAGTACCATAGAGTACCGGCCATCGATGTTCACCTCGCCATCGTCTCCGCCAGTATCCTCGAATACGGAAGCGAGGAAATCAAGTCCCACTGGTTGACCCGGATGGGCCGGGGAGAGGTTAACTTCGCGCAGTGCTGGAGCGAACCCAACGCCGGTTCGGACCTTGCCGCGCTCACCACCCGTGCGGTCGAGGACGGTGATGACTATGTGATCAACGGGCAAAAGATATGGACGACCGGCGCGCATCGGGCGGATCACCTTTTCATCCTGGCCCGAACCGAC
>Ga0194113_10009670_pt1 | contig 11594 bp, 8 predicted proteins | sample TA2MahC200mmetaG_FD_146193 | JGI IMG/M metagenome (GOLD analysis project Ga0194113, IMG submission 146193) | Freshwater microbial communities from Lake Tanganyika, Tanzania - TA2015017 Mahale Deep Cast 200m | ecosystem: Environmental > Aquatic > Freshwater > Lake | place: Tanzania: Lake...
GAAAGCAGTGTAGAGGTTCACTGTGACATCGAAGGCTTCCTGGCGAACAAAGTCGCGCATATCGGACTGCACGATTTCGAGCGGCAAATGCTCATTATCTGCGGGGGCTTTGAGCGCGGCGAGGTAGCGTTCGGTGCGGTCCACGCCGGTAACCTTATACCCGCGCCGTGCCAGTTCGAGCGTGTGCCGTCCCGGCCCGCAACCGAGGTCTAAAACCACTGCACCAAACTGCAATCCGGTCAGTTTGACGACGCCTTCGACCTCACCTGCGGCAGCGGTCCAAAACGCCGGCGGGAATAGGAACGGCTCAAGCAGCGACCAGAAGCGGTCGTCGTCGTAGAAAATGGGGGAGGACATATCAATTCGGCTATTCTATTAAATTTACCTGGCTTAGATTTCTCGATAAGTATTCACCATATTCATCATTGCGGTCAATACAATTATCGAAAATTTTCTCGCTGTCGGCTCTTTCAATCCGGTTTAAAATCATTTGAAAATATTCAGGATTAATCTCGTAAGCAATATAATGTCTTGAATTCAATATGCAAGAAATCACGGTAGTTCCAGAACCTGCGAACGGGTCGAGGACTACTCCATCTTCCGGTGAGCAGGACAGAACCATTCGGTCGATGATTTCGAGAGGCTTCTGGGTTGGATGGTCTTCACGCTCGGAATGAATGCGATGCAGACGAGACACTGTCCAGACATCTTTGGGATTGTAACCTACCTCTAGCCACTTTTTCCCGATGAAAATTGACCTGGTGCGGGCTTTTTTGGTTTCCGCATCATAGGGAATGCGAACTGCATCGAGGTCGAAATAGTAGTTCTTGGATTTAGCAAAGAAACCGATAGTATCGTGAACCGAACTGAACCGTCGTGTGCTGCCGCCCATACTCGGCACCTTCCGGTCCCAGATGATTTCGTTCAGCATTATCATTTTTGTCTTTAAGAATGAAAATATCTCAGGATTAAAACGCCAGGTCGTAAAAATGAACATACTTCCAGTGTTTTTTATCTTAGGTATGACAAGTGACAGCCACTTTTCAGTCCATTTCAAGTAATTGTGTGGGCTGAGTTTATCCGAATCGTTGCCATAGTCCTTGCCCAGACCATAAGGCGGGTCAGCAATCACCAAATCAATGCTGTTGTCGGGAAGGTCGGGCATTCTGCAAAGAGCGTCATCATTGTATATTTTATCGATTTCAAACATAAATCACTCCAAGACAATACTTGTATTTCACTTTAGTCAAGACCATACCGAATAGACAAGTAATTTCTAATATCACCGAGATGATCACTTAATGCAGGATAAACCTCTTGAATAGTTGAATAATGAAACCTGTCATTTTGCACGACATTTTTCCAATTATCAAGTTGAATGTATTCTGACCTATTAATTTTTATTGGTCGTTTTTTAATTACATCATTACGACCATCATATATTACAAGAAAATCACATCGTTTGCTGTCTCTCTTCTCTATTAAATGCGCCATTAACTGGTTACGCATTAATTGATATCCATCGAAACGAAATGGGCAGAGAGTATCGATTGTTAGAAATTCATTTTTAAGAATACCAGGATTGTCCTTGATTATTGACCAATAATACTGAGGTTTTGTTGAATTACATTCTAACGGGCAGACTTTCGGATTTATCATCAATTTCAATCTTGAATCGCATCCAGCTTTATCAGAAATTGAACATTCACCAAATGGTAGTTTGGACGAAGGTCCTGTTCCTTCTGTAAACTTGAACTCGATTAATAAAAGACAATCCTTGTTGCCATATTGATATTCAATCTTCATATCAGACGTGGTTTGCTTATAACCACGAGTGCCGGTAACTTCATTAAATATTTTTGTAACAATTTCTTCGTCATTCCACTCAAATTCAAGTCTATGAATTTTCATATATTCGTGGCCATTTAATCCCAAAGTTTTAACGATGAATTCTCGTAAATGTTCGGGGTGCGACTTGAATTTCCCAAAAAGATTCAAACAGAATGCTTGTGAACTTAGTAGATGTCCAAAAAAATCATGCGGACGAATACCTTCATCACAAAAATATTGTTTGACTTCTCGCCTAATACTTGGTGCGAGGTTAAACCATTGATATCGAATCGGCAATACTAAAGGATGAGTATTCCCATTAAATCCCGGACCAAAGGGGATCCAGCCAGGATTTTTGGGTTCAATTGGAAGTCGATCGTTTTTCCATTCTTTTGCCAGATAGTTTTGCTTCCAGTTCTCTGCATATTTTCTGGCTTCATTGTAGAAGCCTTTGTCGGTGTTTGTTGCCATTCCTACATCCCCCCATACTTCGGCCCGCCGCCGCCCTCCGGCGGCGCCCAAGTGATGTTCTCATAAGGGTCGGCGATGTCGCAGGTCTTGCAGTGGACACAATTCGATGGGCTTAGTTGTAGTTTCTTTTTGCCGTCTTCGGTCTTGACCATCTCATACACCTGCGCCGGGCAGAAGTGCTGGCAGGGATTGCCGTATTCGACCGCGCAGCGCCCGCTGCAGATGTCGAGGTCCAGCACCTTCAGATGCGAAGGCTGATGCTCCTCGTGCTTCGTGCCGGAAGCGAAGACATCGGTCAGTTTGTCGAAGGTCAGCGCGCCGTCGAACTTGCGCAAAAGGGGCTGGCGCAGGTCAGGCTCCTCGGTCATCTTGCGGTAGCGTTTGTGGTCAGCCTCGGCGTGGTAGCGGTTCTTGACGCCGCGCCCGGCAGTCATCATCTGCAGCCCGGTATGGAACATCCCGTTGAACAAGCATTTCTCGTAAGCCTGATGGAAGTTGCGCACGCGGTAGAGTTCCCGCGCCGCCCAACTGCGGTGAAAGCGCTCATCGTAACCTTTCAACACCACGGCGGAGTAGTCTTCCTTGCTCAAGGCTTCGAAAGCGGTCTCAGCTGCCATCATACCCGACTTGAGCGCCAGGTGAATGCCCTTGAGCCGCATCGAATTTAAAAATCCTGCCGACTCGCCTACTAACATCAGCCGGTCGGCGTATATCTGCGGCATCGCCCAATAACCGCCTTCGGAGATGGTCTTGGCGCCGTATTTGACCATCTTGCCGTCCTTCAGCATAGCGCTGATGAACGGATGGGTTTTAAAATCCTGCAGATGCCGGTGCGGGTCGTTGCGCGGGTCGCGGGCGTTCAGCGCCGACGCCACGCCGAGCGACAGCAGTTCGTCTGACATCGCATAGATCCAGCCGCCGCCATATAGGTTATATCCCAATGGATAGCCGAGCGTATGCCAGACCGTCCCGGCGGCAATCCTCCCTTTAGGAATCTCCCATAACTCCTTGACGCCGGTTATGTATGACTGCAGATTGCAGCCTTTGCACAAGTCCAGTTTGCTCACCGCTTCCTTTGTAAGCGAGCCGCGCGGTCCTTCACCTAAGATGGTCATCTTGGCTCGCAACTCCATTCCCGGCTCGCAGTTGGGCTTAGGATTGCCGTCCTTGTCAAGCCCCTTGTCGTCGGTGATGACTCCTTGGAATTTGCCGTCTTCGATGATGACCGACGCGCCGGCTGTGCCGGGCATAATCTGGATGCCTTTATCTTCGGCGATTTTACCGAGCCATTTGACGAACTGATTGAGCGAGACCAGCGGCAGACCGTGGTTGCTCATCGACGCCGGCAGGAAAGGCGCTTTGATTTTCCCGGTCTTGGTGAGCCAAAACATTGCATCGTTTTCGACCACCGGCCCAATGGGCGCGTTGAGTTCCTTCCAGTTGGGCAGTAGTTCGTCAAGTCCGATGGGGTCGAGCACTGCGCCGGAGAGCATATGGTCGCCGACTTCAGCCGACTTCTCGATGACCATAAGCATAAACTCGGCTGACTTTGCCGTGCCTTTAAGTTCGCCGCGGCTGCGGGCTTTTTCGATGAGGTCGGTCAGATGGATGGCGAAAGCCAATCCCGCCGGTCCAGCGCCGACCACCAGGACATCCAAGTCCATTGATTCGCGTTGAAGGTTGGGCATTTTGATGATGATGATAATGATGATGATGAAAATCGCGCCGTAGGCGCGTCATTCCCGCGCAGAGTTTATCCCCGCGAAGGCAGGGACGGGAATCCAGATTCAATCTTTAGTGGGGCAGGCGGTCCCCGCCTGCCAAGAGGCTTTAGGCTTTGGGCTTTAGGCTTTGGATTTTGGGCTTTAGTTGAACGGTAGGGCGGGCGTCCCTGCCCGCCACCTTAAGTTGCGTCGGGTCTTAGCTCGCTGCAAGCGAGCGTGACCAGACGCTTCTTTCCAGCAGTTCAGTGCTAAGTGCAAGACCTGCCGTTAGGCAATTTTCATATTTGATTGAACCTTGCAATGGGATTATGACCTAAATTCTGTATTAAATCCTGTGGAGACCCTGTTTGACGCGATTCATCGCATCTTTTAAGGCTGCGATAAATCGCAGCAAACGAACTATAAGGTGAATTGAATATGCAGTTAACACAGAATCCGGGTATGATTGCTCATAATCCTTGTTAAAACGGTTTCTGCCTGGCCATTAATTTCTTCTTGAAATCCTTTAGGTCAAAACCGATTTCATCCATTTTCTGCTGCAATTCCTGTCGGCTAAGACCTAATCGTTTGGCGGCTTCCGAGAGGCTGAAGTCGGTCATCGCAATCGCGCTGGCAATGGACACTTTTATGACATCCCTCAGAGGTAGAATATTATTTGGATTGAATAATTCTTTCTGCTCTGTATCTTCGTCGTAGAACATCAACACCGACCAGAATGGCGGTTGGGCATTCACGACATTGCAATGAATTTCTTCGTAAACATATTGCGATAGAAATTCGTTTAATTGTTCGACTTCTGTTTCAGATTCAGAGGTCGAAATGGGGATGTTGATCATCCGGCATTTTTGAGACAAGATAACCTCAATTTTTGATAGAGTTTATGATATTTGTTTTTTAAGAATTTGGAACTCCAGCCAGTAATTTACACGCTAAAACGTTGAACTCAAACTTTTTAAATCGCCCCATTCTTTTCCTTTACCATCGTCTCCGGTTTGTCCGGGTCGAAGGGGACGACCCTGCCGTCCAGAATGGCTTGCAGCGCGGGTTTCAAGCCCTTGCGCACATCAGCGGTTACCCGGTCGATGAGCAGCACGCCCTGCAGATGGTCGAACTCGTGCTGGAGAACGCGTGCCGGCAGGTCTTTCAGTGTCTCCTCGACGACTTCGCCTTCGACCGTCGTGTAACGCACCTTAACCTTGTCCGGCCGGGTGACTTTGGCGAAGATTTTCGGCAGCGATAGACAGCCCTCCTCTTTGCTGACATTCGCGCCGCCGAGTTCGAGGATTTCAGGATTGAGATAAGCCTTCATCGATTCATCTTTGACGATAGCGTCCCAGTCGATAATGAGTAGTTGTTTCGACACGCCCACCTGCGGCGCCGACAGCCCGATGCCGTGGGTGGCTTTCAAGGTGTCAAACATATCGGCGATGAGGCGCAGGATGGTCTCATCCACAACATCTATGCGTTCAGATTGCCGGCGCAATAAGGGATCGCCGTAAGGTGTTACTTTAAGAAGCATTTATTCTGGTAGAGATTTAGATTATAAATTTTATAGGGCTGGTGGTCTCGGTCTGCCGATTCAACCCCCGGCTTCAGGAAGCCGGGCTACATTTGCTGCTGACTACGGCGAATCGGCAGCGGTTTGGCATCGCTGTCAACCGCGGAGGATTGACAGCGACAGTGGTGTGGCGGGCAAGAGACGCCTGCCCTACCTTCTTCCTATGCCTCCAGCGCTTGCAGTGTTCCCCTGAGCGGGATTTCGACCCAATTGGAGCGCGTGTTCAACTCATAGCCGATTTCATAGAGCGCGCGTTCCAAAATAAGCGCATTCAGCAGCAGTTCCAATTCCTTGCGGTCGGCAGGCAGGAATTCGCCGGCGGCAGCGACGGCTAAATACTCCTTCAAGAACTCCGCCGACACCCACATTTGCCAGAATCTACCCCAATCGGCGACTTTAGCGCGGCCTTGAGGCGTAGCAGCGGCAGGTTCGACTAACTGCCGCGCGGCGAGCTCCCATACGTAATGAAACGAGCGAAGCATCCCGGCGACATCCTTTAAGGGCGAGCGTTTGATGCGGCGCTCGCCGATGGAGCGCAGCGGTTCGCCTTCGAAGTCGATGATGATGAAATCGGCGCCTTTGCACAACACCTGCCCTAAATGATAGTCGCCATGCGTGCGCAGCCGCATCGCGTGGATACGGCGTTCGCGAATGCGCTTGAAGCGCTCCTCTATGACCTCCCGATAATCGACTAATTTGCGCGCCAGTTCGGCTGTTCCAGTGGGCAAATTATCGATTTTGCTTTCCAGCGCGCCCAAGGCCTGGTCGGCCAGACCAAGCAAGCCGTGCGACAAGGCTCTTTGGTATAGTTCGCCGAAAGGTTCAGGGCTGAACGCCGGATCTTCCGGGTCAGAAGCCAAAACGAGGTGCAGCTCAGCAGTGCGGCGACCCATAACACGCGCTGACTCCAAATAAGCCCCGATAACCTCGCGCGCCAGCGGCGGCGGCTCAATTTTAGCCAAATCCAAGAGAGCGCGCGACTCGACCGGGGGAGGCGTCCGGCCGGCTTCGCTTAAGACCGCTTCGAAGTAATGTTTTAAGCAGTCGATGGTCCATTTAGCGGCATCGCCTTCGTTGGGGATATATTCCAGCAGAACGCCTAAAGTCGCGGGCTTCTCTTTCGGTTCGCAATACTCTAATACGCCGAGCAGTTTAGGCGTGTTGGCAAAAGTGTGTTTTTCAGTTAAGAACCGCCCCATCTCATATTCGGGATTAGCCCCGCGTTCGACGCGGCGAAAAAGTTTCAGCATCGCTTTATCGCCAAACGATATGGACGAGTTCGATTGTTCGGCGCCCATCAAACGGGATTTGATGGGCTTATTATTAAATATCCAGGCCAGTTTCGGGGCATCGAGCGGCGCAGCGTTGATTTCTCCCTTTTGGCCGCGATATTGGCGGCGGCGGCGAATGGTTTCGAGCAGCGATCCGGCAAATCGTGGATCATCGACGGCTTCGACCAGCCAGCCTTCGAATGCACTGCCCGCTGCCGGCTGTGGAGGATTGACGACCGAAGTGATTAGTTTGGCGATAACTCGGTTTGACTGCGTATGATGTAATTTCTCTTTCCTGGTCATATAATGCACCGGAACTTGATAGACTTCCGGCTCGCCTTCGGTGTATTCGACTTGCAGCAGAAGCAAACGGAAGTCGGCATAACCGGCGGCTGAGGCTCTGCGGTCGACGGTATATTGCTGCGTCAAGCGTTCAGTAACTGATGTAATTTTATCCTCTGTCGAGCGCGGAGGATTGGCAGTCGGAATCAGGATGACATCCACAATCTGCACTCGCTGCACGACCTTGTTTTTGCCGATGAACCATCTGCATTTCGGCAGCCATTTAGCGAGGGCGGTTTCCAGACGTTCTTTAGCCGGCTTTTTAAAGACTTCCTGCCAGTTATCCTCGACCGGAATTTCAGCAATCAACCGCGGCGGGACGACCGCTGAGATTTCGACCTTTAGCCGCTCAAGGTCGAACCAGTAGAACGAATGGGGTCCCAACGTTAGGAGATAAGGCTCATCGTTCACGAGGGGGAAGCGTGTCTGCCCGAATAGTTCGATGGGGGTCGCGGCTTTAAAGCCGTTGAGATTTAATTTGACCGGCTGAACATAGCGCGAGAGGTTGGCGACGACCAGCATCGCGGCATTATTATAACGGCGGATGAACGCCAATACTTTGCGATTCTCAGGAAATAGGAATTCAGTCGAGCCTAATCCGAAGACTGGATATCTTTTTCGCAGCGCGATGAGCCGCTTCATCCACCACAACACCGAATTAAGATTTGCCATCTGCGTTTCGACATTTACGGTTTGGTAGTGGTATGCCGAGTCGGTGATGATGGGGAGATAGAGTTTCTGGGGATTGGCGCGGCTGAAGCCGGCGTTGCGGTCGCCGGACCATTGCATCGGTGTTCGCACGCCGTTGCGGTCGCCGAGGTAGATGTTGTCGCCCATTCCGATTTCGTCGCCGTAGTAGATGATGGGCGCGCCGGGCAGGCTGAAGAGTAGTCCGTTCATCAGTTCAATTTTACGGCGGTTATTGCTTAGCAGCGGCGCAAGTCTCCGTCGGATGCCGAGGTTGATGCGCGCTTGCGAATCAGCGGCATAGACGCGATACATATAGTCGCGCTCCTCGTCAGTGACCATCTCCAGCGTCATTTCGTCGTGGTTGCGCAGGAACAGCGCCCACTGGCAGGACTGCGGAATGACCGGCGTCTGTTCGAGGATTTCGATAATGGGGAAGCGGTCTTCCATTCGAACAGCCATAAACAGCCGCGGCATCAGCGGGAAGTGAAACGCCATCTGGCACTCGTCGCCGAGTCCGAAGTAGGCGATGGCGTCGTCTGGCCATTGATTGGCTTCAGCCAGCAGCATCCGGTCAGCGTAGCGCTCATCGATATACTTGCGCAGAGTTCGCAGGTAGTTGTGAGTTTCAGGCAGGTTTTCGCAGTTTGTGCCTTCCCGCTCGTAAAGATACGGCACAGCGTCCAGCCGCAAGCCGTCCACACCCATTCCGAGCCAAAAATTAAGCACATCGAGCAGCGCCCGCCGCACGCCGATATTATCGAAGTTCAAATCCGGCTGGTGGCTATAGAAGCGATGCCAGTAATACTGCTCGGCGACCGGGTCCCAAGTCCAATTCGACGGTTCGAAATCTTGAAAGATGACGCGCGTCTCTTTATATTTTTCCGGTGTATCACTCCAGACATAGAAATCCCGCCAGCGGCTGTTGCGCGGTGAGCGGCGAGCCCGCTGGAACCAGGGATGCTGGTCGGATGTGTGATTCAACACCAACTCGGTGATGACCCGCAAACCGCGCCGATGCGCTTCGCGCAGAAAAGCCTTAAAATCTCGCAGCGTTCCGTAGTTCGGATGAACATTAGTGTAATCGGCGATGTCATAGCCGTCATCGCGCAGCGGCGAAGGGTAGAATGGCAGCAGCCACAACGCCGTTATACCCAAATCCTGCAGATATTCAAGTTTCTGCGTCAAGCCGCGCAAATCGCCGATGCCGTCGCCATCCGAATCGTAAAACGCCCGGATATGCGTCTCATAGATTATGGCTTCTTTATACCACTGAGAATTCATTTATTTTTATTAGTATTTGATATCTATCGGTAGTGTCTTTTTATAATTACGTCATCGTTGAAACTGGCGTTTTCAGTTTATCTGTGTTTGCAGCGCTTGCTTAAGCGCTTCTTCCAGGCGCTGCGGCTCGTCGCTGCCGATGCGGAAAACGCCGCCCTTCTTCAAGCGCAATTCGACCGCATCCAAGCCCGATATATTATACATCCAGCCTCCCGGAATGGCGCGTATTCCCCAGCCCCACCACCACTGATTGCGCGCGGTAGCCGCCGATTCGATATCTTTAAGCGCGATCCGGCGTTTGAGCAACCCCGGACCGAAAGCGACCTTAACCGATCGGTCGTCCACTATGACCAGCAAGCTGCTGAACAACCACCCGGCGAGCCATAACAGCGCTGCGATGCCTATCAGGTAGTAGAATATTTTCTCATCGGCTCGAGGGGTGAGAAAAGCCATTCCGATTACGAAGCAGCCGGCGAGTATCATAGCAGCCAGTATCAAGCCGCCTGATTGACGGTGACGATAGAACTCCACTGTTAAATCCTATGTTTAATGTATTTGACTGGTAATACTAAGAGTTCATATAATTTTCCAAAACCGACGCTATAGCGCACAGATTGAAATCCGCTGAAAAAGGGCTGATAACTATCCGAAGTCTTCCGACCAATTTTCTTCTTTTTGACAGCGGTCGATGAATTCTTCCAGCGACATTTTGCCGGCGAGATGCTCTTTTAAGTCCATTGTCGTAGAACGCCATTTCATAGTGATATCCGGGTTGGTATCGAGGCGGATATGAAATAGCAGGCTGTCGTTGCCGAAGTCGGAGATGGCATTCTCTTGGGCATAGGCGATGAAATGCTCAATGAGTGTTCGTTCGGCGTCGCGGGCGCCATTGAGGGTCGTAACCGGTAGTTTTAAAATGACCGCCGTGCGAAAAGAAGTTGTTACTTGAACGTTATATTGCGGCGTGCCTAAGGCCTTGGCGATGTATTTCGCGCATTCGAGCGGCGCTAATTTATTGCCGCCGCAACCCGCGACAGCGGCGCAAAGCGCGGCTGCCGCGAATATATATATGATGAAACACTGAAACGATGTCGAACGTTTCATTTATATATCTCCAGTATTTTTTAATAGATTATTTTATAATGTATTAGACTTTAGTTGGACCGGATAAAACCCGCTGTGGAAAACTTTGCGATGGCACAGTTAGACACTGCAAATGCAAACATTCAATATAACACTCTAATTCAATAGAATAAAGTCCACAGCGCTGGTCGGATACGGCACATCCAAATACGGCTACCTTCCGGCATCCATTCCCGACCTCTGCGCATAGTTCTTATACCAATCCACATCATTAACTTCGCCGGGCAGGGTCGAATGCACTAAAACATAGTCGTCAAATCCGCTGCGGTCAACGAAGACGAAGACGGCGCCGCCTTGCAGTTTGTGGTAGTTCCAGATTTCGTATGGTTTGGCGTGGATGTCGAGAGGATGGGTTTCGCGCTCGTCCGGCTCACCGTAAAGTGCATAAATTCTTCCCCGGTCGGTCTTATGTCCGGCGGTGCGGGAGTTATTCCAGCGCTTATCGGCTTCGGTTACGCGCTCGCGAAAAAAGCGCCGCGCCGGCACATCCGACGTGGCGGTATCATCGTCATAGCGCCGCCAGAAGGCTTCGAGAAACTGCGCCTTTTCGCCGACGCTCATATTTCGCGCCGCGGTCATTTTCGCCTTGGAGAGTAAAAACTCGACTTCTTTGAATTCGCTCTCGATTTTGGCGCTGTCAACTTCTACAGTCGGCTGTGCCGACGCTGCTATAGGTGGCTTTTCAGATTGGAATATATAGAAGCGCTGGCTGCGAAAGGCGGTTTTGCCGCTCCCGGCCTGCTTGACTTCTATGTTTAATATCCAACTGCCGGTCGCCAAGGCATCGAGATGGACGCTGTCGATATCAGCGAAGGCTTCCGGACCGGCGGTGAGTTGAGACAGCGGTAAGGTTAAAACCGTCTCGCCTAATCCGTTGGTAATCCAGCGGCGGATGAAATACTCGGCCGGCAGGCTGTCCGCCGCCGGTGGATAGACTTCGAAATATGAAATAAAATAAGGCTGCGTCAAGCCGAATAAACGGCGCGGATTGGGGATGATGGCGCAATCGCCGCGGTCGAAACGGGGATGCTGACCGGCCGGCAGCAGATAACTGGAAAGTTCAATATCGGACAGCGTCAAATCGGCATCCTCGAACAGATCCACGACCAAGGTTATCTGCCGGCGCCATTTATGGTTCGACAGGCTGTCGCGGGCTTCGGCGGTCAAGCCATAGAGTCCCGTTTCGACGGCATAGACCCGGCCGTCGATGATGCGCTGGGCTAATGTTATTTGAGACGGATCGGATATTATATCTTCGATAATCCAACTGTCGGAAGCCAGCAG
>Ga0194113_10009678_pt1 | contig 11589 bp, 8 predicted proteins | sample TA2MahC200mmetaG_FD_146193 | JGI IMG/M metagenome (GOLD analysis project Ga0194113, IMG submission 146193) | Freshwater microbial communities from Lake Tanganyika, Tanzania - TA2015017 Mahale Deep Cast 200m | ecosystem: Environmental > Aquatic > Freshwater > Lake | place: Tanzania: Lake...
CCAAGGCGTCGCAGAGCTCCGCCCTCCAGATTGCTGACGCTGGACGCTGGAGGGGCGAGTTCCACGAGCCCTCGACCGAAGTCCAGTCCGCGATCCCAAATCCGATGCCCAAACCCGAAGGGGCCCCAAGGCGTCGCAGAGCTCCGCCCTCCACAACGACACGCTGGCCCCTCCAAATCCTAAATCGGAAATCCTAAATCCTAAATCCCTCGAGCCCGTCCTCACCGGCTCCGGAGGGCTGCGTGGCCCAGGACTTCGTGTTCGAGCCAAGCCAGGTAGGTTGGCAACCAGGCGTCGAGCTCGGCGGGCACGTCGGTTTGGTAATCGGCGTCCCAGCGGAAGTTGCCGGTTTGGCGGGCGTGCACCGCGCGGGCGGCCTCCTCGGGCGAGTCGTAGGTGCCCAGCACGTCTTCCTCGAGCCAAAGGCACCATTTCGCTCGGCAACACAGATCCGGTTTGATGGTGAAGGTGCCGTAGGGTGACAGGCAGGTGTACATGGTCGTTCGGGTCGTCCAGGTTCAGGTCGGGCCATCCCAGCCCAACCGCCGTCAACATCCGCAGCCGCCGCCAGGTCCGCACCCCTGCACTGACCGCGACCGACTGCAGGACTGTAAGGAGCAGGGGGTGTGCCGCCCGGGACAGGTTCGCGGGCCTGAGAAACGGCTGGGCCAACGCCGGAGCCTCGGGAAGCCCTAGCCGCACGGACGCGGCCGGCTCTCGAGGAGGGGCTATGGCGCCCCTTGGTCGCCGACCGCGCCCGTGGTGATATGCTAGGCGGGAGCTTGCCGTAATCGCCCGCCGAGTATGCATCGGCGGGTGGGCGAAAAACTTGAGCGCCGGGCCAGTCGCCGGCGGCGCGAGCCGCGAAAGCCCTCGGGCGCGATCAAACTCAGAGGCCCACGGCTTGGAAGCGGGCCGTCACTTCCTTGAAATGGAACTCGAGCGAACAAAGCTGCTCGAGCTCGCCCGCCTGGAAATGCTTGGCCACGTCGGGATCGGCCTGGAGTTGTTTGAGGAAATCGGCGTCGTCGCGTCCGGCGTGTTTGGTGGCCCAGGTCTGCATCGCATTGCGCTGGACCAATTCGTAGGCCTGCTCGCGCGTGAGACCCTTGCGAATGAGGGCCAGCAGCACCGTCTGCGAATTCCACATGCCCAGGCTCAAGCCCAGGTTCTTCTTCATGTTCTCGGGATAAACGTTGAGCCCCTCGACCAAACGCGTCAGCAGACCGAACATGTAATCGAGCAGCGTGCACGAATCCGGGAAGATGACCCGCTCGACCGAACTATGGCTGATGTCGCGTTCGTGCCAGAGGGCGACGTTCTCGAGGGCGGCCAGGGCGTTGCCCCGCAGCACGCGCGCCAGACCGGTCAACCGTTCCCATGTGATCGGGTTGCGCTTGTGCGGCATGGCGCTGCTGCCTTTCTGGCCCTTGGTAAAGGGTTCCTCGGTCTCGAGCACCTCGGTGCGTTGGAGGTGGCGGAACTCGACCGCCCAGCGCTCGATGCTGGCGCCCACCAGGGCCAAGGTCGTTTGGAACTCGGCGTGGATATCGCGCTGAACCACCTGCGTCGCGATCGGCGTCGGGCGCAACCCGAGCTGGCGACACACGTGCTCCTCGACCCGCGGCGACAAGTGCGCGCTGGTCCCGACGGCCCCCGACAGCTTGCCCACCGCCGCGCTCTCCCGGGCGGCCTCGAGCCGGCGCTGGGCGCGCCCGAACTCGTCGTACATCAGCGCCAGCTTAAGCCCGAACGTGGTGGGCTCGGCGTGGATCCCGTGGCTGCGGCCGATGCAGGGCGTGAGCTTGTGTTCATGGGCGCGCCGGGCGATGGCAGCGCGCAGTTGGGTCACGTCGGCCAGGAGGATGTCGGCCGATTGCACCATCTGAACCGCATAGGCCGTGTCGCCCACATCGCTGCTGGTCAGCCCGAAGTGGAACCAGCGGCTGGCGGGGTCGTTGATCTTCTCCGCCACGGCCGTGGTGAAGGCGATCACGTCGTGGTTGAGCGTCTTCTCGAGTTCGCGTTGGCGCTCGACCAGTTCCGCGGCGTGCTCGAGCCAATAACTGGCTCCGGCCCGGATCTTCGCCAAGTCGGCCTCGGGCAAAATCCCCTCGGCCACCAGGGCTTCACCGGCGAGCAACTCGATCCGCAGCCAGATCTTGAGTTTGTTCTCGTCGGTCCAGATCGCCCGCATCGGCGGGCGCGAGTAGCGCGTGATCATGTTGGGGAGGCTAGCCGGGGCTGGAGCGCGCGTCCAGGCGCGAGCTGCGGTGCGGGACGGGGGCCAGGGCGGTTATCGGAGCTCCTGGAGATCGAGGTGACGCTTGCGGGAGAAGCACTTCGCGAATCTGTAGGAGTTAATATGACCGAGTCTTAGCAGTTGACACCTGTGCGCTAGTGAACTCAATCTGCCAGAGTTGTAGTAGTTGACACCGGTCCAGTTCAACTCTAGAGCAGCCCCGGCTATGGCTGGCCGGCTGGGTGGGAGGGCGGGCTACTTACGGGTCATCTTCGACCGAGCCATCTCGAGGATCTTACGCTCGCGCTCGGTCAGGCTCTGGATGCCGTGGGCGGAGATCTTATCCAGGATAGGATCGACTTCTCGGCTGATGAACTCAGCGGGTGGGACTTCTTCCGGCGGTCGGGCAGCCCGACGTTGCCAGGCGCGGCCCTTGGGCGCCGGGGCATTGACCAGCTCAGCTCGGCGTACGGGCACCAGGAAGCGGGGCCAACGAAACGGCCGATGCTCGCGCAGGACGAAGTAGCGCACATAGGCGATGGCGGCCAGCATGCCCCCCAGGTGCGCCCCATGGGCGATACCGCTGCCCCGATCCAACAAACCGAGCACGGCGATCACCGTCTCGACCAACAGCAGATACTTGGCGCGCATCGTGACCGGGATGATGAAGGCGATGAGCGTCGTGATGGGCGACTCGCGGTTCATCACCGCAAAGGCCGCGATGAGCCCAAACACGCCTGCCGACGCGCCCACCACGCCCCGGTCGCCAAAGTGCAGCGGAAATACCCAGCTTAACCCCGCCTGGAGCAGTCCACCCGCCATACCGCACCCCAGATAGAGCTTCAGGAACGAATTCCGACCCAGGGCGTCCTCGACCGTCCGGCCGAACATGTAGAGCATGGCGCAGTTGATCAGCAAATGCAGGAAACCGCCGTGGAGGAATTGGAAGGTCAGTAATTGCCAGATGAAGCCGTGCGCCAAATCGCTCGGGCGCAACGCCAAGTAACTGAGCAGCCGGCCCAGCGGCCGCAGGGTGGGCTGCTCACCCAAGAGCTGGGAAAAAAAGCAGCCCGTATTGACGACGATCAGAATCATCGTCAGCGACCAGCGGGTCCGATACGTCGGCTCCCGCATGTAGGACCGGTCATACAGCATCCTGCCGCAAACTAGAGGGCGCGCCCCGGTTTTTCAACGGCCAAATTCGACCTCCGACCTGCCCCGGACGTAGGCCAGCATTCTCCATTCTCCACGGGCGGTACCGGGTTCGATGCTGCGGTCCCTTCGATTCCTTGGGAATGGAAGAACATGCTGTAGATTGGTCACGTTTGTGGCACGGGCACCTTGCCCGTGGTCGCCTTGGGCTGGACCCCCAAGCCACGGCCTAAGGCCAAGCCTTGCTAGAGATTCATGGAAACCGAGCGAAATCCGTTGGTGGAAGATGCGGGCCGATTCCGTGCTTGGCCTCGGGCCTGCCCCCTGGCACTCTCCCAACGCACAGAACGCACAAGACCACAGCATTCGATGGACCCTGTGAACCGACTCGCCACCATGACCCACTCAAACCCACTCATAAACACTCCGGCCCAACAACCTCGACTCAGCCGCCGTACCTTCTTGCGCCAAGCCGGTTCTCTCGCCCTAACCGCGGGCGCGGCCGCGGCCGCGCCCGCATGGGGCGTGTTCGCCGCAGACGACCCTACCATTCGCCTGGCCCTCATCGGTTGCGGCGGACGCGGTTCCGGCGCCGTAGCGGATGCCTTGTCGGTGGCCAACCAAGGCCCAGTCAAGCTCTATGCCATGGCCGATCTCGATGAGAGGAAGATGATTGGCGCGCTGGCCTCCCTGCGCGACAAGTTCCCGGACCAAGTCGAAGTGACCGCCGACCGCCGGTTCGTCGGCTTCGGCTCCCACCGGCAGGCCATTGATTGCCTGCGGCCGGGCGACGTCGCCCTGTGCACCACCCGTTCCTACATTCGGCCGCTCCACGTCGAGTACGCCGTCAGCAAAGGCATCAACGTGTTCATGGAAAAGCCGTTCGCCTCGGACCCCGGCGGCCTGCATCGGCTCCTGCGTGTGAGCGAGGTCGCCGAGCGGAGAAATGTGAAAGTGGCCGCGGGCTTGCAGTGTCGCCACTCGCCCGCCCGACAAGCGCTCATCGACCGGATCCGCGAGGGCACCCTGGGCGACATTACCCTCATTCGGGCCAACCGCTTGGCCGGGGCGCGCTGGCTGGACAACCAAGGAGCCGCCGCAAACGATCTGATGAGCCAATTGCAGTTCGGCAAGATCCACCTGCTGTGGGTCGGGTCCGGCCACATGGCGGATAACCTCATCCACCAGATCGACGAGTGCTGCTGGATCAAGGACGCCTGGCCCGTGGCCGCTCACGGCATGGGCGGGCGCTCCCCGGACAGCACCGACTTGGGCCAAAACCTCGACGTCTACTCGATGGAGTACACCTTCGCCGACGGCACCAAGGCCTTCTGCGGCTTCCGCCGGATCAACCGCGGCCAGACCGAGTTCGCCACCTGGATCCACGGCACCAAGTCCGCCGCCCAATTCTCCGGTCAAACTCACGCTGCCACCGTGCACCAGTTCAAGGACCAACGCATCGGCCGCCCCCACATCGCCTGGACGCCCGCCCCGGACACCAAGAGCCCGTGGCGCTACGAGTGGGACGTGTTGATCGAAAGCATCCGCAAAGACCGCCGCCACAATGAAATCAAGCGATCGGTCTACTCCGACCTCACCACCCTCATGGGACGGGCAGCCGCCCATTACAATCGCACCGTCACCTGGGACGAGGTCATGGAATCGCGGTCCCAGTTCTGCGAGAACCTCGATACCCTCAACTACGACAGCACGGTGCCGGTCAAAGCGAACGAGCGCGGTCAATTCCCCTGGCCCATCGCGGGGAAGTGGACCGAGCTGTAAGGCGCAACCCGGTAGGGCGAGGCTGCCGAGCCGCTGAACCGCGCAGCGTGAAAACGATCCAGGGCGCTGGCGTCAGAATGCAATTAGGGCTGGGCCAAGCGACGCAGAATCTCCGCCCGGTGCTGCCTATACAGCGGGTCCCCAGGCTGGAGTTCGACGGCGAGCTCAATGTGCCGGCGAGCTCCCTCCACATCACCGCGGTTTAGCAAAATCCCGGCCAACAGATCATGGGCTTGGGCCGAGTTGGGCCAATGCGCTAGTCCTTGCCGCAACCATTGCTCGGCGGCTTCGGCCTCGCCCACGTGATAGCGCATCTCCGCCAGGTGGGCGTATACCTCGGCCGGCGCCGGCGGGCCTTGCCCCAACAGCGGCTCGTAAATCCGCGCCGCCTCCTCCCAACGCATCGCCAGATAGAGCTTGGCCGCCAAGCGCAACCTAAACGTTCGTGGTCCCCCCTCCGCCTGCTGGGCCAATTGGGCCAGATCGTCAATCTCCTTCTCCAACTCGGCCTCGCAACTGCGGACTTGAGGATCGGCTGGACTCAGCGCCAGCGCCCGGTCCAGCTCCTGACGGCGCACCTTGGGCAGCTCGGCTAACTGCGCCACCTGCGCCCGAAACAGATGCGTGGTCGAGTCATACCGCCGCCCCAGTTCCGCCCGATCCTTGGCCTCGTCCACGAAGTTCGTCACATAGGGCAGCACCGGCGCCCGATGCGCCGTGAGCATGGCCAGGGTCTGCCGCAGCCGGAGCGTCCAGGGAATCCGCAGCGCGCAACTAAACTCTAGCCGCGGCCGATCATCGGTGTTGACCGGATCCGCTGCAACCAACCGGGCGATCGCTTCACCGTCGGTCATGTGGCAATCCAAGAAGTCATACACATCGGCAAGGGCGACCGCGGCCAGCTCCGCCGCAATCTCCGGGCGCCGCAGCAAACCCGCCACCCGCGCCAAGTCGATGCGCAGCGGCGTCAGGCTGCCCAGGATCAGCCCCTGTTTGTTCAGAGTGTTGCTGGCCACCCACACGGAGGTGTGGGGAAACACGCTCTGGAAACTCTTCAGGATCATCCGCAGTTCCCGCGGCCGCAAATCCAGCGGCACCCAGCAGGAGAGCATCCCCCCCTCAGCCAGCCGGGCGCGGCATTGTCGGAAATGATCCACGGTGTAAAGCGCCGCGCTGCCGCTCGACCCCGGAAAGATCGAGTCGTTCATGATCAAGTCATACGGCCGCTCCGTCAGCCGCACGTAGTTCTTCCCGTCCATGATCAGCCGGCGAACGCGCGGATCGCGATAGGCGCCTTGGTTGATCGCCTCGAAATGCGGCCCGGCCCGGAAAACCGCCGGGCAAATCTCGACCACCGAATAGTCCTCGACCCCAAACTCCAGCCCCACACGAGTGGTCTCGCCGCTGCCAAAGCCGATCTGCAGCACCCGACGCGGCTGCGGATGCAACACCAGCGGAATGTAGCCCTGCAGCTTCTGCGTCGTCCGCAGCATCAGATCCAGACCGGCCACGTCCACACCGTCCACCGCCATGATCCGATCTTGGTTGGGCAACTCGTGCACGGTGACCGTCCCCGTCGAGTGTTCCTCCAGAAACACGATGCGGCTGGGGCTGTGGAACAGGTTGATCGTGCGATGGAAGATTTCCGCCGGCGTCCCATAGAGCGCAGCCGCTACCAATCCCAAGGCCGGAACGGTCAACGCCAGCCGTCGGCCCAGTCGCGCCGTGACGGCCTGGCCAACCAGCACCACGCCAATCAACAGGTTCAAACCGACCACCAGCAGCAGGCTGTACTGCGTGCCCCACAGGGGGATCAGCACAAATCCCGCCAACCACGATCCCACCACGCAACCCAGCGTATTGGCCGCATACACCTGCCCCACGCGCCGGCCTACGGCAATCTCCCCGCGCAATACCCCGGCTGTGACCACCGGGAAAACCGCCCCCATCAACACCGTCGGCAACAGTAACACCACAAAGTTGTCTGCCAGATACGTCACCACCAACTGACCCAGCCCTCCCCAGCGCACCTGGCTGGCAATCTTCGCATCCACCACGCCTAGATGGGCAAGCAACGGCGCCGAGGCCAGCGCCGCCAGCCCCACCAGGATCTCTAACACCCCAAACCACAACAACGGCCGCCGTAGCCGCGGCACCAGCCAACGCGCAGCAATCAGGCTCCCCAAAGCGATCCCGGTCAAAAACGCCGTCAGCATCGTCGCAAACGCGTAGACGGTCGTGGTCAACAGAAACAACAAGATCCGCGTCCAAATCACCTGATACGCCAGCGAACAGAAACCTGCCACGCCAAACGCCGCCAGCACCAAATAGAATGAGGTCGCCGGCCCGGCCCGCACCGGCTCAAGCGGCATGGACTGGCCTGGCGACGGTGCCTTCTCGACCCTGGTGGTCGCCTTAGCCCCCGCGCGGCGGCTCAACACCATGGCCAACCCCCCAATCCCGCACGCCGCCCCGCCCGCCGCGCCCAGCGTTCCGCGTACCCCGAGCCATTCCAGCAGGAAAAAGCCCGCCAGAAAACAACCCAGCACCCCTCCAAAGGTGTTCAGGGCATAAAGGTATCCCACCTCTTGACCCGGTTCCCGGTGCCTGAGCCCCAAATGCCGCGCGAGCACGGGCAAGGTGCCGCCCATGAGAAAGGTCGGCGGCAGCAACAACAAGAGCGACAGCCCGAATCGCACCCCGTTCAGCGCCCAGGGCCCAGGCTCGGCCATCCGGTAAAACCAACTGTAACACGCCCCGGCGCCGTCCATCAGCCACGGGAACAGCCAGGCGTACAGCCCCACCCCCACTTCCAAACCGCCATACCAGAACAGCGGCCGCTCGCTCCCGTCCACCCGGCGCCCCACCCACGCGCTCCCAAGCGCCAACCCCAACATGAACGCCGTCAGGACCGTGCTGGCCGCCAACACCGTGTTCCCGAACACTGTCCCCAACATCCGGGCCCAAACCACCTCGAGCACCAGGCTGGCCGCCCCCGACCCAACGAAAAGCCCCAACACCAACAGCCGCGCGCCGCCACGAACCGACGCCAAGCCGTCTGCCCGGATTTTAACCGGTCCTGCCATGCGTGATCTGTCGGGTCAGGGTCAGCATGTCGCCTCGGTCTCTTCCCCGTCGATGCTCGAGGCATGACCCCGTGTTAGGCTGCACCGCCCGTCACGAAGCTGAGCAAGAGGCGGAGGGCCACCATGAGCACCCAACCGATCAACACCGTGCCGATGGCCTTGCCGGTAGTGAAGTCAAGCGCTTGGCGCACGGCAACCACTCCGCAGACCAGCATCCAAACGCTGCCCGCAAACCCGAGCAACGGGCCCAAAATGGGGATGAAAGCCAGGGCCTTGATCACCCCGATCGACTGGGCAAAGCCCAAAACCCGCAGCATCTCGCCCAGATTTGCCATGCCCCCAAAGAGCTTCGTGCCCACCCAGAGCGTGATCGCCGCCCAAACCAGCCAACCGATGAAGGCCCCCGCAATGCCGGCGATGATCCCGGCGCCCCCTTGACCCATCCCGCCGAGGGCACTCGCGGCCGCCACGATGGCCACCACACCGGCCGCCTCCCCGGTGCCGGTCGTGTCGCGCTCGATCTCTTCGTACACGGGGACCTTCAAGGCCGCCGCCCCGATCATTCGCTGGGTGAAGGATGCCATCTTGTCTGTTGGAAAGAGGTGGTTGGGGTTGTCGGAGTACCGTTGTGCGTGCGGGAAACACCCTGAGCCCCTGCAGTTCAGGAAGCAAGCCCGATTGCTAACCCCGATCCTCAGCTCAGGAACAAGCCGACCGCCAAAGGCAGGCTGGCCAACGTCAATCGGGAGGACTAGACGGTGTCTGACCACCGCGCGTCCGCAACCGTTGCGCCCACGGGGTGGCTATGGTGCGCGCGCATTGTCGTCAAGTACTATAACACTGTCTTTTAGCACTCGATCATGTTGGTGTTGAGGCGACCTCGGAGCCAGCTCGTTCAGGTCGGGGCCGGGGCAGGTACAGGGTGGAGGTGGAGGGTGCAGGGGGCAGGGCTCACGCTGGCAGTCGCGGCCTCGGGGGATTGGTCCGTTATCGTACCGATGGCGCCCCATGAACCGCCAGGTAGAGGCAGGGCCGAAGCGCCGGGTCGGCCGCTCGGGCTCGGTGACCTGCTTCGTTCGGCGCGCTCAGCGGTCTCGCCCTGCTACCGTTCGGGCGCCGAGCTACCGATCCATAAGAAATGTTGCCAGCTTTATAGAGGTTGACACGCGTGAAAATGAACGAACACGGTCAGTTCCCTTGGCCCATTGCGGGGAAATGGACTGAGCTGCAAGGCGCGAGGCGCGAGGTTCCTGCTGAGCAGGGCGAGGCTGCCGAGCCGCTGAGACCTCTGCCAACGAAGCCCCGTGCCCGGCTCCGCTGGAGCGTCGCCCTACCCTACCGCTACCGAGGCAGAGTAGGCTGAGGATGTGGCCTGTAGGGCAAGGCTGCTGCCGCGCCGCTGAACCGCGCAGTGTGAAAGCGCCCCTGGGCGACGGTGTCAAAGTGGTATTTGAATACCCTCAACCCCTCGACCCGCAGCAACGCCGCCCTGTTGAAGCCACTCATGGACAGGTGCTTGCTGACGTTGATGGTGCCCGTTGGTCTGGGTTGGGAGTCGCCCGCCGCGAGGCTGAAAACCCGATACCGGACGGATTGGGGGAGCTGGGGCCGGCTCCATAGGCGCGTCGCACTACCGAGGTCGGGGCGGGAAGCGCGACGAAAGCGGTGCCGATCTCGACGCACAGTCGTCCCCTCTACCCCTACCCTACCCCTACCCCCGCCGCGATCAAGTCAGCGATCTGCCGTTGGGGGTGAGGTCGCCCGCCTCCTTTCCGCGGCTAGCAAGGCCGCGCCGATCGCACCCGTCAACAACGGCTCAGGCGCGACCCGCACCGGCTGAGCGAGGGCCTGTTCGAGTGCGCTAGCCATGCCCGGCACCAAGGCTACACCGCCTGTGAACAGGATCGGCGCCATGAGCTTTCGGCCCGCCAAGGCCGCCACGCGCGCCGCAATCGCCGCCTGGACCCCCGCGGCGATGTCCGCCGGCGCCTGCCCGTCCGCTAACAACCCAATAATCTCCGTCTCGGCAAACACAACACACATGCTGCTGATTAACGCCGGCGTTCGGCTGGCGCGGCTCAACTCCCCGAAGGCAGCTAAGGCTATGCCCAAACGACCGGCCACGACCTCGAGGAAGCGGCCGCTACCAGCGGCGCAGCGGTCGTTCATCGAGAAATCCCGCACCCGCCCGCCGGTCTCGATGAGGATGACTTTGCTGTCCTGACCTCCGATCTCGACGATGGCGCGCGCGTCCGGGGCGCCGTGGTAGACCCCGCGGGCATGACACGTGATCTCGGTGATGGCGGTGTCGGCGAAGGCGATCGCGTTGCGCCCGTAACCGGTGGCTACACATGCGCCCACCGCGGCCCGCTCGAGTTGCGCCTGCGCCAGACACCGCTCGAACAGCGCCTCGGCCAACCGCTGCTGTTCGACGCCCTGATCGACGATGCCGGAGGCCACCAGGCACGCCTGTTCGGTGTCGAACAGCACCACCTTGATCGAGCGGGATCCGGCGTCAATGCCAGCGCTTATCATGTCGATCTCCGGGCTCGGGCGGCTTCCAGGAGCGCCTGCAACCGCGAATCGAGCGTGGGCAGCATGGCATCACACACCGGCGGGATTTCAAGGTCGATTGTCGGCAGGCCGACCTTCGCCCGAACTTCCTCGCGAATGATGGCGCCTTCGCGCGCGCAATGACTCGCTCCCGGGATCCGCGCCACCACCAACGCTTCGGCGCCCCAGGCGCGGCACTCGGCCACAATCCGCTCCGCCCGGTCGGCCGTCGGGCCGACCATCGGATCGGCCAGCGCGGTTCGGGCCAGAGCCTCGAGCGGCGGCAGGGTTTCAGGAATCAGATCCAAGGCGTGTGTGAACATGTAATCCGAGCCGCAGACTCGCCCGCCCCATTCCTCGAGCCGGTTCAAGACCCGCAAATCCGCCACTGGATTCACCCAATACACTCGCACCGCATTCGCGGCGAGCACCGCGTGCCCTTGTGCGCAGCGGGTTTGGACCTCCACCAGCAACTCTGCCAAAACCGCCACCGTCTCGTCACGATCCGAGCAGAAGTGCAGGGTGAGCATCTCGGCCACCAACAACTCGAGAGCCGGCAGCGGCGCGCTCGGCGCACCATGGGCCGCCTCACGCAGCGCCCCGAGCAACCGGCGTACCCGGTTGGCTTCCCGGATGCCGTCACGGAGCTGTTCGTCGGTGAGCGGTTGCCCGACCAGGCCGCTGAGACCCGCGCGCACCCGTTCGAGTTCGTCGCGCACCCACTGCACCTGAACGGCGGGAGCCAGACCGCCGCCCGGCAAGGTGCAGGCCGGC
>Ga0194113_10009679_pt1 | contig 11589 bp, 9 predicted proteins | sample TA2MahC200mmetaG_FD_146193 | JGI IMG/M metagenome (GOLD analysis project Ga0194113, IMG submission 146193) | Freshwater microbial communities from Lake Tanganyika, Tanzania - TA2015017 Mahale Deep Cast 200m | ecosystem: Environmental > Aquatic > Freshwater > Lake | place: Tanzania: Lake...
GCCAGGCCGGGCTGACCGAGAGCGTGGCTTTTCTGGGGCACCTCAGCAGGGGAGAGATGCGCGAAGAGTACGCTGCGGCGGCGACGGTCGTCCTCCCTTCCTTCCAGGAGACGGCGCCCATCGCCATCGCGGAGGCCATGGCCGCGGGCGTCCCCGTCGTGGCCACGCGAGCCGGCGGCGTGAGCGACATGGTGGCGGACGGCGTGACGGGCCGGACGCTCCTTGCACCGGCGCCCCCAGAGGGCGACCCGGAGGCGCTCGCCGAGGCGCTGATCGAGATGCTGAGCCGCCCCGAGCTGGCCGAGGCGATGGGCCAGCGGGCCAGAGCGGTCGCCGCCGAGCGCTTTCGGCCTGACGTCGTGGCGCGGCGGACATACGACGTCTATCGCCGGGTGCTCGGCATGGAGGTGGGCGGCTCGTGAAGGTCGTCCTGCTCACCTTCTATCCGAGCGACCCGCGCGTGGTGCCGGGCGGCATCCGCATGGTCGCCCTCAACCTGGTGGAGGCGCTCAGAAGCTACAGCGACCTCGAGCTGCATGTCGTGCACTGTCACTCGGACATCGCCCGGGACCGCACGGAGCGCGATGGAAACGTGACTCTGCGCTATCTGGCCATGCCGCGCGTCAGGCTGGTCCCGAACCTGACGCGGAGCATCGGGAGGCTCGTCGCGGTGCTGCGCGAGATACAGCCCGATCTCGTGCACGCCCACGCGGCACACTTTGCCTACGCGGCGACGCAGGTTGGCTGCCCGACCGTCTGGACCATCCACGGCGTGCTCGCCCGCCAGCGCGAGATCTATACACGCACCCTGTTCGACTGCCTGCGCTATGCTTTGCTGGCCCACTATGAGCGGCTCGCCCTGCGCCGTGTCGCCAGCGACGCACGGCATCGCATCGTCGCGATCAGTCCCTACGTCGTCGAAGAATACGCGCGCGCGGGCTCGGCGTCGTGGGTGCGCATCGACAACCCTGTGTCGCGGGCCTTCTTCGACCTGTCCGACCGCGGCGAACCCGGGCGTATCCTGTACGTCGGCTCGATTGACGAACGCAAGGACCTCCTGACGCTGTTGTGCGCTCTGGCGCTGGTAAGGAAGGCGGCGCCCGAGGCGCGATTGCGCATCGCGGGACACGTCACCAGCAAGGACTATGCGCGCAGAATCGAGGAGCACATCGCCGCAGAGGATCTCGCGGATGCGGTAGAGGTGCTTGGGCTGCTCGATCGCGGGCGACTGATGGACGAATACGCGCGCTGCGCCCTCCTGGCCCTCCCTTCGATCGAGGAGAACTCGCCGATGGCGGTCATCGAGGCGATGGCTGCGGGCAAGCCGGTAGTGGCCACGCGCGTGGGCGGCGTCCCCGATCTCGTGCGCGAGGGCGAGAGCGGCTACCTGGTCTCCGCCGGAGACAGCAGCGCGATGGCCGAGCGCATCCAGGAGCTGCTGGCCAGTCCCGACCTGGCGCGCGGGATGGGCCAGTGCGGCAGAGCGCTGGCGCGGGAACGCTTTGCCGCGGAGCGCATCGCCAAGAGCTACTATGACCTGTACCGTCAGGTGAGCGGATAGGGAGGGCCCTTGCGCATCTGCATGTTCTCCGAGCGCCTGTCGCCGCCCTTTGACGAGGGCATCAAGAGCTATGCCCTCCACCTGGCGCGGAGCCTGGCGGCGGACCACAAAGTGCTCGCCCTGACCGCCCTGGGCGCGGACATTCCCGAAATGGGCGTGAGGAACGTCGCCAGCAACCGCTTGCTCCTCGCGCCGGCCCTGGCGGCCAAACTCCTGCGCTTCCGGCCCCAGTTGATCATCTATGTGCCCACGGCCAGCGCCACGCTCTTTAGCTTTCTGCGCGCGCGCCTGCTCAAGGCGTACGGCCGGGGGGCGCGCGTCGCCCTGCTGACCCTCCAGCCGCGGGAGCATGGCCGCCTGGCGCAGCTCCTGATGCCCCGGCTGCAGCCCGATCTGGTGCTGGTGCAGGCGGAGCGAACGCGTGTATCCCTCAGTTTCCTTGATGGCGAGATCGGTTTCTTCCCCCCAGGGATAGATACCGAGCGCTTTCGACCAGGCCCTGTGGGCAGGCGTCTGGAGCTTAGACGCCTTTACGGCCTGAAGCCCGAGGACTATGTCCTGTTACACGTAGGCCATCTGAACCGTGGGCGGAACATCCAGGCGCTGTGCGATCTCCAGCGCGTTCCGGGGAATCAGGTGCTGGTCGTCGGCAGCACGAGCACGCCCCAGGACAGCCTGTTGGTGCAGGAGCTGAGAGACGCAGGGCTGCGGGTGATCAGCGACTATGTGAGCGACATCGTCGAAATCTACCAACTGGCGGACTGCTATCTCTTTCCGGTGGTAGAGGAAAGCCGGTGCATTGACGTCCCGCTGTCGGTTCTGGAAGCCATGGCCTGTGATCTGCCCGTGGTGACCACGCGGTACGGCGGCTTGCCGCTCCTCTTTTCGGCGGGAGCCGGCTTTTGCTACATGGATGACGTTCAAGGCCTGACCGAGGCCGTCGAGGCCTGCAAACGCCTTCGCTGGCCAGGGACGCGATGCATGGTGCGCGACTACGACTGGACGCGCATCGGGCCGTGGCTGCTCGACAGCATCTGTCGTAGGCTGCGCCTGAACGAGGGTCACAAACCATGATCTCGGAGGAGACCAGGCGCCGACTGGAAGCGCGCTTCTACCCCCGTCTCCAGCAGACCGTCTTTGGCGAGCTGGATCGCGCCCTGGCGGACCGGCTCCGCGAGCGGGCTGTGGTGCTCGACTCGGGCTCGGGACCCGGGAGCTGGGTGCTGCAGGCGCATCGGCCGCGCATCGCGCTTCTCGTTGGGGAGGATGTGTACGTTCCTGAGCGAGCTGACCTGGACGCCTTTGTGCTGGCGCCGTGCACTCGGCTGCCCTTCGCCGATGATTCCTTCGATCTCGTGCTGGCCTATCTGGTGCTGGAGCACCTGCCCGAGCCCGGGGCCGCCTTCAGGGAGTACGCGCGGGTGCTCAAGCCGGGAGGGTACTTTTGCCTCAAGACGCCTGCCGTGCGCACCCCGCTCTTTCTCCTATCGCGCGTGTTGCCTGTTGGCCTGCACAGGCGCCTCAAGGCGGGCATCGGTGCCGATGAGGCCGATGTCTTTGCCACCTACTACCGCGCCAACTCGGTCGCGACGCTGGAAAGGGCGCTCGCAAAGGCGGGGTTCAGACGGACCTGGCTTCGCACGGTGGACCAGACGTACGCCTATCTGCCACAGACGACGTGGACCTACGCCCTCGGCCTGCTCTACAGCCGCCTGACCGAGCTGCCGATCCTGGCCTTTCTGCGGAACCAGATCATTGGCATCTACCAGCTCGTCGGGGAGGACGCATGAGCCTCGATCTGGCGGCGGCGCGCCAACTCGCCCGGCTCATGTGTCCCGAGCGGGAGGGGCCGGGGGCGACGGAAGCGAGGTCGGAGCGGGACCTGCCGTCGTCGTGGGATGCGGGGACGCTCGTAGCCGGACTGCGCGAGAACAAGGCGCCCCTGCTCTCCCTGCGGATTTCGTCGCCCGACTGGGCCTGGTTGGCCGAAAGCGAGCCCTTCCGACAGGCTGTGAGCGGGGAGGAGAGCCGCTGGACCCAGATGCGCCGAGAGTACGCGCCGGTTCGGCAGGCGTTCGAGGACGCTGGTATCGTGGACGTGCTCATCAAGTCGGTCGGCATCCCACCATCGCTGCCCTACACGTCCGACAACCTGGACGTGCTCGTCCCGCTGGAGGAGGGCCGCCGCGCCAGGGAGCTGCTCTGGGACTTACGCTATGTCGAACTGGCCAACGTCGAGGAGCCGCACAAGTTCCTCTTTCGCAGGTTCGCCAACGGCGCCACGGCCTCGGCCATCCACCTGCACGAGTTCGTGGGCTGGGGCACCGGATTCATGGACGATGCGGACGTCTTGGGGCGTTCACGGCTCTCCACGGACGACGCGCTCGTTCGCATCCCCTGCCCGGAGGATGGCCTGCTGATCACCATGGCGCACGCCTTCTATGAGGACAAGGCTATCAAGCTGGGCGACCTGTGGAAGGTCGCGCATCTCGTGCGGGGACGCGATCTCGACTGGGACCTGGCATTTCGTCAGGCAGAGCGGCGCGGCTGGCGGGAGGGACTGGCCACGTGCATCCACCTCTGGTCCGAGCTGGAGCGGCGCCTCTATGGGGAGCACAGCTTCCCACCCGAGGTCGTACAGCGTGCAGAGGAGATGCCGGCGTACTGCCGGACCTATCTGCAGCGGCGCCTTGAGGCGCCCACGACCTGGCCCTACGGAATCGCGTTTGGGTTCAGCAAGAGACACTACTACCGCAAGCTCTATCTGGATCGCACACTGAGAGCGCGCCAAAAGATCGTGGACGCTGCCCGACACTCGTGGGCGGGCGTCGAGCGGCGCCTGCCCATCAAGCTGCAGCGCCGCATGCTGGTCACGCTCAGCGGGATTGATGGCTCCGGGAAAACGGCCCAGGCGGAGGGTTTGCGTCAGGCCTTCGCCGAGTGCGGCGTCTCGGTGACCATGGTTTGGAGCCGCGGCGGCTCCTCGGCCTTGACCGACGCCGTGCTCAGGCTGGTCAGGCCTCTCCTGCCTCGCAGCGAGGCTGCTGATCGGGTCTCAGACACGCGTGCGGCCAGGGTGGCGCGCCAGGGCGCCTGGCTCCGCCGACCCATCTTGCGCCTCGGCTGGGCGGCGCTGGTGATAGCCGATCTCGTGCTCCAGTACTGGGCGCGCGTGGCCTGGCCGCTGCTCAAGGGACACGTGGTCATCGCCGATCGCTACATCTATGATGCGCTGGTTGAGCTGGCAGCGCTCACGCACCGCGCCTCCGCGACGGAGGGTCTGAGCGCCTGCCTCCTGAGATGGCTTGCGCCGCGTCCTCGGCTGGCCTATCTGCTGCGCGTCCCCCCACAGGTGGCGCAGCAGCGCAAGCCCGACGAGGCGCTCGACCATCTCGCCGACCAGGCCCACGCCTACGAAGAGGTGGCCCTTGCCTGGGGGATGCGCGTTGTGAATGCCACTGAGGCTTTGGCTGAGAGCCGGGACAGGCTCATCCACGAGGTGCTGACGACGTACTACCGGGGCTGGCTGGGGCGCGGGGGCGCGTGATGAGCCCGTATTCTGCGCTGGCCGGCAACGGCTCTAACGGAGCATGACGCGATGCGCGTGCTGATGCTCACGAACATGTACCCGCACGAGGCGGACCCCTCGTTCGGCACTTTTGTGTACGAGCAGGTGAGGGCATTGCGCGCCCTCGGCGTGGAGGTTGACGTCCTGTTCGTGAACGGACGCGCCAGCCGCTGGAACTATCTGGTGGGCTACCCACGGCTCTGGCGGCAACTGCACTATGTGCGGTACGATCTGATCCATGCCCACTATGTCTTTTCGGGATGGATTGCCCGCGCCCAGTGGCGGCTGCCCATCGTGCAGAGCTTTCACGCCCCTGGGCAGATGCACACCTACCAGGGGTGGCTGTGCAAGCGGCTCGCGCCGCGGGTGGATGCCGTCATCGTCACGAGCGAGGAGCACAAGGCGCGGCTGGGCTTTGAGGCAGCACGCGTGATCCCGTGCGGCGTGGACTTGGCCCTTTTTGCGCCGCGCCCGCAGGCCGAGGCGCGCGCCGAGCTAGGGTGGGACCCGGCTCGCAAGGTGGTGGCCTGGGTGGGCGATCCGCGCAAGGAGAAGCGCCTCGACCTCGCCTATGCCACCTACGACATGCTGAGGCGGCGCTACGACGACGTGGACCTGCGCGTGGTCAGCAAGATGCCGCATGGGACGATCCCCACCTACCTGAATGCCGCCGATGTGCTGCTCCTCACGTCAGACCATGAGGGCTCGCCGACCGTCGTCAAGGAGGCCATGGCCTGCAACCTGCCCATCGTCTCGACAAAGGTGGGGGATGTCCCACAGGTCATCGCGGGGGTGGAAGGATGCTACCTGGCCGAGCAGACTCCGGATGATCTGGCGGAGAAGGTCGAGGCGGCGCTCGCCTTCGGAGGACGCACTCGGGGCCGGGAGACGATCCAGCACTTGCAGACGGAGGGCGAGGCCCGGCGCCTCATCGCCCTGTACGAAGAGGTCCTGGCTCGCAAGAGGAGGGCTTGAGCCGATGCCATCCGACGATGGTCGCATCAGACTGCTCGTCATCTTGGGTGAAGGCGGCCACACCAAGGAGATGCTAACCCTGGTGGACATGCTGGGGGATGACATCGCTTACGGTTACATCGTCATCGAGGATGATGAGGTCTCGGAGCACAAGATTCGTCGGCCCGGGCCAGTCTACCGCGTGCGGCGGCCCCGCGACAAGGCGCACCACCTGCTCTGGGACACGCTGAAGACGCTGCACAGTGGCTGGCAAGCGTTGCGGGTGCTGCTCAGGTTTCGACCCCAGGCGGTACTGAGCTCCGGGCCCTCGGTGGCCGTGCCGGCGTGTGTCCTGGCCCGGATTCTCGGCTGCCGGGTGATCTTTGTGGAGACCGGCTCGCGCGTCTCGGCCCTGTCCACCACGGGACGCATCATATATCGCGTAGCCCATCTCTTTTTTGTGCAGTGGCCCGAACTGGAGAGCCGATACCCCAAAGCGATCTATGCCGGGAGGCTATTCTGAGCGCGAGGAGCGGCGCCGTGAAACCACGAGATCGTGTGCTGCGGACAATGCGCTTTGAGGAGACCGACCGTGTCCCCTATGACCTAATGGAGGGCGCTGTCTGGCCAGAGCTACTGGAGTACTTCTGCGAGCGCTACGGGCACCAGGAAGCAGCCCAGGTCCTTGACTACTTGGACACCGACCTGCGCTGGATCGGCATGCGCTACGAGGGGCCAGAGCGTCCCTCCATCGTCGCCACAGGGCCAGAGGGATACACCAAGGCTGTGTCCCAGGGACCGCTGGCCGACGCCGCTACAGTGGAGGACCTGAGCCGACACGACTGGCCTGATCCGGCGTGGTGGCTCCCGGCCGACTATGCGGCCTATCGCGCGCGCTACCCGGATCACGCGCTGGTCTATGTGCCAGGCTGGATGCCTCTCTTTTGGACCGCGTGTGAGGTATTCGGCATGGAGCAAGCGCTGGTGAACATGATCGCCGCACCGCGCCTCTTCGAGGCCTTTGTCGAACGGCAGCACGCTTTCTACATGGACCTGCTCTCGCGCGGGCTGCGGGCTGCCAGGGGGCACTGCGACATCTGTTGGCTCGGCGACGACTATGCCAGCCAGAAGGCGATGATCATGGGTCCCTCGCTGTGGCGCCGGTTCATCAAGCCCTACCTGGGCGAGCAGGTGCGTGCGGCGCGCGATGCCGGGCTCTATGTCCTTTTCCATTCCTGTGGGGCTGTTCGGCCAATCCTTCCGGATCTGATTGATATCGGCGTGAACGCGCTCCTCGTGTTCCAGACCACCGCCACAGGGATGTCTGCGCCCTCGATTGCTGCCGAGTTCGGCGGAAGGCTGGCGTTCTACGGAGGCATTGATATTCAGCAGCTCCTCTCGTTCGGCACGGAGGAAGAAGTGGAGGCGGAGGTGCTCGCCAACGTGCGAGCGTTTGAGCACTGCGGCGGCTATGTCGTCGCGAATGCCCATCATCGCGTGAGCACGGTCCAGGGCCGGAACATCGAGGCCATGTGTAAGGCGGCCAGGCGCTGCACGTACCCTCTAGCCACTGGCTGATGCGTACAGGTAGGCGTGGACCGTGGTCCGAGACACGCGCGGAGGGGTTATGATCTTTGTCACTGTGGGCACAACCGACTTTGACGATCTGGTGCGCCAGATGGACGCCCTTGCGCCCTCGCTGGGTGAAGAGGTCGTCGCCCAGATCGGGCGGGGCGTGTACATCCCCACGCACTGCGAATCCTTTCGGTTTGCCCCCTCCCTCGACCCCTATTACGATAGGGCGCGCGTCGTGGTGGCCCATGGGGGACTCGGAACGCTGATCGAGGTCCTGCAGCGCGGCATCAAGCTCATCGGGGTGAGCAATCCCGACCGCTACGACCGCCATCAGGAGGACATACTGCGGGCGCTGAGCGCGCGCGATCACCTGCTGTGGTGCCAGGACGTGAGCGACCTCGCAGAGGCGTTGACGGAGATAGATGCCAGGGCGTTCCGGCCCTACGCGACTCCGCCCTGTCATATCGCTGAGGTGATCCGCCGCCATCTCGGCCTGACCGTGTGAAGGCTTTGTAAGGCGCGCTTTCGTCGCGCACCACTGTCGGGCGTGACTTTGGCGCATAGGGCTCGTCTAGATAGTAATGGCATAACGTCGGGGAACGGGGCGGTTCTGTCGCCCTGCTAGGCAAGAGCTCTCGTAGCTGTCTCTCGTGGGTTTGCCTGCTTCACAGGGTGTGCTATAATACGACAATACGGTAGCTCTCGCCTCGCTCCGTCCCCTGTGCGCCGTGCGGCACAGTTGGACCTCCTTCCGGAGAAACCGCCCAAGCCGCATGCGCCGCCAAGGACCCAGATCGGTCGGCGCCGAGATGTCGTGGCGGACAAAAGTTTACCGCAAGCGCCCCATAGGAAAAGATGATCCCTTGTAGGAAGAGGAAACGAATCATGCGGATCAAGTGGTCTGTGATGCTCCTCACATGTCTTCTCATCGCGCTGTCGCCGCTGGCGGTTGCGGGGGCCCAAGGCCCGGATAGCCAGGCCAATGCGGCGGAGGATAGCTCCGTAACGACGCTGGCCTCAGATCCCCAGCCCGCATATGTCGGCTCCAGCATGCGCCCAGGCTTTTACGCGGCGCGCGACAACCGCAACCTGCCCGCCAGCCAGTACAACCTCGTGGGCGGCCACCAGTCCTTCGGGTGGGACCTTCTGGAGCCCACCGAGAACAACTACCAGTGGCACTATGTGGATGGCTTTATCGCCGCAGCTATGGCCTCGGGCAAGCAAGCTGTGGGCATCGGCATCACCACGTATGACGGGCGCCTCGCCGGAGGGATCAAGGTGCCGGCGTGGGTCAATGCCAAGGGCGCGCGCTTTATCACCTGCTCGGGCGGTCACCAGATCCCGCGTTACTGGGACGCGGTGTTCAAGCGCGAGTACGAGGACCTGATCAAGCACCTGGCCCAACACCTGATCAACACGGGCCAGATCTCCAAGGTCGAGTTCATCCAGATCGGTGTGGGCGTCTACATGGAGACCCAGCCCTCTCTGGGGACCAGCGACGATGCCTGTGTGGAGGCCGTGCTCATCGCCGACGGCTTTACCCGGTACACCTGGCCCTTTATCGTGAACGACATCACGGATATCTACAGGCGGCAGTTCGGTGGGACGAGCGTCAAGCTCCTCCTCCTGAGCGAGCCGACCTACTATAACATCGAGGGCGACCGCAAAAAGTGGATGGAGCACGCCGTCAGAAACGGTGTTGGCCTGCAGCCAGCCGGCCTGCACGCCGATCGCGAATGGGTTGACCTCCGTACCAAGGTCTCGGGCGGGAATAGCTGGCACGGCTTTGGCAAGTACGACTACATGCTCGATCAGGCGGAGGAATCTGCCTTCACGACCTGGGAGCATGTGCCCATGGCCCACGAGGCCTACGATTACATGTTCGGCGGGCAGACGGACCAGGGACGCCTGCCCGATGAGCGACAGTTCTTCTGGGGGGTGGCCGCAGGGCTCAGCCGCAAGGTGGACTATATCACCATCGAGCGCAACGCGCTCTATGTCGGCCTGCCCAACGATCCCCAGGTCACGCCGATCGAGTCTCACATCCGCTTCATGGGTTGGGCTGCGCAGTACATGGGCAAGTACGTCTCCGACACGCGGGGCGGCAAGCCCATGCAAAAGACGCCCAGCGTGTGGGCGCTCATGCGCGACACGGCCTATGTGTCCACCTTGTTTCCTCAGCAGGGCAACTATACTTTCTGGCTCACCCAGGACGACAGCGTGGCCGGCGGGCGCACCCGAGTGGCCACCTATCGTCGCAGGGCCGACCTGGACATTATCGGCAACATGACGGGGACCTCGCTCCAGACCCGGGCCGACATCATCACCTCCGACGATGATGCCAGCCTCTCGGCGCTACAGAATCGGGATCCGAGCGACCCCATGGATACCACGCCCTCCTACAAGGGATGGATCTGTCGCCGAACCGACCAGGCCACAGGCAACCGGCGCATGTACTTTCGGATCGACGATCGCTACTTTGTCGGCGGCCCGACCCAGGCGACCATCACCGTGACCTATTTTGACCGGGGCACGGACCAGTGGCGGTTGGTGGGGCACAACGCCGCTGGAGCTGAGGTGACGTTGCAGACCGTCACCAAAGGCAACACGAACCGCTGGAAGACCGTGGCCATCAATGTGACGAACGGCTATTTCAGCAACTTGCTCCTGGGAGGCACGGACTTTTTCATCGACTGCCAGGGCGATGGCGATGAGTACATCCACATGGTGGACTTGCGCGCGGGAAGCAGCCCCGCCCAGACTCACCGCATTGACCTGACGGCCAGCAACGGTGGATGGAACCTCGTGTCCTTCCGGCTGCGCCCCACTTCCACAGCCATTGCGGATGTGCTCTCCAGCATCGCGGGCAAGTACGAGGTCGTCCAGGCCTGGAAGAACGGCGCTTGGGCCTCCTACGTTCCGGGCGTGGGCGGCGCCTTGACGGCCCTCGACGAGACCATGGGCTTTTGGATCAAGGTCAACCAGAACTGCACCCTGGTCGTCTCGGGGCAGGCGCCCGAGTCAACAACGATCCCGCTATCCGCCGCCAGCGGCGGTTGGAATCTGGTCGGGTGGCCCAGCGACGACTCGCGGCCCATCGCGACCGTCATAAGCCCGATCAGCGGCAACTGCGACGTGGTGTACAGCTACAATGCCTTCGATGCCGCCGATCCCTGGAAGATCTATAGCCCGCTCACGCCGCCCTACGCGAACGACCTGACCCAGGTGTCGCCTGGCATGGGGATGTGGATTCACGCGGTTACGAACGCCAACCTGGTCGTTGACTACTGACCCAAGGAGGGTGTCGAGAGACGCCTCGACGCCGCCGCGAGAACTAGTGTCTCTGTGTGCGAAAGAGGGTTGAACCATTCTCAACATCCTCGGCCCAAGAGCCGCACGGCTGGGCAGTCCAGGATCGTCCGAGTGCCTGGCTGACAGACACCGATCATCGTCTCCGATGCCAGACGGGGGAGAGAACATGAAGGTCAACAACGAGCGTCGCCCGTGGATCTCCATGGTCGCTTTCCTCGCCATAGCCTGCGCCGTTCTAGTGCTCAGCGGGCTGTTGGTGGGCGCCGCGCCTCCGCCCAGGCCAGCCACATTCTATGGCACCGTCAAGGTCAACGGCGCGAACCCGCCGACCTGGGTCACCGTCGAGGCGCAGATCGGCGGCGTGACCTATGCCACGGCCCCGGTGCGCGCGGTGGGGAACGATGTGGTCTACCTCATCGACGTGCCTGGCGACAGGGACGACCAACCGGGCAAGCAGGGCGGCGTCGCTGGGGATACCATCCAGTTTCGCGTGGGTGGGCTGTTATGCGCCCAGACCGAGGTCTGGCAAGAGGCCCGGTATCAACAGCTCAACCTGACGGCCACGGGCGCCCTGCCGACGGCGACGCTGACGCAGACGCCGACTCCCAGCGCCACACCG
>Ga0194113_10009682_pt1 | contig 11587 bp, 10 predicted proteins | sample TA2MahC200mmetaG_FD_146193 | JGI IMG/M metagenome (GOLD analysis project Ga0194113, IMG submission 146193) | Freshwater microbial communities from Lake Tanganyika, Tanzania - TA2015017 Mahale Deep Cast 200m | ecosystem: Environmental > Aquatic > Freshwater > Lake | place: Tanzania: Lake...
TGTCTGGCGCATCTGCTCCTGGTTCCGGACTCACGTGGGCCTCGACGCCACGGGCGTCCCGACCGGCGCACGCGCCGCCTCCACGGTCCGGGGGCTTGCTGCCCGCCTGTTCAGTCGCCGCCTTCCCGGCTTCTGCAGGATTCTGTTCCTGGAGGTGGGGCTCCAGACAAGGCTCATCAGGGAAGACTTCTTTCGCTGGCTGACGCACGTATCCATCTTCTGTGGATTCGTTCTTCTCCTCCTCATGCACGCCCTGGATGAATGGATCACACAACCCCTTATTCAGAATTACGCCTCGACCTTGAACCCCTTCCTCTTCTTGCGTGACCTGTTCGGGGCGTTCCTGCTTGTGGGGCTTCTAGGTGCCGTCGCCCGCCGCTTGCGTGCTCAGACGTTCAGCCTGACCTCCGTTGCCGGGGATTGGCTTGCCATTGGCCTGCTGGTTTTGATCGCCCTGTCGGGGATCCTTCTGGCCGGCGCCAAGATCCTGTCGGCTTCGATTTTTGATAAAATGGTGGCGGATTACGCGCCGATGCTCGAAGCCGAGGATGTGCCGGCACTGCGCGGCTATTGGTCTGCGGAATATGCGGTGGTCTTTCCGGCGGGGGTCGATCTTGCGGGCCCCGATGCTTTGGAACGAGGCCGAGAGTTGCACGAGGACAGTTGTTCGAGTTGTCACTCGACACCGGGAACGGCCTTCCTGTCCTACGGCGCGGCGCTTCTGCTCAAGCCCTGGGCGGTTTGGCTGGACCAGAACCGCGTCCATATCTTGCTGTGGCAGGTCCACTTTCTGACTTGTTTTCTGGGCCTGGCTTACCTTCCGTTCAGCAAGATGTTCCATGTGATCTCAAGTCCGATCAGTCTTCTGGCTGCCGGAGCGGCCCGGCCTGCCGCGGACGGCCGGGACCGTGCCGGAGCGGTGACCCGTCGCGCCCTGGCCCTGGACGCGTGCATCCGGTGTGGAATTTGCAGCCGCCACTGTTCGGTCCGCCCCCTGTTCACGACCATTCCAAACAAGCGGATCCTTCCCTCGGAAAAACTGCTGGCGGTGGCCGCGTGGGCAAGGAGAAAAGACCGGGGCATCGCGGCGCTGGTGACCCTCTCGGAAGGAAGCCATCTTTGCACCCTCTGCCTGCGGTGCACCCAGGTCTGCCCGGTGGGGATCGACCTGCAGGATCTCTGGTTTTCCTCGCGTGCCGAACTCGCCTCTTGCGGCTTTCCCGACCCCCACGTGTGGATTCGGGAGAAGGATACGGCAACCTGGGCCGAGCGGGTGAACCCCCTGCCGGTTCCCTCTCCCGGGGAGGAAGGGGGTCTTGCGCACATCTCGCTTGCGGCTTACGCGGACAGGCTGCTCGCCTGTGTGCAATGCCAGATGTGCACGAATGTCTGCCCGGTGGTGGCCTGCGCGGAGAATACCGGCAAGGATGTCGACCTCACCCCCCAGCAAATCATGAACCTCCTGCGGTTGGGGCTTAAAGAGATGACGCTGGGGTCCACCATGGTTTGGAACTGCGTCACCTGCTATCAGTGTCAGGAGCACTGCCCCGAGGGAATTCCGGTGGCCGATATTCTGTACGACTTGAGGAATCTCGCCTATCAGCATTTTCGCGCCTATCGGCTGACGGAAGGCCTGCCGACCAGGGTGCCGGAGGAATGCGAGGAATCGTCGGACTCGGGGGTTCGCCGGCCGTAGGGGGAAAGTCTGCCCCCGATCCGGGAAAGCACGGCCGGGATTTCACCAAGGAGAATCTCGCACCATTCAGGGCTGATGACCGATGAGGTTCGCTTTTTTTCAGGGCTGCAAGATCCCCTTCTATCTGGAAAGCTACGGACGGTCCAGCCGGGCGGTGCTGCAGGCTTTGGGCGTGGAACTCGTTGATCTGGAGTTCAACTGCTGCGGCTATCCCGTCCGCCATCTGCGTTCCGATTCCTTTCTCCTTGCCGCGGCCCGGAACCTGGCCCTGGCGGAACAGCAACAGGTCGGCATTGTGACTCCGTGCAAGTGTTGTTTCGGCAGTCTGAAACATGCCGAATTCAGGTTGAGAAGGCATGAAGGCGCGAGGAACCAGGTGAATCGGAGCCTCCGGGAGGAAGGCCTGCGATGGCAGGGTCGGGTAGTGGTGAAGCATCTGCTTTCCGTCCTGTTGGAGGATGTCGGCCTGGAGAAGATCGCTTCCCGGGTCAAGCGGCGGTACCGTCGGCTTGGGGTCGCCGCCCACTACGGATGTCATGCCCTGAGACCGGGAGAGGTCGTGGGCTTTGACAACCCTCTGGCCCCGAGTGTTTTTGAACAACTGATCGCCGCGACGGGTGCTCATCCCCTGGAATGGTCCGCAAGACTGGAATGCTGCGGGGCGCCGTTGTGGGAAAAGAACAACCCGCTTTCCCTGCGTTTGGCGACGAGGAAACTGGTGGACGCCGAGCGGGCGGGAGCAGTCTTCATTTGTACGGCCTGCACTTACTGTCAAATTCACCTTGAGGCGGCTCAAGCGAAAAGCCTTGCGGCCGGGAGCAGGCCGAGCGTACCATCCCCCGTGGAATACACCCGGCTCCTCGGTTTGGCACTGGGGATTGACCCGGAGCCCCTGGGCATGGCGGGAACCACCGGAGGTCCGCAAACGGTTCGAGCAACCCTTACGAAAGGGTGAAGTGCGAGGACGGCCGACTGTGTGATCCGGGGTTCTTGTGTGGTTGCAGGGCACAGCAGGCGGTGATTTCTTCGCGTGTTTTTCTTTGCTTTACAGATGAATGGAGAAGAAAGGATGAAAAGCGCAGTTCTCGTTTTATTCCTGCTGATCTGGGCCTCGGTTTCGGCCGGACATGCCGTGGAGATCGAAGGGGTCAATTTGCCCGATACGCTCAAGGCCGATGGGGAGACCCTTCTCTTGAACGGGGCCGGCGTGAGGACCAAGGCCTTCCTGAAGCTCTACGTCGGCGGACTGTACTTGAGAGAGAAATGCGGAAACCCGGAAAGCATCATTTCCGCCGATGAGCCCATGGCTATCCGGCTTCACATCCTCTCCAAGATGATCACCAGCGAGAAGATGTCCGCCTCGTTGCGAGATGGATTTGCCGCCGCCACCGGAGGGAATACGCGGCCGCTCACAGATCGGATCGAGACCCTTATCTCCGTATTCAAGGAGGGCATTAACCGTGGCGACATCTACGATCTGATTTATACGCCGGGCAAGGGAGTCGAATCATTCAAGAACGGCAACCTGGTGACCACGGTTGCCGGCCTCGACTTCAAGAAGGCATTGTTCGGCATTTGGCTGTGCGCAAAACCCACCGTCAATGTGAGCCTTCAGCATGGGATGCTCGGTCGTTAGAATCGGACCGTGCAGAGCGGCGAGGCGGAATGAGGACAATGGCGCAGCCCTGGCGGTGCCGCGGCAGGGGGTGTCGCGCGATGGAACACAAGGGCTCACTCCGCTCGCAGCGAACTGCGACCTTGCATTGGCTTTCCGGCTTGCATTAAGATGCGCCTGAGAGGACGCAAGGCAGGGCCAAAGGATCCAGTCGGGGTCAGGAGGGGACTCGGATGTCCGGACACTCAAAATGGCACAGCATCAAACACAAGAAGGCCAAGGAAGACGCGAAACGCGGCAAGGTTTTTACCAAACTGATACGGGAATTGACGGTCAGCGCGCGGTTGGGTGGCGGTGACCCCTCCATGAACCCGAGACTGCGCGGAGCCATTGATCGGGCCAAGGCCGAAAACATGCCTGCGGAGAATATCGACCGAGCGATCAAGAAGGGAACCGGAGAGTTGGAAGGGGTGCGCTACGAGGAGTTCTCCTACGAGGGATACGGCCCGGGCGGCACCGCCGTGCTGGTGGAGGTGATGACCGACAACCGAAACCGCTGCGCCGCCGAACTGAGGCACATTTTCAGCAAGAACAACGGGAATCTGGGGGAGAACGGCTGCGTCTCCTGGCTTTTTGAAAAGAAGGGTTACGTCGTGGTCCCCAGGGACATGATCGACGAAGACGCCTTGATGGAAATTGCCCTGGATGCCGGTGCCGACGACGTGTCGGAAGACCAGGAAGAGCAGGTTTTCGAGGTGACTTGTTCCACGGGCAGTTTTCCTGCCGTGAAGGACGCGCTGAAGGCCAAGGACGTGGCATGGCTCACCGCCGAGATTACCATGATCCCCAAGACCACGGTGAAACTGGCCGGCAAAGACGCTCAGCAGATGCTGCGCCTGATGGAATCCATGGAAGACGCAGACGATGTCCAGAATGTTTACGCTAACTTCGACATTCCCAAGAAAGTCATGGAGAGCCTGGCCGAATCGGTTTGACAGGCCGTAAGGCTCGGGACCGATCCGACAGTTGCGGGCCGGTCCCGCACACAGCCGGCACGGAGGCAGTCGCTGAGCTTGCGGGTTATGGGCATAGATCCGGGGATATCCCATACCGGCTTCGGTCTGGTGGAGGTGGATGAGCGGGGAAGACTTGAGTATCTGACCTGTGGGTCCATCAGCACCCCTTCAAAGGCCCCCTTTGTGGACAGGTTGCTGAAGATCCATCTTCAGCTCCACCGCCTTTTTCAGGAATTCGGGCCTCAAGAACTGGCCATCGAGCAGGTCTTCTTCGCCAGAAACGCCCGCTCGGCGCTGGTGCTCGGGCAGGCCCGCGGAGCGGCGTTGCTTTCGGCTGCCCTGGCGGGGATTCCCGTATTCGAATACGCGGCCACGGCGGCGAAAATGGCGGTGTGCGGATATGGGGGCGCGGAAAAGCGACAGGTCGGCGCCATGGTCAAGGCCCTGCTGGGGCTCGCCGATGACGTGACGGAACACGCGGCCGATGCACTGGCGCTCTGCATCTGCCATTCCCACAGCACTCGCGCGCTGGCGGGCGAGTGCAGGGGTTCGCGCGGGATTCCGCTGCCTTCTCGGGCGCGCCCCCGCGGGATCAAATCCCGGACAGGAGGGGGGAGACCTTGATCGCCACCCTGAAAGGTGTGCTCACCCGGAAGTCTCCCGACGGGATCGTGGTCGAGACCGGCGGCGTGGGTTTCGACCTCACGGTCCCGTTGAGCACTCTGTATGACCTCCCCGACCCCGGGAACCCGGTCGAACTGATCGTCCATACCCACGTACGCGACAACCAGATCCTGCTGCTGGGTTTTCTGCGGTCCGAAGAGAAGGAGGCCTTTCGCTACCTGAACACAGTGTCCGGGATCGGCCCTCGCCTGGCGGTGAACATCCTCTCCGGTCTGCCTGCAGAGGAACTTCTGGAGGCCATCCTGCAGGAGGATGCCCAGCGGTTGCAGAGGATTCCGGGGGTGGGAAAAAAAATGTCCGAACGGATCGTGGTGGAGTTGAAGGACAAGATCCCGCCCCGCGAGATCGTGCTCGGCAGCACAAATCTCAGGCAACCCCGCCAGAAACGGATCTATCTGGAGGTTCTGTCGGCCCTGATGAACCTGGGGTACAAGCGCAAAGAGGCGCAGGTCGCCATCGAGAATACCCAGAAGAAGGAAGCGGACAGCGAAGAATGGACGCTGGAATCTCTCCTCAAGGCGAGCCTTCATCATCTGGCAAGATAGCCGGTGGGCGCGCCCTCCGGCAGCCTGGAGGGAAGAGAAGTTTCTCGCGAAAGCCCGGGCCGATAGGGGGTTGATGCCCTTGTGCGAAGCGCCTCTGTGGCGGATTCCACCGAATTCGTTCATTTGCAGAATCAGGGGGTTGCGGGCCCGATCACGATCGAGCGATTGGGGGCCATTCATCCGCGAATCATGGTTCTTCTCCCCCAAGTGCGACAGAGGCCCTTCAGAGAATATGCGTGCCTGACATTCGTGCGCCGCGAAGGCGTGTCTTCCGGATGAGAGAAGGGGACCGTGAGCTGCCCCGCAAAGAGAGGCTTGGTGCCGGACATGACGAACAGCAGTCAAAGGGGACCCCTCAATCCTGTCTCCAACGAAGAAGACACCCTGGAAGTCAACCTGCGCCCCGGACGGCTCGAGGATTTCGTGGGCCAGGAACTGCTCAAGGAAAAACTGAGGATCTTCATTGACGCCACGGTGCGGCGCGGGGAACAACTCGATCATGTCCTGCTGTACGGACCTCCCGGTCTGGGCAAGACAACCCTGGGCTATATTCTGGCACGCGAACTTGGGGTGGAGATCCACGTCACCTCGGGTCCGGCCATCGAGAAACAGGGGGACCTGGCCGCGATCCTGACGAACCTCGCGCCGCGCGATGTGCTCTTCATCGACGAGATCCACCGGTTGCCGCGGACGGTGGAGGAAATCCTTTATCCGGCCATGGAAGATTTTCAATTGGATATCATCATCGGCCAGGGGCCGAGTGCGCGTGCCATCAAACTGGATATTCCGCGGTTTACCCTGGTGGGGGCAACCACCCGCGCCGGACTGATAACCTCCCCCCTGTTGACCCGGTTCGGGGTGATCGATCGACTGGATTTCTACAGCCCGGAGGAGTTGCTGGCCATTGTGGCCCGCTCGGCGAGGATTCTGGGTGTGGAGTACACCCGCGAAGGTCTTCTGGAGGTCGCGCGGCGGTCACGGGGCACACCGCGCGTGGCCAACCGCCTTTTGCGAAGGGTCCGCGACTATGCGCAGGAACGGGGCGCGGGCCTGATCGATCTGGCCACGGCGACCAAGGCCCTGGCGTTGCTGGAAATCGACGATCAGGGTCTGGACAAGATGGACCGCCTGCTGATTTCCACCATCATCGAGAAGTTTCAGGGAGGGCCGGTCGGCATCGACACCCTGTCGGCCGCGCTCAACGAGGCGGCGGACACCCTCGAGGACGTGCACGAACCCTACCTGATTCAATGCGGCTTTCTGGGCCGCACCAAACAGGGGCGGATCGCCACCGCGTTCGCGTACCGGTACTTACGCATCGACCCGCCCCGGAACCGGCAGGAGGTTCTCTTCTGAACCGTCTTGAGGCGGCGACCGGCCCGGGGTAAGTGCCGCCGAGGGCGAAACGGAAATGTGGAGGATCGACCCATGAGAATCGAATGGCTCGGACACTCGGCTTTTCTGATGACCACGGAGGAGGGCGTCCGCATTGTGACCGACCCCTACGAGTCGGGCGCCTATGGAGGGGGGATCGGCTACGGTCCGATTCAGGTGGAGGCCGACCTGGTTACGGTCAGTCACGACCAGCACGAGGATCACAACCACACCCAGACCGTCAGGGGAAACCCAGCCGTTATCAAGGGCAAGGAAGGAGGGACGGTCAAAGGCGTGCGGGTGAGAAGGGTCCAGACCTACCACGACCGGAGCGGCGGCAAGGAACGGGGCGAGAACCAGGTTACCTGCCTGGAGGCTGAAGGAATGACCCTCTGTCACCTGGGAGATCTCGGCCACGTGCTGAGCGAGGAGCAGAGGCAAGCCATCGGCAGACCCGACGTGCTGCTCATCCCGGTGGGAGGCGTTTTTACCGTTGATCCCCGCGAGGCCACGGAGGTGGTGGACCAGCTCCGCCCCCGGGTGGTGATCCCCATGCATTACAAGACCCCCAAGTGCGGCTTTCCCATTGCTCCGGTGGAGGAATTCCTAGAAGGGAAATCCGCGGTCCGCAAGACGGGACGGTCGAGCGTGGAGATCCAGGCCGCTTCCCTGAGCGACGACGTGCAAATCGTGGTTCTGGAACCGGCGTTGTAGGGGTTCCCTTTCTGAGGATTGGTCCGGCGCGAACCCACCAACGCGAACCCACCAACAGGATTGTCCCCTCCCGGCGTGGAGGCAATCCGGCATGACAGGCGAGAGGCAGAAGTGAAGGATCCTGCAGTCGACCCGCAGTACGTCATCTGGCTGAACCGCATGCTCGCGGGAGACAAACTGGCCCTCGCCAAACTGGTGACTTGTGTGGAGAACGACTCCCCGCAGGTGGTCGAGATCATGGAGGCGATCTTCCCACGTTGCGGTCGCTGCGTCTGCCTGGGGGTGACAGGCCCTCCGGGCGCGGGCAAGAGCACCCTCGTGGACAAACTGATCGAACGCTTCCGGACCAGGGAGCGAAAGGTGGGGGTCATCGCGGTAGACCCCTCCAGCCCTTTTTCCGGCGGCGCGGTTCTGGGCGACAGAATCCGCATGCAGCGGCACGCCCTGGACGAGGGAGTGTTTATCCGCAGTTTCGGTTCCCGGGGCACCCACGGCGGCCTTTCGCGAGCCACCGAGGACGTGGTGCGCCTGTTTGACGCCTTCGGCCTGGAGGAGGTGATCATCGAAACCGTGGGGGTCGGGCAGACCGAACTGGACATCATGAACATCGCGGACACGACACTGGTGGTTCTCACCCCGGAGTCCGGCGACACCATCCAGACCATGAAGGCAGGGCTGATGGAGATCGCGGACATCTTCGTGGTCAACAAGGCTGACCGCGAGGGAGCGGACCAGATGGCCATGGAATTGCGAATGATGGTGGAAATGAAGGATTCGGCGCCATCGGCCTGGAAAGCGCCCGTGCTGCTCTCTCAGGCGAACCGGGACGAGGGGATCGAGGTCATCGAAGAGGCGATTGCCCGGCATCAGACCTGGAGCCAGGCCGTCCGGCAAACGAGAGACAGCCGGGCCGGCGGGCCGGGCCGGCGATTCCTATCTATCCTGTCCTACCGTTTTTCCCAGACCCTGGATCGCATGGCCGCGGAGGACGAGCGTTTTCAGCGTCTGCTCAGGAAACTCGAGGAAGAGGGCGCCAATCCTTACCGGGCGGCCAAGGAGTTTTTCCGCGATCCCGGTTTCGGGGCACAGATGTTTGGAAAGGGCTGAATTCGGCAGCGATTTCGAAACAGCCATCCTTGATTGACGGCTGCCAACCGCCCTTGCCGAGAAGCGGCCCCGCATTCATTCAGGGATTCCGGGGTTATTGCCCATGGTTCAAGGTCCGCACCCAAGACGCACCATTTGCTGCCCGCATGGGGAGAAGACCCGATGACGATTCCGGTTGCCGGTGCAACCTCGGAGAGACAAATTGCCGAAACTCTTCGCGCTTTGAAGAGGAACGAATTCCTGACCTTCTTCGTCCCGGAGGCCAGAGAGGGAAGGAAGATGGTGCTGGACGAGGTTCGGGCCGGCATGAGCATAGGCCTCGGGGGTTCTGAGACCTTGCGACAGATGGGGCTGCCGGCCGCCCTGAAAGCCATGGGCGCGGTTGTCCTGGATCACTGGGACGAATCCCTGTCTCTGGAGGAAACCTTTCGGACGCGGCAGGAGCAACTGCGCTGTGATCTCTTTCTGAGCAGCGTGAACGCCGTTACCGAGCAGGGAGAACTGGTGAGCCGGGACGGGATCGGGAATCGCATCTGTGCCACCACGTTCGGGCCGAAAAAGGTCATGCTCCTGGCCGGAGTGCAGAAGATCGTGCCCGACCTCCCCGCGGCCCTGGAGCGCATCCGTCAGGTGGCCGCCCCGCTGCGTGCACGCAGCCTGAACCTGGATCTGCCCTGCACCCGAGGCGACGGGTGCGTGGACTGCCGGGAGGCTTCCCGGATCTGCAGAGCCACCCTGATTCTTCACCGTCGGCCGATGTTGACCGATATCTCAGTCATCCTGATCGGTGAGAAACTCGGATTCTGAGCGCGGCATGGAACACTGGATTCCGCGTCTGGCGGATGAATTCGCTTTGCCCGCGGTCGAGGGAGCGGACAAGGTCTGCTCTCCGGCCGAGGCGATCGGCCGCCATGTGAAGGCCGGCATGCGCATCCACATCGGTTGTACGCACGGCAGGCCCTTCGGGCTGGTGTTCGAGTTGGCCCGGCGCTTCTGGGGGCAGGATCCGCGTTTCGAGCTGATCAGCCTGGGGTTCACCGGCCCGATGGCTGTCCTGGTGCACGGCGGGCTGGCACGCAGGTGCGTTTCCACCTTTTTCGGGGACGCCTATCCGACTCCCGGTCCCAACCCGGTTTACCAGAAGGCCTGGCAATCCGGGGCCTCGGCCTTTGAGCACTGGTCCATCCTCACCCTGCCGTTGCGCCTGAAAGCGGCGGCCATGAACCTCGGCGGTCTGCCGACTCGCTCGTTGATCGGCAGCACCATGGCAAGGGACAACGCGGAAACCTTCCGTGTGGTGGAAGATCCCTTTGACCCGGGTCGCTCTCTGGGGGTGGTGAAGGCCCTGTTCCCGGATGTGGCCCTCCTGCACGGGTGGGTCGCGGATCGGAACGGCAACGCTCTGTTCACCCCTCCCTATGGGGAGGGTTTCTACGGCGCGATGGCGAGCCGTGAGGGGCTCATTCTGTCCGTGGAAAAGATCGTGTCTACGGATTTCATCCGCCGGTACAGCCATCTGGTCAAGGTCCCCGGCCACCTGGTGCGCTGCGTCACCCAGATCCCCATGGGGTCGCATCCGAGCGGGTTGAGCAACCAGGGAATTCCGGAGATGCAGGCCTACGCGGACGACTACGAATTTCTCGAAGAGGTGCGGCGAGCCTGCAGGGAGCCCCGGGCCCTGGATGCGTGGGTGCACAAATGGGTATTGCAGCCGCGGACCCAGCAGGCTTATCTGGCCGCACTGGGCAAGGACCGCATCGGCTTTCTCAAGGGAAAGGCCGACCGGGATTCCTGGTTCGCCGAAATACTGGAGGTTGCGGGACAGGGGATCTCCGAGGCAAGTGCCAACCCCATGGAGAGGATGGTGCTGGGAGCGGCCCGAAAGATGGCGGCCCTGGTGGAGAGCCGGGGTTACCGCACGATGCTGGCCGGGGTCGGGGCCGCCAATCTTGCCACCTGGCTCGCCCATCGCCTGCTTCGGGAGAGGGGCAGTGACGTCGAGGTCATGGCGGAGATCGGGTTTTACGGATACACACCGCGACCGGCAGACCCCTTCATTTTCAACTTCCGGAACATGCCGACCTGCAAGATGCTTTCGGACATCGAGACCATCATGGGACATCTGGTTGCCGGCGCCCAGCACCGGAACCTGGGGGCCATCGGGGCCGGACAGATAGATCGATGGGGAAACGTCAACTCCACGGCCGTGCCCGGGCGGACTCTGCTTGTCGGCTCCGGGGGCGCCAACGACGTTGCTTCCGGTTCCAACGAGACCCTGGTGGTTCTCAACCAGGAAAGATCACGGTTTCTGGAGCAAGTCCCGTATGTGACCAGCCCCGGCGACCGGATACGCACCGTGGTCTCGGACCTGGGGATATTCGAAAAAGGGGAGGGCAGGGAGGAGCTCATGCTGACCGCCGTCCTGGCCGACACCGATAAGGAGGAGACGGAAACCCGGGTGCGCGGAATTCAGGCGCAGTGCGGTTGGCAATTGAAGGTCCGCGAACCCCTGGTGATCGTGCCTCCGGCCGATCGGGATCTGCTTTTCCTGCTTCGCTGTTTCGATCCACAGGGACAGTTCCTGGAGAAGGACCGCTCCTGAAGACCTGCCAATCGGTTGCCCTCCGTGGGGAATTCTGCTACATTGCCGGAAAGCGTGGGGCGGTGTAGCTCAGCTGGTTAGAGCATGCGGCTCATATCCGCAGTGTCCGGGGTTCAAGTCCCTGCACCGCCACCAACACCATCGAGCACCCCGAGGATCGCGTTCGCGATCTTTTTTTTTCCTCGGGGACCCGACTTGAGAATCCGGCACCCGGTGCGCGCTGCCGGCGCAACC
>Ga0194113_10009684_pt1 | contig 11586 bp, 12 predicted proteins | sample TA2MahC200mmetaG_FD_146193 | JGI IMG/M metagenome (GOLD analysis project Ga0194113, IMG submission 146193) | Freshwater microbial communities from Lake Tanganyika, Tanzania - TA2015017 Mahale Deep Cast 200m | ecosystem: Environmental > Aquatic > Freshwater > Lake | place: Tanzania: Lake...
AATGAATTAACTCCTCACTCCTCATTGTACTAATGCATCAAACAATAATTCAATCGGATGATACGCCGCTCGTCCGGTTCCATCCTTGATCTGGTGGCGGCAGCTGGTACCGGGGGCACAGATGATAGTATCTTCCGGGGTTTTTTTGATGGAGGGGAACAGCACAAGTTCTCCGACTTGTTTGGACAATTCATAGTGCTCTTTTTCATACCCAAATGACCCGGCCATGCCGCAGCAGCCTGTTTTCAACTCTTCCACCCGGTAGTTTTCAGGGATTGTGAGCATTTTCCTGGTTGAATCCGTTGAGGCCAGTGCTTTCTGGTGGCAATGCCCATGCAACCGGATATGCTTTGTCTCTTTGGAAAATTGATCCCTGGAGATATTCCCTTTTTCAAACTCACTGGAAATAAATTCATCCAGCATCCAGCAGTTGGCTGCCAATTTTTGTGCAGCGGGTTTCAACTCCGCTCCGGCAAGGTCAGGGTACTCATCCCGGAAAGCCAGGATGGCTGAGGGCTCAATGCCCAACAGGGGTGTCTCCGGGGTGATGATATCTTTCAGCAAGTGGATATTCAGGGTCGCGATCTTTTGTGCTTTTCTCAGCAAACCCTTTGATAGGAAAGTCCGGCCGCTGAGGGTATGACGGGGAATACTAACCGAATATCCCAGCGTTGATAACAGTTTGATCGCTTTGATTCCGATCTCCACATCATTATAATCGGAAAATTCATCTGCAAAGAGGTAGATCCGTCCTTTGGGGTTTTGAGGTTCCAGTTTTTTCCGGTGTGCCTTAAACCATGAACGGAGCGTGGTTTTATAGAGCAACGGGATGCTTCTACCGGAGGCAAAGCCAATCGTTTTCTTCAGGATACCGGAGGTGATCCTGTTCCCTGCCACGAAGTTGAAGATGCCCGGGACGATCATTCCCAGTTTGTTGATGCTGGTGATGTAGGCGATAAGTTTGGTCCGGAACGGGATGCCATGCGCATCGTAGTAGTGCTGTAAAAACTCCGCTTTGAGTTTGGTGATGTCGACGTTGCTGGGGCACTCTGATTTGCAAGCCTTGCAGGAGAGGCAGAGATCCATGATGTCGTAGATCTCCCGATGGTCAAAAGGATTTGTTTTCGTGGAGTTGGTCAGGAACTCCCTAAGGATGTTTGCCCGGGCCCGGGTGGTGGTATTTTCCTCCAGGCTGGCCATGTAAGAGGGGCACATCCGCTTCCCGGTCACCACGATATTTCTGCAATCGCCTGAGCCGTTACACTGCTCTGCTGCACGTAAAATGCCTTTGCTGGCAGAGAAGTCAAAGATGGTTTGAATGTTTCTGGTTTGCTGCCCCGGTTGATAGCGCAGACTGGTGTTCATCTTTGGCGTATCGACAATCTTCCCGGGATTAAAGATGTTGTTCGGATCCCAGGTCGCCTTGATGGTTTTAAGCAACCGGTTATTCTTTTCTCCGATCATCAGCGGGATGAATTCACCGCGTAGTCGCCCGTCGCCATGTTCTCCGCTGAGAGAACCCCGGTATTTCTTGACAAGTTTGGCTGTCTCCAGTGCAACGGTATGGAAAAGTTCGACGTCTCTTTCGTCTTTCAGGTTCAACACCGGTCGAAGATGAAGCTCTCCTGTGGCAATGTGGGCATAATAGACACAGTCGAGCCCAAGCAGGTTGAGCATTTCCCGGAACTCCCGGATGTATTCCGGCAAGACTTCAGGGCTCACGGCCGTGTCTTCGGTGACAGGTACCGGTTTCCGGTCGCCGGGATAGTTTGAAAGGACGCCCAGACCTGCTTTTCTGAGTTCCCAGACCCTTGCGACATCGGGTGGAAATACCAGCGGGAAATGGTATCCCAGGCCGGCTTTCCTCAACGCTTTTTCTGTTTCTTCGGCCTGTTTTGTAATGGTTTCCCTGCTTTCTGCAGCAAATTCAATGATCAGGATGGCGCCCGGATCTCCCTCAATGAAGAAGCGGTTCTTTCGCTGGGAGATGTTATCTTTGGTGCAATCCATGATCGCCTTGTCCATGAGTTCAATGGAAGTAGGGGAGAACTTCAGGGCAACCAGGTTTCCCTGAAGGGCTTCTTCCACCGACTTGCAATGGACGCACAACAGGGCTTTCTCTTTGGGTGGCAAGGGTACCAGGTTCAGCTTCGCTTCGGTGATGAAGGCCAATGTTCCCTCCGAGCCGGCCATCATCTGACAGAAATTGAAAGACGCTTTACCTGGCGTAAACGGTTCTGTCTCAAGGAGGAGATCGATGGCATAGCCGGTATTTCTCCGGTGGATGGCCGGATCGGGATATTCTTTCCGGATACCGGCTTGATTTTCAGTATCTGAGAGGATCTCGTGGATCTGCCGGTAGAGGCTTCCCTCCAAATTGGTTTGTTGGGTTTTGGAGATGAATTCATCTGCTGTCAGGGGGTGGAATTCCACTTCCGAGCCGTCGCTCAGGAAAGCTTTGACCGAGAGGAGGTGGTCGCGGGTGCTTCCATAGATCAGCGAATGAGCGCCGCAGGAGTTGTTCCCGATCATCCCTCCGATCATGCAACGGCTGGATGTGGATGTCTCCGGACCGAAGAATAATCCGTGATAGGCTGCATACTTGTTCAACTCATCCAGGATCACCCCTGGCTCAACGCGGATCCAGTGTTCTTCCACATTCATCTCCAGGATGCGGGTCATATACCTGGAAACATCCACCACGATTCCCCCGCCAACCACCTGTCCGGCCAGCGAGGTGCCGGCGGTTCTGGGAATCAGCGAAGTATGATTGGCATTGGCAAATTGGATCAGTTTCCGGATGTCTTCCTTGTTCTTCGGGCGGGCAACAGCCAACGGGACTTCCCGGTAGGCCGATGCATCGGTAGCGTGCAGGAGGCGGGATGTGGTATCGGAAAATATCTCTCCTTCAAAATCCCTGGAAAAATCGTGCAACCTGTTGATCAGGTCATCGGGTGTTTTCGACATGGATAAGGGTTGCTATTTTTCGCCGGGTTGCTTTTTACAGGTTCGGAGTTTAAACGGGACATATAGCGGGCAGAAACCCAGAATGCTGGTGAGGAGAAATATGATAGAGAGGATCAACAGCACCACAGCCCATGTTCCTGTGAGATAATTGGCTGCGTAAAGCACCAGCACGACGACAGCGATCAGTACCCTGACGATCCTGTCGAAATTACCCATGTTCTTTTTCATGATATGTGAATGATTTTTGAGGTGACAACTTTTTACAAAATTAAAAATTACCCGGGAATCCGATACGGGATCATAGGACTCATCAAAATCGAGATTATTCGCCACGAAAACATCAAGACTCAAAGAAATACAAAATACTGTTAATCAAACAAATAAAATCTGTGCGATTTGGTGATTTAGTGCCTTTGTGGCATAAAAAGACTTTTCAGAGGTGACTCAAATTTTATTAGCAAACCTTTGTAATTTTGCAACGAAAAACTGTAGTATGGGACGCATCATGGCCATCGATTATGGCCGGAAAAGGGTAGGCTTGGCGGTGACGGATGAGCAGCAGATCATTGCCACAGGACTCGCCACGGTGGCTATGGACAAGGTATTCACTTACCTCGACGAATACCTGTTGAAGCATACGGTGGAATGTATTGTGATCGGTCAGCCCATGCAGATGGACAACACTCCTTCGGAGTCAGCAGCCATAACAGATGCCTTTTCCAGGAAGTTGAAGAAGCGTTTTCCGAATCTTAAAATAGAACGGATGGATGAGCGTTTTACATCCCGGATGGCGTCGAGGGCTATCCTTGATGCCGGGGCCAGAAAGTCGGTCAGGCAGGATAAAGCCCTGGTGGACATGGTGAGTGCGATCATCCTGCTGCAGTCATATATGGAATCATTGACCATGAAAAAGATGAGAGGACTTGATACATGATATTACCCATCGTTGCCAACGGTCACCCGGCATTGAAAAAAGTGGCCAAGCCCATCGAAAAGGACCACCCTGGACTGCCACAGTTGATCAGCGACATGTTTGAGACCATGTATTCATCTGATGGGGTTGGCCTGGCCGCATCTCAGATCAACCATTCTATCCGGTTGTTCATCATTGATGCCGAGCCTTATGCAGAAAAATATCCGGAAACCAAAGGGTTTAAGAAGGTTTTCATCAACGCTGAAATCTATCTGGAAGAAGGAGAACCCTGGATATTTAATGAAGGATGTCTGAGTTTTCCCGGCCTCCGGGAGGATATCCTGCGCAAACAGGTGATCCATATCCGGTACGTTGATGAACATTTTCAACCGGTCGATGAAACATATGACGGGGTCCTGTCACGGATCATCCAGCACGAATATGATCATATTCAGGGCGTTGTGATGACCGACAGGATCAGTCCCCTGAAAAAGATGCTGTTGAAAAGAAAACTTACCGATATCTCCGCCGGCAATGTGGATGTGTCGTATCGGATGGTATTTCCGCTTCAGAAAAAAAGATAAACACCACCATACCATGAAGAAAATTGTAACCATCGCCCTGCTGGGATTAGTTCTCGGATTTATATCCTGCGGAACGGGGAAGGACAAGGAAGCGCAGCAGATTACAGCGCTTGAAAACCGGCTCTACGCCCTCGAACCCAATGCATTCACCACGGAGCGTGCAGATTCATTACTGAATGCTTACGAATCGTACATCAAAAAGCATAAAACCGATACGCTGGCTCCTGCCTACCTCCTGAAATCGGCCAGTCTTGCTTCCAACACCGGCAAACCCGACAGGGCGATCCAAATGTATGATCAGCTGATCCGGCAATATCCCAAAGATTTCCATGTACCTCTGGCCTGTTTCATGAAGGCTTTTGTGATGGAGAACAACGTTGGAGACATCTTGAAAGCCAAGGATCTCTATCTTGTCTTTATCAAGCAATATCCTGATCACGAGCTGGCTGATGATGCAGAGATGGCGATAAAAAACCTGGGAAAAACCCCCGATCAGATCATCCGGGAGATTGAAGCCAGGAAATACGAGGACAGTGTGAGGATGGCCGAAGAGGCAAAACAGAAAAACATCACCGGGAAATAGACGCTACCGGTTAAGTTCTGCAACCAGTCTGTTTGTAAGTTCCGCTGCAGAGGCGTCCTCTGTCCACTCTCCGCTGATACAGCAGGTGATCTTTCCGGTGGTTTCAGAAACGACGATGGCAATGGCATCCGATTTTTCGGTGATGCCGATGGCTGCCCGGTGCCGGAGTCCGAAATGGGCAGGGATCTTTGGATTGTTTGACACCGGAAGAATGCACCGTACAGCCCGGATCGCATGGCCCACAATGACCATGGCGCCATCATGCAACGGGCTGTGCTTGAAAAAGATATTCTCGATCAACTGCTCAGAGATGGCCGCTTCGATGTATTCGCCGGTATCAACAATGGTTTTCAACTCATTTTGCCGTGTCAGCACGATGAGAGCGCCGGTGTTGGTATCACCCATTTTCTTGCATGCCACGATGATCTTATCCAGGTTCACATTGATCGGATGGCTCACGTTGAGCTTCCAGAAAAGGAATTTTCCCCGGGTGGTGCGGATAAGTCTGGTATTTCCCAGCAAGAGCAGGAACTGCCGGATCTCCGGTTGAAAGACTACGATCAATGCAATGACCCCAACGCTGAAGAAAGTCCCCAGGATTTCTGTTAACAGGGTCATCTTCAAAATCTTCACGATCTTCCACAAGAGATAGGCTGAGATGATCCCGATGAAGATCTTGATGGCTGAGGTGCCTTTTACAAGGTTATAGACTTCATACAGCAGGATGGCCACCAGGATCACATCGATGATATCGATGATACGGATATGGGTGAAAGAATCGAAGAAAAAGGAGTGCATGCCCGCCGATCAGAAATTTCAGCAAAGTTAGGTATTTCCTTTTAATTCAGAGACAAGGCGGATGGTTTCCCGCGCTTCCTTGACGTCGTGTACCCGCAGGATGTCCGCTCCCTGCAGCAGGGCCACGGTGTTGAGCACGGTACTGCCGTTGAGCGCGTCCCAGGGCTTGCATTCCAGCACATGGTAGATCATCGACTTGCGTGAAATGCCAACCATCAGCGGATACCCCAGATCCTTGAAAACAGACAGCCGGTTCAGCAGCTGATAGTTGTGGGCGATCGTTTTTCCGAAGCCAAACCCGGGGTCTAAAATGATTTTATTGAAGTCTCTGGTTTTCAGCGTTTCTGTCTGCCGGATGAAAAATTGGCGTACCTCTTCCACCACATCTTCATATTCAGGGTTCACCTGCATGACCAGCGGGTTGCCTTTCATGTGCATCAGCACGTAGGGAGCCTGGACGCGGGCGATCAGGTCAAACATATGGTCATCCAGCACCCCGCCTGAGATGTCGTTGATCATATCTGCGCCATTTTCCATCGCCACACGAGCTGTCTCAGAGCGGTAGGTATCGGTCGACAGGACAATGTCAGGGAAAGATTTCCTGATTTGCTTCAATGCAGGCAGCAACCGGGCAATTTCTTCGCCTGCGTCGGGCGGTGCGGAGCCTGGGCGTGAAGAAACGGCACCGAGGTCGATGATATCGGCCCCATCCAGGATCATCTTTTCCACCTGTTGCAACTGTTCTTTCATGGTCGGATAAAAGCCGCCATCAAAGAAAGAATCGGGTGTTAAATTCAGGATTCCCATGATCCGGGGTGGAAAAAATGTGGATATAAATTGATGATGGCCGGATGTTCCGTTCCCGGAAAAAACTGTATCTTTACCCCGTCGGATGCGCATCAGAATATCTTACGGAAAAAGCAAAGGTATTCATTATCTCACTTATCGGCTATGCAAAAAACGTTACAGCAATATGACCAGGTGGTCGCCTCATGCCGGAAGGTCTTTTCCGACAAGATGAAGGACTATGGAAGTTCCTGGCGGGTTCTTCGGACCCGATCGATCACCGATCAGATCTTCATCAAGGCCACAAGAATCAGAAATATTGATGAAACCGGTGTCAGCCGGGTGAATGAGGGCATCAGGCCTGAGTTCATGGGCATCCTCAACTACTCGGTAATGGCGCTGATCCAACTGGAATGGGGCGCAGGGGAACATGATGAGGTCAGCCAGCAGAACATCCTGGAGAGTTATGACAAACATGTGTCGGAAGCCAAGACCCTGATGCTTGATAAGAACCATGACTATGGTGAGATTTGGCGCAACATGCGGCTCAGTTCCTTCACCGACATCATCCTGATGCGGATACTGCGCATCAAACAGATCGAGGATAACAACGGGAAGACCTTTGTATCAGAGGGGGTTGCAGCCAATTATCTCGATATCATCAACTATGCAGTGTTCGCCCTGATCCAGATCCTGGAATCGAAAGAAAATTCTAAACAACCATGAAAACATTGCGCCACCTGTGCCGGATTTTAGTCGGGCTGGTCTTCGTCTTTTCGGGATTTGTCAAAGGCGTCGATCCCCTGGGCACCATGTACCGGATTCAGGACTATTTCCTGGCTTATGGAACGGAATGGGCCATGCCGTTTGCACTTTCGCTGGCCATCGCCTTGTGTGTCATCGAGTTTATGCTGGGGATCTCTATGCTGCTGAATGTAAAGGTACGGTTGACATCTTACCTGTTGCTTCTGATGATGATCTTCTTCACACTGGTAACCTTTTACGATGCCCTTTTCAATCCGGTGCCCGACTGCGGTTGCTTTGGCGATGCCATCAAATTGACCAACTGGCAGACCTTCTTTAAAAACATCATCCTGCTGATTCCGACCCTTGTCGTTTTCCAGCAAAGGAATCATTTCAAAGGGCTGTTACTCCCATCCACCGGGGTGATCGTTTTAGTCATGACCATCCTGATCTTTACCGGGTTTTGTATCAGGAATGTGAGCTATTTGCCACCCATTGATTTCACAGGCTGGAAAAAAGGAACGGACTTGAGCCAGAAGCAGGAAAAACCAATCCGTTTCTTTGTGAAGTACAAGAACAAGAAAACAGGAGAGACCAAAGAGTTTTTATCGCCCAATTATCCCTGGAATGATACGGCTTGGATGGCTGCCTGGGAATTTGTGGAGCAGCGGATGGAAAATCCGGAAGATGCAGAACATAAATCGCTGAAGATCGAAGATGCAAGCGGTAACGACCTCACCCAGGCTTTCCTGTCCGGTAGCGGTTACACCTTCTTTCTATCCACTTCCGATCTGGCAAAGGCCGACACTGCAGCCTTCTCACAAATGCGTTCATTTGGGGAAAAGGTTACCGCAAGAGGGGCCACCTTTATCGTGTTGACCAGCGCCCTGCCGGAGGAGATCGAGAAATTCCAGGCTTCACACAATTTCTATTTCGAGTGGTATCTGGCCGATGATGTGGTTTTGAAGACCATGGTCAGGTCCAATCCCGGACTGATCCTGCTCAAGGGCGGTGTGATCGTGGATAAGTGGTCTTTCCGCGATTTTCCTGCTTTTGAAGAGGTAGACAAATCATATCTTTCGGCGGAAGCCCTGTAAGCATACGAAAAAGAAATGCTGAACTATACCCTGCGGCGTTTTTTCTATGGTTTCCTCGTTCTTTTCGGGGTTATCACGCTGATCTTTATCCTGTTCAACGTTTTGCCGGGCGATCCTGCCCGGATGATGCTGGGACAAAGGGCAGATATCGCATCCGTGGAGGCCATCAACCGGGATTTGGGCAGGGACAAGCCACTCACGACACAGTACTTCAATTTTCTCAACGACCTGTCGCCCATCTCATTTCATCATATTTCTGATGCGCATAGTTATTGGTATTTGAATCCGGAGAAATACCGGCACAGCATGGTTCTGTTCAAAGTCAGTTCAGGCGCCGGACTGGTATTGAAGGCGCCGTACATACGGCGGTCGTACCAAACCAACCGGAGCGTGTCGGAGATCCTCCTGGAGGCGTTTCCGAATACACTGATCCTGGCGGTCACTGCCATGGCTTTCGCCTTCTTTTTCGGAATCCTTTTCGGGGTGGTATGTGCAGTGTGGAAAGATACCTTCATTGACCGTGCCCTGCTGGTCATCAGCGTCTTTGGGATGTCGCTTCCCTCATTCCTGGCCGCTATCCTGATCGCCTGGATCTTTGCTTTTCTCCTGGCCGAATATACCGGTTTGAACATGTTCGGTTCCCTTTATGCCGTCGATGACCTGGGGAGAGGTACCTATCTCGATTTAAAAAACCTGATACTTCCTGCCTTGACCCTCGGCATCCGGCCATTGGCAGTGCTTGTGGAGCTGACCCGGAGCTCCATGCTCGATGTTCTGTCGCAAGACTATATCCGAACTGCCAAAGCCAAAGGGTTGCCATACAGGCGGGTCCTTTTCCGGCATGCGTTGCGGAATGCCCTCAATCCGGTTGTTACTGCCGGTTCGGGATGGTTCGCATCACTCCTTGCCGGATCGGTGTTCGTGGAATATGTCTTCGACTGGAAGGGGATGGGATCTGTGCTGGTTAATTCACTAGACAAATATGATTTTCCGGTGGTGATGGGCGCTGTGCTGTTTATCTCCGTCATCCTGGTTTTGATCAACATTTTGATCGATATCATCTATGGTGTTCTTGATCCAAGGGTAAGATTATCAAACGCTTAATAATAGCTATATGAGAGAAAAAATCGTTGCCGGTAACTGGAAGATGAATAAGACTTTCACGGAAGCCGAGGAGTTGATGCACCAGATTGCTGATGGACTGGAGCAGATGGAGGAGGATAAGGTTGGGGTGATCCTTTGTCCTCCTGCTATTTACCTGGAGATGGCCATTGACATCAGCGAAGAGAGCAGTTTCTTTGTGGGTGCACAGAACATCTCCGAGCACGAATCTGGGGCCTATACAGGGGAGATCTCTGCGCCGATGTTGGCCAGCCTGAATATCGACTATTGTATCATCGGCCACTCCGAAAGAAGGAAGTATTTTGAGGAGAACGATGAACTCATCGGGCGGAAGGTCGCCGTTGCGATCCACAACAACATCACACCCATCTATTGCTGTGGCGAGGTGTTGCCTGAAAGACAAGCTGGCAATCACCTGGAAGTCGTAAAGATGCAGCTTGAAAAGGCGGTATTTATACTCCCTCCCTCGGAATTTTCCAACCTGATCATCGCCTATGAGCCGGTGTGGGCCATCGGCACAGGGGTAAACGCAACACCGGAGCAGGCACAGGAGATGCATGCCTACATCAGGCGCCTGATTGGCGCTAAATATGGCCAGGATATTGCCCATCAGATGACCATTTTATATGGTGGCAGTTGCAATGCGTCGAATGCCGGCGCATTGTTCAGCCAGCCGGATGTCGACGGCGGACTGATCGGTGGCGCATCGCTGAAGGCAGAAGAGTTCCTGAAGATCATCCAGTCGGTTTGATGGAATATTTCCAGGTTAAGGTTCCCCTCCAGAAGGCTGGTGTCAGTGTCGACCAGCTTATCGCATACCTTGCTGATGCGGGCTTTGAAGGCTTCGAAGAAACCGGAGAGCAGCTCATCGCTTATTTCCCGGCATCAACAGGTGTAAACATGACAGCATTGCTATCTGCCCTTTCCCGGGAACATGGATTTGCTTACGAAGCAGGGTTATTGCAAGACCAAAACTGGAACGCACTCTGGGAAAGCCAGTATGAGCCGGTTCAATTCGGCCAGGAATGTCTCATCCGGGCCCCTTTTCACAAACCGCTGAAAGAGATCCTTTATGACATTGTCATTGAACCCAAAATGTCGTTTGGTACGGCGCACCATGAGACCACCTTCCTGATGATCGAAGAGATCCTGACCCTGGATTGCAATCACAAGAAGATACTCGACATGGGTTGCGGGACGGCCGTGCTGGCTATACTGGCATCAAAAATGGGCGCCGTTGGAGGCCTGGCCATCGATAACGACGAATGGGCGTATCGCAATGCGGAAGAGAATCTTATGCTTAACAAGGTGAAGGATATCGAAATAAAATTGGGAAGCCTTGATTTGATCCGGGATCAGCAATTCGACATGGTTTTTGCCAATATTACCCGGAATATCCTGCTGGACCACCTGCCCGGATATGCTGAGACACTCCAAACAGGAGGTGTTTTGCTCCTGAGTGGATTTTATGATCACGATGGAAAAATCATAAAACAAACTGCTGGAGAAAACCGTTTGCATTGCATTGGGGAAAGAACCAAAAACAGCTGGATGATGCTGAAATTTGTAAAAGAAAACAAGGATATGGCATGAACAGATACTTTTACCTCTTATGCTTTTTTTTAGCAATGTTTTCCATCGGGGTTTCGGGGCAAAAGCTGACCTCCTTTTCAGGCGAACCAACCAAGTTTGTTGGTGAGCTGGACCAGTTGTTTCAGCTCGTGAATGATGTGAACCGGAAGGACTGTGAAAAGAAGCTGAAAGAATTCGCTGACCTGTGGAATACGGGGAAATTTGACCCGGAACAGCAAACCCGGATCCTCGCCTTATCTGACCAGATGCTGAAGAAGCGGGTGCGCGCCTATACGGATTTCTACCACTACCTGATGGCCCTGATCAACCTCCAGGGATCCCAGCAAACCCCTTCCAACTTCAATGCCTGGATCAAAGGGATGGAAACACTTCTGGAGGAGAAAAGTCAGCGTAGGTTTC
>Ga0194113_10009702_pt1 | contig 11574 bp, 7 predicted proteins | sample TA2MahC200mmetaG_FD_146193 | JGI IMG/M metagenome (GOLD analysis project Ga0194113, IMG submission 146193) | Freshwater microbial communities from Lake Tanganyika, Tanzania - TA2015017 Mahale Deep Cast 200m | ecosystem: Environmental > Aquatic > Freshwater > Lake | place: Tanzania: Lake...
CCTCGGCAAATGACGGCGTTGCTTGCCGTGTCAGGCGCAGCGCATATTTTGGATGTGGCGCCAAGGCTTGAAATGAAAGCAAGCTCAGACGCGCAGAACCAAGATAATAAGCAGTGCTATGCCCATATGATTGTACGTTTGTCGTAATCAAGGACAAAAGCTATTATTGGCGTCTGGAAATTGTCGTAGGATGGCTTTCCGTTGACGTCGGCATTCCTTCGGATGAGATGCTTTACGACGCTCACCAACTTCAGATGGGTGTCGGCGGTTTGCGGGAGAAGCGCCAGATTCCAGCCTGATGTGTCTTGCGCGCTCGTGAAAAGAATACCTTGAACCTTCCAGCCGACAGCCGCACAGTTTTGTAACAACGCGTTAGAGAAGGCGCTTGAGACCTTGTAAACGTGTCTTTTGTAGACTCCTTGGTCGTGAAAGAAAGAATTTATGTAGTCCCAATAATGCTTTTCTCTTGAGAGAGACTCCCAAACGGAAGAGCCACGCAAGAATTCCATCAGTCTATCATTATTGAAGTCTGGTACCATCGCGACAACAATTTCATTTGTAAGTTCCCAAGCTGCGGTGGTAACCGCGAATGTTGTACCGATGCTGATACCTTGAACCCAATAGGGAAGCAATTCAGCGAGGTTTGTCTCGAATCTATCTGATGCGTAGAAGAGCTGTTGGCCCGGTACGTTTGCTCTCGAATAGTTTGTGACTGATTCAGAGGGGGGATAAGACAGATCGCAAAAGAAGGCAAAATCAGAGTCATCGGCATTTTGGCGGCTTCGGAACAAAACATTTCCGGCTTTGATCGGGGCGGTCAAAACGGGCATTGTGAATTGTCGTGAGAATGCTCTGAACAAGCGATCATACGCATCATCTGCGTCTAGATCGACTTGGTTGACAAATTCCCTTAACTCGGTCATGTTTGTTAGCATCGATCGGAATAGCGCCGCGTTAATCTGCCTGTGCGTAGCACCTAACTACTCCAAAAACGGTTCTCATCTTCCCCCCCCTCCTCCGCCGTCATGGGCGGCTCCACGTTGCGTCCCTATTTCAACACAGCAATGGCCTGCTCAAGCTGTCTGTCCCGACCTGACCGAGCGTCCGTCTCAGTCTGCACAACCCTGATGTGAGGCGGAACGCCGTTCCACTCGATCGGCTCTCCGTCGTATCGCCGGAAGTCTTTGGTCGAGATCCGAATCTCTCTGCCGCTCGGAAGAGAAAAATACTCCGGAGCCCCGGAGCCGCCCCCCGTCGTGTCGCCGAGAACAGTCACCGTCGCTATTTGTTTCATCATTTCCACAAAACCCTCGGTCGCACTGAAGCAAACCCCGTTGATGAGCACGACGACGCGATGCGCGTACCGGAACCCCCCTCCCGGTTGAAGAGGTTGACGCGACTGCAATTGACCGTTTACAAACCCCGGCGCACGCGGCAGGGGCGCGTCGATAAATCTGCTCACCACAACATCGGTCGTATGATCCGATCCTCCCCCGTTGTTTCTCACATCCAGAATGAGTCCATCTGTGCCGCGAAGGTAGCTCAGCACGGCGTCAAATTCCAGGATCCAGCTGCCCGAGGTGAAGGTCGAAAGCCTGATGTACCCAAGGTTGCTCGACATTCTCTCATATTCGATTCTCTTCTCGCCGGCGAGCTTCAGTTCCCTGTCGAAATACTTCCGTACCACAAGGGGATCGAAGGCGAATCGATCTCGTACGCTCCGAGGGGGCTGGTACGCCTGAACATAATAGCCACCTTTTGTCCTCAGTCCCACATGACCATCTTTCAATTCCGCGAGCAGGTCGAACAGCACTACAAATATCTCATCCCCACTGGATTGCTCCGCACGAACGCGATAGAGCGGATGGAGACTCTCCCAATTGATTCCCTTGAACTGAAAATAGGGATAAACCGACTTGGTGATCCTCCACGCCGCTTCGATCTCCGCGACGTTGTCGACTGGGTCGGGCCCACCAACGATCAGATCACTGCACGCCGGCACAATGATCGCGAAGAAGACAAGAATTGCCAAACCGTATCGCAGACGATGCGACGTCGTCTTCACAGAGCGTATGTGACTCCCAGTATGAAAGAGTCGCTTCCGGAGATGAAATAATCCCATGAAGTGATCCGTGTGACCTCTAATCGGTAGGCGATCCGAATCCGCAATGAGGCCGTCGCGCGATAGTTCGCACCCAGTTCTCCGTGTGCATTAAGTCCGGTAAAGAGGGTGAGCAGTCGGAAAGGTGAAGCACCGGTCTTGCGCGGATCGACAGATCGCCCGCCGAAGGAGAGGATACTCAACTGTGACGAGCCGTCGAGTGTGATTTCGGCACCGATTGGACAATACGCTTCCGACCGGACTCCGGCCGATATGAGAGATGCGGCCGAATACGCGTTGAAAATCGATTCACCCGATCCGGCAATATTCTGCCTCCGGAAGTGAAGGAAGAGTTCGGCAGAGGGGCCGGCAAAGAAGTACAGCTCTTTTCCCCGGAGAACCATCTTTCCTGCGGGATACAGGAAATCAACACCGAGCGAGAACTGCCTCAGTTCTGCCGAGACATTGTGGTTCTTGAGTCCGGACGTGAACAGGTACTGCAGCGAAAGCCGATACCCGTACGTCTCATGATCACGCGACCAGCGTGCGGCGAGGAAGGGGCCCGTGCCCGAGTATTTTTCAGATGAGATGAATTCATCACGAACGGCCAACAATCCCGCACCGCCGTGCAAAGCGATCCCCTTCTCGAAGAGGGAGGATTGGTTTGTCAAGTCCTGGGCCAGGAGAGGGACTGAGACCAACCAGAGGACGAATACCGGCAAGACGTATCGACAAGGAGGTGTCATGGTCGTGCAAGTCCGCGTGCGGAATGGCGTATCGAAGTGAATCCCCTGATTGCCATTCATGACCGTACTGATGTGAGATTGTGCTCAGGTCAGAATCTCAATGTGCAAGTGTACGAAAGATGGCAAGATTTGGCAAGTTAAAATATCTGGAGGGCAACATGGTGAGGGCGCGCGTTTCGACGCGGAGCGAGGTTGAGAGAGCCGCGAACCCCGACGGACTGTCGGCGATAGAATTGCCGTTGGGATTCCTCTTCCCATGCTTGCCGAAGGCACCCTTTGGGGCCGCGTGCGAACGAGAGCGTGCGGACCGCGATCGCCGACTGGCAGTCGCCGCTACAAAAGCTGGTCACTCGAAGCTTCGGCCGTTGACCAGAGGTCGGCGCTGCGGGTACGGCGGGCGATAGACTGTCGGGGTTGCAGGACCTCGATCGCCGATTGGCAATCGGCGCTGCAGGTGCCCTTACTGATCTTTCTTCTTCTCTTTCCTCGAGAGAGCGATCCCTCCAAAGCCCGCGATGACGGCGATGTAGAAGCCGAAGTCGTACCACCACCCCGTATTGTACGGCTCGTAGACCCTGATCCCGTCCTTGAAAAGCCCCACAAGAAGAGAAAGGGGCGCGATCCATCCGTGCCACACCCCCGAAAAAAATCCTGCCGGTTCTTGAGGCGAATACGTACTGCCGCCGGGAAAACAACCGCTGAATGCAATGACAATAAGAACGGTCGGCAATAGCACCATCATCTGATTTTTCATCAATCCCTCATTGTTTCTGGAAAATGATTTCTCCATTGTGAAGACCTCGAACGCCGACTGGCAGTCGGCGCTACGAATTCGGGGCGCAGTGGAGTCTCAGATTCTATTTGATCTTCGCCTCGAACGGCGAGGCAGGGAGTCCTTCTTTGTTACACAGATTCGCCCCTGCCGGATTGTCCCCCCACGCATATCGTACTGCGACCGGATTTGCGATGGCATCGTTCCAGACGATGACGGTGTTTCCTCTTATCTCTGCATTTGCCCAGACGAATTTGCTATCCCCTCCGGCGATCGCGAAGTGCTTTGGAGGCCTCCCGTCAGACGTTGCCAGACCGCTTCCCATATCCGCAAAGCTGATGATCAGCTTGTTTCCTTCTCTCTTCACATCACGATACAAGGGCCCCGATGCCACGATCGCTTTGTCGCCGTACGCAATTCTCCTCGCCAGAAGCGCGAGCCGCTTGCCGACCTCCGCTTTGTTCTCGGGATGGATGTCGTTCCATTCGCCGACATCGATCGCAACGGCCATTCCGGTATTCGGCACCGTTAGTGTGCTGAGCTGTGCCTGCCGGAGTTCGGCCCAACTGCTCTCGGTCGGTTCCTGTCTCGCTTCCATGAAGTTTGCAAGCTGTACGAAGAGGAACGGAAAGTCGCCCTGCTGCCACCGGGTTCGCCAATCCTCGATAAGCGTTCGCATGAGATCGGCATACTCTGAGGGTTTTTTCGTATTTGACTCTCCCTGATACCAGATCACCCCTTTGATTGCGTAGTTGAGGACCGGCGCGATCATCGCGTTGAAGAGTCCGATCGGCTTCCAGCGGATGAAGGTCTGCGGACCCAACGGCTCCATCGTCGCCGCGAGCTTGTGCTTCCAGGTGCCTTTCAGATCGATGGTGTCGCTCCCGCAGGTCAGTTCGTACGGTTTGTCAGGAACGAATCCCCCCCTGCCTGAGCTGTTGATCACCCGAACAACGATTGTATTCTTTCCACCTCTCAGCGTATTCGGTGGAATCTCATACCGTCTCGGCGGGTACTGATAGCTTGTTGTCCCGACGAACTTCCCGTTGACGTACGCCGAATCGGCATCCACAATCCTTCCGAGATGAAGTCTTGCGGCTTTGCCTACCATATGCGCCGGTAGATCGATCTCCTTTCGGAACCAGACCGATCCATTCACACGTCCTATCACTCCGTCGGCCCAGTAGCCGGGGATTTGCATTTCTGGCCAATCCGAAACGTTCGTCGCCGGATCCGACCATCTCCGGTTCAATCCTCCATCGCTCTTGTTCAGCATGCCATACCAGGCACCGTTCCTCTTTCTGTCGGAGGACTCGATCGTGGTAATGAGGTCGTTGTCTTTGAACATCTGCGCTTCGTTGTAGTAGGAAGGAAATTTCCTGAGCGCCTCTTCACTGATCCACGCCTCGGCGGGCGATCCGCCGAGCGCCGCGTTGATCAATCCGATGGGAACATTGTACTTGGCAAAGATGTCGGCAGCGAAGAAGTATCCCACCGCGGTGAAATCGAGAATACTCTGTGCATCCGCCGCGACCCACTCCCCCGACTCCATATCTTCATGTGGTCGAGTGAAATCGTATTTGTCGGGGACGAGAAATTGTCTGATCCGGGGATTGGAGGCTTTGGCTATGACGCCGTCGTATTTGTCCTTCACTCGCTCCATCATCAGTTCCATATTGGACTGTCCTCCGCAGATCCACACGTCGCCGAATAGGATGTCCTTTACCACGATCCTGTTGCTCGCGGCAAATGTTATTTCATACGGACCCCCTGCTTTCTGAGGCGGAAAGAGCACCATCCATTTCCCGTTCGCATCTGCCGTCGTCGTGAAGGTCTTCTTGTTGAAGCCGACCGTGATGATTTCGCCCGGAGCGGCCCAGCCCCAGAGCTTCACATTCGTTTCTCGCTGAAGGATCATCCCGTCACTGATGAGTCGAGGTAGCTTGATCTGAGCATGAGCGAGGGAAACCAAAATGAGAGCTATCGATACCAGCATTCTTCGCATCGTTGTCACCCGATTGTGTTTGGATTGACTGCGCCAAAGTGAATCAGCACTCGCATCGCTCTCAGCGTGTTCCACCGGCTTGGCTGACCGGTCTTTTCCATTTCGAAGTGAACCCGTCCCGGATGAGCCGCGGCCAATGTCCATTTCCCGTCTCGACCTTGCTTGCCCAACACCAGATCGATCGCATCCTGCATGCGGGAGTCGTATCTCCAATTCAATGAGCGCAGACAGTCGAGTGCACGGAGGATATCGTATCTCCAGCGGGAGGGATATGTCAATCTGAGAAATCTCGGATCGATGATCGCACCGGTTCGGTGGGACCGGAACAAGCGATGCCGCAACAGAAACTTGACGCCATGATCGATCGCGGAGCGAATGTCGCCTGCCCGATACTTTTTCTTGCTCTTGAGATGGCAATCAAATCCCTCCAACACGCTGATCGTCGTGTGGAGTGAGCTGTGTCGTGCTCCTCTGTCGTACTCGCAGTTCCAGCCGCCGTCACGCATCGCGGTGTCGAGAAGATAATCGACAATCAATCGGAGCACCGGCGATTCAGGCATGAAGTACCCCGCCATGTTCAGAAGCATGCCGTTCACGCAAACGTCGCTGTATTCAATGGAGCGAAAGATGTTGATACCGCCCCCTTTTCCCACGGGATTCCCGAGCAGGAGCGCCGTGCTCTGTCGGCATTCGGCCTGGTGGGGAGAGATTCCCATTTCTCTCAACTGAAGCAGCGTATAATGCGTGGAGGTCCATTTGGGCTGATACGATCCTTGCCCCCAATGACCGTTCGGATTGCGGTGCTGCAGAAGTTTCTTTCCCCATCCCTCCCGTTCGATGCGCGACTGCAGAGTGTCCAGCTTAGCAATGGAAGCCGGCACGAGATCCTTCGATGCATGGTACGCGATCGAAACATCGCCGTTGAGTAACCATTTCAAGACGTTGTGCGCCATAGGTGAGAGGAAGTCTTGTTGACAGGAATCTACATCAATCTCGCGGCTGAAAGCGTCACGACGTACTGTGACGGCGCCATAAACCTACGCGTCAGGTCAACTCTGAGCAATCCAAAGAGCCGGCTGATGCCGATACCCCCCTCAACGTACCAGCCGTCTGTCGGGTGACCGTAGATCGAATGTCTTTCGGAGCGGGTCCAGGAGCGCGCCGCGGCTCCATGAATCACCAGTTCGATGTTCCGCTTATAGAGGTACGGAATGTTCAGTGCGAGCATCGGGATCGATCGGAAATTGTGCTCCAGCGAAATCATCACAAACTGTTCCCCCGAAAACTCCCTCACCTCCATCCCACGCATGACGCCGAACGGACCGAACCCCGTGCCGCCGGACTCCAAACTGAACATCCGTTGTGGCGGAAGAGCTCCATTCGAGAGGCCGACGACAACTCGCGCGCTCAACAGCGGATGGAAGAGGTTCCTCCTGAGGAATGTCGCAAGATGGATCTCACCCCGCACCACGCCGCGCGTGAATCCGGATGAACCCGTGAGAATGCCCTTCGCGGCGGTCTCGAGCTCAAGTTCAAAATGATCGACCGGTATGAGATTTATGGCGATTGGATCCTGACCAATCCTTCCCTTGAATGTGACCGTACGGAGCATCCCCTCGTCGGCAAGTGGATTGTCCCGATAGCGATGCTTGCGGTAGAACAGACTGAAGTCGGTCCGCTTCTCCGCAACTCCATGACGCTCGGCCCGATACGTCAGCGTCGCCGAGAGTATTCGGAGCGGGCGCACTCGCGCCGATGCACTCCACCCCTCGGCATAGCAGTAGTCACGGCGGTCGTTCTTCGCGAAGAGTGCGGAGGCGGTGACCATGAACGTTCCCACCAGCCCGTCCTCATAGAAGTAGTCGATGTCCCGATAGAGGTCAAAGCCCACGCTGATCTTCCGGCCGCTGTCCGCGAACAGTGTGAACCCGAGTGATCCTTTTGTCTTTCGATCGGCAAATCCGTAGCCAAGCTTGGCGCGTACACCGAGCCAGGAGATCACCGAATCGCGTTTCAGATCGATGCCGCCGAAGAATCCCTCAACTCGATTGAACCGGACATCGAGAATCCGGATGACCGACTGTACGGGTCCACCGAGAAATGAGAGAGGTCCCTTCGGCTCAAATTGCCGTTGCAGAGTCTGCGTGCTATCGAGCGTGATGTACGCGTGCCGTTCCTCCGATGTCAGCGGAAGAACTTCGGTTCGTGTCCAGAAGAGCGAATCGTAGACTTCGGCCTCAGGTGCTTTGGTGCGCCGAGCTCTGAGCCGCATGGTATCGGGAAATTCGGCGTTGATCCGGTAGTCGTAGATGACTGATGTCTGGTCGAACCCGATCCTGGGAAAGGTGAAACCGGCGATTCCGATATTCATCAATGCCTTCACGCGTATGTCGACCGGCATCCAGTACATCTCATGGTAGAGGTCAAACTGTTGGGCGTAACGAACATCCAGCTCATCGACAAAGGGAATCGCATACGCCTCGTTCGGCGTCACCTCGACGCTTGTGAGCGCGTAGACGTCTCCCGCCACGCTCAGGGTTCCCCGGAAGAGCGGAACCAAACGGCTCCGTGGTATGATCTGGATGGTGTATATCGGAATGCCGTCGCGCGCTCTCGTTTCCAATAGCTTGAATCGGTAGTAATCGAATGTCTCCCTTGACGTCGGCCCCACAAAATTGAACCCGCTGAACCGGATGTTGTCGTCGTAGAAATTCGCAATCCCCCCGACGGCGGCGAAGTTCTGACTTCCCTGAATATTCTCCGTCTGACGTTGTTGACGAACGATTTCCCTGAGCGTGTCTCCCTGTTGCCAGTAACCGGTTGTGTACGATTCCGAAATCATCGCGATGATCGTATCGCGCTTCATGCTCTGGCGCGTGAACGCATCGAACTGGTATGACCGGAGCATTTCTTTCCATCGTCCCTTGTTCTCGATGACTTTCCTCATGATCGCATACGCGGGATCTTCATCTGTGACAACGACCTCGCCAAGCACAATCGGGACCGGTGTGAGTCGAACCTCCTCCTGACGATCCGCGCTCAGTGTGACACGGATCGTGTTGGGTTGATAACCGACGAAGCTGAAGATGATCGCGTACTCTCCCGGAGGGAGCGTGAACCGATAGAAACCATCGGCGTTGGTGATGGTGCCGCGTGTCGTGCCATCCACGCGGATGTTTGCCGCGGGAAGAGGATCGTTCGTTGAAGCGTCTCTCACGGTGCCGAAGAGTGTCAGCGTTTGGGAAAGGGCGACAGAACAGAACAGTAGTGAACTACCAAGGAGTATTCTGAAAGAAGTCATCTGATGTCGAAGGACTAACCTTTGGTATTGAACGACGCCTGGAGCGCGGGCGAATGCCTCTAAAGCACCACTACGCTCCGTGGGCATACTGACAGTTCGTTTTGCGAGGTTCAGCGGCAAAGGTCCAGTCGGCCAACGGGTGCTGCCCGCGTATCACGGTGTCTACCATTAGACCCAACGAGCGAAGTGTCACTTCGTTCTACAGGTACAACTGGGGTGTCACGGTCTATACCAGGGCATCTCCCGGGGTGTCACGGTCCATACTGTAGCAGCCCAGAGGGCGAAGCAACGCTTCGCCCTACGCGTTCTCCCGGGGTGTCCCGGTCCATACCGTGACACCCCGGGGGCGAGCAGCGCTTCGCTCTACGCATTCGTCGATTTCCCGGGGTGTCCCCGTCCATACCGTGACACCCCGGGGGCGAAGCAACGCTTCGCCCCACGCATTCGTCGATCTCTCGGGGTGTCCCCGTCCATACCATGACACCCCGGGGGCGAGCAGCGCTTCGCTCTACGCATTCGTCGATTTCCCGGGGTGTCCCCGTCCATACCGTGACACCCCGGGGGCGAAGCAACGCTTCGCCCTACGCATTCGTCGATCTCTCGGGGTGTCCCGGTCCATACCGTGACACCCCGGGGGCGAGCAGCGCTTCACCCTACGTATTCGTCGATTTCGAGATGCTCGCGTCGTACAGGATTTCCGCGATATCTTTCACAACAACCTGCTCGGCTGCCTCTTTGTCTTTGACGCCGTCGGTCATCATGGTCATGCAGAACGGACACGCGGTGCCGATGACGTCAGGTTTGACGGCAAGAGCTTCCTCGGTTCGTTCGTGATTCACACGCTTCCCTTCGGTTTCTTCCATCCACATGCGTCCTCCCCCTGCGCCGCAGCAGAACCCGCGACTGCGCGACCGTCCCATTTCCACCAGATGCACGCCGGGAATGGACTCAAGGGTCTGGCGCGGCGAATCGTAGATGTCGTTGTAACGCCCAAGATAGCACGAGTCGTGATACGTGATCGTCTTCTGCAGTTCGTTCGCAGCTTTGAGTCTGCCTGTCCTCACCAATTCGTGCAGAACATCGGTGTGATGGACGACCTCGTAGGTGCCGCCGAATTGCGGGTACTCGTTCCTCAACATGTTGAAGCAATGCGGGCACATCGTCACGACTTTCTTGAACCGGTACTTCCCGAGTGTCGCAACATTCTCCTTGATCAGAATCTGCGCGAGGTATTCGTTGCCGATGCGACGCGCGGAGTCGCCGGTGCATTTCTCTTCGGTCCCGAGGATTGCAAAGCTCACCCCTGCCTGCTGCATCAGCTTCGAAAACGCGACCGACACTCTCTGATACCTGCTGTCGAATGAACCCGCGCATCCTACCCAGAAGAGGACATCAACTTCCTGCACGTCTGCCATCACGGGGATATCGAGGCCGTTGGCCCAATCGGCGCGGGATGAAGAGCTGAATGCCCAGGGGGTGAAGTTGTTTTCGAGATTCCGGAAAACCGTCTGGACTTCCGCGGGGAAGTTCGATTCCATCAACACAAGACTCCGCCGCAAGTCGATGATTGAATTGACATGTTCGATGTTCACAGGACATTCCTGCATGCACGCCATGCATGTGGTACACGCGAAGAGCTCTTGCGGGGTAATGTAATCGTGAATCAACGTCTTATCGAGGGGCTTTTTCCCTCCCTCAACCGAACCATCACCGTTTCCTCCAGCGATCGCCATTCCCTTTTCCGCCAGTCGGGCGCGGATATCCATGATGATCTTTCGCGGCGACAGGAGTTTGCCGGTGATGTTCGCGGGACACGAAGCCGTACATCGACCGCATTCGGTGCACGTATATCCATCCAGCAGCTGCTTCCATGTCAGGTCTTCGACGTCGGAGGCGCCGAACTTTTCGACATTCTCTGCCTCCAGATCGAGGCGCGGGATTTCGCCGTACGGTTTCAGGGTGGAGAAAAAGACATTCGGAACCGATGCGAGGATGTGCAGATGCTTCGAGTACGGAAGGTAGTTCAAGAACGCGAAGATAAGGACGATATGCGTCCACCAGAACATTTCAAACCAAACCTCCACGGTCGCGGCAGCCGATGAACCGAAAAGGGGCATGAGTGCCGCGGAGATGAAACGGACATCTTCCATCCCTGTCGGCTCAAGGATCATGCGTGTCGCATTCTGTCCCAGCGTGGAGAGCATGATGAACAGAATTGCGATCAAGATCCCGGTCGCGTCCAGCTTCGAGTGAATCCCCAGATCGAGCCGCTTCGGCTTGACGACGTACCGATTGAACAGCGCCGCGAGCACCGCGATGACGACGATTCCGGCAACGACATCTTGCAGAAAGAGAAGCGGCGGATACAGGAATCCCAGGAAATCCAACGAGAATCCGTGAAAGATCCCCTCTCCGATCGCCTCGATCACGGCGGTGAGGAGGATGACGAATCCCCAGAAGATGAAGAAGTGGATCAGACCCGCAAACGGCTCGCGCAGGATTTTCGATTGGCCGAACGCCACGACCAGTACTTTTTTCAATCGGGTACCAAGCCGGTCGAACCGATTTTCGGGCTTCCCTATTTTCAAAAAAGTCAGAAGCCGGTTGACGCTGTATCCGAAGAAGCCGAGCGACAGGAGAAGGAATGCG
>Ga0194113_10009703_pt1 | contig 11573 bp, 3 predicted proteins | sample TA2MahC200mmetaG_FD_146193 | JGI IMG/M metagenome (GOLD analysis project Ga0194113, IMG submission 146193) | Freshwater microbial communities from Lake Tanganyika, Tanzania - TA2015017 Mahale Deep Cast 200m | ecosystem: Environmental > Aquatic > Freshwater > Lake | place: Tanzania: Lake...
CCATCAGATGGAGACGGTTCCCGCCGCCGAGCCGGTCTACGCGCGCCGTCCCGAGGCCGCGCCGGCGTGGCAGGCCGGGGCGCAGCCGGGCGCGGGCCGGCGCTTCCTGCGCCTCTGGCCCCTCTGCCTCCTGCTCATCGGCCTCGGGGCCGCCGCGCTCCTGGTCCTCCCGCTGCTCGTCCAACCGCAAGGCCCCGCGCCCCCGAAGGCCGAGGACCTCGGCCCCTTCACGTGGAAGCCAGAAGAGCACGGCAAGGCATGGCAGTCGCTCTGCGAAGCCTACCGTGGCTGGTTTCCCGGCTTCCATCGCAAGCTCACGAAGGAGCGGCTCGACCTGTGGCGGCGCGACCCCGGCCTCACCCGCCTCATCGTGACGCGGATGGACCAGGTGGGCGGCCGCTCGGTGGACCCGCGCGACATCGCCGGTGTGTCGGGCGGCGACTATGGGGACCTCGGCCTCAATCCGCCCAAGGCCGTGAGGACCCGCGAGGCCGCGGAGACCACCCGCCGCGCCCTCGACGTCGTCAAAGGCGTCCAGGAGAGCGTCGCCCGGTGGGCCTCCTACGACGACCTGAGCCTCAAGCCCCTCGCCGCCGCCTTCGCCGAACGCGGCTGGAGCAAGCAGGCCGCTGAGCTGGAGGCCGCCGCCGCCTCCCTCGCCCCCGGCCCAACCCTGGCCGAGGCCATTGACGCCGCGCTCGCCGTCAAGCTCCAGGCCGTCGCCATCGAGTTGAAGGCCCGCAAGATCGCCCAACACGAGCAGGCCGTGGGAATCCTCGGCGACGACGCCGCAGCCCGCCTCCACGACCTCTTCCTCGCCGAGAGCCGCGGCGCCGAATCATTCGACGCCCTCCTGGCCAAAGCGGACGCCGTCGAGGCCAAGACCGCTGCCATCGCCGGCAGCGCCAAGGCCCTCCAGGACATCGAGGCCGCCCTCCGCGCCGCCGATGATGAGACGCCGGCCAAGGCGTTCGTCGCCGCCGTCCGAGCCTCTGCCGGCCGCGTGGACACCCTCGACGGCATCGCGGCCGCCCTTGCCGCCCTCAAAGGCCCGGCTCAGGGCGTGAATGATGCGCTGAAGGCTATCAAGAGTCGCTGCGCCGAGGTCGAGGCCCTCCCCGACAAGCCGCTCGCCGGCAAGCTCTGGTCCCTCGCCCGCGCCCAGGCCACCGCCGCCGGCAAGCTCGACGACCTTGCCCAGCGCCTCACCCGCGCCCGCGACGACGTGGCGAAGGCGGCCGAGCGCTGCAAGGACCTCCACGCTCAGTACGCTGCCCTCAAGCCCCTGGGCGACGCCGTGCCCGCACGCCTCCGCCGGCGCCTCGACGCCGCGCTCGCCTCCGCCGCGGCCTTCGAGGAGCTCCTCAGGGCGATGGACAGCGCGAAGGCCCTCGCCGACGCCATCGCCTCGCGCTGGGCCGAGCTGGGCGGCCTGGCCAAGGCGCTGGCCGCCTCGGGCGACAAGGTGCTCGCCGCCTTCCCCCAACGCCTCGCCGCCATGGCCGCCGCCGAGGCCGACCCCGCCGCGCTCCCCGACAAGCTGGACCGCCTGAAGGCCGAGGCCGCCGCCGTCGCCGCCGTCCTCGAGGGCGACTGGAAGGCGGGCCGCGTCGAGCGCGAGCTGTTCGCCAAGGAGAGCGACGTCCACCGCGCCTTCGCCGGGAACCTGGCCGACGGCACGCTCGCCGCCTGGTGCATGGAGGCGGCCGATTACACGAGACCCGCGAAGGACGACCCCCGGCAGCCCAGGGCCTGGGCCGCGGACCTCGAGGACCTCCGCCTCCGCGTCGAGTTCCTCAAAGAGGAGCCTGAGCCCGCTAAGCGCCAGCTTGCCGACAAGTCGGGCCAGCGCTGCGCACAGCTCGACGCCGACATCGCCAAGGTCGTCCCGCTTCCGTGGATTCGCAAGCACGAGGCCGCCGTCACGCAGCGCTCCGCCGCCATCGGCGCCGAACTCGATGGCCTCAAGTCCGACCTCAAGGACGCCATCGAGCACCCGAGGAAGTGGCTCGCCCGCATCACCGCCGCCCCGCTCACCTCCTCCCAGGCCGTCAACGCCGAGTGGGTGAAGCGCCGCGACGCCCTCGTCGGCGCCGCCACGGCTGAGTCCCTAGAGAAGGACCGCAAGGGCTACATGAGGCTCTGGCGCGACGTTGAGGCCGTCCGCTCCTTCCTCGCCCAGCTCGACGACCCGCAGGCGCTCCCCAAGCCCGAGGCGCCCGCGAACGAGCTCTCGAAGGCCGTCGCCGCCCAGGTCGCAAAGCAGCGCGAGGCGGCCCTCCAGGCCATCGTCGCTGCCATCCCCTGGAAGGACGGCAGGCTCCCCGCCCTGGGCCCCGCCGAGTTCAAGCAGAACAAGGCGTGGGCCGAAGCCGTCAGCGCCTACAAGAAGTGGAGCATCCTGGCCGGCCAGCTCGCCGCCAACTGCCAGGACATCGCTGCGCTCCTCGACGCCGGCTACCTGCCCGACGACAAGCCCGAGGCCGCGCGCCGCACCGCCGCTCAGCTCCACGAGTCTTGGCCGAAGGACTTTGTGCCGAAAGAGCTTGCTCCGCTCTTCGCCCCCACGCTCGAACGGCTTGAGAAGCTCCTCGCCCTGAAGAAGCTCGACCGCAAGCAACTCGCCGAGCGCGCCGCCGCGCTCGGCAAGGACGAAGCGCCCCAGGCCGTCATGCTCATCTGGCGGGCACTCGGCGACGTGAAGGACTGGCCCGCCACCCTCGCTGAACTGAACCTAGAGCTGGCCCTCCGCGCCCGCGTCGCCGAGGCCGCCGACAAGCTCAAGGGCGCCCACGCCGTGCGATGGGTCCCCGGCGACCTGGCCCGCCAGGGCCCCCTCCGCTGGGAGGTTTGCTTCAACGCCACAGCCGCTCGCGCCGAGGCCAAGAACCTGGCTGACCCCGACGTGGCGGCCATCGTCGCGCTCGGCGGCAAGTTCGGCGACCCGGCTCAGCTCGTCAAGGCGCTCAGCCCCGCGGGCCAGCTTCGCTGGAAGCTCCGCCACTTCCGCCGCGCCGCCGCAGGCCTACGCGACGACGAGCCGAAGGAGAAGCTCGACGCCGCGGTCGTCGCCTTCCTCAAGGAGGCCACCGCCCTCGGCGACGCCGCCCGCCAGCCTGCCGTTGCCAAGCTCCTCGGCGACCTCCAGGCATTCGCCCAGGAGAAGATGGCCCACGACCCAAAGGCGGGCCTCGACAAAGCCGGCCCCGCCGGCGGCCCGCTCGCCGGCAAGTGGAAGGCCGAGATTGCCGACGAAGGCAAGTCCGTCACCTTCATCTGGGAGGAGCGGGGCCACCGCCTCACCTTCCTCCGCGTCGAGCCCAAGGACCAGGCGAGTAAGGCCTGCTACCTGGCCGCAACCGAGACCCCCGCCGGCCTCTTCTTCGACGCCGTCCGCGCCGCCGACAAGTGGGGCGACCTCGCCCTCCTCCTCGACAAGCCCAGCGGCGCCCGCATTGACACCCGCAAAGGCCCACGCACCTGGGAGTGGGCGCGCCTGCGCGACGAGCTGGCCACCCCGCGCACCTGGCTCGTCGCCGAGGCCGGCGCCAGCGAACTCTACCCTCAGACCCTCAACGCCGGCCGCCCAAGCACTCAGTCCCCGATTCAGTACCTGTCTGTCCCCGCCGCGCTCGAGGCGGCGTGTATCCTCGGCTGCCGCCTCCCCTCCGCCGCAGAATGGCAGGCGGCCCTCGCCATGCCCATCGCCGGCGATGGGCACCCACCCACCGCCAAGCCCAACCTCCGCGACGCCACTTGGCGAAAGCAGCAGGAGTTCATGCGCAAGAAGGCCGAAACCGTTCGCCCCGAATGGCCCGACGCCGCCATCTTCCCCTCCCTCGAAAGCGAGGCAGGCAAGAGTGTGAAGCGGGGCGGCGACGCCCTTGTCGCCACCGACGCCGACGACGGGACGCTCTGGTTCAGCCCCGTCGCCTCCGCCGGCGGGGGCGGGTTCCAGCACTTCGTCGGCAACGTCGCCGAACTGGTCTTCGACCAGCCGGCCGCGCTCGAGGACGCCCTTCTCAAGGCGCCGCCGGTGGCGGAGGCGATTCGCGCCTTCGTCCTCAAGCACGAGGCGGCGTTCGGCGTCATCGGCGCCTCGGCGCTCTCCCCCCCCGAACTCTGGGACGGCAAGGCGCGTCCCTTCGACCGGCCCTGGCCCCTCGGCCTGGTGAAGGGGCGCGAGGGCAAGGACAGCTTCACCGACGTCGGCTTCCGGCTCGCCTTCACCGCCCCCATCGAGACCCCCGCCGACCGCCTCAAGCGCATCCTCCGCCGCGCCGGCTACCCCGGCGGGGTCACATCTTCAATTGGCACGTTGCCGCCACGTGCGAATTGAAGATGTGACCCCTGCCGCCGCGAAATGAGCCCTGCCGGTTGCCTCCGCGCGCGTCCAAGGGTAGAATAAGGGTGTCAGGATGGCCGCGCGGTGACGAGCGAGGTGAGCCATGCCCCGACGAACCTGCTCTATGCTCCTGGCCGCTCTGGCCGTTGCCGGCTTGCCCTTCGCCTGGGCGGCAGGGCCAATTGACCACTTGCTCAGCCTCGCCGCCACGCACCAGGACGAAACCGTCCGCCGCAGCGCCGTGAACGGCCTTGTGAGCCTGCGGTGGCAGCCGAAATCCCCCGAGGACTGGCAGCGCCTCGTCGCTATCCGCTCGCTGTCCTTCCCCTTGGTGGATGCCCTCCTGGCTGCGCCCGAGGAGGCGGTCCAGACGCGGACCGTGGTCGCCCTCGTCGAGATCGTGCTGGCGGCGCCGGAGGCCCGCGCCGCCGTGCTCGAACGGCTAGCGCAGGCCGGCGTCGAAGGACGGCCCCCCACCATCGTCGAGGCCGCCGCTAAGGCCCTCCTCACCATCCGATGGCCGGCGTCCGACGACGAGGCCGGGACCGTCCTCCTCGCCTCCCCGCCGCCCTGGCCCCTCATTGACCAGCTCATCGCGGCCCGCTCCGCTGCCGCCTCACCCGCCGTCGCCAAGGCATTGAAGGAGTTGGCCGAGAAGCCCGAGACCGCCTCCGACGCGAAGGCACGGCTGGCCAAGCTCATCACCCTCCCTGCCGGGCCGCCCAAGGAACCAGAGCCGCCTCCCAAGGAGGTCGTCGTCCCGCCGAAGGAGGAGCCGCCTCCGCCGCCCGAACCGAAGCAGGCGGAGCCCGCACTCCCCAAGGACTTGGCCAGCCCGGACTGGCGGCCCAGCAAAGGCGAGGACTGGGCGCAAGTGACCGGCCTGGGGCCGCGGGCCGTGCCGCTCCTCGACCGCCTCCTGAGCGATGCCAGCATCGAGGTCAAGCTCGGCGCCGTCCACGCCCTCGGCGCAATCGCCTGGGCCCACGACGAGGCCCGGCCCCCTGCGCTCGCCCGCCTCGTGCAGCTCGCCACCGACGGCCAGCGCGAGGACGCGGTCCGCCAGGCGGCCCAGGACGGCTTCCTGCGCCTCAAAGGCCCAGCCACGGAGGACGAGCGCCGCCCCGTCGCCGCCGCAGGCAAGGCCGCCATCCCACTCCTCGACGGCTTGCTCGGCGACGCCGCGCCCGACATCCGCACCCGCGCCCTCGCCTGTCTCATGCTCCTGGTCAAGGCCGACCCCAAAGGCCGCGCCGACACCGTCGAGCGGCTTGTCCGCGTCGGCCGTGCCGACGCCGACCCCGGCGTGCGCAAGATTGCCGCCGTCGCTCTCGTCGCACTCAAGTGGCCCGCCGACGACAGGGAGTTCGTCCAGGCCATGCGCGGCGACGACCCGCCCTGGCCCCTCGTCGGCGAGATGTTTGAGACCGCCGACGAGGCCCTGGTCGAGCGCCTCAGCGACCTCGTGCTCGTGATGGTCCGCGCCGACGAGCGCGCCCGCGGCGCCGCCCTTGACCTCTTGCCGCGCGTCGTCCGACGCGCCGCGCTCCCCTCCGCACGCAGGCAGGCGGCTGACCTGATCGAGCGCTTCACCCAGAGCGACGACCCCGCCTGGGCGGGGAAGGCCCTCACTGCGCTCGTCGCCCTCGCGGCCGACGATCCGACGCTCCGCGGCCGCACCATCGCTCGGCTCCTCGGCGTCGCGACCACCCACGCCGACGCGCGCGTCCGCGAGGCCGCCGTCGCCGGCCTCGCCCGCCTCCGCTGGGAGCCCCTCAGTGACACCGAGCGCCGCAAGATCGCCGCACTCGGCAGCCCAGGCATCCCACTCGCCGACGCACTCCTCCGCAGCCCCGAGCCCCGGACCCGCCTCGCCGCCCTCCGCATCCTCGCCGACATGGCGGAGCGCAACCAGGGCACCCACGAGGAGATCGAGCCGATCCTCCTTCGCGCCGCCCTCGGCGACAGGGAGCTGGCCGCCGTCGAAGCCGCCACAAAGGCCCTCCGCACCCTCGGATGGCCGCGCGGCGACCGCCACTGGGCCGACCTCGTTGGCACGGGCGAAATGGCCACACGCCCCCTCCACGCCCTGGTCGAGGACAAGGACGTGGAGGTGCGCGGTCGAGCCGTCACCGCCCTCGCCCAGGTGGCCGGCGCCAGCGCCGACGCCAGGGCCTATGCCGTCGCCCGCCTCGCACAGCTCGGTCGCCTCGAACGCGACGCCTCGGTCCGCGAGGCCATCGTAGCAGGACTCCGCCGCCTCCGATGGCCCGAGACCGACGAGGACTGGAAGCGCCTGGACGACATGGGCGCCGGCGCCCTCTGCCTCCTCGGCCGCCTCGCCCGCGGCGACGACGCCGCTCTCCGCGAGAAGGCTCTCGTCAGAGCCCGTGAATCCGCCCCCTCCCTCATCGCCGCCGCCGAGCGCCAGGGCGACTACGTGGCCCTCCTCGACGGCCTGGAGCTGCGCTGGACGGCCGCGTTCCTGAGCCGCCAGGCCAAGCTCCTCCCCCTCGTCGAGCAGGGCCAGCTCGACGAGGCTTCTGTCCTCTTCAAGATGGCACTAGCCGACTGCGAGGAGACCGAGAAGCGCGTCCACACCCTCGTCGCCGAGGCGCAGGCGGCCCCCACCGCAGGCATCGAAAACAAGTGGCGAGCGCTCCGCCAATGCCTCGAAAGCGACGCCCTCGCCCGCTTCCGCCAGGCCTGGCCCCTCACCATCGCCGCCTGGCACGACACCCTCAAGACCCGCAGCGCCGAGGCCGACGCCTGGGACGCCACCTGGCGGGCCATCTACCTTGCCCGTAACCCCTCGGCCAAGGCCGTCCTCCTCGACGACTACCTGAGGAGAAGCCCCCAGTCCTTCTACGCCCAATTCGCCTGGAAGTGGAAGGACATTGTCGCCCGGCTGCTGCGCACCCCTGCGCCAGCCAAGCCCTGAACCCTTGTCCCCAGGAGAAAGGCGCCACCATGCGTTCGCTCAAGCTCGCACCTGTCGCCCTCGCGGCCCTCGTGAGCGGCTGCGCCACCACCGCGGCCCTCAACGACCTCAAGTCCCAGGTCCTTCAGCAGCAGGAGCGCATCCGCGCCATCGAGGCCAACACCAGGATGCTCGAGAACCTCGCCAAGAGCCAGGAAATCCGCCTCGACCAGGCCAGCAAGCTCCCCGCCGCTCTCGAATCCGACGTCGCCGCCGCCCGCGGCTACGCCCGCGAAATCGAAAAAAAGGTCGTCGAGCTCCGCGAAATCATCGCCAAGCAGCTCGACCTCCAGAACGCCCACATCGCCCAGGTCAAGGCCGCCTACGTCGGTGTCCTCAACCAGCAGACCCAGCTCGTGGACACCATGTCGAAGACCCTCGAGACCGCACTCGCCGAGCTCAAGGCCATCATCGGTCGCTCACTCGACGACCTGAAGAAGGCCCTCCCCGGCTCCGACACCATCGTCCCCCCTGCCCCTGTCCTCCCGCCCAACCTCCGAGAGACCCCCGCGCCGCCCACGCTTCCTACCCCGCCACCGATCCGCTGAGGCCGCGCCGGTGGTGAAGGCCCCGGCCTCCCCCTGGTCCCTCCCGGGCAACTTGCGCCCCCCAAGAGGGGGCGCAAGTTGCCCATACGTAAGTCTCACTTTGCACTTTCTTTCACTTGCCACCCGGGGATGGGCTCCCCCGCCTCCAGCCGCGCCTCTCCCTCGCCCGCTGTGTAAAAAGACACCCGCTGTCTTTTTCTTGGTTGCGCCAGGATGGACCAGCGTAAGAGGCGATACCGCCAGTACTTACGTCATGGACGGCGACAGAGGGGAAGAAAAAGACAGCGGGTGTCTTTTTCGCCCGTACCTTCTTGGTGCCTCCTGGCCGCTATTGTTTCAGGGGCTTGGAGAGGTGGGCTGCGAGCTTCAGGAGGATCTCGCCCGTGTAGGAGGTGCAGTTCAGCCAGAGGTCGCTGTAGTCCACCGCGGGCGGGGCGGTCGGAGCTGTCGCCTTGGCGCGGCGCATCCAGGTGGGGTAGTAGCCATCGGGGTGCTGGACGACGGTGAGGTTGTCGGCCATTACCTGTGCCTTCTGGAGCCACATCGCCTCGCCTGTGGCCTCGTGGACCGCCTGGCAGACGCGGATGTAGTGGGCGACGTGCCAGTCAATCGGCTGGTAGCAGACGTATTGTTCGAGGACGGTCGGGACGAGGGCCGCTGGGAACGCCGAGTTCTCCCAGAGCACGAATTGGTCTTCGATGTATCGGCACAGGTCGAGAGCGATTGCCCGGTAGCCGTTCTCCGGCGTCGCGTGCCTGAGGAGGTAAAGGGCGAAGAGCGCGGCGTCGTAGAACTCGAGGTTGCGGTAGGGCGGGAGGAGGCCGACGTCGTCCCACTGCTGCTGCCAGTGCCTGGACTTGACGGGGTTTTCGAGCATCCAGCGGACCGCCTTGTTACGGGTCTCGGCCAGGTCGCTGCGGCCGTGGCCCGCGAGCAGGGCATCGAGGAGCAGGATGGCTTCGGCCTGGTCCGAGGTGTAGTCCTCGACGATGGCGCCGGTTCTGGCGTTGACGCGGAATGGCCATCGGCCTTCGGGGCGTTGCGTGGCCTTGAGCGAATCGGCGATGGCGGAGGCCGCGTTGAGGAACGCCTTGTCGCCCGTGGCAGCCAGCAGGTCGAGATAGGCCAGCCCGACCATTCCTGTCCGGCAGACCTGGAGCACCTCTCCCGCGTGCGACCGCGGCATGCTGGGGTATGCCCAATCTCTCGGCGTGCTCGTCCGGAGCATGTGCTGGCCGATGTTGCCGGCAACCACGACAGCGTCCTTGGCCATCGCGCTCTCGGGTGCCAACTGGGCATAGGTGGTGAGGAGGCGGATGTAGGCGGAGCCGAACAGCGCCGGGAATGCGCCGAGGTCCCCGCTCGGCCCACGCTTCCACGCTTCCAGCCTGCGCAGCAGGTACTCAGCGTCGCGGCGGCCCGACTCCGCGTAGTCGTGCTTCGCCTTCGGGTAGTTGCCGCGCGGGTCGAAGTCGGCGACCTTCAGGAAGCCGAAGCTCAGCCGGTCCACGACCTTTCCCTGCGCGTCCACGGCCTCGATGGCGACGTTGTACCGCGTGGCGGCGGGCAGCTCTCGCCAGATGCCTGTCAGGTCGAAGCTTGGCTTCTCTGATCTCATTCCGCGGGTGGCCGGCTTCTGGTCTGGCCCGCTCCACCGGATGGTGAAAGCGTAGGAGACTGCCTCCTTTAACTCGTTGGCTGTGAAGGCAGGGGGGTGCATGAAGTGGCTCGCATGGACGTTCCACCCGGTTCGGTGGAACCTCGGCAGTGGCGGGGGGAGTTCAGCGGGCGGCCAGTAGTTGCAGAGCCGGACCTCTTGCACGGCGATCGGCTCTCCTGTGCGGACGAAGCGCAGCGACTGCTTTCCGCCGGGCGCGAAGGCATCCTTCGGGAGGATGATGTGCCAGGCGAACCACCCCTCGTGTTGGCCCCGCTCGAAGGTGCCCACCGGGCGGCCATTGAGGGCGACAGCCAGCTTGCAATGCTTCTTTGGGTCGCGGGTGTCGTAGAGCGTGACGACGAGATGGTACTCCCCGGCGGCCAGGGCCAGCCGCAGCTCCGAGCTATCGCCTGGCTCACGCCAGTCCGGCCCGCGCAGGCCCTGCCAGCCCACGTACTCGACGTTGGCGTTCGGCTGGTCGAACCGGATCCGCACATCGAGCTTCTGTTCGTCCTCTGCTGCCGCACTGCTCGCTCGAAGGGCAAGCAGCAGCGCCAGCAGTGCGCCGATGCTGCGCCACATTGGACGTATCCTCCATACGATGGTGTCACTTGGGGGGAGGTGGCGTGGGGGAGGGGAGGGCGGGGAGGTCCACCGGCTCGCGGCCTGGGGCGGCGATGCCGCGGCGCTCAAGGACGGAGCCCTCGACGCGGTGGAGGTCCACCAGGCCCTTGAGGAGGTTGACGACAGCCTCGACCTCGGCGATCTGGCTGGCCAGGAGGTCGCGCTGGGCGAGGGCGACGAGGAAGGGTGTGGACTTGCCTTCGCGGAGGCGGGCGGACTCCGTGGCGGCGGCGACCTCGCGGGCCTTGCGGGTGGCGGCGGTGGCCGTGACCTGTTCGCGGGCGCGCTGGACCTCGATGTAGGCGGTGCGGACGTCGAGCTGGGCCAGTTGGTCGAGGTTCGTGAGGGCTTCGGCCAACTGCTGGCGGGTGAGGGTGGCGCGCTCGTGGCGTGCCTCGGCGGCGCGGTTGCCGAGGGGGAATTCGTAGCTGAGGCCCACCAGGAGGTCGTAGCCCGTGTTGCCGAGCTGGAAGGGGGAGTGGCCGAGGGACTTGGAGTAGCCGCTCTTGCCCAGGGTGGCGAAGAGGTCGAGCTTGGGGAGGAGGCCGTTGCGGGTCTTCACCAGCTCGAGGTCGCCGCGCCACACGCGGAGCTTGGCCTCGTTGATGTCGGGGCGCAGGCGGAGGGCCAGGCGGACGTGGGCCTCGATGTCGTCGAGCTTCAGGTCGGGCACGGCAGGCTGGACGAGGAGGGCGATGTCGCGTGCCCACAGGCCAGCGCCTGGGGGGTTGAGGAGGCGGAGGAGGCGTAGGCGCGCCGTGGCGAGGGCGCTGCGGGCGTTGATCAGGGCCTCGCGGCGCGAGGCGACCTCGGCCTCGGCAGCCGCGCGCTCGGACTCGGCGAGCTTGCCGATGCCGATGCGCTCGATGGTCTCGCTGAGCTGGTCCTCGGCGACCTTGACGGATGCGGCGTAGATTTCGATCTGGCGCTCGGCGAGGGCGCAGTCCCAGTAGGCCTGCTCCACGTCGGCGACGAGGGTCTCGGCGAAGCCGCGGAGCTCGTAGAAGGAGGCCAGGGTGTCGAGCCGGGCCTGGCGGAGCGAGGCGAGGTTCACGGCCACCCCGCAGCCGCGGAGGAGGGCCTGGGTGACGCTGACGCCGACGCGGGAGGTCTCGAACCGGTCGTTGTACCAGGTGCCGGCGCCGGTGAGGGAGTAGCTGGCGTCGAGTTCCACGGTGGTGCCGGTGGGGAGGAATTGGCTGATCCAGGCGCCGAGGAGTGTGCGCTCGGCGGTGGCGTTGTGGAGGCGTCCGTCGCCGCGGCGCGAGCGGGAGCGCGTGACGCTGGTGGATGCCTCGGCGCCCAGGACGGGGTCGAAGGCGGCGCGCTGCTCCCCCTCGGCGGTGCGCGTGATGTCGGGGTTGAGGCGCTCGACCTTGAGGGCCTGGTTGTTCTCGAGCGCCATGAGGATGGCCT
>Ga0194113_10009706_pt1 | contig 11570 bp, 11 predicted proteins | sample TA2MahC200mmetaG_FD_146193 | JGI IMG/M metagenome (GOLD analysis project Ga0194113, IMG submission 146193) | Freshwater microbial communities from Lake Tanganyika, Tanzania - TA2015017 Mahale Deep Cast 200m | ecosystem: Environmental > Aquatic > Freshwater > Lake | place: Tanzania: Lake...
GATTAAAGAAGCTTGCGAAGCTGTTGTCCAGTGGTTAGAAAATTTGTCCTTTTCTAAATTTATGTCCTTAATGAGTCTTAATATAGAAGAAGAAGCAATTTCTTAAAATTTAATATTGAAAACTACCTAAAGCCATTCAAAGATAAATGGATTAGGATTTCCGATGACACTGCATCCGAGGAATACCGTATAGATGATATTCATTTTGATACGAGGTTTAAACTGATTTTTGCAATAGCTGCTCATTTCAATGTCCATGGTTTTGAGATTCAACTATCTTACGAATCGCCCCCGAGAAGTGGCTTGGGCGGCTCAGGAGTATTAGCCATTACAGCTATAGCGGCTATCAATAAAGCCTGTGAAGCATTTGGGGAGTCAGAATTCTCAAAACCGTATATAATAGAGTTAGCACATAACATTGAGGATGGTTTGAGGTATAGTTACACTGGTATGCAAGACCAATGTGCAGCAGTTTATGGTGGCGTTAATAAATGGTTCTGGACGTGTGCTTCGCCAGAATTATGTAAAAGGATGGGTGAAGCGGGGCGTACGAGAGTAAATAAAGAATTCAATATTGAACGGAGTATAAAGTATTTGGAACGTACCTACGGTCTAATTTTATCACGTCATTAATTTGACTTTGGTAAATAGAAACGCAGCCTAAAATTCTATCTTGGTTTGAGCGCCTGTGATTCGGTTCCGGCTAACTTAGGAAATTGGGCTACGGTTGGATCTGGTTTTAATTTGCCAAAGTCAAGTTAATACTACTTTGTTAATTAGCCCATAAATTGAGTTCAGGTGGGAAAGGAGAGGAGGAGATTGGTAAATCTAAAGCAACTCCTAAGCTAAAAGTGCTTGCTTATGGATAAAGTCAGTAAGATACCACGGATCTAATAGACGAACGCGGACAGGCTTATAGGTAGTCCGCGTCCGTCCATTTAGTCCGTGGTATCTTATATAAGCATCACGCCATTCCTCCCTCTTGACGGGGGAGGTCAGGTGGGGTGAAATCGTGGGCCCAATCCCTCATCCTCCCCTACGCCCCTCTCGTCAAGGGATGGGAAAGGGGAAATGGCACAAAGGGAAAAGCATTAGAGTTTAATGGAACTAACTAAGTAACTATGAAATTGGTTTTTGTCATTCTGAGCGCTAGCGAAGAATCTCTTTACGTCTAACAGTAAAGATCTTTCACTTCGTTCAGGATGACAAAATATAAAGAACCGGTTTCATAATTACTTATGTCCAGAGTCCTCAAAATAAGAGTTTGGATATAAGACAGCAAATAACTTTGGAGGCATGGATTAAACTGAAGGACATTTCCAATTCAGCCAACAACGATATTATCATCAACACGGAAAGCATTCCATGAGAGATAGCTGTTGCCAGTCAGTGTACTAATGCACCGGGTATAACTAATTTATCTTTTTACATTAAATTAAAATGTGCCGAACAAACCGGGGCATTGTTCTGGGTGGATAGATGGCCAAATTCAGGTGCCTAAAGGGTAATGGGCTCATGTTGCTGTAACTTATGATGGCAAGCAATTTCAAACATTTGTGAACGGCAAACTCGGCACCACCTATCCTGCCAGTGGAGAGATACAAGCTCTGCAAAGTCATGTACGGATAGCCGCGCGAGGGACAGCAGCCACCGCCGATGCGGCGTTTAATGGCATAATCAATGAAGTTAAAGTCTGGACTATTGGCTTAACAGAGAAGGAAGTCATCCAATCAATTGAAAGTGGCAAAGCTGTCCAGCCGGATAACAAAGTGGCTACCTAACGTGGGGATTGATAAAAATTAAATCAGATTAATTACGCCAGAAGACAATGAAAAAGCAGCTTACGACAATATGTCGCAGGCTGCTTTTTTATTTGACAAATCTATGTGGAAAAGATATATTTTAACTCAAGTTGCTACTTATCCGACGAGTGAACCCGATTCTCTTAGAGAATTGGGATGCGTGAAACGTGATGAGTGATCAGTGAAGAAGCACTCACCAAAACGAATAGTTTCATTAACAACTTGGGTTTTAGTGTTTCTTTTGATTAAACTCCAACTTTTTTCTTTTCTTTTGATTAAACTTTTCTTTCTTACACGAGTTTTTCAGTTATCAGAAGATAAGGCGTGACTTTCGTGACCGTTAAGAGAAGATTTAACCGCAGAAAACGCAGCGAAGACGCAGAGCACGCGGAGAAAAAAGAGTTCCTCATGATTCCTCAATTGACTTTGGTGATAAGGGTTTCTCAGTTGAGCTTTGGTTCAAAGGAAATGCCAATACAATAACGGGTTACTACTGCATCTTATGTAAAGGATTTAGTCAGCCTCCTGGCAAGCGCTATGAGTTCGAGATAGATAGTGGGGAAGTGCTTTTTGTCGTTGACGACGACGTCACAAAAACGATACTATCGTATCCGGCTGGGAAAGAAAAAATCTCCGATTTAAGCTAGCATCATTGGGTTTGCGTCAGAGATTTTGTGTGCCTTGTGCTCGTCAACGCTTCTACTAATAGAAGCTGATATGAGTACAACGCACACGACATAGAAAAGAGCAAACTCCGCTTTTATCTGGACGGAGATGAAGTAGCGAATGGTGATGACAATACTAAAAATACTATCTCCAGTGAAACTCCGCTTTGGTTCGCGTCTCAGGCCCCTAATGACCCAGACTTTCAAGGTAAAGGAAGGTGTCCTGGTGCTATCGACGAACTCTGCATTTACAATCAAGTTCTGAGTAAAGAGGAAATCCAGCAGAACTATAAAGTAACAGACAATGCAATGGCTGTAAGTGTTGTTGGCAAAGTTGCCACCTATTGGGGCAGTATCAAAGTCCATTATTAGCAAACACTGTACCTTCTTATTCCCAATCCTGCATACTCAAAACTGTGCGTTTTTTTTAATCTAAGAATGGCTCAGTTACGACTTGCACGAAAGCAAGAAAAATAAATGGCTTAATTAATAGAGAGCTCTCGGCAGTCGGAAGCCCGAACTTGTTCGGGATTTTTCTCCCGACAAGTCGGGACGTCGTCGAGCTCGTTTACAAGGGAGGGAAAAATGTATAGAATTTCTGTCAACGTCACCGAATGTTGGAGTAAAGGATATGAAAAAGTGCAAAAAGGCGGCTTATTGCTTAATTCCATAAGCAAGGACGGAAAGCCTAATTCTATGACTATCGGCTGGTGGATATTCGGCTGGAATTATATGGGTAAACCCATGTCAGCAGTGGCTGTTAGACCCGCCAGGTATACGTTCACACTTTTGGATGAAGTGGAAGAGTACGTCGTTGCCATTCCTAACCCAGGAATGGAAGAAGCTGTAAGTTATTGTGGCAGAGCCTCTGGAAGAGATATGGACAAGTTTCGCGAGACGAATCTGACAATAGTGGAATCGGCTCATGTAAAACCGCCATCTATAAAAGAGTGTTTTGCAAACGTAGAATGCCGTATTTACTACAAGCAGCGTCCGCCGCATTCCATACTCTCACCACAGTTTAGAGAACTGCCGCTAAAAGAACAGCACACGATATATTTCGCGGAAGTGCTCGGCATATATCGATATATAGAAAGTGAAAATTAAACCGTGAAACGTGATAAGTGATAAGTGATAAATGAGCACAATCACTCATTACTTATCATTTGGTCAACTAATTTTTGGGCAAATTTGAAACATACCAGAAAGGAATCAAAAAATGATGAAAATAGCTTTAGCGCTTGGCGCGCAACCTGGTCCAGTATGGACATTGGCGAAGCAATGTGGCGTTGACCATGTAGTTGGAAGCATAAACTTAAGTCCAGCACCGAATGTCAGCAAGGAGGAACAACCCTACAGTTGCACGTCGTTGGCTCTTGTGAAAGCTGTATACGAAGACGCGGGATTTAAACTGGAAGTGATTGAGAGCAGGCCCCCAATGGAAAAGATAAAGTTGGGATTGCCGGGACGTGATGAAGAAATTGATGTCGTCTGTGAGTTTATCAGGAACATTGGAGCATTGGGCATTCCAGTGTGGTGCCCCGCATGGATGCCGGTTTTGGGGGTCCTTCGGACATCCTTCACAATTCCTTCACGCGGCGGCGCTCTGGTTAATGGCTATGACCATAAAGTATATATGCAAAATGCTCCATTGACTGAGTATGGTGTCATCACAGAAGAGCAGCAGTGGGAGAACCTCAAGTATTTCTTGGAGCGTGTTGTGCCGGTTGCAGAGGAAGCCAACGTAAAATTGGCCATGCATCCTGACGACCCACCTTTGTCACCCATTCGTGGAGTCGCCCGAATCATAAGCAGCGTGGAGAATTACCAGAAACTCATCGACCTTGTCCCAAGCCCTGTGAACGGGGTTGCTCTCTGTCAAGGCAATTTCACCCTGATGACCGACAATCTGCCCGATGTCATTCGCCATTTCGGACGCCAGAAGAAGATTTTCTTCGTTCATTTCCGGGATGTGCGTGGAACAGCAGATAATTTCGTAGAGACTTTCCATGACGATGGACAAACTGATATGGCCGCTTGCGTTAGAGCCTACCGTGAAATCGGCTATGAGGGTGTGTGTCGTCCAGACCACTACCCGAAAATGGGCGATTCGAGCATTAGCGACGAATATGTTATGGCGCGGCTTTTTGCCATAGGTTATATTAGAGGATTGCTTGAAGCCGTCTATACAGAGTAGAGAGAGAAGAAAACATGATTGCATAACATCTGAAAGCAACACGTCATTATTCTTCGTGTCAGTCCGCGGGCGGCAGCATGCCGCCCGCGAGTTCAAACTTCTCAATAATCAAGAAGGTACCACAATCCTTTGTGATTTGAGTACCTCAATCTCCTGCTGCTGTTGTTCGAGATATTGTTCCAATTCATTGATTCGCTTCTAGAAATCAGCACGTGTTCGCTTCTCTTGAAGATACTCCAACAGTTGAGGCAAGGCAATCACGGCTAAAACCACTGCAACCAATGCGCCAATTGCCCAAAACAGGAGGTCAATTCGAGCAGTGAGGCGTTTGTCCATTTCCTCAACTTTAATTTCGAGGCGAGTCAGCCGTTTATCTATATCAGCAGTTGGCTTTGTTAATCCTTTGTCCATTTCCGTGATTGTTGTCATCATCTTCAACTCTAACGCCTGGATATCTGCTTTGGTTGCCTGCTGCGCGGAGGTAAAGGTAGGAAGCAATAGAAAGAATAAAAATCCAAAAATTATTCGTATTCGATTCATTTTATCCTCCTGTTTTCAGATGAAAGTGTAACTCTTGTAATCAAAGAGTATAACACAGAGACTCACTTCCGTCAAGGAAAAATTAACCAAACCAAACTTTTCTTTTAGAAAGAAAAATTTGCCCCCGTTAGAAGTCTCCATTAAGAACCTCTGTTTAGTACCTCTAACTTCTAACGGGGCGATCAAAAGAAACACTGAGGAATTTCTATAACCGAAATGGAGAATATTATCAGTTTTCTGGGACTATGATTTGCCAATCGAAGATGGGAAAGGAGAAAAACATGAATGTAATACCAAAGAAAGATATGGAAATCCTTCGTAATCTCGGCCGCGAACTGGTCGAAGCCGCTGAGGACCCGGTCAATGAGGAACGACGCGAAATCCTTCGCCGCATCGAGAGGCATGAGAAAGTAAAACCGTGGATTACCATATTCCAGGAACCCTGGCATGAACTGGGTGTAAACGGCGAGTTAGACCTACACTGCACCGACGGCTTCTGCCGCGGCATTGAGCAAGGGATGAGGTGTACGCTGTACAAATGGCGCAACTACCCCGGAGACATGACCGTTTCTGCCGTTTCTGTCCAGCCTTACTGCATTAATGATACAGGCTTCGGCATCACGGAACAGGCCGATATTGTACGCACCGATGCGCGCAACAGCGTCGTTTCACGGCATTTCCACGCCCAAATCAAAGACGAAGCGGACATCGCAAAGATTAAAAAGCCCATCGTGACACATGACGAAGCTCAGACCGAGGAGTGCTACCAGAAACGGTGTGAGATTTTCGACGGCATTTTGGCGGTGAGAAAGGCAGGGACCAGTTCGTTCTGGTTTCCGCCGTGGGACCAGTTAGTCATGTGGACTGGCGTGCAGGAAGTGCTGATGGATCTGGTTCTCCGTCCGAACTATGTCCACAAGATGGTCGGACATTTAGTGAACTGCTGGCTTGCGCGCCTTGACCAGTACGAAGAGCAGCAACTATTGTCAGCGCCGGCGAAGCAGTTGACCGTTTCGGGAGCCGCGCAGATCTTCTCGGAAGTCTCACCGACCATGCACGGCGAGTTTGCGCTTCAGTATGAGGCGCGCTTCTTTAACCGTTTTGGTCGGACCTACTACGGTTGCTGCGAGCCACTGCACGACAAAGTAGATGTGTGCGCCCAATACTTGCCGAACCTATACAAAATCTCCATGAGCCCTTGGGTCGACTTCCGCAAGGCCGTAGAAAACGTCGGCGACCGGTTCATCTTCGCCTGGAAACCGAATCCTGCGTTCCTGGCTCACGACCAATGGAGTCCGGATTTTATTCGGCAAGACATGAAAGAGAAACTGGCTATGGCGTCGGCAAATGGTTGCATCATGGAAATCCACCTGAAGGACATCAGCACCGTGCGGTATCAGCCGTGGCGTCTCACTGAGTGGAACCGGATTGCCCAGGAGTGCGCTGCAGATTACGTGTAACCAGACAACTGGTGAATCAGAAACTGGCGTTGCCCCTACCGTAGCTGACTATTAACGGAAAGAATTATTATTCTCTTGTCATCTGAAGAATTAAATGTTGGCAACGAAAATGAGGAGGGTATGATTTGTTTGTTGGAATGTGCCGCGTGTGCTCTGAGTACTTATGAGCTCGTTCAGGAAAAGCCAAATGGTGATGCAACTCACAAGGAACTTTTGTTTCAATATAGCGAAATACATTGTCTGGAACACCCGAAAAAAGATAGCCGAGCATCGCTCCTTCACTCGAAAACGGTGCATAACGACAAGAGAGAAAATTGTTCTTGAGCTCTTTGATATACGAAGTAACTGCACCATCGGAACGGAGAACTTTGGCTTCTAAAGGCCACATAATTCTTTCGTTAGCTCTTAAAATAAAGGCAATGTCATATTGAGGTGGTTGGGCTGGTGATAATTGACGAGTTTCATTTTCGTACGCTCCGTGTTGAACATAAAATGGTTCATCACCTGTCATGACCTTGTGTATCCTGGGTTCAAGCAGTTGTGTGATACTTCTTTCCAACTCATCATCAGCCTGATTAGGGTCAATTTGTGAGAGCACTTCATTTTGCAACAAATCATACCCTTGCCACACACACGATAGCAAGATTATTGAGGCATCGCTTTTCCAGATTCTTGCGATTGCAACGAAATCAGGGGTATCTGGCCACCGCAATTCCGAAATTGTTAGACCTCGTCCCTTCATGGTTCGGCTCCTGTATCTGTTCCTTTCTCAAGACTGTCACGCCAAAGCATAATATCCGCGGCAACTTCGTCAGCATCACGCAATGCCATAGAACGAGTCCAGTAACGGATTTTATCAGGTTTGACGAAATAAATTGTGGGTACTTTCTGTCCTTGTATTTGGGCAGATGTATATATTCTGGCGGTACGTTGATAAAAAATCCCTTCTTTGTATCCCTGGTCTATGAATGATTTATTGAGTTCATCTAATCGTTTTAGTAATTCAGGAGAGTCTATCGACTCTATTTTTATCCCCTCATAAACTGGTTGATTAAGGTAAAATGCAACCAGTCGTACAGGAAGATATGGAGAGGTCTGTTCTTGAAAAATAGCTGTGCAAATCTGTTTATCCTGTCCAAATCCTGCTTTGATTACTCGCATGAAATATTCACAATAGGCACTAAGCTCCGGTTCAATATTTTCTTTATTGTCTTTTCGGTGAGTTCTCTGTCTCCCTGGAGAAGAAATGTCACCTTTAAAGTCCGGTAATGTATAGTCAAAGAGATCCTCAATCAGGGCCCATTCACTTTCTTTAAGATTGAACGCCTGACGGATACGCCAATCAACATCATTAAGCGTTTCAATACCTTGTAACATATTCGGTTCATATTCGGGGATTGGTAACCTGAGTAAATCTTCTACATTAGTTTCTGCTCTGTCAGATGCAAAGCGGCCACTTGAAAGGAGGAGATAATATACTCCTAATTTGCTATTATAACTCAGACAGGCAGCCTCTAAAACTGATTTATATTCTTCAGGGACATGGACACTTACGTAACTTTGCGAACAAATAATTCCTTCTTCATCAGGAACAATGATAGCAGCTTGAAATCGTCCAACCTTTTGTCTCCAGCCTTGTTTAAGAATCATTTGTGGTAGTTCAAATGCAGCAAAGTCTGTAGAATCACGGGAATGTGTGTAAGGATCATTGTTAATAGGAAGACGTACAGATTGTAAAAAAAGAAGAGTCTTATCAGGGAATTCTGCGGATTCTAATATTCGCTTGCCAACAATAAACTTTTGGTACTTCCTTCGATTGCCTCGGATGATACCTTCTCTGCTTGTGACAATATTACAGATTTTAAGCTTTTCAAGATTTTCTTGCTGACTCAATCTCCGCACAAACGTTAAATCTCTTCTTCCTCCCCACATCAATGCTGGCCAAACCAAAGTCTCTGTTATTGCTTCTTGTGGGAAAACTGGATTAATATCCTGTGGCTCTATGACTATACGATAATCATCTTCGTGAGTACGAATCGGTTTTGGACAAATGTAAGATAACGGTTCTCCGTCTGGGGGAGTATTAGATATTGTAATGATACATGAAGGAGAAATCGAATTTTTAAACAGCCCCAAACGCAAAGCGGACAGATTAACGATTTCCTCAACTTTGAATTTTGAAAATAGTTTTTCCCGAAATTTGCTGGCTTTACCCACTTGATATAATACACCAGAAGGTTGCATCATTGAAAGTCTGCCACCAGGTTTTGTCAAAGCAATTGCCTTGGGTAAAAATAGCGGTCCAATATTTCCGTAAGAAATCTCCCATTGAGAAGTTTTCGCCCACTGTTTAGCAAGCGGGGTTGCTCTGCTTTTACCCCAGGGCGCATTACCTATTACCAAATCATATTTGCTGGCATCCTCAATAGTTCGGAGTCCTTCTATATCTTCACTGAAGAAATCCTTATCTACCAAATTCCGCTCTCGTAGTCTTGGGAAATTTACTGTTTTCCAATAATGTTTGGGTTCAATTTCATCGCACATGCTCAAGTAAAGGCTAAACGAAGCGACTCTAACAGCATGAGAATTAATATCAACACCGAATATATTATGTTCAAGTATGGACTTCAGAGTCTTTGATTTTATTTCTTCACCGGGATGCGCATTTTTCCAGCGATGAATAAGTCGCTGAAAAGCCTTTACCAGAAAAATCCCGGAACCACATGCAGGGTCAAGAATCTTCAAGTTCCATTCTTGACCCTGCCATGGAAGGACACCATCAAGGATAAAATCAACAATATGTCCTGGAGTATAATGGACACCGGTGCTTTCCTGTTTACTCGTAAATTCTTCATAGATACTGCTGATGAAATCAAGAGGAACAGCATCGAAAGAATAAAGCGGCCAAAGACATCGCTGTCCATCATCCATCTCCAATTCACCACTAACAAACTCTGCAAGTTTGTCCAGGTGAGTCTGGGTAACTTGTTTTTCCTCTGTCTGCCATTCCTGTTCGCGTTCCGCAGTTGTTGCTCCTTTGCCTGGGAACAAATCGCCATTGAATTTCTCATTTAGTAAACGGAAAAACTTATATGTGTCCCTATGATTCCTTAAAAGTTCAGGTAAATCATCGTAGACTGTTGAAAGCGTTTTCTTCTCATGCAGCTTTTTCAGGAAATTTTCATCGAGGGCCGGTTTGCCGGAAGAATCCTTTCTTTGAAACAAAAACTGAATAAAAATGAGTCTTGCAAGTAGGTCATGGATAATGTCTTCGGTGAGATGTAATTCTTTGAGTTGTCGCCGAACGCTTTTGAGATTGCTAAGTAACATCTGGTCGGCAGCGTGACTTTTCCGAAACCGATTTTCATTCTTTTGAAAAAACTGCCCAGAAATCAATTCAACCCAATATAGTGATGCCGCAGCTTGCTGGGCGAGAGAAGAAGAACTCAGTGAAACAAGATTCTCCCTTGATACTTCCGCAACCGGCTTGCGCGTTTCAGGTTTATCCAGTGGTGAAGGCTCTTCGCAGCATGTCCATACTCGTAATAGGTGGGGTTCTACTGTGATTAATGCCTGGGTTCGGTTAAAGCTCCATGCGAGGTTATATGTTTTACTGAGAGTTGCTTGTGATATTGGTTTGTTGAAATCACAAACAACAGCAAGTGGGGCTTCTGTCTGATCGCCTTCAGGATTTATAGTAAGTATTCCAACACTCACACCAGCGCCGTCTTGACAATCCCTCTCTATCGCTTTCCCCAACTTTTCCTGGGCAAGTTGAACATAGATGCCAGGTCCAACTCCTGTTGGTGTCAAAACTTGGTCCGGTCTGGGCCAGTAAAGCTTTTCATGAGTTATTTCAAGTAATCCTGACTGAGACATGTCTTTAAACCCTTGAACATTTTATTGTAATCTTTTTCCGTATATTCTATCGAAACAATTTCTAAAATACGATAAAATTAAAAAGTCTGTTTTCTAAAACAATATTATTGCTTTATTTTATCACAACTTAATATTTGGATTTCAGCCTACCCCAGATAGCAGATAGTTTCTTACCAGTACCTACTGGTTGGACTTTAGGGTCATAAAACGCTTGAATCTCCACCCAATGTGACCATTTATTGGCGGTACTGCCATTGACCCAAGCCCGGATATATCGAGCCTTTGTCGGTTTGAACATTATTGTCTTGCCAGTTGCGGTTTCGTGATATTCACCATCGACTCGGCTATCAAATACAACAACCTCCTCGCCGCGGAACAAATCTTTCTCAGAAATAGCAACCTTGTTATCATGATAAGCTCTTCCGTCCAACCAATAGTGCCATATTTTAATGATATTAAAAGTATAGATTTCTTCAAGGTCTACCTGTACCTCTGTAGGCCCGCCTAAATATCGTTTCTCTGTATCGCCATCAGTTAATAAGTCGTAATTTCCTTGGCCGGTTCCGCCATTGCCTGTTGCGGGTTTGTGAAGCGCGAAATTCTCCAATTCCGAACTCAATCCCATGCGTGGCAATACAAACATTACCAGGCTCAATACAATTATTAGTTTTACTTGCTGGTATCCTGTTATCATAATTTTTCTCCTTTTAATCTCTAATAGATACCATTTTCTCGAACTACGCGCGTAAGATATATTATATTTTACCAAAATTAACGCTTGAGGTCAATAGTAAATTTCAAAAAATTTCATTATAATTTTGCATTACGTGGCAAGATATGCTATAATCATTATAAACTTGTTGTCGAATTTATGCAAAGTTTTGATTTTTTCCTAGTGTCCCTTTACAATTGAGTTAATCTCTCCTCTCGTTCTATTTCATTCGTCAAGTGAGAGTATCTTCTAGCGACCTTCGACTACAAGGCATGCTACGCTTCGTATACGCCCCGTGGTGAAGCGGAAATGGGT
>Ga0194113_10009709_pt1 | contig 11569 bp, 7 predicted proteins | sample TA2MahC200mmetaG_FD_146193 | JGI IMG/M metagenome (GOLD analysis project Ga0194113, IMG submission 146193) | Freshwater microbial communities from Lake Tanganyika, Tanzania - TA2015017 Mahale Deep Cast 200m | ecosystem: Environmental > Aquatic > Freshwater > Lake | place: Tanzania: Lake...
GATGCGGCAGGTTCTGCGTCTTCAAGAGGACGGCCTCCATCTTGCGGCGCACAAACCGATGCCGGTGAGTGAAACGCTCTTGGGTCAAAGCTTCGATTTGCTCGAAGCTAAAAGTCATCTGGATCACGGCCGGCCTCCTGCGGTTTAGGCAAACGTAATCCCCAAAGGGCCTCTGAGCCAGTTCTGGAAAAGCTCAATCTGTGACCGCGCCCAGTATAGGACGCGTCTTTTCTGTTTCATAAGTCGAGCACGTTCGGCAATTTGGCGTGACTGAGCGCATGGAGTCGTTCGCGTCCGCCATGAGCGGATTTGAACCGGCTTTGAAAGGTGCCGGTGTTGCATTTGGATTTGGGATTGTTCTTTCGCAAATCTCGGTCAAAGAGAGGTTTCCGGCCAACGACGCCAGGCCTGTTTACGAGGATCGGGAAGGAAACATCTGGTTCGGCACCGCCGATCATGGGTTAGTTCGACTGCGTGAAAAGCGGGTCGAAACCTACTCCACGCAAGAAGGGTTAACCAACAGCGATGCCATTACTATCTTGGAAGATCGTGATGGCCGCATCTGGGCCGGGACGTTTGAGGGAGGGCTCCATCTGTTGCAGGGCGAACGCTGGCGTCCCTTCCAGCCGCCGGGACTTTCGCCTGACGCGCGCCACATTATCTCGCTCTGCCAAACTCGCGATGGCGCTCTCTGGCTGGGTTCTTACGGCGCGGGCGCCTTTCGTTGGCATGGCGATCGGGTCGAGGAGAAAATCCACAAGCCAGAATCAGTCGCACGCGCTATTTTTGAAGACCGCGCGGGCGCCGTTTGGATTGGGACCAGCAAGTCCGGGGTCGGACGCTTCCAGGACAAGCAAGTGCAATGGTTCACGACGGAGAACGGCCTTTCTCTCAATTTCGTGACCGCCATTGCTCAAGATGGCGCCGGTGATATCTGGGTTGGCACCGAGGATGGCTTGAACAGAATTCGGCACGGGACTGTTGCTCGCTTCTTCAAAGCAGATGGATTGGGCGCCAGTCCTCATCAATGCGTTATTTGCCGATAGCGAAGGCACTCTCTGGATTGGCACCTTGGGTGGCGGGTTAACGCGCTTCCATGAAGGACGATTTGCGACGGTTAACCGCGAGCGCGGCCTGGCCCAAGACGTGATCACTCAAATCATTGAAGATGATGGCGGCAATCTCTGGATGGGATCTCGCATGGGTATTTTCCGCGCTCGAAAGCAGAACATCGCGGACGTTATGGATGGAAAGGCGGAGCATATTTACTGCGCATCGTACACGAAGGCAGACGGTCTTTTGGACTTAAGTTTTGTGGGAGGATTTCAACCGGCCTGCATGAAGTCCAGAGACGGCCGGCTCTGGTTTTGCGGTCCGGGCGGCATTGTGTCGGTCGATCCCCGGCGCGTTGTGCAGAGACAAGTTGCGGCTCCGGTAAAGATCGAAAAGGTCATTGTGGACGGTGACGACATCGCGGCCCGCGCCCCGGATGCCAAGCCAGGTCGTCCTCAAGAAAAACAGACTGCTCTCGCGTCAGGTCATGCCAGTGGAATCGGTGGAGCGGACACAATCGTCCTGAAAGTTCCGCCTTTGGCGCGCCGTTTGGAGTTTCATTACGCGGCGTTGAATTTCTCGGCGCGGGACCAGGTTCAGTTTCGATGCAAACTAGAACGGTACGACGAAGATTGGCAGCATGTGGGAACGCAACGGACTTTTTCTTACACCCGGATTCCTCCGGGTGATTACACATTCCGCGTTGCCTCCGTGACAGGTGAACCGAATGAGAATTTAAGCGAAGCCATGGTGGCTCTGGTGGTCCTGCCGCATTTCCGTCAAAACCTGGTGGTTTCGTGGGTTGTTCGCGCTCTTCGGCGCGGTTGTCCTAATCTCTTTCTATCGCCTTAGAATTCGGCATCTCCGTGAAGTGGAACAGATGCGGTGGCGAATTGCCAGCGACCTCCATGACGAAGTCGGTTCCAATCTCAGCAATATCGCGTTGCTCGCCCACCTTGGCGCCGCGGAAAAGCCAGCTTCCCCTCGGCCGCGCGCTGAGTTCGCGGAGATCAACACCGTTGCCCTGCAGACGGCCAACGCCTTGCGTGACTTGGTGTGGTTCATTAATCCCGAATGCGATACGCTCGATGAATTGGTTCGGCAGATGGAGGCCGTTGCACAGCGGTTGACGCCGTCGTTGCAGGTAGATTTCGAGGCGGAGTTGCAGACGGGCGAACTCGAGATTTCGCTGCTCTTTCGGCGCAACGTTTTCTTTCTGTACAAAGAGGCGCTGCATAACGCGCTCAAGCATGCGCGCGCTCATCATCTGGCTGTTCGGGTCCGCCAGAAAGAACGCATTCTCAGCGTCTGGATAAAGGATGATGGCGGCGGATATGATCCCCAGTCCGTGCGGCGGGGGCATGGCTTGGCCAGTATGCAGCGGCGAGCCGACGATCTGGGCGGGACGTTGGCCACAATAACAAAGCCGGGGCAAGGATCTGAGATCAGGCTGGAAGCACCGCTGAGCTGATCGTATCGTTCACGTGAATACGCCATATGCTTGCTCGTGGGATCGTTTATTGTCCTTCCGTTATGACTGCGCTCGAAGTGAGCTCGCCAAGTGAGAAACGAATGGACGAACTTATGATTAGCGTCTGGACGGTTGAGGATAACGATGGATACCGTAACACGCTGGCGCGCGTCATCAATCAGTCGGACGGCATGCGCTGCGATCAAGCCTTTTCATCCTGCGAACAAGGTGCTGGTCTTCGACAGTTCCAGGAATTAAGCAAACAGTTTCCCAAGTTCTCCAGCGAGATACGTCGCCATCAAGCAGATAATGACCGCGGCGGCGAACCAGAGAAACGCCGTGGCCCAAGTTGATGGCGCGATGTCCTTGGGCAGACGTTTGTGCCGCAAGTAGAGTGCTCCGACAGCAATGACAGGGAGCATCATTGCTTGAGCGAGCCCTCCCACGACGACCATCTTCACGGGCGAACCAATCGAGAGAAACATGATTGCCGGCACGATGGTCAGAAACAATACGAACCGATTCCGGAAGGCGACGCGCCGCTGGTAATCATCGGGTGCGAAAAAGCCCATCAACCGGCAAACGTCCGCATAAGCCCGCGAATTCGCGGCCGTCGAGGCGAAGATCGTTCCATAAAGTGTCACGATGGCGCCGAGGTAAAACAGCCAAAGCGACCACGGGCCCAGCGTCTGCGTGTAAATGTTCGAAAGCACTGGGATCATATCATTGGCGCTGGGCACCTTGCCCATGCCATTGAGAATGCCAGCGCCTAACATATAGAACGCCAGCGTCGCGACGGTATAAATGATCATCGAAACGATGATATCCACGTGCATGACCCGAATCCAGCCCGTCGCCCGCCGGCGCCATTCCGGTGTTCCGTCGCGCCGCCCTGCAAACCGCGCGTAGCCCTTCTCGACGCACCAGTACGGATACATAAAAAGTTCAGACGCGCCCACGCCAGTAATGCCGAACACAGCGATGGCGGTGTGCAATCCTTCCTGTGGCATGCGAAACTGAAATCCGCTCACGAACTCTTTCCACGAAAAGTACTGCGGCATGCGGATCAGCACGATCGCTGCGAGCAAAGTCAGCAAGGTAAACAAACCCACTTTGACCATCGCCAGCTTTTCAATGCGCGCGTAGGCGCCTCCGAGCAACAGCGCCAGAGTCAGCCCCAGAAACAGGAGGACCCAGATTGTGACCGAGATTTGCGGAACGAGCAAATTCATGACCTGCGCCACGCCGCCGAACATCGCGCCCACTTGCAGCAAAGTGAACAGAACCATCGCCGCCCAGCCCCAAAGGATCCAATTGACCTTGAAACGCGGTCCCGGCACTTGATTCAAGCTGCCCAAACCAGTTTCTCCGCTCGCAATCGTGTAACGCCCCAGCACTGCTTGGATGACCGGTTTGATCAAGCAGCTCAAGATAATGACCCATAACGCCGTGAATCCCTCTTGGGCTCCGAGCCGGGTCGTCGCAATCAGTTCGCCGGAACCAATGATCGACGCGGCCAAAATCATGCCTGGTCCGATGCGGCGCAATATGCCTGGCAAGGTTTGTGGCGGCTCAGCGACATCTTCCGGGCGAAGCTGGTACGGGTCGCCTGCTTTGCTTGGTTCTCGGGTGGCGGCGGGGGAGGGAAGCGCGCTTGTTTTGATCTGATTTACGCTCTGTGGATCGGAATTCATCGGCGTTCGGATTCAGCCTCGCATCAGGCCAGGGCGTTTCGCGGTCTTCTCTTAACAGGCTTTCCCTGGAGCGAAAAGATAATTCGGCTGACCGACAAACTTTTGTCTCATATGGAACAAAAGGTTGTCACCCTCCCGGGCGCGGTCGAATGGCGGATTGACAGCACTGCGCCGTCTGCTTTTGCTGGCGGCATGAATTGGATTGGTTTCGCGGCGCGCGCTGCCGCGATTTTGCTTGGACTGTATGACGGCGCCGCGCTCGCGCAATCATGGTCCGTTGGAAACGGGTTTCGAAGTTTGCAGGTGCGGCCGGACAGCAGCGGCAAGCCGGGCTTCACACTCACCGAACCCGCGACGACGGGGGTGCGGTTTACCAACGTTCTGAAAGGCGACATGTATCTGACCAATGCGGTGGCGCACAATGGCGCTGGGGTCGCCATCGGCGACGTGGATGGCGACGATTGGCCCGACGTTTACTTGTGCAATTTGCAAGGGCCCAATCGCCTTTACCGTAATCTTGGCCAATGGCGCTTCGAAGAAGCTAACCTCGGCGACGCAGCTTGCGCGGACCAACTCTCCACCGGCGCGACCTTGGCTGACGTGGACGGCGATAGAGATTTGGACCTGCTCGTGAATGGCATCGCAACCGGAACGCGCCTTTTTCTGAATGACGGAAAGGGGCAATGGACCGAATCGAAGGACTCAGGTTTGTCCCGCACAGCTTCCCCCACCTCTTTGGCTTTGGCGGACATCGACGGCGACGGCGACCTCGACCTATACTGCGCGCATTACATCGATGTGATGCATTTGGCCGATCCGACGACTCGCTTTGCGCTGGCGCGGCGCGGTGACAAATGGATGGTTACGAAGGTCAACGATCAACCGGCCACGATGCCGCGTTGGAAGGATCGTTTTGAAGCGCTGCCGGACGGGAAGGTCCGCGAATTGCCGGAAGTTCATGGGTTATATCGGAATGACGGACAAGGGCGCTTTGCCGAAATCCAATTTGAACCGGGCGTTTATCTGGACGAGGAGGGGAAGGCCATTCCGCCCCACCGGGATTGGGGTTTGGCGGTCATGTTTCGCGATCTGAACGGCGATGGCGCCCCGGATTTTTATGTTTGCAATGACAACGCGTCCTCGGACCGGCTTTGGATCAATTCGGGGAAAGGCGCCTTCCGCGCAATCGATCGGTCAAAGCTCCGGCACACGAGCCGGTCTTCGATGGGCGTGGATTTTGCCGACATAGATCGGGACGGACACGATGATTTCATCGTCGTCGATATGCTCGGACGGGAACACGAGAAACGGATGACGCAACTGGCGCGAGATCGTCCCGATCCGAAATCCCTTGAGCAAATGAGTGAACGTCCGGAATTCAATCGCAACACACTATTCTTGGGGCGAGCGGATGGTTCCTACGTCGAAGCGGCGCTGATGGCGGGCCTAGCGGCGACCGATTGGTCGTGGTGTCCCGTGTTTATCGACGTCGATTTGGATGGTTACGAAGATTTGCTCGTTACGAATGGGTTCAGTTTTGATGTGATGGATCAGGATAGCAACGACGAGTTCCGGCGACGCCGCGGTCTCACCCAGGCGCAACTGAAACGCTCGCGGCAATTCAATCCGGCGTTTCCGACGCGGAACGCCGCGTTTCGGAACCGCCGTGATGGAACATTCGAACTGATGGGCCATCGATGGGGCTTCGACCAAATGGGCGTCTCATATGGCATGGCTTTGGGTGACCTCGATAATGACGGCGATCTGGATGTGGTGGTCAATAATCTTAATGCCGTGGCGAGCGTGTATCGCAACGAGGCGGTGGCAGGCCGAATCGCCGTTCGATTGAAGGGCCTTCCGCCAAACACGGAGGGAATTGGCGCGCGAGTCCGCTTGGCTGGCGGCGCGGTAACGCAAAGCCAAGAGATGATTTGCGGAGGCCGATACATGTCGGGAGATCAGGCAGTGCGTGTCTTTGCGGCGGATGCGAGCTTGGGAAAACCATTGAGTCTCGAGGTTCGCTGGCGCGATGGAACTCACGCTGCGATCACGAATGTCCAGCCGAATCGAGTTTACGAAGTTCTCCAAACCGCCGGACCTGCGCTGGCAGCGAGGCCGGCGTCAGCGAAGGCGCCGCGCGGTGATCCGATCTTTGTTGATGTGAGCGCGATGCTGGGCCACAGCCATGTTGAGGATTCTTTTGACGATGCGATCAAACAGCCTTTGCTCACTCGCAAGCTGAACCGCTCGGGACCCGGCGTGAGCTGGCACGATGTTAACGGAGATGGCTGGGAGGATTTGATCATTGCAGCAGCGCGTGGCGGCAAACTCGCGATTTATGCGAACGAACAAGGGCAAAAGTTCAGCGAGCTCGAGCGTGGCTCTCCCGCAGCTTCAGATCAAGGCGCCGTTGTTGGATGGCCTGATGGCAAGGGGAATCAATCGTTGTTGGTTGCGATGTCGAATTACGAATGGCCAGCGGACCGCGAGAGCGAGGTCGCGGCCTATTCGTTGGCGAACTTCGCTCCGTCAGAACAGCTGCTCGACGCCAAGCGCTGGCCAGCCGGCAAGGCCAGCCTCGGTCCTCTGGCCGTCACAGACAGCGATGGTGATGGCGACCTCGACGTTTTTGTTGGCGGACGGTTTCGTCCTGGACGTTATCCCGAACCGGCATCGTCGGCCCTTTGGATCAATGAACAAGGTGAGTTGCGACATAATGAATCGCTGAGTGCGCCATTCGCGCCGGCGGGTTTGGTGAGCGGCGCGTGCTTTGGGGACATCGACAACGACGGTGATCCGGATTTGATCCTGGCCTGCGACTGGGGCCCGCTTCGGATTTTCCTAAACGAGAAAGGAGCATTCAGGAATTGGGATGCGCCGATCACTGTTCGCAAGGAACGTCTAACGCCCAACCCTCAGCTCTCAACTCTCAATCAACTGACGGGATGGTGGACGAGCGTCGCGACAGGTGATTTTGACGGCGATGGCAAGCTGGATATGGCAGCGGGAAATTGGGGTCGCAATAGCATCTATGAACTTTATCAGCCATTGCCCATACGCGCGTTTTATGGAGACTGGAATGGCGATGGACGCATTGAACTGATTGAGGCTTGGCAGCGCGGAGATCATTGGTTGCCTGTCCACGACCGCACCTGGTTGACGCGGGGTTTGTCCGAGCTGCCGCACCGCTTCACGACACACCAAGCGTTTGGAAAAGCGAGCATTCAGGAAATCCTCGGAACTCGTTACCAGAATGCCGGCATCGCCGAAGTTGCTTCCCTTGAATCTGCTGTCTTCCTGAATCGAGGCGACCGTTTCGAATGCTTGCCACTGCCGCGCGAAGCACAGCTAAGCCCCGTCTTTTCTGTGAACGTCGGTGATTTCGACGCGGATGGGGCCGAAGACCTGTTCTTGAGCCAGAATTTTTTTGGTGGCGTGTCCGATATGACACGGGATGACGCGGGGCGTGGCTTATGGTTGCGCGGCAAAGGAGAGGGGACTTTCACCGCGGTGGATGCGAGCGTCACCGGAATCAAGATTGATGGTGAACAACGCGGCGGAGCGCTGGCAGACTTCAATCATGATGGGCGTGTTGACCTAGCCGTTTCGCAAAACAACGCGGCAACCAAACTCTATCTCAATCAACACGGCAAGCGAGGGCTTCGCGTTGTCTGTCGCGGCTCGCTTGCGAACCCGAACGCAATCGGGGTTCAGCTGCGTTTGGTTTATTCCAACGACCGCCGTGGTCCATGCCGGACGATTCAAGCTGGGTCGGGTTACTGGTCGCAGAATGCCGCGGCCCAAGTGCTCGGACTGGCGGAAGCGCCGATAGGGCTTTGGATTCGTTGGCCTAATGGGAAGGAGAAAATCATTGCGCTGAAAGACAATGTCTGGGATGTCCACGTCCTTGAAGATGAACCCAAATAGTGCGTGGCGCTGCCGCTTCCAGCTCGAACTGCGGCGGATATGTGAAAGACCTGGCGTTGATGTTTTTTGGGTTGGCGGGCTGATCTGCGCAGTTTTGTTAGGTCTTTCTCAATCGGGATGCGGCAAACAACCGTCGAATCTATCCGACAAGGAGTCGAGCGCGCCGTCTAATTCGCGGCTTGCCTCGAAGATCGAATTGGTCCCGTTGACCAACATGGTTTTCATCAAAGCCGGCACGTTCGTTCGAGTCCATCATCCGGTCACGTTGACGCGTGATTTTTGGCTCGGCAAATTTGAGGTGACGCAGGCGGAGTACGCGGCTCTGATCGGGAAAAATCCGAGTCACTTCAAGAACGACCCAAATCGTCCGGTAGAAAAAGTCACCTATTACGACGCCCTGGCTTATTGTTCGGCATTGACCAAGGGCGAACGCGAGGCAAAACGTTTGCCGCCCACTTACGAGTACAGGCTCCCATTCGAAGCGGAATGGGAATTTGTGTGTCGCGGGGGCACCACGAACCTTTACAGCTTTGGCGACACAACAGATGAAGCGGACCAATTTGCCTGGACGCTCGAGAACAGCGAAGGCGCGACGCATCCAGTCGGCCAGAAACGCCCTAATCCATTCGGCCTGCATGACGTGCATGGCAACGTCTGGGAATGGTGTCTGGATTGGTTTGGAGATTATCCCGACAGAGAATTGCAGGATCCTTCCGGCCCTGCGACTGGCAAATACAAAGTATTCCGCGGTGGCAGTTGGAATCACACGGCCGATTTCATACGCTCCGGGAATCGATTCATGATGGCGCCGACTAACGGCATCTACTTCGTCGGCTTTCGCGTTGCTCTGAGCGAGATTTCACGTTGAAGGGTTCTTTTGGCTGCAAGGAGAGATGTGTTTGGAGCGTGAACAAATCGGACTAGGGGCGCCTCTTTTCTGGCTGTAGCGGCGTCTCGTAAGAGCGCCGCTAACGTTGTCGGGAAGAATGCGGCGCTCTTACGCGACGCCGCTACAACTGAAAAGACGCGTCCTAGGCCGAGCCACGGCACACGCGAAAAAGCTTGACAATCCACCGTCAACGATGTTTTTTAGCCCGCGCCCTAGCTGACAGATGGCTACGAGACCCAACGTCAACAAACGATACTATGCATAGAAAAGCACTCCCATTCCTTTGCGCACTTGCACTTTGGCCGAGTCCGCAAATTACTGCAGCCAATAATATTGAATCCGGGAAAGAGAATTACACAGCGGTGCGGAAGACCATTGTGCCTGACGGGAATTTGTCAGATTGGGGAGGCGCAACGATTTGGCAGAACGTGAAATTTCAAATCCCCAAGGCCGCTCCAACTCAAACCGTCGCATTTGAGGAATATTCCGGCGGTGTTTGGACCGGACCCGAAGATCATTCGAACGCTTGGGCGATCGCATGGGATGACAACAATTTGTACATCGGCATGGTTGTCACCGACGAGTACCATCAAACCAATGCGACAGGGCCTACATCCGCGTGGAACGGCGATGGCCTTCAATTGGCCGTGGCCAATGACGCGCGCGACACGATCACGCACCTTTATAACTACGGACTGGGTGGTGAAGAAGGCGCTTTGACCGAAGTCTTTACTCATGACGAACGTGGTCCTGGCGGCACTTTCGTGAGCATCGTCCGAAACACCGCTGCCAAGAAAACGATCTACGAGATAAGGCTGCCAGCCAGTTCTATCGACAAGACCAAACTCGAAGCCGGGATGAAGATTGGCGTTGGATTATGCGTGAATGATGGCGACCAAGATACGCCTGGGCAGAAAGGCTGGAGTGGCTGGGGAGTTCACTCAATCGTTTTTGGCAAGACAGCCGCGCAAACCGGTCTCGTGACGCTGGGAGCAGGCCCTGAGCCTTCCACAGAGTTAGCATACTCCGCCGAGCCGGCGAACTATATCGCAGCGGACGGAAACCTGGCCGATTGGGCCGGAAAAGAATTTCGCGGCCCGACTGCATTCAAAATCCCGAAGAACACAAGCGAAAAACTAGTCTATTTCGAAACGCTCAGCGGCGGCGGGAGCATTGCAGCGGACAGCGTCTGGACAGGCCCCGAAGATCATTCGAGCTTAGTCTCATTCGCATGGCAGAAGGACGCTTTGCATATCGGCGTAGTGGTCACTGACGACTATCATCAAAGCAATGCGACAGGGCCGACTTCGGCCTGGAATGGTGACGGCCTTCAAGTCGCGGTTGCCAATGGCGCGAAGGACGCCATAACTCATCTTTACAATTATGCCTTGGGCGGAGAAGAAGGCGCGTTGACGGAAGTCTTTACTCATAACGAGCGCGGTCCGGGAGGCACCAAGGCTGCCATCGTGCGCAGCGGAAAAACCACTTCGTACGAAATCACAATGCCAGCGTCGGCGCTTGACATGACAGAATTCAAAGTCGGCCAGAAAATAAACATTGGTTTGTGCATCAACGACGGCGATCAGGAAAAGCGCGGTCAAGCGGGCTGGAGCGGCTGGGGTGTGCATTCGATCGTTCATGGAAAGTCCGCCGATCGCACTGGAACGATCACATTGGCTGCTGCCAAAGCGCCGAACGTGCTCACCTATAATGCGCCACCCGTGACCGCGGGATTCAACATTATCGACGGTGACTTGTCCGACTGGCGGCCGCGCCCGTTTATCGGCCCGGTTTCATTCGAAATTCCTAAAGCGACGGGCGGAACGCCGGTCTTTTTCGAAACGCTGAGCGGGGCGGCGAGCGTTGCCGCGAGCAGCATTTGGACCGGGCCCGAAGATCACACGAGTGTGCTCTCGATGGCTTGGGAGAAGGACGCGCTTTATATCGGCGTCGTCGTAACCGACGAGTACCATCAAAGCAATGCGACAGGGCCGACATCCGCGTGGAACGGCGATGGCCTTCAATTGGCCGTGGCCAATGGCGCGCGCGACACGATCACGCACCTTTATAACTACGCACTGGGTGGCGAAGAAGGCGCTTTGACCGAAGTCTTTACTCATGACGAACGTGGTCCTGGCGGAACTCAAGTTGCGATTGTCCGCAAAGGCACAACCACGACTTACGAGCTCAGATTGCCGGCTTCAGCGCTTGACATGACCGAGTTCAAAGAAGGCCAGAAGCTGGGGATCGGGATCTGCATCAATGACGGTGACAAAGACAAGCGCGGTCAAGCGGGCTGGAGCGGTTGGGGCGTGCATTCTATCGTGCATGGAAAAACAGCGGACAAAACTGGATTGGTGACGCTGACTGCGGGCGGCACAGTGGTCGTCCCGCCGCCGACGCGGCCACCCGTTATTGAATATGTCAACGTTGGCAATCCGGGCAACAAGGCCGACGCGCCCCAGCAAGGCGGACAGTTCGGCGCGGTCGGTTATGCCTATCAGATCGGCAAGTTCAAGGTAACCGTCGCTCAAT
>Ga0194113_10009716_pt1 | contig 11566 bp, 10 predicted proteins | sample TA2MahC200mmetaG_FD_146193 | JGI IMG/M metagenome (GOLD analysis project Ga0194113, IMG submission 146193) | Freshwater microbial communities from Lake Tanganyika, Tanzania - TA2015017 Mahale Deep Cast 200m | ecosystem: Environmental > Aquatic > Freshwater > Lake | place: Tanzania: Lake...
TTGCTTTGAATCCGTGCGACAGTCTGTGCATCCTGCATGCACGTATTATCCACAATCTTTCACATCGATCAACAATAATTTGTTCAGATTATTTTTGCGCGATCACTTAGAGGCAATCATTCGAGGAGAAAGCAATGAGTCTGGCTGACTATTTCGACAATGTCAAGGGTATCGGAATTCTCGGCACGGCCGACCGCGAAGGAAGAGTGGACTTGGCGATCTATGCCCGACCACACGTCCTGGACGAAGAAACCGTGGCGTTCATCATGGGCGATCACCTGAGCCACCGGAACGTGGCGGCCAATCCTCATGCCGCCTACCTCTTTGTCGTGGAGGCCGAAGGGTACAACGGCCTGCGCCTGTACCTCACCAAGGAATCCGAGGAGACGGACCCACAGAAGATCGAGGGGATGCGGCGCAAGAGCCGCCGGGAGGAGGGACACGCGGCACGGCCCAGTTACCTCGTGTACTTCAAGGTGGATGAGGTCCGTCGCCTCGTGGGCTCGGCGCTGGAAGAGGCACAGCAGACCGTATCCTGATCCCCACGCCGGCTCGAATCTCCCGCGGGCGGGGCGCGAGGGGGCGATCGACCATTCTGCGGCCCGCCCGACAGTCGGCAAATGCGACGGGAGGCCCGTCCGTCCGGGCCGCCAGTACCGCATTGCACAAGTACCGCGACTGTGGGTGGTAGATTGCCGCGCTCGGCGAGCCTCGCTCGCAATGACATAGGGCGCCCAGATATGTCATTGCGAGGAGCTTCAGCGACGAAGCAATCTCTACCCTATCGTCTCAGGACTTGCGAAATGCGGTACGAGGGTGGCTCCGGAAGAGGTGCGCACGGATTTTCCCGCTGTCTCTGCATCCATCGTAACCTGCGCCCGGCGCGCGAGTTAGGGTGAAGCGGCCGCCCGGCGGAGAAAAAAATACCCGCAAAGCGTTGTTGACAGCGCCGGCTTCGGGACGTATAGTGACATCTCCGGTTTCGTGATTGTGAACACAAGTACAAGATCTGCGTATTGAGCGTCATGCGGTACCACAAGATTCCAGACGAAACGGTGCGCCGGCTGCCCGTCTACCTGCGGGGGCTGATGGTCTCGGTCGAGCAGGGGCACGAGTATATTTCGAGCCAACGGCTGGCGGATTCCGTGGGCGTGGATGCCTGGCAGATTCGCAAGGATCTTTCGTATTTTGGGGATTTCGGCACGCCTGGCGTCGGCTACAATATCGAGAAGCTCGCGCGCGGGATCAAGAAGACGTTGCGGCTGGATGCGATTCGACGGGCCGCACTGGTGGGCGTCGGCGACTTGGGCTCGGCGCTGCTGGCGTATCCGGGCTTTCGCACGTACGGGCTGGACATTGTGGCGGCCTTCGATGTCGATCCTGCCAAGATCGGTGTGGTGACGAACGGGGTCAAGGTGGAGGATGCCGCGAAGATCGACACCCTGCGGCAGCGGGAGATCAGCCTGGCGATCATGGCCGTGCCCTGGGAGGCGGCGCAGGCCACGGCGGATCGCCTGGTGGCGGCCGGCGTCAAGGGCATCCTGAATTTCGCGCCCTGCAAGCTGGTCGCGCCCCGGCGGGTCAAGGTGATCACGCTCGATATCGCGATGGAGCTGGCCCGTCTGCCCTATTATATGCCGCGAAGCGAGCAGGCGGGGGATATGTGAGAACACGGGCGATCGCAGCGAATGCCCTGGGATGGTGTGTAGTGGTTGGAAATGGTTTTGAGGCTTTTGGAGCCGGGATTCTGCCATGACTGTAAGAAAGATAACGAAGAATGACTTTGCGAACTTTGTCGAGGCCCTGATCCGGACGGAGAAGGTCATCGGTGTTCAGGCCAAGTGGGATCGGTTCGATTTCGCGCCCCTGGAGTCGGCCGAGGCCCTGCGGCTGGACTATGATGTGACGCTCCAGCCGCCCAAGAAGTACTTTCTGCCGCCGGCGGAGGTGCTCCTGACCTTCGAGGTGGGCGGTCCCTACCAGTCGCAGCTTGACGGGCAGGAGTTCCTCCTTCTCGGCGTACATCCCTACGACATGGTCGCCATCAACCAGATGGATGAGCTGTTCCGGCAGGACAACTACGACACCCATTACATGACCCGGCGCAACCACGCGACGATCGTGGCCTGCGACGTACTCCGGCCCTCCGACCATGTTTTCGCCTCCTCCATGGGGGCGGCGGTGGTCCGGAAGGGGTACGATGTTCTGCTGACCGACGTGGGCGACAGCTTCCTGGCGGAGGCGGCCACGCCCAAGGGCGAGAAACTGCTGGCCCGAGCCAAAGCGGTCCCGGCCGACCCGCAGGCCCTGAAACGACGCGAGGATGTCTGGGCCCGCAACAAGAAGTCCTTGAATCGCCACGAGCTCAAGTGCGATCCCGCCTACCTGCCCAAGGTGCTGGCCAAGTCTTACAAGCACCCGGTGTGGGAGGAGAAGGCCAAGACCTGCTTCTCCTGTGGCTCCTGCAACCAGGTGTGCCCGACCTGCTACTGCTTCAACGTCCAGGATGACGTGAACTGGGACCTCAAGACGGGACAACGTGTCCGGGAGTGGGACGGCTGTCTGCTGGACGGCTTCACGAAGGTCGCGCCCGCGCACGAGTTCCGCAAGGCCCGCGCGGACCGGTTCCGGCACCGGCTGTATCGCAAGGCCGCCTACGTGCCGCCCAAGATCGGCGGCCAGATCGCCTGCGTCGGCTGCGGCCGCTGCGTCGGCGCCTGTCTGCCCGACATCGCGAATCCCGTGAGCATCTACAACCAGTTGATCGACGACCTGGGGATCGGGTAGGAGGATTTATGATTTATAAGTTATGAATTATAAATCGTAAATCGTAAATCATAAATCATACATCATAGATTCTGAAGGGCTTGACCAATGTGTCAGTGTTGTGCGGAAAAGAAGGATATCTACCTGCCGCAGTTGGCGACGGTCGCGGACATCAGCCAGATGAACGCCACCGAGAAGTACCTGCGACTGGCGATGGAGGACGGCCCGTTCGATTATATCCCCGGCCAGTTCGTCGAGGTTTCACTCGCCGGCATCGGCGAGGCGCCGATCACGATCAGCTCGTCGCCCACCCTGGGAGACAGCTTCGAGCTGGTGGTCCGCAAGATCGGCCGCGTGAGCAATGCCATCCACAATCTCCAACGCGGCGACAAGGTCGGGATTCGCGGTCCGCTGGGCCAGGGCATCTACCCCGTCGAGGAGGCCAAGGGCAGGAACCTGGTCTTCATCTGCGGCGGCATCGGCCTGGTGCCCCAGCGGTCGTTCATCAAGTACGTTCTCGACAACCGCGGCGATTACGGCGATGTGGCCATTCTCCAGGGCACCAAGTCCTACGACCTGCGGCTGTTCACCAGCGAGATCGAGGCCTGGAGCAAACGCGGCGATGTGCAGATGCTCGAAACCCTCGACGAGGGCGATGCCCGCTGGAAGGGCAACGTCGGCGTGGTGACCAGGCTGGTCTCCAAGGTCGAGACCGACCTGAAGTCGGCGCTGATTCTCGTCTGCGGCCCGCCGATCATGTACAAATTCGTGCTGATGGCCCTGGCCGAGCATGATGTGCCGCACGGGAACGTCTTCCTGAACCTCGAACGAAAGATGAAATGCGGCGTCGGCAAGTGCGGACACTGTCAGATCAACCACGCGTACGTCTGCATGTCCGGCCCCGTGTTCCGATATTCTGATTTGGCTTCTCTGCCGGAGGCGATTTGACCATGGCGAAACCCAAGATTGCGATATTCGACTTTGCCTGCTGCGAAGGCTGTCAGCTCCAGATCGTCAACCTCGAAGAAGAGATCCTCGATCTCCTCGGGGTCGCGGACGTGGTGGAGTGGCGCGAGGCGATGAGCGAGAAGAGCGACGAGTACGACATTGCCATCATCGAGGGGTCGATCACCCGGATGGAGGACGAGGAGCGTCTCAAGCGCATCCGCGGCTGTGCCAAGGTGCTGATCGCCCTGGGCGCCTGCGCGACGATCGGCGGGGTCAACAAGCTCAAGAACAACTTCGAAGACCTTGAGGAGGTCAAGAAGTGTGTGTACGGCAAGGCGGCTCATAAGCCGCACCTGCATACCGGCATGACCAAGGCGGTGACGGAGGTTGTCCAAGTCGACTATTGCGTGCATGGCTGTCCCATCGACGGGAAGGAGTTTGCGTACATCGTGCGGTCGCTGCTGCTGGGCAAGACGCCCGAGATTCCCGAGTACCCGGTGTGCGTGGAGTGCAAGGCCAACGGCAACCCGTGCCAGTGGCAATACGACCAGGTCTGTCTCGGTCCCATCATCCGGGCCGGGTGTGGGGCGCGGTGCCCGTCGAACGGGTTCCGCTGCTTCGGCTGCCGGGGCTACGTCGACAACCCGAACGTCGAGGCGGCCCGGGACGTCATCAACCGCTACGGCCTGAGCATCGACGACCTCAAGACCAAGATGGTTCTCTTTGGAAGCAGACAGGAGCCGACGATCTATGAGTAACCGTACCGTCAATATCAACGTCCATCACATCACCCGCGTGGAAGGGCACGGCAACATCGTTGTCAATGCCACCAACGGCAAGATCGAGAAGCTCCAGTGGCAGGTGCCGGAGGCGCCGCGCTTCTTCGAGGCCATGGTCCGGGGGCGCAGCTACGAGGATATCCAGACCATCGTCAGCCGCATCTGCGGCATCTGCTCGATCAGCCACTCGCTGGCTGCGACCAAGGCGGTCGAGAACGCCACCGGCATCCAGGTCACCGAGCAGGCCGACAGGATCCGCCTGCTGATGCACTACTCGGAGCAGTTGCAGAGTCACGTGCTGCACGTCGGCTATCTGGTGGCCCCGGACCTCTTCGGCATGCCGTCGGTGGTGCCGCTGGTGGCGGCCGCGCCGGGCCCCGTCAAGACGATCATCGGCCTGCACCGGCTCGCCAACGAGTGGTCGGAGCTGCTGGCCGGCCGGATCACCCATCCCGTGACCCTGCGCCCGGGTGGTCTGACGAAGATCCCGACCGAGAAGCAACTGCGCGAGCTGCAGGAGCGGCTGCGCAACTGTCTGCCCAATCTCAAGGCCGTGGCCGACGTGGTGCTCTCCGTGGCGGGCAATCTCCCGAAATTCGAGCGTCCGACCGAATACGTCTCGCTCAAGCAGACCGACCCGCCCACCTACGCGTTCTATCACGGCGAGATCGCCTCGACCGATTACCAGGGCACCGTGGCGGTCAACGACTGGAAGTCGGTCGCCAACGAGTACGTGAGCGATCAATCGACCGCCAAGTGGGCCAAGTGGCATCGCGAGTCGTATGCCGTCGGCGCGCTGGCCCGGTTCAACAACAACGCCGAGCTGCTGTCGCCGACCGCCCAGGCGGTGGCCAAGATGTTCGGGCTCACGAAAGGCTGCTGCAATCCGTACTTCAACTCCGTGGCCCAGATTGTGGAAGCGGTGCACGTGGTGGAAGCGAGTATCGAGCTCATCGACGTGCTGTTGACCCGGGGGCTCAAGCCCGAGACGGTGGCCGTCAGTCCGAAGGCCGGCAAGGCCAGCGGCGCCGTCGAGGCCCCGCGCGGCATCCTGTTCCACGAGTATGAGTTCGACCGCAAAGGCAACTGCATGAGCGCGGACATGTGCATCCCGACCAACCAGAACCACGCCAATATCCAGAAGGATATCGAGAAGCTGGTGCCGGAGATTCTGGACGAGCCCGAGGACAAGATCCGCCTGAAACTGGAGATGCTCGTGCGGGCCTACGACCCGTGCGTTTCCTGCTCGACGCACATGCTGGACGTGGAGTTCGTCAAGTGATTGATTATGGATGATGGATGATGGATGAGTGGAGAGGCAGCCAGAACTCAATCATCAATTATCAATAGTCAATTATCAACTGTATGGGAAAGCCGATCGTCGTGCTCGGGTTGGGCAATCCGCTGATGGCGGATGAGGGGATCGGTGTCTACCTGGTCGAGCGATTGCGGGAGTCCGTCGGAGAATCGCCGTCGGTCGAGTTCGTCGACGCCGGGACCGGCGGGTTTTCGATCCTCCATTACCTCGAAGGCCGCCGCAAGGCGATCCTGGTGGACTGTGCCTTCATGGACGAGCCGCCGGGCACGATAAGACGCTTTACGCCCGAGGAGGTCCGCAGCACGAAGGTGCTCGCCCATCAGTCGCTGCACGAGGCGGACCTGCTGCGGATCCTGGCGCTGGCCCGGCAACTGGGCCAAGCGCCCGATGAGACGGTTGTTTTCGGCATCCAGCCGGAGCGGATCGAGCCCGGCATGGGCTTGAGTCCGGCGCTGAGGGACAGGATCGATGAGTATATCGGGCAGATCTTACATCAAACATCAAACATCACACTTCCCACGTCAGACTTCCGAAGTATAATATGGTCGTCATCACAACAAATTGACGCTTTCGAAGTGGTCCAAGGAGAAACGATGGCACAGGGCAAGATTCTGATCATTGACGATGATCCCGATATTACCGAAGCGATGACGGTTGTCCTGCAGAACCGGGGGTACGAAGTTCGCAGCGCCCGCGACAGTTTCGAGGGGATGGAGAAACTGAAGCAGGCCAAGCCGGACCTGATCATTCTCGATGTGATGATGCGGACCTCGCAGGAGGGCTTCGAGCTCTCGCGGGAGCTCAAGAGCAACGCCCAGTACAAGGAGATCCCCATCCTGATGCTTACGGGCGTCAAAGACAAGACCGGGCTGGACTTCAAGGACGCCGCCGGCGACCAGTCCTGGCTGCCTGTCGAGGAGTTCCTGGACAAGCCGGTCAAGCCGAACCTCCTGCTGGAAAAGGTGGAAGACCTGTTGTCGGCGCGCGGGGCATGAGCCGATAGAATCGTAAATTCATGGAAAGCCTTCTCAAGAGCACCAGCCTGATCCAGAGGGCCTACTGGCTGATTTGGCTGCGATGGGTGGCCATTGTGACACTGGCGGGGGCCACGTTCGTCGCCGGCGAGGTCCTGGGGGTGACTCTTGCGACGTCGAGACTGTACCTGGTATCGGGGCTGCTGCTGGTCTACAACTTCGTTCTCTACGACCTGCTGCGATACTGGACGTGGGGCGGCAAAGAACCCGCGCCGGCCAAAATCGGCGCCATTCTCACCTTTCAGATCTCGGCGGACCTGCTCATTCTGGCCACGATTCTGCATTTGGCCGGGGGGATTGAGAACCCGTTCGTCTTCTTCTTTGTCTTTCACATGATCATCGCCAGCATCCTGGGCTCCCAAGGGCAGAGCTATCTGCAGGCGACCCTGGCGGTGCTGCTGTTCGGGGGCCTGGTCCTTCTGGAAGGGGCGGGGATCGTCCCGCATCACTCGCTGACCGGATTTGCGGCACACGGTCTGCACGACAACTGGACGTTCGTCCTGGGCTATCTGTTCGTCTTCAGCGTCACGCTGTATCTGGTTGTCTACATGACCACTTCCATCAGTGCCCAGCTTCGAGCGCACCAGGAGGAGTTGGAGAAAGCCAACGAGCAGCTTGAGGAAAAGGATCAGGTCAAGAACGAGTACGTGCTGCGCGTGACCCACGACATCAAGGGACACCTGGCGGCCATCGAGAACTGTCTCGATGTCGTCGCCAACGGAATGCTCGGGCCGCTCAATGAGAGGCAGCAGGACTTCGTGGGCCGGGCCCACCGCCGGACCGTCAAGTGCATGGACTTCATCATGGCCCTGCTGCGGCTGACCCGCATGAAGCTCAGCGGCCGCCTGGACGTGGAACGGTTTTCCCTGCGCCGCTGTGCGCTCAGCTCGCTGGCCTCCGTGCAGAACCGGGCCCGCGAAAAGGCCATCACCCTGCAGCACCGGATCGATCCGGCCGTGGATGAGGTGCTGGGCGAGGCGGTGCTCATCGAGGAGACCCTGACCAACATGCTCTTCAACGCCGTCAAGTACACGCCCAACGGCGGCCGGGTGGGCATGGAAATCAAGCAGAATGGCAGCTTCGTCCATGTCCAGATCACCGATACAGGTATCGGCATTCCCGAAACCGCGCTGCCGCACATTTTCCAGGAGTTCTATCGGGCCGAGAACGCCCGGGCCCTCGAGCGGGATGGGACCGGCCTGGGACTGGCGTTCGCCAAGCAGGTGGTGGAGCGCCACGGCGGCCGCATCCGGGCCGAGAACAACCCCGGCGGCGGCAGCACCTTTACCTTCACGCTGCCGAGCGGAACGTGATTTACAGTCTACCATTTACGAATTACGATTTACGACGGCACGCACAGCGCCGGCTTGCCGCCTTGGCTCACCCGAGGGACGCGCTCTTGCCCTGGATGAGCGGGGGCCAATGACAAATCATAAATCATAAATCATAAATCATAAACAGTAGATTCCCATGGGTTCCGGCGGACTGCTGCTGAAAGCCTATTACGAACAGCTCCATGAATGGATGCAGACGGACCGCGCGCGACTTCTGGCCCGCTTGGGCGAGTTGCTGTCGGAGGAGGTGGCGCGACAGGGCTTCCCCGATATGGATGCCTCTCGGCTGGACGCCTATCGCGAGGCGTGCGTCGCGTTCCTGGACGAGCGACTGGAAAGCTACAATCCCCTCGGGATTCAGTACACCTTCGACCGGGTCTCGTCGGCCGGGGCGGCGGAACTGGAGTTTCAGCTCAACTGGTACAACAGCCGTCCGGAATTCGCCGCCCTTGTCGCGGCCGCCCGCTCACTGGCCGGCGCCGGCGTCCCGGACGAGGAACTGCCCGATCTGGCCGAGGCGTTGATCCGCCAGGTCGGCGCCTATCCCGACCGTAGCATCATCGAAGCCTACACGGCGGAGCCGGCCCTCCCCAAACTGCCGGACTACATCGTCGCCTGCGCCATAGAAGAAATCGTGTGCGGGCGGGACTCCCGGGAACAATGACGCGGCCCTTTGGCCGGCATGGGGGCGGGGAATCCATCTGGGGCGTCCGCGATTGCGTTTGACCCGGGCGGACCCGCCGCCTAGAATCAGAGCGGCCCGGGCGGTTCCACGAACCGCGGTAGGCGCGACGATGCAAGGGTGAGCCAACTCCCGACAGTCACAAAGGAAGAAGGAGAGTCCCGCATGTTGAACACGATGCTCGTCCGGCCGGGGTACCCGAGATGCTCGGCCAGGATCTGTCTGGCCTCGATGGTGTTGCTGATGCTGCTGGGCCCGGCGACTGCGATGACGGCCCAGCCGGCGGCGGACGCCAGGCCTGTCGGTCTCAAGGTCTCGGAGAACAGACGCTTTCTGGTTCATACGGACGGGACGCCGTTTTTCTATCTTGGGGACACCGCTTGGGAGCTGTACCACCGGCTCAACCGTCCGGAGGCCGACCAGTACCTCGAGAACCGGGCGAAGAACGGGTACACCGTGATTCAGGCCGTCGTCGTGGCGGAGCTCGACGGCCTCAGGACGCCGAATGCCTATGGACACACGCCCTTTCACGACATGGACAGCCGCCGTCCGAACGAAGACTATTTCGGCCATGTGGATTACATCGTGAACAAAGCGGCGTCGCTTGGCCTATATGTCGGCATGTTGCCGTCCTGGGGACGCTGGGTGGGCGGCGCCGACGCGGACCGGCCGGACAGTGACTTCTTCAACGCCGGAAACGCCGCCGACTATGGGCGCTTTCTGGCCCGCCGGTACGCGGATAAGCCCATCATCTGGGTTCTGGGCGGCGACCGCCTGGCGGATACCACCGCGGCGGTATGGGGAGAGATGGCCCGCGGCATCCGCGAAGTCGTGGGCAACCGCCAACTGATCACGTTCCACCCCCGCGGGGGCCGGAGCTCTTCCCAGTGGTTCCATGGGGCCGACTGGCTGGATTTCCACATGCTGCAAAGCGGCCACAGCGCCCAGAGCACCAACTACGTCCCGGTCGAGCGCGACTACGCCCTGGAGCCGCCGAAGCCGACGTTCGATGGCGAGCCTGCCTACGAGTATCCGCCCGACGCCATGCCCGCGAAGCGGCCGGTCGGCGCTTTGCAGGTGCGGCGCAACGCGTACTGGGCGGTCTTCGCCGGCGCCCACGGCCACACCTACGGCACGCATCCGATCTGGCAGATGTACGACGAGGGCCGCAAGCCCCTGTGGGATGTCGTCACGCCCTGGCACCAGGCCCTCGATATCCCCGGCGCGACCCAGTTGGTCCACCTCAAACGCCTGATGCTGAACCGTCCCTACCTCACGCGGATCCCCGATCAGAGCGTGATCCTCTCGGAGTCGCCCAAGGGCGTCGATCGCGTCGGGGTGACCCGCGACGGCCGGCCGGGACAGGATGACGCGACGTACATCCTGGCGTACTTCCCGCGCCACCACCGGGTGACGCTGAACACCGGACGGGTCGCCGCCGCGCGCCTGTGCGGCTGGTGGTACAACCCCCGCACCGGCGCGGCCACCCGGATCGGCGAGATGGCCAACGGCAGGAAGATGGACTTCGCGCCGCCGACCGACGTCGAAGGCGAGGACTGGGTGCTGGTGCTCGATGACGCCGGGAAAAAGTACCCCGGCCCCCGGTCCGGCAAATAAGCAGGCATGGCGAAGCGTCTCTTCTGAGAAGAACTCCAGAAGTCACATTCATCAGCCAGGAGAAGACTATGAAAATGAACACGTGGCACTCGGTGCGGCACCCTCGCATGACGTTCCTGTTGGTTGTCGTTCTGATCGCCGGAGGGACCGCGTGCGCGGACCTGCCGCGGCTGAAGGTCTCCGAGAACCAGCGGTTCCTCGTCTATGCAGATGGGACACCGTTCTTCTATCTCGGCGACACGGCGTGGGAGCTGTTTCACCGGCTCAACCGCGAGGAGGCGGATCGCTACCTCGAAAACCGGGCACAGAAGGGCTACACGGTGATTCAGGCCGTGGCGCTGGCCGAGGTGGACGGTCACAAGGACCCGAATCCCTACGGTCACCTGCCGCTGATCGATCTAGATCCGGCCCGACCGGCCGTCCAGGAGGGCCCCAACAACGACTACTGGGACCACGTGGACTACATCGTGGACAAGGCCAACTCGCTCGGCCTGTACCTCGGCTTTCTCCCGACCTGGGGGCGGTACTGGCATGACAAAGTCAAAGACGACAAGCCGCTGTTCACCGTGCAGAACGCCGAGACGTACGGCGCGTGGCTCGGGCGGCGCTACCGGGACAAGGGGCTGATCTGGATCCTGGGCGGCGACCGCGTGGTGGAGAACGAGGAGCAGAAGGAGATCATCCGTGCGATGGCCCGCGGCATTCGCAAGGGCGACGGCGGCGCGCATCTGCAGACGTTCCACCCCCGCGGCGGCCGGGGTTCGGCCCAGGATTTCCACGAGGACGCCTGGCTCGACTTCAACATGCGCCAGAACGGGCACAACGTGAAGTTCAACGAGGGTTTCCAGAACACGCGGGTGGACTACGACCGCACGCCGATCAAGCCGGTCCTCGACGGCGAGCCCATCTACGAGGATCATCCGGTCTCGTTCCGGGCGAAGGACCTGGGCCACTCGATCGCCTCCGACGTCCGCCGGCCGCTCTACTGGAACCTGTTCACCGGCGCCTTCGGCCACACGTACGGCCATCACTCCGTCTGGCAGATGTGGCAGCCCGGCCGCAACCCGATCAATGGCCCCCTCATGCCG
>Ga0194113_10009719_pt1 | contig 11562 bp, 9 predicted proteins | sample TA2MahC200mmetaG_FD_146193 | JGI IMG/M metagenome (GOLD analysis project Ga0194113, IMG submission 146193) | Freshwater microbial communities from Lake Tanganyika, Tanzania - TA2015017 Mahale Deep Cast 200m | ecosystem: Environmental > Aquatic > Freshwater > Lake | place: Tanzania: Lake...
ATCGGCCGCAACCAAAAAGTTCGTCCCAGAGAAAAGCGTTGTAACGTACTGTGGATCAAGACGTTACGAACGCTCGAATCAAAATCGAGCACGAAAAACAACGTTCTGCAAGATTGTAGTACAGAGAAGAGCCCAAGTGGGAGGGCAAGAAGGTAGGAAGCTCAGAAAGTCGGAGGGCCGGGTGTTCTTCCCCATGATGTGTTTGGGACCCCGACCTCAAGGGCGGAAGGGCTGGTTGGTAGTGGCGTCGTCAGACGCTATCGCTATATGCTCTTACGAGCACACTACAAACGGCGGGCTTGACGTACGAAGAACCCAATTGGAATCGGGATTACCGGTTCCGGTCCAACAGCACGACGGCCAACTGCCGTAACGCGGCGGCGGGCGCGGCGAAGGACTCCAGCAGTGCCACGGCTTGCCGGGCGAGTTGTCGCTCCAGCTCCTTGGCCGTCTCGATCCCCACGACGGCCGGATAGGTGCACTTGGCGGCCTGGACATCCTTGCCGGCGGTCTTACCCAACTGCTCGCTCGAGGCGCTGACGTCCAGAATATCATCGGCGATCTGAAAGCCCAGGCCGATCTTCAGACCATACTGTCCCAGCGTCTCCAGCGGCTCCGGACCCGCGCCGCCGCACAGGGCGCCCATCCGGGCGGCGCAGCGGAACATCTTGGCCGTCTTGTTCGTGTGGATGTATTCGAGCGTCTCGAGGCTGCCGGCGGTGTTCTCGGCCTGCAAGTCGGCCACCTGGCCGGCGATCATGCCCGCCGGTCCCGCGGCGTGGGCCAGCTCGCTGATCAGCCGGACCGCCAGCGCGGGATCGTCGATCCGGTCGGCCAGGACCTCGAAGGCGAGCGTCAGCAGGCCGTCGCCCGTCAGAATGGCGGTGGCCTCGTCGAATGCCTTGTGACAGGTCGGCCGCCCGCGCCGCAGGTCGTCATCGTCCATGGCCGGCAGGTCGTCGTGGACCAGCGAGTAGGTGTGGACCATTTCCAGTGCCGCCGAGGCGATCCGGGCGTTGGCGTTGTCGCCTCCGGCGATCAGCTCGCAGCACCACAGGACCAGGGCCGGGCGAATGCGCTTGCCGGGGCCCGACAGGGTATAGCGGAGCGCCTCCCGCAGAGCCCGCGGCACCTCGCGCTGCTCGGCCAGAAGTCGCTGGAGGGTCTCGTTGACGATCTGAACCTTCTCGGCCAGAGAGGCATCGAAGTCAAGGTTGGTCGCACGTGATGAAGGCATAGGGTGAAGCCGATTTACTACTTACCATTTACCATTTACAATTGCCGCTAGTACCGCGACTCTGGGTGAGGTTGCTTCGTCGCTGCGCTCCTCGCAATGACATGATTGCCGCGCTCGGCGAGCCTCGCTCGCAATGACATAGGCCGCCCACGTATGTCATTGCGAGGAGCTTCAGCGACGAAGCAATCTCTACTCGACAGTCTCAGGACTTGCGAAATGCCGTACTAGCCGGGCTTTCCGCGGGAAACAAAGCACTGAGCCTGCCTCATAATAAATAGTAAATGGCAAATAGTAAATCACCAATGATCCTGGTTCTCGGCGTGACGGCCTCCGGCAAGGCCCGCCTGGGGTTCGAATTGGCGAAGGCCCTCGGCGGCGAGATCCTCAGCGTGGACTCCATGAAGGTCTACCGGCGCATGGACATCGGTACGGCCAAACCCTCCCGCCAGGCGCAGCAGCAGGTCCGCCACCATCTGATCGACGTGGTCGAGCCGAGCGAGTCGTTCAGCGTGGGCCTGTTTCTCGACCACGCCCTGGCGGCCATCGACGACATCCGTCGGCGGAGCAAGGCCGTGGTTGCCGTGGGCGGGACGGCCTTGTACCTCAAGGCGCTGCTCTACGGCCTGTTCGAAGGCCCCGGCGGCGACGAGGGAATCCGGGCCGAGTTGCGGGCCCGGGCGGCCCAGGAAGGCTGGGACCGGCTGCACGAGGCCCTGCGACGGATCGATCCGCAAGCGGCCGAGCGCATCAGCACCAACGACGCCAAACGGATCATTCGCGCCCTGGAGGTCTACCAACTGACCGGCAAGCCCATTTCGAGCTTTCAGAAGCAGTTCGACGCCGAGCAGCCCCGGCACGATTGGACGATGATCGGCCTGCGGCGGGACAAGGCGATCGAGAGCCAGCGGATCAATGCCCGTGTCAAGAAGATGATCGAGCAGGGCCTGGTGGAGGAAGTCCGAACGCTGCTGGCGGAGGACAAGCCCCTGAGCCCGCAGGCACGTTGCGCCATCGGCTACGCGGAGATCATCGAGCATCTGGCCGGCCGCATGAGCCTGGAGGACGCGGTCGAGGAGATCAAGAAGAACACCCGCCGCCTGGCCAAAGGCCAGCGCACGTGGTTCAAAACGTTCCGGCAGGTGAACTGGCTCGACGTGGAGCCGGAGGAATCGCCCGAGCACGTCGTCGAGCGGGCCCAACGACTGATCGCCCCTCCGCCCGATCGACCTGCGCCATAGGTTCTGTGTCCAGATTCAATTCCGTCCATCCTGTAGTAACAGCTTGGGATGGACTCGGGTGGCAGCCTCAAGTCCTCCGGACTTGGGGATGGCCGCCCTGGCGTCTGTTGTGTGCTCGTAAGAGGATGAGATAGCGTCTGACGACGCCACTACGAACCAAGCCTTTCGCCCTGGAGGTTGCCACGCGGAAGTTGCTTCTGAGCCTTGGAGCGGATCGTTGTCTATTCGGCCGACGCGGGCGCCAGAGGCTCACGCGGCGGAGCCATCTGAAGCTCCTGCTGGGCCCGGAGCATCGCGGCGGCCTCGCCGAGCACGAGTTGCTTGATCAGGCCCCGGGGAACGACGGTCATGCCCAGGTTCAGGACTCGCTCTTCGACGGTGGAGGCGACCGCACGGGCCATCTGCGGTCCCAGGGCGGATTCGACCGTCAGGTCGTGAACGATCCGGCCTTTGTCCCAGGGCATCCGCTCCGGCGGCTGGCGCGTCCGGTGGAGCCGCTCCACGTCGGCGAAATCCCGCACATCGATCGCGAGGACCTCGGTGCGGGCGCGTTTGAGCCGGCGCTCCAGGGTGTGTTCCCCCAACGCCACGGCCGCGGTCTCATGGCCTGTCGAGGTCAGAACCGCTTTGATCATGGAGAGGATTTCGCTGGAGCCGACTTGGCGCTGGTGCGGTTTGCGGTAGAGGTAGTAGGTTACCACCTCGGCCAGATCCTCCGCCATCGCGATGTCGGGCCGTCCGGCGGCCGAAAAGGCGTTATTGATCGCGCCGACGACCTTGGTGTGGATGTACTCCTCGGTCGTGCCGTCAGTCTTGATGACCCGCAGTTGCCTGTTCATGCGACCGGTTGCCTCCGTGCAAGATCCACCGGATCGGATAATGGAATGCCGGGTGGCGTGGGGCCCCCTGCTCCCATTATTCCCCTATTCCATCATTCCATTCCTCAATGCTCAAAGAGCTTGAGCTGGTCGGCCGGCTCGATCTCCTGAATCGCCCGGCTGACCTCGTCGATCAATTCGCCGGCATCGTTGAACTCCCGATAGACGCTGGCAAAACGAATATAGGCGACCTTATCCACGTCGCGCAGGTGCTTCATCACGCACTCGCCGATGAAGGCGGACGTCACCTCTTTGTCGGAATTGCGGAAGATGTCCTCCTCCGTCCGGTCGGCGATCTGCTGAATGTCTTCGGCCGAGATGGGTCTTTTGTAGCACGCCTTCTGCAGCCCGGCAATCACTTTCTCCCGCTCGTACGGCACGCGGGATTTGTCCTTTTTCACCACGTGCAGCCGGAAGCTCTCCCCGGTGCGCTCGTACGTGGTGAAACGCCTCTCGCAGGCCAGGCACTGGCGCCGCCGTCGGATCACGCGTCCCGCGTCGCTGGAGCGGGAATCGACGACCTTATCACTGTCTTCCTTGCAAAAGGGGCATCTCACGACTCAGATTGACCTCCGTGCTCGCGATTGTCTCGAACCCATACCGCGCCGGACATCCATTTCCCTGCACAAACAACCATGCTACATCTATTAGTGATGCCGCCCATTGTATGCTCAAGATGTGGTATGTCAAGCGAAATTTCCAACCAGCAAGTGGTAGCAAGCGATTCTCATGGGATTCTTGAGCACATGCGCCCGGCGCAGAAAGAAAGCCTCTGCGTCCGAGACGCAGAGGCTAACTCGGAAAGAAACTCACATAGCCCCCCCAAAATTCGTTGTGCCCTGGCTCCTGTTCCGAGTTTGGGCGTGCAGGCCGGCCTACGGGGTCTTTTTCTTCGGCTCGTCGTCCCCGCCGGTGCGGCACATCCCTGCGCGTCACCCGGAAACGACTCCGACATCCGTGCGTCCTGCTGATCCCCTTTCACCCAAAGTCTACGATAGAAAAGGGCGGAAGCCAAATGGAGTTTCAACGGGTGCATGACCATTTCTGCACAGGCATCCCGGCCCAGACCACCACCGGAAAAGGGGACATTCTACTTTTCCCTCCAAGGAGAGGAAAAGTGGAATGTCCCCTTTTCCTCAAGCCTCACGCTTCCTTAACGGTCGCCTTGCTCCGCAGGGAATCGAGGAAGTCCCCGAGGGCCTGCTCGCGTTTCTGCTCCTTGACTTGGTCCACGATCTGGCCGCGGATCGCCTGGAGGGGCGGGACCTCCGGCGGCCGGCGGTCGTACAGCTTCACGATGTGAAAGCCGAACCGCGAGCGGAACACGTCGCTGACCTGCCCGACGCTCAGGTTGAACGCGACATCCTCGAACTCCTCGACCAGTTGCCCCCGGGTGACGTAGCCGAGGTCGCCCCCGTTGTCCGCGCAATCGGTGTGCTTGCCCACCACCGCCTCGAAGGGAGCGCCGCCGTCGATCTCCTTGCGGGCCTGCGTGATCGCCTCCAGGGCGGTGTCCTCGTCGGTCTGCCAGTTGACGTACTTGACGATGTGCGCGATCCGCACCTGCTCGCCGGTGGTGAAGCGCTCCTTGTTCTGCTCGTAGAACGCGCGCAGCTCGGCCTCGGAAGGCTCCGGCACGCCCGCGTAGACGCTGTTGATCTTGTGCTCGACCTTCATCTGGGTCTCGACCAGCGCCTTGATCGAGTCGTCGGTGACGGCGTTGAAATCCTTGTAGAGGTCCTCCGGCTTCTCGTACTGCTGCTTGAGCCGTTCGAGCGCCGCCTCGATGTCGGCGGCCGGGATGGCTTCTCCGTTCTCCCTGGCCTCCTGGCGCAGCAGGACCCGCTCGATGACGTTCTCCTTCGACCATTCCCGGAGCTGGGCCTCCCGCTCGGCCGGGTCCTGGTCGGCAAAGGCCTGCTCGTAGCTGGGCCGCAGCCGCTGGGCCTCCTGCTGGATTTCCTGGTCTTCAATTCGCTCGCCGTTCACGATGATCGCCATCATTTGCTCCTGCCGCACGGCGCGGAAATTCCAAATCCCAAATTCCAAATCTCAAACAAACTCAAAATCCAAAGCACCAATGACCAAAACGCAGTGTTGGGCAGCCCTTATCATCCTCTTGCCTTCGCGAACCAGTCGGGGTCGCGGGCGAGCTTCTCGCGGGCCTCCTGCGTCATCATCTCGAACGCCGGATGGGTGCTTTCCCAGGCCCGCTGGGTGAAGGGCGTCTTTCGCATCTTCTCGACCTCCGCCGCGGCCTCTTTGAAGTAGCTGCCGTAGATGTGCAGCGAGTCGCTGATGTCCACGTACCGGCCCACCCGGACCGGCTCGCCCCGGTTGGCGGCGACCGCCTGGGCGATGGTCCGCTGCAGGTCGGTCAAAGCGTAGACGTTCATGAACCACGCCTTGTACAGGTCGCGGCTGCGCCAGTGCGTGTTCATGTTCAGGACCCAGCCGCCCGCATCATCGGCAACCAGCCGGCACCAGATCCGCTGCAGGCAGGGCGGGTCGTCCGTCTGCGGGTCGGCGGTGGGCATCCAGGTGACCGCCTGCGCCCGGCGGGTGTGGCCCGCCTCGGACAGCGAATCGATGATGTAGCGGATCTGATCGACGGCCCCGAACGGCTTGGAGCCGTTGGGGTTGCGCAGGTCCGCGACCGGGCGATAGGCGAACAGACGCTCGTGATAGGTGTAGGTCCATTTGCCCGCGGCCGGGTCGATCCAATGGTCGTGGATGCCGTGGACCACTTCCTGGCGGTAGGCCTCCAGCTCCTCCGGGCCGCCGGGGAAGTTCTTGTGAATCCGCGGCTCATGGAAGGGATTCGTCACCGCGATCATCACCGTCGCATCCTTGCTGGGCGGATCGTCCGGCTTGTCGTACTGGGTCTTGACTTCGTAGCCCCGGTCCCACACGGCTACAACCGCCTTCTCCCACGCTTCGGGCAGACAATCGGCGGTGATGGAAATCACGGGGATGGTTGCGGCGGCACTTGTCGTCATCGTCGTATGGGCTCCACGTCGAGCTTTTGCGTTCCCGGTCTCTGCTTGAAAAACCTGCTGATATCCAGCTCCTGCCGGGTGATGTTGAAGCCGGCGGCCCGGCTCGACGTGGAGATATCCTCGAGCACCGCCTTGGCCACGTACGCGTACTTGCTCTCGGGCCAGCGACTGAGGATATCACGGCAGGTCCGCACCGTCGGGCCGTAGGACATCATCGGCAGCCGCCCGATGCTCCGGTTGGTCGAGACCCAGGGCAGAAGCTGTTCGGCGGCAATCTCGTCCTCTTCGCCGAGCGGTTTGAAATACAGCGGCGTTGTCTTCGTGATGCTGCTGGGCAGGATGATGTCGTTGCCGGCGACCGGCTGGGCCGGGGTCGGGGCCGGCGGCGCCGGCTCCGGGGTTGCCGGCGGCTCCTCGGCCGCCCCGGGCTCCGCCGGCTGCGGCACGGCGGCGAACTGCCGGTCCCGCTCGGCCATGTCATAGAAGGTCTTCGGCTTTTCCGTCTCCTTGGACTCGACCGACGTCGAAGGTGCGGCAGGCTTGTCGGACTGGAATCGGCCCAGCACGACGATCACCAGGACCGCCACGGCGGCCAGCCCCGCAATCTTGAGCCAAATCGAGTTCATGGCCTTGACCCTTTCCTGATTCCTGACAAAACAGCCGCATGCCCACAAAACGGCAGCGGCCGCCTCCCTTCCGGCCGGCGCACCGGCGCCGACCTCCCGGCGCCCGCGCCGCCGGGCTATCTTAGCACGTCCGGCCCTTATCACAAGCAGGAAATGGAGCCGGCTGCGCCGCAAGAGCTGCACCCGGGCCCAGGTCTACTACAAGCACAAACGCCAAGAGGGCAAGAGCCATGCCTGCGCCCTGGGCTGCCTGGGCCGGCGGTGGCTCAAAATCCTCTGGAAAATGTGGCAGACCCGCCAGCCCTATGACGAGCAGGTCCACACCCGCAACCAAGTCCGCCACGGCTCCTGGGTGCTGACCCTGGCCCCGGCAACGTAGGAGGAACACGGTCCTCAGAAGAAACTACCGAAAGACCACTGCAACGATAGAGAACTTCTCCGAACGCCGGAAGGCGCCGGCGGCAGGCCCCCCCACACGTTACCGAACTGGCCCGTCAAAATTCATCAAGTCCTGGCCCGGCATTGTTTTCTTTGACTTGGCGGCGACGGGCCTATACACTCTGGGCCGGATACCGGGTTTCCCTGAGATCGAAGATGAATTATCAGTTCGACAAAGAGAGGATGTCCCAGCATGTCGTGAAGTACGGCGTGGACATGCGGCCGACGCTGGCGCCGGAGCAGGATCGGACCAAGCTCCAGGACTACGGCAACTGGCTGGTCGAGCAGTTCCCCGAAGTATTCGAAACGCTGCTGGTCGGCCCGCGGGAGTTGCGGGTGCAGCGGACCTTCCTGCTGCCGAACGCCAAGCGGATCGAGCTGCCGACCTTCGTGCTGACCAACCGCGGCCCGGTGTTCACGTTCCCCGATCGGCTGTACGTGGACCGGCCGCACGAGCTGGCCATCCTGGAAAAAGACAAGATCTTCCGCCGGACCTTCGACGAGCTGCGGTCGAGATTCCCGGATCGGACCGTGCCGCGCGTCGGCGTCGTCCACGAGATCGTCTTCGACACCGGCTTCCTCAACTCCCTTGAGATCGTCGCCAGCAATCTCAAGAGCGAGCTGTGGCGGGAAAAGGCGCAGAACATCCGCATCCTGCTGGAGGCGCCCACCGACGACAAGAACGTCAATATCGAGATCCGCCCGACGCACCTGCAACGCACGGGCCTGCCCGCCGACCAGGTGGCCCACGAAGACATGAAATTCGGCGTCATCGTCAACGTCGATATCAACAACCGCCGGATCACCGGCGACCTGACCAAGGCGGAAATCAGCGATATCCTCGCCTTCGCCAGCGATTACGTCCCCGAAGAGCTGATCCGATTCCTCAACAACGAAGAGTAATTTCGCGGGCGGGTCCGTTTCGTCCATCACGTCCACAGCGTCCATTCTGTCCACTTGGACGCTGCGGACGATATGGACTGGGTGGACAGAGTGGACCTCCACAGGCGAGACGCGGGTCGGGGAACGCCCTCGGCGCAAAGAAAAACAGGGCTGAGGAGCGGAGGGAGAGGAAAAGCGAGATAACCCCAGCCCTGTTATAGTGCTCACTACTACTCAGGACCAAATCCAACTTGGAATACTATACTCCACCCTCTCCGGTGCTGACAAGGGAAATTCCTGGCAAAAATTCCTGCTTAGACTGATGGGGCGGTCGCCGCACGGGCAAGGAAAGCCGCCTCACATACAAAGCCTTGGGGGCCTTCCGTGCCGGTGGCACAAGAGCTTGAGCCTGGAACGGATTCTCGGACGGTGGCAGATCCTCGTCGCGAGACCGCAAATTTCTCGCTCCGGATCGGGCAGACGGTAGCGTTTTCCGCAGGAAGGATAGCTCCGGCCCTCCGGCAGAGGCGCGGGAGGCCGGAAATGCGCATAATAAAGGCTGAGGTAGGAGGAAGGAGGACTTTGGACCTCAGCCTTTGTGTGCAACCATTCTTACATACGATCTGCCTCCCGGTTTGTTCGGCTCGAAGCAGGCGCCAAAAACAGGACAAGAGCGGAGCCTGCCGGCCGGCAGGTGCAGTCTGCCAACGATCAATTCTATTGACAGACCGGACGGACCTCTGTATCTGTCCGATCTAAACGTCAAAGGCCGAATTGCCGATAAGGTCGGAACGGCCCGAACCAAACCGCGCCGGTACGAGTAGTGAAGCAGCATTTGGATTGAAGCAGGCAGATGGCAAAAACGAACGCGCAAAAATCGCTGGTGATCGTGGAATCGCCCGCCAAGGCGAGGACGATCAATCACTATCTCGGCTCGGGCTACGAGGTCAAAGCCTCCATGGGGCATATCCGCGATCTGCCCTCCAAGAGTCTGAATATCGACGTGGAGAACGATTTCGAGCCCACGTACGACATCATGCCCGGCAAGAAGGCGGTCGTTACGCAACTGAAGGCGGCCGCCAAGAAGTGCGACAAGCTCTATCTGGCGACAGACCTTGACCGCGAGGGCGAGGCCATTGCCTGGCATTTGGCGCAGATTTTGGGCGTGTCGGCGGACCGGATCTACCGGGTGATCTTCAACGCGATTACCAAGTCAGCGATCCAGGAAGCGTTTTCCGAGCCGGGCCGGATCAACCTGGACAAGGTGATGGCCCAGCAGGCTCGCCGGGTGCTCGACCGGATCGTGGGCTACGAGATCAGCCCGCTGCTGTGGAAGAAGGTGGCGTGGGGCCTGTCGGCCGGACGCGTGCAGTCGGTGGCGGTCAAGATCATCGTCGAGCGGGAGCGGGAGATTCGCGACTTCAAGCCCGAGGAGTACTGGCTGATCCCCGCCGTCTTCACGACCGACCTGAACGGCAACTATCAGCAGTCGTGGCACGCGTTCCTCACGCCGAAGTCCGCCAACGGCAAGGGACCGACCGTCGAGGAGAAAGGCCGATGGCTGGCCGAGCATCACGCCTTCGAAGCGGAGCTGGCCCGCATCGGCGACGCGAAATTCAATGCCTCCAACCGGGACCAGGCCGAGAAGGTCTTCCGGGAGCTGGAGCATGCCCGCTTCCAGATCGGCGATATCGAGACGAAGGAGTCGGTCTCACGGCCGTCGCCTCCTTTTATTACCTCGACGTTGCAGCAGGCGGCCGCGAACCGGCTCGGCTTCAGCGCCAAGAGGACGATGGCGGTCGCCCAGCAGCTTTATGAGGGCATCGATCTCGGCTCGATGGGCTCGCTGGGTCTGATCACGTACATGCGTACGGACAGCACGCACGTCTCGGGCGAGGCGCTCGGCGAGGTGCGGAACTACATCCAGAGCCACTTCGGACCGAAGTACCTGCCCGAGAAGCCGAACTTCTTCGCGGCGGGCAAATCCGCCCAGCAGGCCCACGAGGCCATCCGTCCGACCGACGTGGACTTGACGCCCGCGGAGATCAAGCAGCATCTCAACGACGAGCAGTTCAAGCTCTACGATCTGATCTGGCGGCGTTTCGTCGCCTGCCAGATGGAGCCGGCGCGGTGGAACGTGACGACGCTGAGCATCACGGCGCCGACGAGTCTGGGTCCCGCCCTGTACAAGGCCACCGGGCGCGTGCTCGTCTTCGACGGGTTCGGCAAGGTCTGGCCGCTGTTCTCGACCGAGCAGCAGCTTCCGCCGACCCAGGTAGGCCAGCCGCTGGCGACGGTGGACATCAAGTCCGAGCAGCATTTCACGAAGCCGCCGGCCCGGTACACCGAGGCGTCCCTGGTCAAGGCCCTGGAAAAGGAAGGCATCGGCCGGCCCAGCACCTACGCCCCGATCATCAGCACGATCCAGGACCGCGGCTACGTCGAGCAGCGGGACAAGAAATTCTACGCGACCGATCTCGGCGAGGTCGTCACCGACAAGCTCAACCAGTACTTCCCGCGGATCATGGACATCGCCTTCACCCGCCAGATGGAAGAGCAGCTCGACCAGATCGAGGAGCAGCAGCACGACTGGGTCCGCGTCCTGCGGGATTTCTACGGGCCGTTCAAGGTCAACCTCGACACCGCCCACGAGGAGATGAAACACGCCAAGGCGGAGACGACGCCCAGCGAGTACACCTGTCCCGATTGCAGCCGGCCGCTGGTCTACAAGTTCGGCAAGAGCGGCCGCTTCCTGAGCTGCTCCGGGTATCCCGAGTGCAAGTTCGCCTCGCCGGTCGACAAAGAAGGCAAGATGATGCAGGACGAGGTCAGCGAGCACCAGTGCCCCGTCTGCGGCAAGCCCATGCTCCGCAAGAAGGGCCGCTTCGGGACCTTCCTCGGGTGCAGCGACTATCCGACCTGCAAGACCACCCTGCGGCTGGACAAGGAAGGCAAGCCGCTGCCGCCCAAGCCGAAGCCCGAGCCGTCCGGGGTCAGGTGCTATAAGTGCAAAGAAGGCGAGCTGGTCGTGCGCCAGAGCAAACGCGGCCCCTTCCTGGGCTGCAACCGCTTCCCCCGCTGCCGGACGATCGTCAGCATCAAGGGCCTCGATCACCTCAAGGACCTCCAGACCCGCGGCGAGTGGCCCCCGAAGACCGCCGAGCAGGCCCAGGCGATCCTCAACGAGATCAAAAGCACCAAGCCCGCCGCCGCGAAGAAGTGACCCGGCTCGTAGTGTGCTCGTAAGAGCATGAAGAGAGCTGC
>Ga0194113_10009730_pt1 | contig 11552 bp, 9 predicted proteins | sample TA2MahC200mmetaG_FD_146193 | JGI IMG/M metagenome (GOLD analysis project Ga0194113, IMG submission 146193) | Freshwater microbial communities from Lake Tanganyika, Tanzania - TA2015017 Mahale Deep Cast 200m | ecosystem: Environmental > Aquatic > Freshwater > Lake | place: Tanzania: Lake...
GTCTGGATTTGGTACCAGATCTGCGGCAGGTCTTTGTACGATTGAATATGCATCGCCGCGAGCCACGCAACGACTTCTTCGTGGGTCGGTGCCAACACGAGCTCTCGCTCCTTGATACTCAGGATGAAATTTGGGATATCCCTCCTGCCCGTTTGAATCCAAAGAGACTCCGGATTCAGGGCCGGGTAGAGGAACTCCTGTCCTCCGATGGCGTCCATTTCCTCGCGCACGATTTGCATAGCTTTGAGCAGCGCACGTTGGCCAAGAGGAAGGAACATGTACACACCGGCTGTCAATTGACGCATCAATCCCGCCCGAAGCATCAGTTGGTGGCTGGGAATGATGGCGTCAGCGGGAGTTTCTTTTTGAGTGGGAATGAAGGCTTTCGAGAAGCGCATGAGGGAGTAGTCTGCTCGATGAGTAGTGGAGTAGCGAGTAGTTGAGTAAGAGACAGGCGCCGAATCGTGATCAGCCTAAAAAGTTAGACGGGAGACGCACCTTGTGGCATAGAAAGGAACCGTCAAAACGCCGCTGACAGCGTACATCCTGGAACTTGTACCCCGCACTGGCAAACTCGACGCACAATTCTTCATTTCACATTTTGAATTTTGCACTGCTGCTGTAGCCCCGAGAGGACTCGAACCTCCAACCAAAGGTTTAGGAAACCTCTGCTCTATCCATATTGAGCTACGGGGCCTCAGTCTTCTAGTCCCGCCTTATGGCGGGATTCTCAGAATCAAAGCCACTCGCTGGAAAGCGCTCGTGGTTGATCTTGGAAGAAACCGCTGCTTCCCCGCCCCCGCCCGGCTACGCCGCCCGCCTCAACGACTTAGTCGGGCAGGTTCGGGCGGGCGACCGAACGATGACAAAGCATAGAACGGTCGTTCGGCCGGATATCCATACTGCCTGCTCGCCGGAGCACGCAGTGCGGAGGCGGGAGCTACGGGGGCGTGAAACGACAAACGCCAAGCGGCGCCGGTCATCTCCGGACACTTGGCGTCTGGGATCAGACCCAAACACAACGAAATCTACGAAACTAATGCCGGTAAGGCAATACGATTTTTAGTTCGAGATTCCCGATGTCTTCAAGACTTCGGGAATCTCATGACTACTTCTTCTCCGGATACAGGACAACCTTCACGTAGTAGGTTTTCGGCGCTTATCTGATACCAAATACCAGCAGAACTGCAAAGACGACCAACAGCACAAAGATCACGTAGAACGTCCCGATGATACCGAGGATCATGCCTGCCTTTGTGAGCTGCCGCTCGGATTCTGCTATGAGTCCTTGATTGATCTTGTCGAGGTCTGTTCTTCCCATGATCCAGGCAGGAATGCCAAGGATCGGACCGACAGCAACAATGCTTAAGATCCCGAAGACAAGGATCGTTACTCCCCGTCCTGCTTCTCGGGGCTGTTGTTGTTCGTGTGTATTCATTGTCTTGCCACCTTTCTGTGACCGTGCAGGATGTTCACGCAAGAAGCGCTGCAACATTAGCGACGAGAGGCCGCGATGTCCATGAAGACGGATGCAGATGCAAATAGACTCTCCGAATCGTTTTCCAGATTCGTGAGCATTCTACCCTCAGGATGAGTCCCGCCCAACAGCAAGGCTACGATATGAGGGGGGTCGCCCCGGGCCAAGTGCCACGCACCTCCAAGTTGCGTGGCACTACTCCACCGAACGCGTTGAGGTGTAGAGCAGGTTCTCGTGCACATTTCGCTATGTGTGCCGGCCGCGCTCTTTGGTCAGCCGGGCAAGGTAGTTCCCAGTGTTCTCTTCAAGAACTACGTCACATTTCCATCCGGCCTTGGCGGCGTGCTCCTTCAAAGTCCCCCCGTCCACATGCAGCCAGCCGCAGAACGGCCCATGCTTGCCTTGGTATTCAAACTGGACACGGATCTCCCCGATGTATCGCCCAGCCCGACGGTTCGATTCGTGATAAGCCAGGTTCTTCGGGTCACCTGTAGTACGCACATCAAGGGAGTCCAGCAATATCTGGCCTTCCTCGGACAATAATCCCCGTGCGTGGATCAGGAATCTATCCAGGCCTTCGATGGTCTCGACCATCCCGATCCCATGGCCCATCATCAAGATGGTATCAACGGGTTCGTATTGACATTTGAAGAGATCGGCGCGATGCACGTCCTTCACACCCCGCCTCGTCATGATCTGCACGGCTGCTGAATTCACGTCGATGGCTGTCACCTGGAAGCCCTTTTCTTGGAGAGCCAGAGTGTGGACCCCGGTTCCAGCACCCACATCGAGCACGTGACCCGTGCAGTAATCGATTGCTGCGTTCTCAATCGGTGTGAAAGCAGATGGCTGACGAAAGAAGTAGCTGATGGGCAGCTTGGATTCCTCCCCATCATCTCTCCGTACGATCACTTCTGCATTGGCATCACCCTCGAAGTAGGCTGAGAGCGCGGCCCCATAGGGTTCCATCGCTTTTGGATCCATATCACGCCCAAGTATGATGGTCTCTCGTTCAGGCCAAACGAGCTGGCGCTGGTCACCCACGTCGTCAGGCATTTCGGCCCCGCGCTCGGGATTATGCGGGACGTCTCTGCTTCTGCATTATGAAAAAAGCGGACCTGAAGTTCTGAGGGTCTCTCTTGAATTGCTCTACCTCTTCTCTGAGGCTGCTCAGTTCAAACGGTGGTTCTGCCGAGGCCGCCTTCGTCAGTTCGGCTTCAAGGTGCTTGTAGTAATCATTCCACCATACACTCTCAGATAGTACGAAGAATCCGCGCAACATGAAGTTGGCCGATTCAACGGCGCTTATCTTATTCATGTGATCAACCGCATCATGGTGAATAACAAGAAATCCCTCACTCTTGAGAAATCTTCTGAGCAGGTTCAGAGCGCTGGTGAAGCCAAGGTGGCCTACAGAACCTTCGGCCCAGACGATATCAAAGGCTCCATCGTCAAACGGCATTTCTCCCATCGGGCAACGTATCGCCCTTACTCGGCTTGATAGCCCCTTCTCTCTGATCTTTGCTTCCAACTTCTCCAGGGCTACGCGATCAACATCTACTCCGACAACGCTGCCGTTACACATTTCAGCCAGGTGTATCGTCGGTATCCCGGTTCCACAACCTACATCCAGTATGGCGGGCTTCTCAATCTCAGGCAGCAACCTGAACGCAAGAGTTGTGTACTTGAGCAAGTTCTTTCTATATGTCTCTGGATTTAAGGTCACGACGCTCGTGAATCATGGTGGAGGAAGCGACATACTCGGTCGATAGACGGATTGATTTGACATGCCTCTGCCAGGCTGACCGCAAGTAGCTACGGTGTGATTCCGATGCGTGCATTGAATAGCAGCCGACCCTTGTGACCGATGGGAAAAAACGGAGAGACATCAAATCCTGCATTTACACTCTGCGGCAGGTTGATATTGACGATCCTCAGTAGTTGAATGATGTCGAAGTAGAGAGATATCGCGAAGCCGCCGCCAGACCGAGAGACATCGATGGGCGAATCGACACCGAACGTTCCCACGCCCACACTAATGGGATAGCGCACGCCGGTTTCACCATTGAGCAAGTGGATACGCAGCATCGCGCTTGTGTTTCCGTACAAAACGGAATCAACGGTACGTGTATCGTACAGTACTTTCGGCACACTCAGCGTGAATCCGAACTCGAGCAGTCGGCCCTTGACCAAGATATGGTATTCGAGCTTCTCCTTGATTCTACCATAGTACTTCACAAGCTCTTCTTCGGGTTCAACGCGAACAATGACATGCCCCCACTCGCCGAGCGAATCGAGTTGGATCCGGACGCTTCGCATCAGCTCCGGATTGACATATGCCAGCGGGGCAACTTGCCTTGCACAACGTTCCAGCTCTCGGAGGTCAGCATCCTCATCCGCCATCGGACGGAAACTGATCGCGTATTGGACGTTCTCATCGATGAGGTTTTCCCGCCTGTTCGTGGAGATTGTTGTGATTTTCAAGAATTGTGGACCGTCTTGGTCTGAGAGACTATCGCGAAGGAAGACGACCCTGAGTACGCTAATCTCTTCGGGACTCAGGGCGATCGGATTGCCAGGCTCGATCACTCGGTCTCGAGTGGTCAGTTGAACATATCGAATCAAGGGCACAACTGCACCAATCCGGATGCGAGAGAACTGGCCCGTTGTGTCGTTTATCTGCGCAGGGATAGGGTTGAAGACTGCTGCAGACAGCGTGAGCAAACAGAAGAGCGCTTTCATTCTTTGAGGCCCGGAGAGCTGAAGTAAATGATACGAAGGCGTTAGCTGATCAAAGTTCTTTGGGTTCGTTCTACCGATTCCACCGTGCCAAGATCCGCTTTGCTGCGGCATTCGCGTGCTGCCATCGGCTCCTACAATCCGCTATCGGCGGACGGCGGAGAACCAAATGACACCGCAGGCTGGAGAGAACTCCGTCATAGGGAAAACGTCAGCCGCGATCTACGTCAAGGAATATTCAAGAGAGACAATCCCCGTCTTGTATACTTTATGGCCCGTCAGGCGCAGTTTTGTGGTCTTGGCCGGGTGCGCGATGAGCGGAATTCCTCCCCCAAGGATCACCGGTATGACAGCAACCTCCACCGAATCCACAAGCTTTGCCTCGACGAGATCGCGAAAGAGCATGCCCCCGCCAAACAGCCAGATATCCTTTCCCGATTCTCGTCGCAGAGCAGCCGCCGTTTCCTCTTGCTTCTCGGCTACGATAATCACTTCGGGATGATCGCGTTGCTTGAGCGTTCGGGAGAACACGAATGTCTTTATGCCGGGGATTCCACCCCTCCCCTCGCGCTTCATCATCTCGAACGTCCGGCGCCCCATAAGAATCGTGTCGAACTGCTTGAAGATAGAGGTGAAATCTATGTCCGGGTCCATGATGATCCAATCTGCTTCGCCGTTCGGCCCTGCGATGAAGCCGTCCAGACTTGTGGCGACAAGATATCGTACCCGCCGCATTCAAACCTCCGTAGTGTGGTGAGGACGCGCAACCCTGATGAAACCGCGTGACAGAAAATCGGTGAAATCGTGTATCGCCGGTGGCTTCCAAGCAGCGGAACGATGCAACGCGCCATCTTTTCAGCGCGCAGAACCGGAAAGACCCTTCGCCTCTTTCCCGAGGATTCCCTGGCCTTTGGTCCTCCTGGCATCTGCAGCGACCAGAACTTGTCTGGAAAAGTAATCCAGTCCTTCATCAAAGTCAATTCAGTTCAACAATGGAGTGATAACGTATGACAGGAAGAGCAATGAGATCAGCTCAACAATGAACGGTATCATCAAGGCATCAGGGAAGAGCTCAGCTTCGGTGTAACGCGTAATGAGGAAAGCGGCGAGGGCGACGGAAACGACAAAGTGCATCTCCTCTGGAAGCCGAAGTGGAATGATGTCGAAGAAGTACGACACGCCGGCGATGATCAAACAACTCAGAACCCGAATGTGAATCGACCGCACCTTAAAGGCGATCCAGTACAATGGGAACCGAAGCGCCCACGGAATAAGAGGAACAAGAATGCTCTCGACGTAGTTGATCCTCATGAGGTGTCAATCAGGGCAAGTGCCACGCACCTCGAAGGTGCCTGGCGCTTCAGCTACGGAATCCAACTCGCGCGGGATTCACTACCTCCCCGCTACCACTCGAGGCCGCGGGAGCGCATGAAGGACTGTGCGGTTGCATCTCCCAGCCGCGCGGCACGACGGTAGTACTCAGTAGCTTCCGCGTCGCGTCCCAGCAGGAGACAAAGAGCACCCAGATTCAGGAGTGGCTTTGGATATGTGGACCGGAGAGCAACAGCCCGCTCGTAGGCCTTCTCAGCTTCGGCGAACATTCTCTTCTCATAATACATGTCGCCCAGAGCATTGTGAACCTCAGCGAACTCGGGATCCAGGAGAAGAGCTTCATTGAACAGTTGTAGTGCGCGATCGTATGAGCGTATCCTCACATGCGCGACCCCCGCACGGTAGTAGCCCACGGCGCAGTCAGGAGCCTTCTCCAGAACACTGTTGTATAGTTCGATAGCCCGGTCGTATTCGTTTTTGGCTTCGTACAAGTCGCCCAGGTCGAAATAGCTGTCGATGTCCGACGGGTCGACTCGAATTGCCTGTCCCAGAATATTGATCGCGTTGTCATCTTTGCCAACTTTGCGGTACAGCGCTGCGAGTCTTCTGTACGCTTCCGGGGCCTTCGGATCAATACCAATCGCTCTCCGGTATGCAATCTCGGCCGCCTCAGGCCTTCTCATCTCTTCGTGCTCTCTCCCCTTGTTGATCATTGGCGTAGCCCAATCTGGTAGAAGACTGCATGCGGATTCAAATGCATCAATCGCGTAGCGGTGGAGTCCCTTCGCGGAGTAAACGAGACCGAGCGCATTGTACGCACCCGCCTGGTCGTACGCTGCACTCCGATCGTACAACCGCTCGGGATTCGTGTACTGCAGCATCTTTGCCACGCGGATCCCGACGGAGAGCACCTGCTCTGCATCGTTGAGGCTCCCTTTATTCCGCAAGGCGATGCCTTGCGTTGTGTATGCGCGCACATATGTTCCATCGATCTGCAAAGCCCGCCTGCAGAGCGCAATGGCTGTATCAGGTTGATCAAGTTCAATGCAAATGGAGGCGAGGTTCTCGTATGCGCTGGTGTAGAGCGTATCTTTCTCTAGAGCTTTCTCGAACGCGAGCATCGCCTCGTCCCGATCGCCAAGCTGGTAGTAACACATCGCCAGCCCGTGATATGCTTCCGCGTGCCGATCCTCCTCCGCAATCGCCTTGAGGAAGTATTCGACGGCTCGCTCGTAGCCCCCGCTTTGGTAATAGCTCTCGGCCCTGAAGTACCAGGTGAAGTATAGGGAGGCGGAGCAAGCGAAGAGTGTGAACAAAGACAATATGAGGGATGCCCTCCAGGACAAGGCTTCGAACGCCTTGTGCTCCGCGAGCATCTCAAGTGGGCATTTCTTCACGATGCAATCACATCCCTTGTACCGGCGGACGCCTCATGTTCTTCACGCCGATCTGATAAATCAACTCCCGATATGTTATGAGCCGCACCTTCTTTTCGTTGATTGCCTGGCGGAACTGGTGAGAGAGAAGTGCCCTGAGCTCAGCATCGCGATGTTTGCTCATCTCCCGGAGCCCGAACGCGTTCAGGTCAACCATTGCGTCCATCTCGGGGGTCGCAAGCCCGATATGGAACACCAGAAGCCGCGTCTGTCCTGGCTCGAAATCGCGGACAAGCTTCGCAAGTGTGTCGGTCTTCGCCTCAGGCGGTGTGTTGTAGAGGCCTTCAACGTCCACTTCCCCGAAGTATCGAGAAATCGCCAGCCCATACTCCGTCGCCAGCACCTCGACGAGATACCGGAACTCCGGCGTGCTCACCGCGGTACCCATGTGGTAATCGACATAATCGATTTTGAGCCCGGTCCCCAGAGCTCGCTCGATCTGAGCGCGCAGCTCCGTCTCGACTTCCTCGATCCTGGGCTTGTTCGCAAACAGAGCTACCCGTGATGGGAAGAAGTAACCGAGGCTATCGACGAGACTCGGCACCGCACTTCGTCCCGCAACAGGACCCCAACGATAGTTCTTCCACTCGGCGTTGAGGGTCAGATGAATGCCAATCGAGACGGTGGGATGTTGTTTGAGCAGGTCCACTGCTTCCTGGTACCACGGGCAGGCGAACATCACGGAGAAGGAGACTGGTATCCCGCTTTCCATCACCTGCTTGCCGGCCATGTTGACGGCGTGACACATGCCGAGGTCGTCGCAGCGGATGAGGAGTGGAATCTCGTCTGTGCCCTGTGTGCTGGTTTGTGCAACTGCGGCAAGTGTGGAGAAAACGATTGTGGAGAGCAGGCGGAGGACCTTGTTCGGCATAGTGGGTTCCTTCTTGACGATGTGCAGACAGCAAATGACCGGCTAGGCATGATTCTAACAAACTCAATAAGCAAAAACAAGCTGAGAACCTGGGGTGCAACGTCCAGATCGACAAGGCGCCGCAATTTCTACTGTGACGGGGAGCCGATTCCTCTGAACCGATCGCGGAATCCTGCTGGCGTGTTCGGAGAATCTCGCCTGCCAGTCGAGGTTCCACGACAACCCCCGGAGAACTTGGTGTGGAGAAGACCAAATGGAGAATCCCTTGATTTTGCTGCTCTCTTTGAGTACTATCGCTTCACCGAAGACTCCATCCCATTATCCCAAAAGCAATTGTGAACGTCGCCGCTCCCCAGCTTATACCTGACGGTCAGCTGAACCAGATCCGGTCGATTTTCCCTCACACGACGAAAGGCATCGTCCATCTGAATCACGCAGCGGTGAGTCCTCTTTCCGCGCGCGTGCTCGATGCGACAATCGCCCACTTGCAGGATCGGTCATCGGGCCGGATTGAGACGTTTCCGGAAGATCTCAAACAAATCCAAACAACCAAGGTTTCCATTCAACAGCTGATCAACGCGGAATCTCCGGACCGAATCGCGCTGGTGGGCAATACATCGGACGCCCTGAACATCATTGCCTCAGGGCTGGATTGGAAGCCGGGGGACCGTATCTTGCTCAACGACCTCGAGTTCCCAGCCAATATCTATCCCTACTTCCATCTGAAGAGTCTTGGCGTCGAGGTTGATCTCATCCACTGTCCGGACGGTAGATTCACACCGGAAGCAGTCTATGCATCGCTGAGGCCTCGCACGAGGCTGCTGGCTTTGAGCGCCGTCCAGTTTCTTTCCGGATATCGGTCTGATCTCTTCGTCCTTGGGGAGATCTGCCGTGCTCGAGGGATCCTGTTTGTTGTGGACGGGATTCAAGCTGTGGGTGCCGTTCCCATCGACGTACAGAGTATGCGGATCGACGCTCTTGCTGCCGGTGCCCCCAAGTGGCAAATGGGACCGCAGGGAATTGGTTTCCTCTATCTTACGGATGAAGTGCAGGCCCGTGTGCACCAGAAATACCTTGGCTGGCTCGCAGTTGAGAACCCCTTCAACTTCTCTGACCATGACCAGCCCCTGGTAGCATCCGCGCGAAGGTACGAAGGTGGCACGATAAATATCCCAGGCATGTGGGGGTACCATGCCGCCCTGACCACGCTCCTGGAGTATAAGGGGATCATTGAGGGCCACATTCTTGGCCTGACACAGATACTGATCGACGAACTTCAGAAAATAGACGGAGCTCGACTCTTTTCGCCGACCTCCGTGAATGAGCGCGCGGGAATTGTGACCGTCGTCCCACCACACGGTGTGGATCCACAGGTGGCGTTTGAAATGCTTTTGGACAGAAAGATCATTATTTCACTCCGCGAGGGCAAGTTCCGGTACTCGCCGCATTTCTACAACTCGGTGGAGGAGATCGCGTTCACAGTGGAAGCAACGAAGGAATCTTTTGTAAGGCCCGCGTCGTGAGAGACACGAAGCCTCATCGGTTACTTTGCATTCCTTCTCTCTCTCTCCTCGTTCTCGCTTCTTCGGTACTCGCATTTCTCTTGTGTATCCCGGGTTCGCTCGCTCAGACCCCAAAAGTGGCGCTCCGCCTCATGGATTGGGCTGATCTCGATGAGATGCCGCTCAATCAGAAGGCGCTCGCGGAATTCAAGAAGCTTCACCCTTCCATCGATGTGTTGTACGAACCGAATCCGGGTCGGCAGTACGAAGAGAAGATCCTCACTGCCCTCGCGGCCGACGAGCCGCCCGATGTCTTCCTGCTCGATTCAAAACTTATCCCGACCTTCACAAACAAGAAAGTCCTCCTCGAGCTTAATCCGTATGTCAGCAAACTCGGCATCGACACATCCCAGTGGTTTCCGAATGTTCTCAACATCGCGAGGAGAGGTCCGGCACTGTATGCCTTCCCCAAAGGCTTCACTCCATTGATGGTCTACTACAACAAGAAACTGTTCAGAGAGGCCGGACTCCCCTTCCCTTCGCGCGAATGGACCTGGGATGACTATCTCCGATATGCCAAGGCACTCACGAAAGATACCAACGGTGACGGAGTTCCTGACCAGTACGGCACCGCGTTCTCAAACTACTACTACTTCTGGATTGTCTGGGTGTGGAGCGCGGGGAGCGACGTTGTGGATCCTACCGGCAAACGTGCCACGGGCTTCTTGAACTCCCCGCTTACCGAATCAGCTCTCCAGTTTCTTATTGACCTCCGGGACAGGCACAACGTCGCTCCGAACACCGGGACTTGGGTGCAGTCGGAGAAAACAGGGATCACTTCTCAGCTATTCCTCAACGGCGCGATTGCGATGGTGCTCGATGGGCATTGGCGGATGCCGAGGTTTCTCGGACAGATCGAAAAGGGGAAGCTCGAAATCGGCGTGGCCTCCCTTCCCCACTACCAGACCGGCCGAAAGGTCAACGTGATGTACGAGTCGGGCTGGTGCGTTCCCGTCAGCAGCAAACACCCGGAAGAGGCGGTCCAGCTTGCAGCCTTTATGGCTGGAGAGAAAACTAACCGTATTCGAGCAACGCGGCGGCTGGAGATACCGTCCTCGATTCTCATCGCCAACGAAATTGTTGAACAAGACTCCTTGGGATGGGAGAAGGCATTCGTCGACGAAGTCCCCTACTGCCGTCAGCCGTGGGGGTCGGTGATCGAGCGCTTCAGTGAAATCGAGTGGACTCTGCAGGATGCGGTCGACGAGGTCATGATCAACGGCCAACCGATACACGAGACGATGACGAGGTATGCGGCGAAGGTCGACAAGGAATTGCAGAACATACGCCAGCATGAGACCTTTGAGTTCCGTCCGATTCGGGAGCACTCGGAAATCCTCGAGTTCCTTCTCGCCGTCGCCGGTCTTGTCCTGGTCGGGAGTCTCGTCCTGTATTTCCGGGCGCAAGGCAGGGAACGAAAAATCACCGGGGCTGCCATCGGATTCCTCGCCCCCTCCGTCCTGCATCTGACCGTGTTCATTTTCACTCCGATCATCTTCGCAGCGTATCTCAGCATGCACCGTTGGGACGTTGTTATTTCCGACAAGTCTTTTGTCGGGCCCGGCAATTTTCAGGAGCTGCTCAGCGATCCGAGCTTCTGGAACGCCCTCAAGAACACGCTCCTCTACACGCTCAACGTCCCCCTTGCGATGGCGATTTCCTTGACCGTGGCTGTGATGATGAATCGACGCCTCAAAGGGGTGGCGTTTCTTCGCGCCCTCTATTTTCTGCCGAGCGTCACCTCATTCGTCGCCATTGCGCTTGTGTGGATGTGGATCTATCATCCAACGTTCGGGGTGGCAAACTTCCTGCTAGGCATCGTGGGGTTAGCGCCGCTTCAATGGCTCAACTCCACGAGCACGGCGATGATTTCCGTTATCATCTTCTCGATCTGGCTCAGCCTCGGCTACCAGATGGTGATCTTTCTTGCCGGACTCCAGGGGATCCCGGAGGACCTCTATGAAGCCGCGCGGATCGACGGTGCGAACAGTTGGCAACGGTTCTGGCGGGTAACGCTGCCGCTGCTGAAGCCAACCACGTTTTTTATCCTGGTTACATCGTTCATCAGCTCGTTTCAGGTCTTCACGTCGATCTATGTGATGACCGCCGGCGGTCCGGTGCGCAGCACCGACGTC
>Ga0194113_10009738_pt1 | contig 11548 bp, 9 predicted proteins | sample TA2MahC200mmetaG_FD_146193 | JGI IMG/M metagenome (GOLD analysis project Ga0194113, IMG submission 146193) | Freshwater microbial communities from Lake Tanganyika, Tanzania - TA2015017 Mahale Deep Cast 200m | ecosystem: Environmental > Aquatic > Freshwater > Lake | place: Tanzania: Lake...
AGTACATGGAAAAATCGATCGCGCTCAAGAAAAGGGTCAAGGGGGCCATGGTCTACCCGGCGGCGATCCTCAGTGTCTCCGTGCTGGTGGTCATCATCCTGCTGGTGTTCGTCATTCCCGTGTTCGAGAAGATGTTCTCCGGATTCGGCGCCGCGCTTCCGGGCCCCACTCAGTTTCTGATCACTCTCAGCAATTTCGTGAAGTCGTACATTCTCTTCATTCTGGTCGGCCTGGCGGGCCTCGTGGTCATCTTCCGCAGGTTTCGCAAGACTCCCACGGGCAGGCTGGTGACCGACCGGGCACTGCTCAAGGCCCCGGTCTTCGGCCCGCTGCTGATTAAGATCGCCATCGCCCGTTTCAGCCGCACCCTGGGCACGCTGGTCTCCAGCGGGGTGCCGATCCTGGACGGTCTGGCCATCACCGCCCGGTCCTCGGGGAACAAGGTGCTGGAGGGGGCGATCATGAAGACCAGGGAGAGTATTTCCGAGGGCAAGACCATCGCCGAACCCCTGGAGAAGGAGGCGGTCTTCCCGCCGATGGTGGTGCAGATGATCGGGGTGGGGGAGAGGACCGGTTCCCTGGACGCCATGCTGAACAAGATCGCCGACTTCTACGACGAGGAAGTGGATGCCACCGTGGCCGCCCTGACCTCCCTCCTGGAGCCGCTGATGATGGTGGTGCTGGGCGTCCTGATCGGGGGCATGATGATCTGTATGTACTTGCCCATCTTTAAGATGGCGACGGTGGTCGATTGAGGTTCCGGGCCCGCCGCCGGGGCTCGAGTCGAAGCCGCGGCGCGGGCATGGGAGAGCAGGAGGACCGCAGCTTGTTGAAGTCGATGGCGGCAAGCTCGAAAACCGTTCCCCCGAGATCCGGCTGGGCCGGCGCCGGGGCCGTGAAGGAAGGGGTCGTGGCGGACGTCGACGCCGAGACCCTGCGCGCCAGGGTTGTGGCCTTCCTCTGGGTGCGCGTGGCCCTGGTGCTCTCCCTCACCGGGGTGGTCCTGCTGACCGGATGGTTCGCGGGCCACGGGGCGGCCGATCCGGGAAGGTCCGCTGTCCTCCCCCTGCTCCTGGCGTCCCTGGGCTTCGGACTCCTGTCGGCGAACGCGGTGCGCCTCGGGATTTCCATCGAACTCGTGGCCATGACGCAGGTCGCCTGGGATCTTGGCTTTGCGTCGGCGTGGATCTACTGTACCGGCGGCACGGGGAGCCTGTTTCTGTTCCTGTATCTTTTCGTGATCATCGAAGCCAGCTTTCTGCTGCACTTTCACGGGACCGTGCTCACCGCCTTTCTGTGCGCCTTCCTCTATTGGACCGAACTGCATCTGGAGTATCACCGGGTGCTGCAGCCGACGCGGGCCTCGATCGCGGCGCCCGTGGCACAGGCGCCCGGCCCTTACCCCGCGGCGAACCTGATCTTTTTTCTATTTGCCGTCTTTTCCACCGTCTGGCTGTCGACGCATCTGAAGCAGCGCTTCGGCAAGGTTCGTGTGCTGCTGCAGGAGAGGACCAGAAATCTTCAGGACCTTCAGAGTTTGAACGAGTGCATTGTCCGCTGCGTCCGCTCCGGCATCATCACCGTGGACCCGGAGGAGCGGGTTACCTCCATGAACGAGGCCGCCGAGCTGATCACGGGTTACACGAGGACCGAGCTGGTGGGCCGGAACCTGTCGGCCGTATTGGGCGACCTCCCCCTGCGCGAGATGGTGTCCCGCGAGCAGGACCCAGTCCGGGCGCACCGGTGGGAGCAGACCCTCCGCAGGCCGGACGGCAGCACGCTGCGGCTGGGGTGCTCCGGCGCCGTGCTGCGCGACTGCCGCGGTGAGGCGCTGGGGAACATGATCATTTTTCAGGATCTGACCGACTTCAAACAACTGGAGGAGGAACTCCAGCGGGCCGAGCGACTGGCCGCCGTGGGGGAACTGGCTGCCGGGCTGGCGCATGAAATCCGCAATCCCCTGGCCTCGCTGTACGGCTCCATCCAACTGCTCCAGGGGGAACTCCGCCTGGAAAGGGACCAGAAACGTCTGATGAACATCATCCTGCAGGAGAGCGAGAGGCTGAACGGCCTGATATCGGATTTCCTCCAGTTCGCTTCTACCGGTGTGGGGGAGAAGGAATGGGTGGGGCTGCTGGAGGTGGTGGAAGAGACCCTGGAGATTTTCCGACTGGACCCCCATTTCCCGGAAGGCATTCGGTTCGAGATCGGCATCAAGCCCGCCGCGCAAGTGTGCGTCAACCGCCAGCAGATTCGTCAGGTCCTGTGGAATCTGCTGCTCAACGCGGCGCAGGCCATGCCGCGGGGGGGCACCCTGGCGGTCTCGGCACGAGGCCGGACGCGAGGGGACGGAAAAACCTGGATGAGTCTGGAGGTCCGGGATACGGGGCACGGCATTCCGCAGGAGAACCTGGCCCGGGTTTTCGACCCGTTCTTCACCGGCCGTGCCAACGGTACCGGCCTCGGGTTGGCGGTGGTACACCGGATTGTGGAAAACCACCAGGGTAAGATCCGCGTGAGCAGCGAGGTGGGGAAGGGAACCGCCTTCCGCATTGACCTGCCGCTGCAGGTCCACTCTTCTTCGGAAAGGCGGGAAGACGATCGCCAGGCGGGAGGCCCATCATGAAGACGGTGAACGGCAGGATCCTGGTGGTCGACGACGAGAAGAATCTGCGGGAATTCCTGGAGATCATGCTGCAGAAGGACGGGTATGAGGTGGAGACCGCCGCGGACGGCCGGGAGGCGGTGGAACGGATCGAGAACCAGTTTTTCGACCTGCTGCTCTGCGACGTGAAAATGCCGGAACTGGACGGCCTGGGCGTGCTGAGGAAAACCAAGGAACTCTGGCCGGAAACGCACGTCATTATGATCACGGCGCACGCTTCCACCGAGAACGCGGTGGACGCCATGAAGCAGGGGGCGCTGGACTACATCACCAAGCCCTTCAAGGTCGAGGAGGTGAGGCTGATCATCTCCCGGGCCCTGGAACGAAAGGCCCTGGAACGGGAGAACGCGCTGCTGAAGAAGGACGAGCGGCGGGGGGGCGCTCTGCGGTCCTTGCTGATCGGCGAGAGTTTGCCGATCCAGAGGGTTTTTGCCCTGATTTCCCGGATTGCCGACACGCCGACCAATGTCCTCATCACCGGCGAGAGCGGCACCGGCAAAGAGATCGTGGCCAAGGCCATTCATGCGGGCAGTTCGCGGCGCGAGGCGCCCTTTGTACCGATTCACTGCGGGGCCATTCCGGAAAACCTGATCGAAAGCGAGCTGTTCGGACATATCCGAGGTTCCTTCACGGGCGCCGTGCAGAACAAGGTCGGGTTGCTGAAAATGGCGGACGGCGGCACGGTTTTTCTGGATGAGATCGGGGAAATCCCCCTGCCGATGCAGGTCAAACTGCTGCGCTTCATCCAGGAGAGGAATTTCCGCAGGGTCGGCTGCACCGAGGACAACTCGGTCAACGTGCGGATCATCTGCGCGACCAACAAGAACTTGGAGGAAGAGATCGAGGCGGGCCGCTTCCGCGAGGACTTGTACTACCGGCTGAACGTGATCCGTATTCCCATGCCGCCTCTGCGGGAGAGAAGAAGCGACATTCCGCTGCTGGCCGACTTTTTCGTGAAGAAATTCCGACAGGAACTGAACCGGCCGATCGCCCGCGTTTCCGAGGAGACCATGGAGATCCTCCTGCATTACGACTACCCGGGCAATGTGCGCGAACTGGAGAACCTGCTGGAGCGGGCGGTGGCGCTGGAGACCGCCGCGGTGATCCAGCCGGAATCCCTGCCCGCGGACCTGGTCTCCGGCCGGCGCAGGGCGCTGAAGCCGGAAGGGCTGTGCAGGCCCGCGGAACTGCCCGAGGAGGGCATCTGCCTGGAGTCCATCGTGGAGGACCTGGAAAAGAAGCTGATTCAGCAGGCCCTGGAGCGCACCCATGGGGTGAAGAAGAAGGCCGCGGAACTGCTCCATGTGAGCTTTCGTTCCTTCCGCTACCGGCTGGACAAGTACGCCATGAACCATCGTGAGGAGGAGGCTACCCCTACATGAAGGAAGGGAACCTTTGTCGGACCGTGACAATTTGTGTCACCGAATATGCGCAAAGAGGGCCGGCTGCGGCGGGCGAGACTGGAGCGCACGGCGCGGGCAGGCTCGCGGCAACCGTGTGCCGTTGCCTCATAGAAACCGAGAGAATTCATGAGGTTTCCAGTGAGGGAGGCACGCGCCGATCCTGTCGGGAATCGAATGCGGGCGGGGAAATAGCCAATGGCATGACGCTTGCAAAAAGGTCCCGGCGAACGGCAAGGTCGAAGAGACGCGCAGACCCCGCAAGATCCTCAAAATAGAAGAACGAACGCCAATGCGAAAGGGGGTGAAACTCTCGGAAACCTCGAAGAAAACGGCACGGACGGAAGAGCACGGATAAACAAAAGCCGCCCACACCGGAAAGGCACGGGCAAACCAGGAGCATGGAGGACAGAGTCATGATGAGCAGAATGCACAACAGGAAAGGTTTCACCCTGATTGAGTTGATGATCGTGGTGGCGATCATCGGGATCTTGGCGGCCATCGCCATTCCCAACTATCTCGGTATGCAGAAGAAGGCGAAAGCCCGTGCCGTGGTCGAGGCCTGTTCCTCGGCCAAGAGCGAACTGCACAACTGGATGGCCACCGTGGTTTCCGGCGAGGTCGACGTGGTGGACTTCGACGGCGACGGGGACCTGAACGGTGAAGTGGCGCCCGCGAACATTGCCGCCATTCCTGCCGCCTGGGACGCCCTGCACGCGATCGGCGCGAACCTCGAGGCCAGAAGCCCGTACGCCGCCAACACGGCGCTGTACAACACGGCCGCAGCGGCCGGCAGCGGACAGATTGCCATGACCTGCGCGGGCCAGAGCTGCCACGTCGTGGGCTTTACCAACGTGGCGGCGGACGGGGCCATCTTTGACGAGTGGGTGGCCGTCGAATAGGCAAGTCCCCAACACAACCCCCAAACCCCCCTGCACCCGGGCGAGCGCGTGCCCGGGTGCAGGGGCATTTTCGGACCGTGACAGAGGACGAGAAAACGATGCCGGGGTGCCGGGAAGAGAAAGGACGTTTTCGCGAATGGCTGGTTCTGTGCTGCGTGGCCGGCATGCTGCTTTCGTTTGCGGTGCCCGGTTACCTGCGGCACCGGCGCGAAGAAGACCTGAGCCGTGTGCTGCGGGCCGCGGACTGGCACAGCCGGGAGCTGGCGCGGTGGTGGGAGGAGGGGGGGGCGGCGCCGGCTCAGTCCGGGTCGCCCGTACAGGGCAACCGGCAGGAGTCGCAGATGCGGCGCGTGGACGATGGCGCCATCGACATTGCGGCGAAGCTCCGGGAGTACGTCGACTATTTCGGCGCCGTCGGGGCCGAGTCTGGGGGGGCCGATGTGCCCCTCATCGTGGAGAGGGTGTCGGCTCCGGACACTTGCCGCCGGGACGGGCGTGTTCACCTGGTACCCGCAAAGGACGAGCACGGACAGATACGCGGGGCCTGGATCGTCGCCACCAACAGGTCGCACAGCGGAGGCCCCCGGAATGACGGCATTCTGGTCATGCACCGGGTTGGTGGGGAAATAGGCCGGCTGCCGGCCGGCGAAAGTCAGGGAAAGTGAGGAAGCGATGTTCTCCGGGTTTCGCAGGCCAGAGAGCCGCAGGGGCTTTTCCCTCATCGAACTCATGGTGGTGATCGCCATTCTCGGCATCCTGGGGGCTGTTGCCATCCCGGGTTACATCGGCGTGCAGAAGAAGGCCAAGCGCAGTGAATTCCGCACCAACCTGGAGGTTCTCCGGTTGCTGGAGGAAAAGCGCTATGCCGAGCTGGGCAGTTACCAGGGGGGAGCCGACACGGATGCCCTGAAGGCGGTCTTCCCGGAGTTTCAGCCGGGCGACACGGCCGATCTGCTTTACAGTTACAGCGTGGCTGTGACCAACGGCGGGCAGGGATTTCTGGCATCGGCCACGGGTACGGCCAAGAGTCCGGACCCGGGCCTGGTGTTCAGTGTGGACGACACCAACACCCGCGCCGGCTGGTAGCCCCCCTGGTCCCGCGGCACCGCGCCCGGCCCGGGCCTGGCCAGGCGGCCGGCAGGAATTCCACCGCAGTGTGCCTCCTGTGCTCTTCTGATTCGTTCCGGCCGGGACGTCTTTTCCTCCCGATGCGGAGGTGGTAAGATCCCCACCATGGAAATGGCGCAAACCCTGCGGCCCTTGTCGGACCTGGGCGTCCTCTTGCTGGGCCTGATCGTGGGCAGCTTCGTCAATGTCTGCATCTATCGGCTTCCCCGGGATCTCTCGGTGGTGAAGCCGCGCTCGCGGTGTCCGGAGTGCGGCGGGGGAATCGCCTGGTACGACAACCTGCCCTTGTGCAGCTACCTGTTGCTCCAGGGCAGGTGCCGTCACTGCGGTGCGCGGATTCCGTTACGGTACCCCCTGGTGGAACTGTGCGCCGCTTTCCTCTCCTGGCTGGTTTTCCTTCGTTTCGGCCTGGGGCCGGAATACCTAATTTATTTTCTGTACGCCGGTGCGCTGCTCACCCTGAGCGTGATCGATCTGGACCATCGCATCATTCCGGACGAGATCAGTGTGTACGGGTTGGTGACGGGACTGCTGCTGGCGCTTTTCACTCCCTGGCTTACCCTGGTGGACCCTTTGCTCTCCGGCTTCCTGCAGCCGGCGGCGGCCGGGCTGCAGACCGGACTGACGTTCCTGGCGCGCGCGCTGGGCGGCGGCGAACCGAGCCCGCCGGAAATCCTGGCGAGCGGTCTGCACGTCCTCTCCCAGGCCGTGCTGCGTCTGCTGGACGCCCTGTTCGGGGCCCTGGTCGGCGGCGGATTCCTCTACGGGGTCGGCACGCTGTACGAAAAGGCCCGGAGGCAGGAGGGAATCGGGGGCGGCGATATCAAGCTGATGGCCATGGCGGGTGCCTTTACCGGATGGAAAGGGGCTCTGTTCATGATCTTCGGCGGTTCCCTGGCAGCCTCGGTGGTCGGGGTTTTCCTCATGGTCCGCCGCGGGACGGGCGGCCAGACCGCCGTTCCCTTCGGCCCCTTTCTCTCTCTGGGTTCTCTGCTCTATGTGTTCTTCGGCGACCGCCTCATCCAGTCCTACCTGAACCTCCTGGCCCCCTTCTAATTTTTTTTCACGATCCGTCCGAAAAGATTTCAGCAACAAATGTCACGGTGCCGCCGGAATAGAGGTGTCTGCCTTGGGCCGATTCCAGTTGCGAGGATTGCGCTACGAGATCGTCGGGAATCTCGGGGTGGTTTCTCTGATCGCTCTGCTGACGACCGGATTCGGGGTCTGGTTGATCAACGGCAGGCACCTGCTGAATCGAAACCTGCACTACGGCAAGGGGTTGGTGGAATCCCTTTCGGCGGACATTCTGGAGAGTTTGCCCGTTGAAAACCCGGCGGCCTTTGTGCGGACACCTGCGGGTCAGCGCGCCATTGAAGTTCTGCTGGAGCGCGGCCGGGACCGGGACCCCAGGATGCAGATCCTGTTCGTGGACCCGGCGCAGCGCGTGGTGGTCGGCGTGCGCGGGGCCGCCGCCGGGGAACTGCAGCACGACGAGGTCCTGTCGCGCTCTTTCGCTGAGGGAAAGACCCGCGTGCGGCTGGAAGGCAGGGCGCCGCTGCTGGGGTATTTCCAGCGCGCGGTTCTGGCCGTGCCGATCGTCAGGGAGGGGATCCCCCTGGGGGGGGTGGTCGCCGGTCTGTCCCTGGACGACGTCGGCACCGGCGCGCGCCAGACCGTGGTGTTTATTCTGCTCTATATGGGACTGGGGACATTGATCCAGATTTTGTTCGGGACCATTGTCCTGTCCCGCACCCTGGTCCGGCCGCTGGAGAAGACCATTCAGGTGATGCGGCGGGTGACGGAGGGCGATCTGCAGCAGAGGGTGGCTTCCCCGGGCCATAATGAACTGGGCGTGCTGGCCGAAACCTTTAACAGCATGGCCAACCGGTTGCAGGCCAACCAGAAGTCCATCGAACAGCACGTCAGGACTCTGCAGCGCATGAACCGCGAACTCAAACAGACGCAGCAGGAGGTGATCCAGTCCGAGAAACTGGCCTCGGTGGGGTTGCTGGCCGCAGGGGTGGCGCACGAGATCGGCAATCCCCTGGGTGCGGTGCTGGGTTACGTGGGAATCCTGAGACAGGGAATGGAAGGGGAACACGAGCGGCGGGATTGCCTGCGGCGCTCGGAAGAGGAGTTGCTGCGCATCCACCGGATTGTCAAGGACCTCCGGGAATACTCCCGACCTTCGCCCTGCGAGATCATTCTGCGACAGGCGAACCGGATCGTGCACGACACGGCAGGCCTGATCGGCCGGCAGCGGGAGTTTCAAGACATCCGTTTCGAGCTCTCGCTGGCTGAGGGTCTGCCGGCCGTGCGGGTCGACGAAGGACAGTTGCAGCAGGTGCTGGTCAACTTGTTCGTAAATGCCAAGGATGCCGTTTCCGGCGCGGGCCGGATCCGGGTCAGCACCCGCAAGGGCAGGTATCTCGCGCCCAGGGACCCGCTCGCCGGAGAGCCTGCCTGCCGGCAGGATGATCCGCCGGGCGTGGATTTCCGTCTGTTGCGCCGCAACAACCCGGCTCAGAAGTGGCCCTTCCTGGACGGGCAGGAACTCGTGGAAATCGAGGTGGAGGACAACGGTTCAGGCATCCCGGAGACGGCGCTGCCCAGGATCTTCGACCCGTTCTTCACCACCAAGGAGACCGGCAAGGGCACCGGATTGGGCTTGTCGGTCAGTCAGCGGATCATCGAGTCGTTCCACGGCGTCGTGCAGGTTGCCAGCCGGTGGGGCGCAGGGACCACGGTACGGATACAACTGCCGGCAGCCGATGCGGAAGGGATCGACGCCGCTGCCGCCACCAGAGAGGGACGCAAGGATGGAGCAGCCTCTGCTTATCATTGACGACGAAGAGAACCTGCGGCACATGCTTTCGACCGTTCTCTCCAAGCACGGCTACCGGACAGAGGTGGCGGCCGACGGCGCCCAGGCCGTCGAATTGCTACGGAGAAACCGCTTCGACCTGGTGCTGTGCGACATCCGCATGCCCGTCATGGACGGCATGGGGTTCCTGAGAAAGCTGCAGGAAGAGAATCTCGGTCTGCCCACGGTCATCATGATGTCGGCATACGGCACGCTGGACGACGCCATCGAAGCGATGAAGATGGGCGCTTACGATTACATCTCCAAACCTTTCAAGCCCGACGAAATTCTGCTCACCCTGAAGAAGGCCGAGGAACGCGAACGCCTGCGGAGAGAGAATCTGCAGCTGAAGAAGGAAGTGCGCCGCGAATTCGGTTTCGAGAACATCGTCTCCAGGAACCCGGAGATGCTCCGGATCTTCGACACCGTGCGCAAGGTCGCGGACTACAAGACCACGGTGTTGATCACCGGCGAGAGCGGCACCGGCAAGGAGCTGATCGCGCGGGCGCTTCATTACCAGAGCGAACGCGCGGCCCATTCTTTTGTGGCGATCAACTGCGGCGCCATTCCGGAAAACCTGCTGGAGAGCGAGTTGTTCGGCCACGTCAAAGGCTCCTTCACGGACGCCACACGAAACAAGAAGGGGCTGTTCGAGGAAGCGCACGGGGGCACCCTGTTCCTGGACGAAGTGGGAGAACTGCCCAAGCTCTTGCAGGTCAAGCTGCTGCGCGTGCTTCAGGACTGGGAAATCCGCAAGGTCGGCGACACCAAGTCAACCAAGGTGGATGTCCGGGTCATTGCCGCGACCATCAGGGACCTGGCCAAGGAGGTGGCCAGGGGGGCTTTCCGCGAAGACCTCTATTACCGGTTGAATGTGATCCCCATTCACCTGCCTCCGCTGCGCGACAGGCGCGAAGACATTGCCCCGCTGGCTCAGCATTTTCTCGGGAAATGCAACCGGACCATGAACACCCACATCGAGGGTTTCTGCCCGGAAGCCATGAGCGCCCTGATGGCGTACTCGTGGATGGGGAACGTGCGGGAACTGGAAAACACGGTTGAGCGAGCCGTGGTGCTGAGCGACTCGACCAGGATCCTGCTGGAACAACTGCCGGAGCGCATCGTGGTCGGCGACCACCGGGAACCGGCCGGGTTGCCCGCCAGTTCCTACTCGATCAAATCCGCCTCCCGGCTGATGGAAAAGGACCTGATTACCAAGGCCCTGGAAAAGACCCGGGGGAACCGGACCCACGCCTCCAGGCTGCTGGAAATCAGCCACCGCACTCTGCTTTACAAGATCGAGGAATACGGCATACGTGCCTGATCCGGGCCGCGCAACCGTTCCCCGGACAGGCGGCAGAGTCGCGACTGTGTCGAACCTTCCACAAATCCGCCCCTGATTCTCCTCCCCCCGCTACCCCCCGCCGGCACAGCCGGACCCTCGGAAAGGGCGGCCGCATGGCCGACTCCGGCCTCCGGACCATGGTTGGCGAACCGTGAGGCACAATTCTTGCCTCGGCTTGCGGGGAACCGCGAAAGGCGCCGGACATCATTCCGGAAGAAACACCTCCGGAAGGGTGCGCCGGGCGATTCGCTTGTCGGTCTGCCGCCGCAGGCCTCTTCGCAAGGGCAAGACCGGGATCTCATGTAGAGGGCACCCATGAACGGAAGCGCACCTGGAACTCCTTCCCGGCAGCGGTCGCGGCTGAGAGGTGCCGCTGCCGGGGTATGGGCGCGAAAACAGGAACCCGCGGGGATTCCGCCCGCCGGGCGCAAGATGCCTGTCGGGGTCTCCCTGCTCGAGCTGATGATCGTGCTGGCGGTGATCGGGTTGCTGTCGCTTCCCGGTATCCACCGCTTCCAGAACTGGGTGCCGGCGGCCCGGACGGAGAGGGCCGCTCGGGAAGTGGCGGCCCTGCTGGAATGGTGCCGCTGGCAGGCGATTGCCCACGGCTGCGTGTACCGGGTGGTGGTGAACTCGGATGAGGAGCAACTGGCGGTGTTCGCGGAACCCGAAAGCATCACCGGGGACGACACGTGGGTCCGGGTGCGCGGAATCGACCTGCGGGAGCGTTTCCCGGGCGTGGTCCTGGGCGCGGCCCCCGGCACCTACCGAACCAGCGGCTGCAGCGTGGTGGACCCATCCGGGGTGCACCTGCGGGACGGCCGGGTGAACTTCCTTCCCCATGGCGTTTCGGACCGGTCCGGCTCGGTCTATTTGCTCCCCGAAACCGACCTCCCGGGAAGGCAGGACCGGACGGTGGCCGTCACCCTGTTGCTGAGCACCGGCCGAATGCAGATGTGGCGCTATGATCCTCTTCGGAATGCCTCCTGCCCGACGGCCGGGGGATGGCAGGCGATCTTTTGACACGAAGGTGGGGACCGAGACATGCGGAGGATTCAGCCTGCGGCAAAGGGAACAGCGGTCTTGCATCGAGATTCAGCCCGGGGAAGATCCGGGAGATGCGCCGCGGCGGCGGGATCCCTCCGGCAACCGGGCAAGGCGGGTTCGAGCAAGCCCGAGCGGCCGGACCGGGATCGCCGGGCTGAGGCGGGCGCCGGGATCACCCTGATCGAACTGGTGGTTGCC
>Ga0194113_10009740_pt1 | contig 11546 bp, 6 predicted proteins | sample TA2MahC200mmetaG_FD_146193 | JGI IMG/M metagenome (GOLD analysis project Ga0194113, IMG submission 146193) | Freshwater microbial communities from Lake Tanganyika, Tanzania - TA2015017 Mahale Deep Cast 200m | ecosystem: Environmental > Aquatic > Freshwater > Lake | place: Tanzania: Lake...
CTTGGTTTTCGGCGGACGAGGGCATCCGCCTTGCTATGTCTGAATTTTCTGGATTAATCATCACTTTTGCAATTTACTCTATAGTAAAGCAATTATTTATATTGTCATTGTTATCAGCATTGTCATTGTCATTTGTCATTCGCCTTTTCAGCGAGGATTTCAATTTCGATATTTCCGACGGCTGGAGCGATTTTTATAGCGGCGGATAAGTCGCCGGTGGTCAGGGCGATGCGCGCTGCGTCGGCGAGCCGCTGCCCGAAGGTCGGCTCGAATTCAAACCACTGGCTATCGACGCGGGCTGTCGGCCAGGCATGATAGTAAAAACGGTCATTTTGATAGACTAAACCCATCTGAATCCGTGCTGGAATGCCCAAAGACCGCGCCAGGGCTGTGAACAGCGCCGAATGCTCATTGCAATCGCCTTCCTTCTGTTGCAGAACCGCCAGCGCCGACGGCAGCCCGGCGGAAGGCTTCTTATTCACAGTTTTGAATACCCACTCTGAAAGAAGTCCAAGGCTATCCAAACGTGTCTTGCCGCCTTTGACGGCATCTTGAGCTGCACGGATGATTTCCGGCGCATTGCTTTCGATGAGCGGCGCCGGGTTGAGCCAGAGCGAATCGAATTTAGACGCTGAAACTTCAGGATTGGGAATATAAACTACAATCAGCGAACTATCTTCCTGCAGACACTGCCGGCCGCTGACTTCGGGCAGGACCGAAACATCGAAACCGCGGATTTTATAAGCCGCCAATTTGCATTGACGCGGACTATTGAAAGCGCCCTGAGGCTTGACGGCATAGAGATTTAAAAAGTCAACTGCTGCGGTTTCATCGGACATCGCCAGCGCTGTCTCAGCCGACTCCCGCCGCATCACCAGCCCCATTGGGCCGAATTCGGCAATAACCTCCCCGTGGTCATCGACATACAGCACGCTCTCAAGATTTTCCATACGGGTAATCAACTTGCGGGCGCGCACCTCCTGCCCAAATAATAAATGCGTCTGATTGTCAGCGCCCACCACTACTAGATCCTGCATCTGCAGACTTATGGGGTCGAAGCCGGATAGTATCAGCGAATCACCGGAATGCAGTCTGCCGCCTTGCAGTAAGGGTTTAACGGCTTGCGACAAATATAAAGGCTCGGGCGCTGGAAACACCTTTTCGGTCGTGCGTCCACCGGTAGTCAGTTCGATTTTCAAGATGCGCTGATAGTGGCGGCCCTTGAAAATCGCCGAATACTGTTCGGTCGCAAACTCGCCGTCAAAGGAAACTAAAGCCAAGGCGCTGTCGGTAACCGCTGTCATCTGAAGGCGCATCCGTTGCATCACGCCGAGCATCGCAGCCTGCATCCGCGAAATCTCGCTAATCTCATAGCCGCCTTCCGGCAACGGTTCGAGTTCGCTTTGGATGAAGCCGATTTTCTGCCCGGCGAGGTAGATGCCCATCCAGACTGTCTCCGGCGGCAGGCGCGTCGCTCTGAGCAACTCTTCAGGCGCCTTCATTCCCCCATCGCGTGAGCGCGCGCCCTCGCAGAGAAGAACGGTCAACATTCCTCCCCACAGCAAGTAAAGCCCCCACCAATAAGTCGGTCGAATTTGCAAGGCTATCGTTTCTCTTGGATTTGACTCATCGCGCTGAAGATATATTTGATATCAGTTTTACCTAACCAGCCGCTGAAATGCGCCGCTGCACCGAGGATAACCGACAGCAGAATTCCCATCCACCAGCAGGCAAATTCAGTTCTTATGAGTATAAAAGTAATTCCTATGGCGATGGTAATTGGCAGCAGGGTCGAGTGGATGAGGATAAGACCTTCGCGGCGGACGGAAATCGGGGCTAAGGCGAAGAGGTAGAGCGCGGCGAAAGTGATGACTTTAGCCCAAGCCGCGCCGACGCCGTTTAGAGCCGGTATCAACAATAAGTTGGCTAAGATATTGACCGCAGCCAGCGCGGCTATAACCGCTGTCTGCCGGTGTTGCTGCCCGACTGCTACCAGCGTCGCGCGCCAGGCGGCGTTGATGAAAAAGAACGGCGCTGACCAGACTAACACCATCAGTATTTCAGCCGACGCTTTATATTGCGCGCCGAAAGCCAATCGCACAATCTCACGGCTTAAAAAAGAACCCAGAACCGCCGCTAAAGTTCCGCCGGCTAACAACAGTTTAAATAATAGGCTTAAGAGCCGTTCATACGCCTCTCTATCCTTCTGCGCCAGGCGCGTCATCGCCGGCAGCGCGGCGGTAACAAGGATAGTCGGAAATAAAATCAAAGCATCGACGAGTCGCAGCGGCGAGGCAAACAAACCGGCGGCGGTTTCGCCGCGCAAATGATTCAATATGAGAATATCCGAGCGCGTTTGCAGAATAATCAGCGCTTCGACGGCTATCAACGGTATGGCTTCCTTGAATTGATACATTAGTTCGCGCTGATAAAAGCGCGGTCTGACTGGGTAGCCGGCACGCCAAAGCGCGATAATGATGAGCGTCGCAGCGGCGATTTCGCCGGCGGCTTGCAGACTTATCATCCCCGCCAATTCCGCGCCGAAGATTATCCCCAATCCTAAAAAGCCGAGCAGGACAATGCGTCCGGCGAGATTTACACTGGCCGCAATGTCCATCCGTCGATCAGACTCGAAGGGCGCCTCCCAACTGAAGCGAAAAGACGGCTGCCATAACGCAAAGAACAACCCGAACGAAGCCGGAATTAAGATACTCCAACTAATCCCGCTCAATCCGATGAGAGGTATTATCATAAGCGCGGCCAGCGCGCCGGCTGAAGCCAGAATTAAGCGCAATCCATAACCGACGCCGAAAATGCGATTGCGCTCAGACTCGCGGATATTGGCTTCCCTAACGACAATATAATTCAAGCCCAGCGTCAACGGCGCGGCAAAGAAAGCCAATAGACTGTATAAAACGCTGTATCGGCCAAATCCATCCGGTCCAAGATGCCGGCTTAAAAAAACGAGCGCGCCGAAAGCAGTTAATTGACCGACCAACCGAAAGATGACACTCTTGGAGACGACATCCAGAGCCGATGCGGTGTTAGGCGAGGTAATAAAATACCCCAGAGTGTTACGGTAAATGTAAGGCTTTAATCATCGCGCTGCGGCCGCTGGACTTCCAGCGTAAGAATATAATGCCCGACGGCCAATCCGCCGCAGAAAACTGCGCCTGGTGGATTTTTTCTGTTTCAGACCAAGACCTTTGCGCGATGAGCCGCCCCGAAATATCGAACGCACAGATTTCGCCTGCCTGTGGGTATTCTACCGACCAACTGACGATTAAAACATCGTTGAAGGGATTAGGGTAAGCCGTGAGCAGAGATGGACTCGCCGGCGACGCGGCAATCTTTCCGACTATAAAACCGTTGGTCTCATATTTCGCTTCACCCTCAAGACAGATAAAATCAATTTTCGTCCAACCATCCGATTTAAACAACTTTACATCGAAGGTCTCGCCGTTTTGGAGACCTTCGCGCTCTTCAGTAGCAGGGTTGTCGCCCCACACTGGGATGGCGAGTCGGCCGCCGCTGGTTGTAAAACCCCGACCGACCGAAATGTTATTCAGGTCGAATAGTCCGACTTCGCAAAAGGGGGGCAATCCTATGAGAAGAAGGCTCATATCTTCGCCTGAAGGCGAGGGCGTAAAAGTAATCGGCTTTCTCACGACCGACGCGGCTTCATCTTGCCCAGCTGGATATATCAAGGTGTCGGGAGCGGCAAGTTTGACCAAATAACCTTCGCCCGGCTCGAGCGTGCCGACGCCGTCCCAATTCCATTGGCGCGTATAAAAGGCGCCGTCGTCGCGTTTGACCATCAACAGGTTGTCGCCTAAATCTTCCATTGCAGTTTGCAAGGCTTGGGCTTGCTGCGGCAGATAGGCGATCAAATTCCAGCCTAATATCAGGGGCAGGGGGATGTTGGCATCGGCTACGACGCCTCGGACGGTCAAAGTTTGCGGCTGGGCGACCATTACAGCGTAGCCATCGCGTAAGTCCCATAGCCCGATGTTGTTGAAGCCGCGGCGTGGGTCATAGAAGCGTCCGCGGCCATCTTTGACGAGCAGTATCTGTCCGGCGCCAATCGGCTCGGCAAGCACGACGCTGAACTCCAGCACCGGCGGTGCGACATTCAGCGAAATCCAATTCCAGCGCGCATTTAAATTCAATCTCAATTCGCCAGCCGGGCGGGCGTCCAGGTTCAACACTGTGAAGCCATCGCGGACAAAGCGCTGCGGGCCTTCGATGAAATAGACCTGCGCGGCTGTCTCTGCGTTCGACCAAGGCAGAAACATCCGGAACTCGAATATCTCGCCGGGCTGAAAGCCATCGACGACTTGGGTGAACGGGTCGTCCGCACCGGCGGCAAGTCCGCAGCGACCGCCGTAATGAACCGCGCCCCCGGCGCAGAAGCCCGCCGGCGTGAAAACCGCTATTTCGACGCCCGGCGGGCAGATTTCACCCTCCAAACGCAATTCTTGAATTAATAAACTATGGTCGGATACCGCCGGCGGCGGCATCTCAAAATGCACAGGGTCCGGCGATACGATATGCATAAGTATATCGTAGGTTGGAAACTGACGGCCAGGGGTATTGTGTAAAACTGTAACTTGCGCTCCGACCGTCGTGTCAACCGGCAGATTATAAGCCGATATGTCAATTGTAATGAGGCTTCCTTGGTTGGGCGCTAGTATTCCGGCGGCTGGCGCAACGGACACCCACTCGCCGCCGGTTATTTCGCAACCGAATCTCAACTGGTTATTGCCGATGCAGCGAATCGGATAAGTAAAATCAAAAACGCGATTTTGCGGCAGATAGATTTCACGACCTACGCCTTGAACCTCCAGCCGACTTTCGACCGGCGGAAACTTGACAAAATCGAAGCAATTCAAAGCCAGTTGGGCATTGTCAGCCTCAAAAATCAGGCTGTTCGTCCATACATCCGCATCGCCGATAAGTATCACCCGTCCCCAAGGTTGAAACTGAACAATGCCGGCGCGGTTAGTCCGGTCCGAAGCCAGAATGCGCGCGTTATTGCCGCCGGGCGCCGAACCGACGACGCTGCCGAAGCGGAACACCACGCTGTCAACCCCTTCGAACAGCGGCGAGTTGACCAGATTTATCAGATTGCCGAGCAGGTCGTCCTGTGCGGCTCGCAGCCCGAAGCCGTTCAGCAAACCTTCTAAATTGCGCCGGCGCACAGCGGAGTTATCGGCGAGTATGATAATACCGCCAAACCGGCTGAACTCTAAAATATTTTCGATTTCTGCGGCGGTGTAAGCCAATTCGTAGTTCGATAAAATCGAAATGACTAAAATATCGGCTTCCCACAGCGCGCGGCGGGCGAGCATGCGTTCCTGCACGGTGATTTGATAATCTGACTGTTCCAACATTCGAGACAGTTCGAGATATTCGCCGGCGGGGGTGTATCTATCCAGCGGCGTATGGCTGGCATCCCATAAGACGCGCGTCTCAGTCCAGCCATTTGACGGGACAATATACAGGCTTATGCCCATTAGGATTACGCTACCCAACGCTAAAAGCCGCGCTGCCGGTAGTTCGATGCCGCTCCGATTTCGATTGTGCATTGTTCTGCTCGCATTAGGTCGAATTGATATATCAATATACGCGCTTAAAAGCCGATTTTCAAATTGACAGGGCGTTAAAATTGGATTATTTTTATTATGGACGATATGGACGATATAAACAATATAGACAAAGAAGATAAATAACCCTATAAAAATATGCTCCCGATAATCCTTCTTTTCCCCGGTCAGGCGTCTCAATATGTTGGGATGGGACGCGGTTTTTACGAAGGTAGTCCGGCGGCGCGGGATTTTTTCGACTGCGTTGTTAGATTCGACGGACTTCAACATCTGCCAAAGGTCATCTGGGAAGGGCCGGACGAACTTCTGACCCGCACCGATAATGTCCAACCCGCTATGACCATCGTCTCGTTAATGGCGTTAGCGGCATTGCACGAAAGGTTGGGCGTCGATTTCAAACCTTTGGCTTGCGCCGGGCATAGCCTTGGTGAATATGCCGCGCATTACGCCGCCGGCAACCTCAGCCTTGAGCAAACGTTGACTTTAGTGCGTTGGCGCGGCTGTTGGATGAACGAAGCCGCCCAGCCGCCCAATCCCAAAGGCGGTATGGTCGCCGTAATGGGTCTGGCTTTGGAAGATTTGGAATCCCTCGCGGCTGAAATCGGCCGGGATAAAATCGCGGTCGCCAATCTGAACAGTCCGGGGCAGGTCATAGTTTCGGGCGAGGCGGAAGCCATTTTTCAGGCGGTTCAACGCGCCCAAGCCGCCGGCGCCAAGCGCTGCATTCCGCTCAATGTCTCAGGTGCCTGGCACAGCCCACTGATGCTTCCGGCACAGCAAAAAATGGCGGAACTAATCGGAAAATTAATCACGGCTGAAAATACGACCGTGCATTCAACGCCGGTAGTCGCGGCTAATGCTACCGGCGGCCTTGTGCGCAGTGTCCAAGAACTGCGAGATACCCTAATTCGACAAATAACATCACCGGTGCGCTGGATGGAGTGCATCGACCGGCTGCTTAAGATAACCACCAGCGAAGCGCCGCCGCTCTTTCTTGAAGTAGGACCCGGTAAAGTGCTTAAGGGACTCTTGAAAAACATCGACCGCTATCTCGAAGTTATGAATGTCGAAGATATGACGGGCCTCGAAGATGTCTATGCCAGGTTAAGAGTATAAATGGTCAGCGTGTCAATATAGACTAAGGAGTTGGAATATTTCAACTGCACATTAAATTCTTAAAAAAGTTTGTATAAAAGTTTCACAAGCATTATATTATAGATACAGATTCAAATCATTTTACGGTCTAAAATAAAGGAACACATATTGGATAAATCATTCAACGCGTTTGCGATGGCGCAGGCGCAGTTCGATAAATGCGCCGACATCATCGGCTTGGATGCTGCGACTCGGGAACTGTTGCGCTACCCGATGCGCGAGTATTCGTTCGCCATTCCCGTGAAAATGGACGACGGTCATTTTCAGGTATTTCGCGGTTTTCGCGTGCAGCACAACGACGCCCGCGGTCCAGGCAAAGGCGGCATCCGTTTTCATCCGCTCGAAACTATCGACACAGTGCGGGCGTTGTCGATGTGGATGACCTGGAAGTGCGCGGTAGTTGACATTCCGCTCGGCGGCAGCAAGGGCGGCGTCGTCTGCGACCCGCACAACCTCAGCCACGGCGAGCAGGAGCGCATCTGCCGCGGCTGGGTGCGGACGCTGGCGCGCGACATCGGCCCGTTGCGCGACGTGCCAGCGCCGGACGTGATGACTAACGCGCAGCATATGTTGTGGATGCTCGATGAATATGAAGCCATCCATGGCGCAAAGTATCCGGGACTCATCACCGGCAAACCGGTCGGGATGGGCGGCTCGCTCGGACGCACCGAAGCCACTGGCTACGGCGTGGTCTATACGCTGCGTGAAGCCTTGAGGCTGCTGGGCATTCCGGTCGATAAGACGGTCGCCAGCGTGCAGGGCTTCGGCAATGTAGCGCAATATGCCATCCGGCTGTATCAGCAATACGGTGGCAAGGTCATTTGCGTCGCCTGCTGGGACCAGTATGACCAAGCGGCTTACACTTATCGCAAAATGGACGGCGTCGATGTCGATGAACTGCTGTCTATCACTGATAAATTCGGCGGCATCGACAAGAAGCAGGCGCCCGGATTAGGTTATGAAATTCTGCCCGGCGGCGACTGGCTGCATCAGGAGGTCGATGTCCTTATCCCGGCGGCGCTGGAAAATCAATTGACCGCTGAAAATATAAAGAAGATGTCCAAACGCGTCAAGGTCATCGCCGAAGGCGCCAACGGACCGACTACGCTGGAAGCGGACAAGGTCATCGCCGAGCGCGGCGTCTATTTAATCCCCGATTTCCTAGCCAACGCCGGCGGCGTAACCTGCAGTTATTTCGAACAGGTTCAGTGCAATTTGAATTACTATTGGGAAAAAGATGAAGTTCTGCATAAACTCGACCAGAAAATGACTTCGGCTTTCCTCTCGGTCGCCGAATTAGCCAAAGCGCGCCGACTCTATATGCGCGATGCGGCTTATGTCATTGCGGTCAACCGCGTAGCGCAAGCCTGCAAGGACCGCGGCTGGGTCTAATAACATCGCAACTGAATAATAATTATGGCGTTAAGATATCTTAACGCCATAATTTTATAAGTGGACCGAATGGGTCAAATGGTTAAGTGGACTGAATGGTCAAGAATAAATCTGTTTATTCTTTTTGCATTCCAACTTTCAACTTCCAACTTTCAATTTAATCGATGTCTCAAACGAAAAACAAAAATACTACCAAAAAAGACATTCGCATAGAGAATAAAATCTCCGCGCTCAAAGAACGCGCCAAGGAATTGAACTGCCTTTACAGCGTCGAAGGTTTGCTGAACGACCCTGACCGCTCGCTGTCGAATGTATTCAAAGGTATCATCAAGGTCATCCCGCAGGGCTGGCAGTATCCGGACTTGTGTGTCGTGCGGGTTGTCTATCAAAATGAAATTTTCCAATCGTCAAACTTCCAGGCGACATCCTGGCAGCAGTCGGCGCAGATTTGCGTCAGCGACGAGGTCGTAGGTGAAATCAGTGTTTATTACCTGAGGAACATTCCCAGCCTCGAGCAGGACCCGTTCTTACAAGAGGAGCGGCGTTTGCTGCAGACCATCGCCGAACGGCTCGAGGCGTTCATACACTACCAGAGTATGCGTCGGGCAATGCACGACTGGAAATCCTCGGCCCAAGCCGCGCCGGATGAGCCGCGCGAATGGAAGGTCATTTTGGAATTATTGCGGCGCTCCGACCCCAATCTGCTGCATAAAATCTCCCGCAAAATGTTGATACATCTATGCTGGAACGGCTGCAAGAAAGCCGGCGCGCTGCAAAAACAACTCAGCGGTGGCGACCAATACGATGAAATATTTTCATTTGAGTCCGAGAACATCCCAATTCGCTTCAAGGAGATGACCGATATACCGAAATTAGCCGACGAAGTGTTCGCGATAGCCTACGACCAGATGGATAATAAAATGATAATGGCTTTAGTGCAGAAGTGGATGGAGGAGGACAAATCGAATTTCTTGATTCGAGCAGTGAGCCGGTCGGATGCCTCAGTCGTCGAAATTTACGATGCCCTGCGCCGCTACCAGCGTCTGGCTGAATGCGGTTTGGAACTGACGCCGGCGGTGCGCAAAGGCGTGCGTATCGCCTTGATAAGACGCTTTCTCACCGATGACCTGAAATTTATTAACATCGCGAAGAGTTTTGTTACTATAGACGATTTTGCCGAACTGCTGCATAACACGCTTTCCACCGCCGGCAGCATTGGGTGCTTGGGCGGCAAAACCGCCGGAATGGCGATTGCGTATTCCATCCTAAAAAAGAATGCTGAAAAATATGAACTCCTAAAGAATATCAAAATCCCCAAGACCTGGTTCATCACCGCTGATACGTTATATAAGTTTGTTGACTATAATAACCTCGAAGAGATTATCGAACAGAAGTATAAAGACATCGACATCATCCGGCAGGAATATCCGCATATAGTCCAGTTGTTCAAGAGTTCGCGGTTTATGCCGGAAATCATCCAGGGTTTGTCGGTGGCGCTGGATGATTTAGGCGGCAATCCATTGATTGTGCGCAGTTCGAGCCTGCTGGAAGACCGCTCAGGCTCGGCGTTCTCGGGTAAATATAAGAGTCTGTTCCTGGGCAATCAGGGGCGGAAAATTGAGCGTCTGAGCGCTTTGACGGACGCCATCGCGGAGGTTTATGCCTCGGTCTTCAGTCCGGATCCCATCGAATATCGCGCCGCGCGCGGCTTGTTGGACTTCGACGAAGAGATGGGAATTATGATTCAGCAGGTTGTCGGCCATCACATCGGGCATTACTATCTACCTGCATATTCCGGGGTTGCATTCAGCCACAACGAATTCCGTTGGTCGCCGCGCATTGCACGCGAAGACGGCCTCATCCGCCTGGTGCCGGGTCTCGGAACACGGGCGGTGGACCGTTTGAGCGACGATTATCCGATTCTCATCGCTCCCGGCAAACCGGACCTGCGCGCCAATGTCTCCATTGATGAAGTCATCCGTTATGCGCCTAAAAAAATCGATGTGATTAATCTTAAGAACAACCAGTTTGGGACCATTGCCATCGAAGCCTTTCTAAAGGAGTGGCATTCTGAAATTCCCTGGCTTGGCGATATGATATCTATCGTCCAGGACGACCGGCTCATCACGCCAAGCCGGACTTTCATCGGCTACACTTGCCAGGGCTGCGTCATCACCTTCTCTGGTTTGCTGAATAATACTAATTTCATCCAGCGCCTGCATACAATGATGAAAGTCCTGCAGAGCGAGTTGGATACGCCGGTCGATATAGAATTCGCCTTCGACGGAACGGATTTTTATCTGTTGCAGTGCCGTCCGCAGAGTTATGCCGAAGACGCCAAACCCGCGCCGATTCCGCACGATGTCAATAACGATGATGTCCTTTTCACAGCCAACCGCTATGTGTCCAACGGCTTTTTCCAGGGTATAAAATACATAGTCTATATCGACCCATTTAAATACAGCCAAATCGATAACTTAGCCACGCTGCGGGATGTCGGACGAACCGTCGGTATTTTAAATAAAGCCCTGCCTAAGCGGAAGTTTATACTGATGGGTCCCGGCCGCTGGGGCAGCCGCGGCGACATTAAGTTGGGCGTTAATGTAACCTATTCCGACATCAGCAACACTGCAATGCTCATCGAAATCGCCCGCCGGCAAGGCAATTATATCCCCGACCTATCGTTCGGCACGCATTTCTTTCAGGATCTGGTCGAGTCCAACATCCGCTATTTGGCTCTTTATCCCGACGAATCCGGTAATGTATTTAATGAACCGTTCTTTGCAAATATGGATAACGAACTTGCCATCCTAACGCCGGAATATGCCGAATTAACCGATGTCGTGCGGGTCATAGACATTCCTAAAAGCGCCGCCGGAAAGCAACTCAATGTGCTGATGAACGCAGATTTAAATATTGCAATTGGATTGTTAGCGATGTAAATTGTTTATTATTTATCTCGTGTGGCTATTGCTATGTCAAGCGTAAGATGTCGTCATCCTGAACGAAGTGAAGGATCTCGTCCTAAAGACTTACTTATCCATACAAGATCCTTCACTTCGTTCAGGATGACATACGACATTACACAATTGACATAACACTAGTAGTTTGCCTTGTTTCTCGAAAATGCGCCTGTAGGGCTAATTATATTTATATAGTGTTTTATTTAATAAATCTCTGCAGCAACATTCAATAGCAAAAACCCATCAAAATTGCGTTTTAGAGGTCAAAATGAAAAATAGTCTCTATCTACCCGCCATTTTTCTTCTACTGATAGTCTTCAACGCCTCAACGCTGGGCGAAGTAACCGTGCAGCCATTCGGATTCATCGCAGCGCTTGATGAAGGCGATACTCTCTTCGACACTTTGACCATAATTAACAGCGGTCAGCAA
>Ga0194113_10009741_pt1 | contig 11546 bp, 9 predicted proteins | sample TA2MahC200mmetaG_FD_146193 | JGI IMG/M metagenome (GOLD analysis project Ga0194113, IMG submission 146193) | Freshwater microbial communities from Lake Tanganyika, Tanzania - TA2015017 Mahale Deep Cast 200m | ecosystem: Environmental > Aquatic > Freshwater > Lake | place: Tanzania: Lake...
GGCCAGGACCGCATACAGCGCCGGGCAGCCGTGCCCTTTCGACAGGATGCAGCGGTCGCGGTCCGGCCAGTCGGGCTTGGAGACATCGTGGCGCATCACGCCGCCGAAAAACAGCGTCACCAGTATCTCGACCGCCGAAAGCGACCCGCCCGGATGCCCGGACTTGGCCTCTCCGATCATCTGGACGATATCTCGCCGCACCTGTTTGGCAAGGGTTTGCAGCTCTTCCAAGGAGTGTTTTCGCATCATCGGACGAAGCTACCAGCGTAGCACAGGGCGCCGGAGGGGCCGGGGGGACCTGCCCAAACCTATTGACCTGGAAGGGTGCTTGGGTGTAAGGTTCGAGTAGCCGAGGAGATTCACATGCCGGATGAGATTACGCGTGTTGACTATTACATGGGCGCTATTCCCTACAAGCCGGGGGAAGGCGCCAAGGTGCTGGCTGCGCTGAAGGCCGCCGGGGTTAACCTGGTCGCCTGCCTGGGCTACCGCAAGAGCGCCAAGATCGGCGAGATGGTCCTGGCGGTGGCCGAGAACACCCCGGGCTTGGCCAAAGCGGTCAAGCCGGCGGGCCTGAAACTGGGCAAGAAGTGCAAGGCTTTCCTGATGACGGGCGAGGACCGGGTGGGGGCCTTGGCCGAGGGCGGCGAGAAGCTTGGGGCCGCGGGCATCCGCGTGGTTTCCCTCCACGCCGTGGCCGCGGGCGCGGGCCGTTTCGGGGCGCTGCTCACGGTGGATCCGAAGTACCTCAAGAAGGCCGCCAAAGTGCTGGGAGCCTAGTCCAGCAGCCGGGCCACATCCTTAGCGAAGTAGGTGAGGATGATCTGGGCGCCGGCGCGCCGGATGGCTACGAGCGACTCGATCATGGCGCGGTCCCGGTCAATCCAACCGTTGCGCGCCGCCGCCACAATCATCGAGAACTCGCCGCTCACCTGGTAGGCCGCCAGAGGCACGTCAAACCGCTCGCGCGCGCGGCAGATGATGTCCAGGTAGGGCAGGGCGGGCTTGATCATCACCATGTCGGCGCCCTCCTCGATGTCCAGCTCGATCTCGCGTAGGGCTTCCCGCGCGTTGGGCGGGTCCATCTGGTAGCCGCGGCGGTCGCCGAACTGAGGGGCGGACTCGGCGGCTTCGCGGAACGGCCCGTAGAACACCGAGGCGAACTTGGCGGCGTAGGCCAGGATGGGAGTGTTGCTGAAGCCCGCGGCATCGAGCGCCGCGCGGATGGCCGCCACCCGGCCGTCCATCATGTCCGAGGGAGCCACCATGTCGGCCCCGGCGCGGGCGTGGCTCACCGCCGCCAGCGCCAGCCACTCCAGCGTGGTGTCGTTGTCCACTTCCCCATCCACGATCTTGCCGCAGTGGCCGTGGCTGGTGTACTCGCAGTTGCAGACGTCGGTGATGACCACCAGCCGTTTCAGCTCGCGCTTGAGGGCGCGCACGGCGCGCTGCACGATGCCGTCTTCGGCGTAGGCTCCGGAGGCCATCTCGTCCTTGGTCTCCGGCAGCCCGAACAGCATGACCCCGCCCACACCCAGCGCCTGGGCCTCGGCGCACTCGCGGACCAGCTCGTCCACCGACAACTGGTAGTTGCCGGGCATGGCGCCGATCTCGCGGCGCACGCCCTCGCCGGGACACACAAACAGCGGCAGGATGAGCTGTCCGGGGTTCAGCGTGGTCTCCCGAACCAGGCTGCGCAGCCCCTCGGAGGCGCGCAGCCGCCGCATGCGGTGGACGGGGAAGGCCATATACTGAATTCTACCGTGCGGTGGAACCCGCCATGGAAGAGGAGCTGGTACGCATACCCATCACGGACGTGTTTGACCTGCACAGCGTCGCCCCGCGGGACGTAAAGGCGGCGGTCGAGGCCTACCTGGAAGAGGCACACAGACTGGGACTGAAAGCGCTGCGGATCATCCACGGGCGGGGCATCGGGGTGCGGCGGGAGACGGTGCGGGCGGTGCTGGCTCGCACCCCCTACGTGCTGGACTACCGCGACGCGCCGGAGGAGGCCGGCGGCTGGGGCGCCACTATCGTCACCCTGTGCTAACCTCGACGGCATGAAGGCTCTTCTGCTGCTTTGCCTCGGCCCCCTGCTGCTGGCCCAGGACCGGCCCCAACTGGTCTGGGAGGGGCAGGTGGATGGCGTCAGCGTGTTGCGCGCGCACGGCAACCGCATCGACGTCGAGGAGCGCCAGGGACTGCCCGTGCAGCGCCAGCGCTTCCGCTTCTTTGAGCGGCTGCCGGACAGCCGGTTGACCGTCCGCCTGGAGGTGGTCGAGGGACGCGGCCAGGTGCGCATCCTCGAGCAGCCCCGCCTGGAGAACAACTACACGCTGGCGGTGCTCATCGACGACCGGCAGGGCGGCAGCTCCTTCTACTCGCTGGCCTTCTTCTGGGAATCCCGGAGAGGGTTCTTCGAGCCGTCGCGGCCCAGCCCTCCTCCGGGTCTCGACCGCATGGAGAACCTTACCTGGAGCGGGCGTGTGGATGACGAGGTGGTGGTGAGCTGCCGCCGCGAGGAGTGCATCGCGGAGGCCGTGCGCGGCGCGGATGCCACCCGCGACCGCTTCCGCTTCTCCCGGCCTCTTCCGGGCCGTGACGTTCAGGTGAGCTTGGACCGTACGGAAGGGCGCGGCCAGATCCGGCTCCTCCAGCAGCCCCGCGAGGAGAACGGCTACACGGCCCAGGTGGGCATCCGCGACCCGCAGGGCGGGGCGGGCGACTACTCCTTCACGCTGGCCTGGGCCCGGCCCTCGCGCGAGGATCCGGGCTTCAGCTTCGCCCGGCGAGGGATGGTGTGGAGCGGGCGCGTGGATGGGCGTGTGCGGGTTATCGTGGAAGGCTCGAACGCGCGGGCGGAGTTGATCACCGGGGCGCCGGTGGCGGGCGAGCGCGCGGAATTCTCCCGAGCGCTTCCTGCTCGCAACAACTCCAACGCCACCCTGCGGCGCTTGCGAGGGCGCGGGCGCGCTGAGATCGTCGAGTTCCCCTCGGCGCGCAACGGCTACCGGCTGGTCTTCGAGATCGACGACTCGGGAGGCGGCGCCGGCGACTACGAAGTGGAAGTGGGCTGGTAGCTCAGGCCGGGCGCGCGGCGCGGAAGGGCACCCGCGCTTTGGCGATGGGCACGCCCAGCACTTCGATGCGCTTGAGGTCGCGCGTGCCCAGGCCCACGTCCTCGGCCAGACGCAGCGTATTGTCGCAGCGCTCGAAGGGCGCCGTCCCGCGGTCGGCCATGGGGTCAAAGCCCATCAGCGCGGCGCCCACGGCGTCGGTGGTCACGCAGTTGCAGCCCGCCACCAGCAGCCCCGGGCTGATGGGACCCACCCTTGGGATCCACGGACCCTCGCCGACGGTCATGGACTCGATGCCCTCGACTATGGCCAGGTCGATGGGGCGCGCCGCCACGATGTCCACCACGATGCGCGGCACGCGGTAGCCGTCCGCGCGCGAGGTGGTGGGGTCGTTCTCCGTCCAGCCGGAGGGCTGGCGATGCCCGCGGTGGAACATGTTGCGGCCCCCGCGGGGGAACTCGCTAGGCTCGTCCTTGCCCGCCCCGTCGCCGTAAATAGTGGCGGGCGCGTTACCGAAGCAGTTCTTCATCGACAGCGTGATCCCCGCCGTGGCGTGCTCCTTCAGTTTGGCGATCGAGCAGAAGACGTCGCAATCCTCGAAGGAGTGGTTCAGGTCGAAACCCTTGTAGATATAGCCTCCGCCGGGGACCATGAAGCGCGAGTACTTCTTGCCTTTTCCGAGCCAGTTGGTGTTCTCGAACTCAACGTTGGGGGCCGCGTTCAGCATCACGCTCGGGTCCCAGCCGCCCTCGATCATGTACTCCTCGAGCGGCTCGGCGGTGGACCAGCAGCACTCGAGCAGGCGTATGCGCCTGGCCCCGGCGCGCGACATCAGGTAGGAGACAGCCGCAGTCACGGCGGGATGCGTCCAGTGCGCCAGTTCCGCCGGGCGGTGTCCCATGCGATAGTGCGGGCTGCCCGTCAGGTTCAGCTTGATGGCGACAGTCTTGTTCTTGACCATGCGGCCCAGCCCGCCCAACTGGTCGAACATGCGCTCCAAGGCGGGCAGCAGCTCGCCGCCGTAGGACCTGCACTGGGCCACGGCCACCGGCGCGGTCGGTGCGGCGGCAGCGCGGCTGGGCTGCGCCTTCAGCAGCCCCGCCGCGCCCAAACCAGTGAGCAGCTCTCGACGCGTCATCTGGCTGTGCATGTTTCTACGCCTCCAACTCGATGGCCGCGTATGCTTGAAGCGGCGGCAGGTGAAGCTCAATGCCCCGTGGCGCAGGCGGTTTCGCCTGCGGCCGGACAGACTGAAGGCCTGTCCCACCTGGCTCTGGAAACACCTGAAGCGGCGCCGCCTCGCGGCGGGAGAGGTCCCACAGCCGCGCCGCGCGGTAGCGTGCCGGGAAGCTCACCGAAACCGGGTGCCCCTGCGGGCGCATCGAGTAATTGAGGATGTGGACCACGGCCCGGCGGCGGTCCGGCGACACCGCATAGTGAGCGTTCATCGACCCGGCGTTGAACAGCCGCACGGGGTCGTGGCGGCGGCTCAGGAGCAGATGGGCGTCCAGGGCGACGGCGTAAGGGTCCAGCATCTCCTCGCTGGCCACCGCCAGCCGCCCCCGGCCGAGCGTGCGCACCTGGAGGCGGCGGTAAGTGTCGAGCCCGGAGAGGGTTCCCTCGACGGACTTCCACTCTGAATTGGCGATGAGCAACCCGCCGCCGCGCGCGAACTCGAGCAGCTTCCGCCGCAGCGGCTCGGCCGGCGGCTCCTGGTCCGGGTAGATGATGGCTTTCAGGCCGGCGAAAGAGGCCGCCATGGCCCCGGGTTTCACGATGGGCAGCACCGGCAAGGGCCGCCGCGCCGCCAGGTTCAGGATCTCCCCGGCCAGCTCCTCGTTGGGACCGGAGAAATCCGATACCACCGCCATCACGCTCGCCAGTTGGTAGCCGTTCCAGTGGCGCCGGGCCTTGAAGAACTCCAGCGCGGCGGAGATCTTCTTCCAGGTGTCCAGCGCCTCCTGGTTGCCGGCGGTCAGACCCTTGCGCAACCGTTCATCGAGCGACACCACCCACCGGGCGCCGTACGCCTCGGCGTCGGCGACCGCCAGCTCGTACGAAGTCGCGCGCAGCAAAGCCGAGTCCGCCGGAGGCTCGACCGCCATCCATAGCGTCTTGTTGGGGGCGCGCACTTGCCCCAGTTGAATGAACCAGCCGTTGGAATCCACCCAGGGGATACCAGTCGGCCCGCCCCCCGCGCCGGAACCCCGCTGGATGCCAGGCCAGACCGCATCCTTGACCGCGAGGACCGCGCCCGGCGCGGCCCAGTTCAGCTTGGACTTCTCCGCGCAGGGGATGAGGGTCACCCCCTCCGGAGCTTCGCCCTCCAGCCCGGCCAGGGCCAGCCCCCGGCCGCGCGCGGCCTGCACCAGAGCCGCCAGTCCCTCCTGGCGTCCAAGCACCAGGCAGTTAATCGGCGTGCCTTTAATCAACTCCAGCGCGGAGGCTGGCCAGTCGGCCGGCCAGCGCAGGGGTATCCACTGGTTCATCGGGACCGTCTCTGTCTCCAGCTTAGCAGTGAGGCTGACTGACTTGGGCTGCTGGCCTGACCGGATTTCGCAGCCAGTCAGCACGCCGCTCGCGCGAGCACTAGAGCTGCAACTTCAGTGCGAGTTGCCAGTTGCGGGCGTCTCCGTTGGTTCCCGTGATCCGCCCGAAGGCGGAGTTGCTCGGGGTCGTGTTCGGGTTGCCGAAGTTGGTCTGGTTCCAGGCGTTGTACACATCCGCCCGGAAGCGCATCTTGACGCGCTCCGCGTAAACCGGGAAATCCTTGGAGATGGAAAAGTCCCAGCTCCTCTGATCGTCTCCCCGGATTCCGCTGAACCGCAGGGGGAACACCCGAAGGTTGCTGGCAAGCTGCTGAGCGGAGTTTCGGTTGAAACCCGCGTCGATGTTGAACCACCGGTCCACATCGCGCTTGGCTACCGGCAACGGAATGTTCTTGATGTCGCCCATGAAAATGGCGTTGCCGAAACCCAGCGCGGCGCCGGACTGCCGCGTGACGATGCCGCCGAGCTGCCAGCCCCCCAGAACAAAGTTCGCGGCCGCGGGCCACGATCCTCCGAAGCGGCGGCCCCTGCCGAGCGGGATTTCCCAGATGGCGCTAGCGGTCAGCCGGTGCGGCCGGTCCAGGGCGCCAATCGACTCATACGGCAGCGGGTCGGTGGGGTTCAGGAACTCGGTCGCTTCCATCAACTTGGAGTAGGTGTAGCCCCATTGCAGGGTGTATCCCTGCGCGAAACGCTTTTCGCCCTGCACCTGCATCGAGTGGTACCACGAGTAGCCGACCGGCTCCTCGGTGACGATGTCCCCAAAGTGCGGATACGGCCGCAGCAGCGCGGCACGGGAGATGTTGGCTCCGTAGATGGGATCCAGGCCGCGGAACGGGTTCGGGAACGAGGCGCTCAGGAAGTCGATGGTGGGCTGGTCGCGCACGGGGCTCCTGCTCAGGTACTGTGCCGGTGTGGCATTGAACTGGCGGTTCGCGCCCAGCCGCGTCCCCCGGTTGGCCACGTAGGAAGCTTCCGCGACGAACTGCCCCGGTAAGATCCGCTGCACCCCAAGAGACCACCGCTGAGCGTACGGGCTCAAGCGGCCGTAGTTGTGGAAGTCGATGCGCTGCCCCAGGTTGGTCTTCAATCCGCCGGCTGCCCCTGGCGGCTGGATCAGCCCCCGAGGGAACGGGTTGGCCGTGGTGGCGACGTAGGTGAGGCCGCTGTCCATGGAGGCCTGGATGGGCGTCTGTTGGGAAAATCCGGTTTGCACGGCCACCGAGTTGTGAGCGCCAATAGTGCCGAAGAACATCCCGTAGCCGCCCCGCAGGACGGTCTTCGGGTCAAGCTGGTAGGCCCATCCCAGGCGCGGCATGAAGTTGTTCTTCTCCCCGGCAAAGGGGCTCCGCCCAACTCCACCCTGGTTCACCCAAGTCAACCCGCCACGAACACGGAAGTCGGCCACCGGAAGCTCGGCAATCGGCCGGGCGGCGTAGTTGGCCCTGGCTTGGGCCTCAATCGGGTTGGCGGCAGCGAAATCGAAGCCCGCAACCAGCCGGTCGAAGCGCTCGGTCATTGGGCACTCGTATTCCCAGCGCAAGCCGACATTCACGGTCAGTTTGCCGGTGAGCTTGACGTCGTCGTGCCAATACAGGCCGAGGAAGCGGTCCTGCAACGCCGAGCTGGCCAGAATCCCCATCGTGCCGTCGGGAATGCCCAGCAGCAAAGACGCCAAGTCCTGGCCGATGGACGCGGCCGGAGAGTTGTCCGCGGGGCCCCGGGTGTAGGTGGTGCCGAAGGAGTAATCGGGCGCCACCCCGGTGGGCCGCCGGTTGTTGAAAGTGCGGTAGACGCGGAAATCGGCGCCGAACTTCATGGCATGCCTGCCTAGCAGCTTGGTGAAGTGGCCGGCGAAGCTATGGGTCAGGCTGGAGTTCACGCCGTCGCCAGGCTCCTCCCAGTTGGAGAGAGTCGCGAAGCCGCCCGGAGTGACGCGGGGGATGGGGGCCTCCCGGCGGTCCAGCAGATTCAACAGTTGCGGCGAGAAGCCGAGGCTCGCCAGGTCGTAGCCCCGGGTCCTCCGGAACTGCCACCACTTCGTGCTGGTCAGCCCGTAGCGCAGATTCAGCACCAGGGTCGGGTTGAGCACGATCACATCGTCCACGGCCACACCCCGGTTCGGACGGTTCGTCAGATGTCCGTTGATGTTGTTGCCAAAATCGTCGTTCTTGTCTTCCTTCCAGAAGTCGTAGTGCAGCCGCAAGAACGCGCGATGGTTCTCGCTGAAGGCGTGATCCAGACGCAGCAGGTGCTGGTAGATCTTGTGCCGGGTCGGGCCGGTGCGGAAGAAGTTGTTGCGCCCATCCACCGTGCCCGGCTGGTTCGGAAGCGGGTAGAAATCGGTCAGCCCGAGGCCGACCCTGTCCAGCAGGGACCTGGGGATAACATTGCCCGGGAAAGGCTGGCGGTTGAAGCGTCCTCCGGCGGCCGCAACGGTGGTGAAGGGGTTGTAGATCTGGTAGTTGCCGCCGCCGGGGATCCCCAGCAGGGCGGAGAGATCGCCCTGGCGCTGGGCGGCCGTTGGGACTGTGCGGATGTACTGGTTGGGCGTGCCAAACTTGTTGTCGTCGAAGACGTAGAACCAGAATGTCCGGTTCCTGCCGCTGTACAATCGCGGCAACACCAGCGGCCCGCCCGCGGACCCCCCGTAGCGGTTGTCCTGGTAGACCCCCTTGACTGTGCCCGCCTTGTTGTTGAAGAAGTTCGGGGCATCCAGCGCGCTGTTCCGGACCACGTGGTGCAGCTCTCCATGCAGTTCGTTGGTCCCGCTGGCCGTACTCACATTCACTACCGCGCCCATCGTCCTTCCTACGCTGGCGTCGTAGACGGTGGTCTGCATCTTGAATTCGCGCACCGAGGAGATCGGCGGGCTGAAGGCGATCCGCGAGTAACCCCGGCCCCGGTCCGCCGACATATTCGTGATGCCGTCGATTTGGAATTCGTTGTTGAAAACTCCGGCCCCGTCCGCGGCGATCTCCGATGTGGCTTCCGGAGCATGCGCCTTGCGGAGCCGCATATTGGTGGCGTTCACGACTCCCGGGGTCAGCAGCGTCAGCTCCATCGGGTTGTAGCCGCGTTGCGGCAATTCCAGAATCCGGCGCTGGTCGAAAACCTGCCCGAGGGAAGCTGCTGTGGTCTCCAGCAAGGGGGTGGTATCCTTGACCTCGACGATCTCGGTCACCGCGCCAACCTCCATCTGGATGGCCAGGCCGACCGCTTCGCCCACCCGGACTTCGATCCCGTCCCTGACAAAACGCTTGAACCCTGTCGCCTCGGCGCTCACGCGGTACACGCCCGGCGGAAGAAACGGGATGTGGTAGCTGCCGGCGGCGTTGCTGGCCGCCGAAGCGGAGACGCCGGTCTCGACATTGGTGGCGCGCACGGTGGCGCCCGGTATCGAGGCGCTGCTCTGATCGATCACCGTGCCTGTGATCGCCCCCCGCGGGTCCTGCGCGAACAGGCTGGCGGCGAGCAGTATAGCGAAAACTATGGAAACAAAGGGGACACCCCTGCTGAACATCCTAACCTCCTGGTATTCGCTTACCACGCTCGGAGGGTCTCCGTCAAGGGCGGGTCACCTGGAGGCGCCTCCGGTTCAGCGACGCGCGGTGGCAAAGAAACACTGTCACCCCGCAGCTTCGTCCCTGATCATCTGCATCAGCGCCTGGATGTAGCCGAAGGCGAAGGCGAAGGCCTGGCGGCCGCCCGTGTCGCCCTCTATGCGTGGCACATGATCGGGCATCAGCATGCCGTCGTAGTCCACCTCTTTGTAGACACGAATGGCCTGGATCATGTTGACGTCGCCGTCATCGGGAAAGGTTTCCTGGAAGTCCAGGAACCGCCCCTTGATGTTGCGGAAGTGGACGTTGAAGATCTTGCGGCGGCGTCCGAAGTAGCGGATCACGTCGAAGATCTCCTTGCCCGGATCCTGGAGCATCTCGGAGACCGTGCCCTGGCAGAAGTTCAGGCCGTGGTAGGGGCTGTCCACGATGTCGATGAAGCGCTTGAGGCCCTCGACGTTGCCCAGCACCCGGTCCACGCCGCGGAACCCCTTCTTCGGCGGCATGCCCGGATCGTGGGGATGGCAGGCCATCCTGATTTTGTGCTCGGTGGCCACCGGGATGGCGCGCTTCAGGAAGTAAGTGATGCGCTCCCAGAAGAGGTCGGCGGGGACGGGACCGGCCTCGGTGAGCGGCGGCTCCTGCTTGGCCTTGTCGTAGGTGAAGGTGCTGTAGCGGGAGCCGCCCCGGCCGGGCGTGGATTCGGTCCGCACCACCCCCAGCACCGTCAGGTTGTACTTCAGGGCGGGAATGCCGGCCCGGGCGGTGTTGCGGATGATCTGGCAGATGTCGTCGATCTCGCGGTCCCGCTCCGGGCTCTTGCCCAGGATGATGTTGGGCATCTCGGCCCGGGTGATGTAGCCCGAGCTCAGCGGCAGGGGCAGCATGTCCAGCTTGATGCCGAAGCTCTCCACCCGCTCCCGCAGCCGGGTGAGGCCCTCCACCGACCAGCTCTCATCCAGCTTGCGAGAGGGCAGCGTGCCGCAAATGTGGTTGACCCCAAAGGCAGCCATCACGCGCAGGTCGGCATCAGCCATACTGTGCTGCGTGCCTATCTTCATGCGCACCTTGGCGGGCGCTCTTCCGGACGGTTTCTGGAGGCTGGGGACGGCGGCCGCGCCGCCCAGTTGCACAAAAGCTCTGCGGTCCATGCGCTCTCCTTCCGAGTTGACGAGCATGGCACGAAACCCGCGCCAGCGTCAAGCCGTCGTCAGGTCTTGCCCTCCCCCAGCTCCGGCTTGAGGCCCAGTAGGATAGGCATTCCTGCCTGTCGGCCGATCCACGAAGAACAGGCCTGGAGGCCTATTCCACAGATCCGGTATTGAAATGTGGAGGAACGGGGTCTAGGCCGCCATCAGGCCGCGCAGCACGGGGGCCGCTTCCAGGGACGACGTGCAGCGGGGGCACTTCTCGCCGGGTCGCACCCAGGCGCGCTTGCCCACCTGCACAACCTGCGTCTGGACCGTGTGGGTACAGATGGGGCAGTAGGCGAAGCCCTTCAACTGCCGCGGGGTGGGGAGTATTGTCAAGCGGTTCATTATCCGCCTCCTCTGCTCTCATCGGATAGGACGCAGAAAGAGGGGCCAAGGTTGTAAAGAATCTGTAAGATGTCGGAGACCAGCCGGCGGGGGTCACATGAACCACTTATGGCGGTGGTAGACGGCGTCGCCGAATTCCCGCATGAATCCCATCTCGTCTTCGGATAGCAGTCCCTGCCGCACTTCGGCCAGGTTCTCGCGGAAGTGCTTGAGCCGGTAAGGGGCCATCAAGCAGACATCGACGCTGGGGTTCGACAGCACGAAGCGGTAGCACATGCCCGCCGTGGGGACGGGCCGGTCCTTGGGCCAGTTGCGGGGGCGCAGCAGCAGGCGGCCCCAGCGCGTGGCCGTGTAGCTGGTCAGGCCCGGGTCGTGGTGGCCCAAGTGCGGGAAGATGTCCTGCTCGGCGCCCCGGTGCGCGGCGTTGTAGCGGATCATGAGCACGTCCAGCTCGCCCTCGGCGGCCAGCTCCCCGGCGAACTTCCGCTGGTGGGTCGAGATGCCGATGGCCCGCACCTTGCCCTCCTGCCGCAGGCGCAGCAGGTCCTCCCGGGCCCGCTCGGTAAGCTCCCGCCGGTTCAGCACTCCCAGGAACAGGAAGACGTCCAGCGCATCGGTGCGTAGCTGCCGCAGGCGCTTCTCGCAGGTGCGGCGCACGTCGGTGTGCCACCACTTCAAGTTGTACGCGCCGGTGGCCACGACCAGCTCCTGGCGCCGGCTGGGAGGCAGGTCCCGCAGCACCTTGATCATCTGCGTGTCGAAACCGTAGCAGAAGAAGTAGTTGACGCCCTCGTCGAGGGCCAGGTGCACCGCCGCCCT
>Ga0194113_10009742_pt1 | contig 11543 bp, 17 predicted proteins | sample TA2MahC200mmetaG_FD_146193 | JGI IMG/M metagenome (GOLD analysis project Ga0194113, IMG submission 146193) | Freshwater microbial communities from Lake Tanganyika, Tanzania - TA2015017 Mahale Deep Cast 200m | ecosystem: Environmental > Aquatic > Freshwater > Lake | place: Tanzania: Lake...
GCGAGGCCAGTAGTCGGTCAGGAGCAGGCTTGCCCGGTCGATCGCGTGGGCGCTGACCTCGACATCGGGGGTCTTGGTCCCGCGGCGCTCGATCTCAGCCTGGGCCATGTAAGCCAAGTCGTGGCCGGTGCGAACCATCCAGAGCAGGTAGCCGATCGGGACGCGCCGGATCGGGATGCCCTTGTGCTTGCCGGATGGCATGATCCAGCCGTTGGTGTCGATTGCGGAAGGGTGGTCGCCCATTGCGGTCAGGACTCCTCGAGCTTGGAGAGGCCGCCGGCCGCTGCTCCGGGCACGGCTTCGGCGTCCTGGTCGGGCTTCTCCTTGCCCTCGATCAAGCGAGAGGCCTTGGAGAGCGCCTCCCTCGCGTGCCACAGCGCGGATCTGGCGGCCAGCTTCCGCCCGGTGTTCGGCTCCTCGAGTGGCTTTCCGCTCTCATCGCTGAGGGCGGTCGCAGCCTCATCCGCCTTGTCGATCGCCGTCTGAATCAGTCGTCTCACCTGCGCGTAAAGCATTGATCCATGCTCCTTCCCTTGGGTCCAGCAGGACCCGGAGTTGTTCGGACTGGTCGATGGTCAGGTAGCGCCATTGCTGGGGAGGTGGCCAGAGCCCCAGGCGCGCGAGTTGCTCGGCTCCGGGCCGCATCCGTGTCGCCGGCACCACGTCGCCGAAGAACACACCCCAGAGTGGGCCCTTGGCGCCTCTGGCGTAGTCATCCCACTCGGCCTGCTCGAGGCCGGTTGCGAGCCTGTTGCCAGAGACTTCACCCACGCGGATGACGCGCGCCCAGCCAGTGACCCGCATGATGGGGCTCGTCTCGTAGATGTAGAGGCGCTCGCTCAGACCGACGCGCCGCGGGCGCCGGCGCCTGAGTTCGATGGTCTTCTCCCTCGCGTAGATCCGCGCGGCGAAAGTGGGCCGGATCGGGAGCAGGATGTCGGGCATTGGCGGTCACCTCCAACGTGGTCTGTAACGGCCCGAGAGCATCCCTGTGGCCCCAGGAGTTCCCGACCCGGGGGTTGGGTGTCCTGGGGCCGATCGGGGTGCTGGTGCGGCCCTACGCGGCCTGTTCGCCCTTGTCCTCGGGGTCTCCGAACTTGAAGGCCATCTGCTGGGCCTTCACCTCGACCCGCTTGTCGATGTCGCGCTTCAGGCAGGGGCGGCGGGCGGCCACCTCCGCGAACTCCATGATGTCGTGATCCCGCTTGACCCGGTGGAAGAGCTCGTGGTCGATGAGAGCCTCGCGCATCTCCCCGTTGTTGCTCGCCCACCAGTCGAGCCGGATCTCCACGACGTAGCAGACGCCCAGATCGAGCTCGGGCCCATCATCGGTGTCGTCGGGTGACTCTTCCCCGTCATCGGGGACCTCGCCGGCCTTCGCCGCCTTGTGTTTGTCGAGCGCGTCCTTGGTGGCCTCCGCGAGGCTCTGCAGCGCAGCCTCCATGCGGTCGGGGACCTCCTCGCGGGCGGCCTCGATCTCGTCCGGCGGGAGCGTGAGCAGCCGACACCACTTCGGGACGGGGTGGAAGCTCGCTGCGTTCTTCCACTTGGGGTCGTCGCGGAAGACGGCGACCACCTGCTGGTTCGCGAACTGGCCTGGGTAGCAGTCGTCGATGACCTTGCGGATCATCTGCTGCACGTCGTCCCCGGCCGGGAGCCAGGTCACTGCGCTTGACATGGGGTGCCCTCCTTAGGGCGGGATGCCCTGGCGGCGAAGGCCAGGGTGGCGGATCTATCGGCGGCGATCTGATCGGCGTAGCTGACGCGGCCGTTCTCCAGGGCGACGCGCTCAAGATCCGCCAGGTACTCGGCAAGGTTGCCATGCCCGCCCAGCCAGGGCAGGTAGCGGCGGGCACAGGCTCTCAGGGCCGCCGAGTAGGCCCGTTCGTCCAGGGGTCGGAAGGTCTCAGCAGTGCCGTTGGTCCGGCTCTCCATCGAACAACCCCTTGCCTCGCGAAGTCGTAGGCTTCGGCGCCGGCGCAGCCGCCTCGGAGACCTGGCGGAAGGCGCCGTAGTGGCGCTCCACCAAGAAGCGGCCGCCGCTCTCGCCGAAGCGGTGCTTCCTCACGATTAGGTGATAGCGGTTGTGGGCTCGTTGATCCTCTTGGGTGCCTCCGCGTTCGCCGGCCAGGCGCAAGTTGAGGTGGCCGTTGTTCTCCAGGGCAGCGCAAAAGCGGGCCCGCGTCTCTCCGTCGAGGTCCTGGCTGACCTGGGAGGGCGCGACGAGGCAGATTTGGAGGTCCGAGGTCAGGCGGTGGGCTCGCTTGGCCATCCGCTCCATCCGGGCGACCTTGTTGCCCTGGCGCTCGTCGCCAGGGTCCAGGCGCTCCAGGTAGTCGAGGAGCACGAGCTCGACACCGTGGCGGCGCCGTAGCTCGCGGACGTCGGAGGCCCACTCGTCGAAGTCGAGCACGCGGTCGTTGATGAACAGGGGCGAGGTCGCGGTCTCGGTCACCCCGATCGCCAGTTCGTCTTTGAGCCAGTCTTCCGTGTAGGCGTCCAAGTAGTGGCGGATGCCGGAGGGTGAGAGGTTGAGTTTCCGGCGGATGCCGGCGACGCGACGCACGGACTCCAGCTTCGTTTCCTCGCCGGTCGTGTACCAGGCGACGGGTCGGTTCCGCTCGACGGCCCAGTAGTCGGCGAGCATGGCGCAGATGGTGGACTTGCCGAACCCCGTGAAGCCCAGGACGGTAACCAGGGAAGGGATGTGCAACCCGCCCAGGTAGAGGTCCAGGTCCGGCAGGCCGAACAGCGGCCGCTCGGTCGGGTTGGCGTCCTGCTTCGCCATCTCGAGGATCTGCTCGACTGGGCCGTCTTCGAGCATGTCGGATACGTGGATGGCTCCACGGCCGGCGTGGCGGTTGGCCATGATCTCCATGATCCGCGTTTCGCAGGCCTCGAGAATGGCCTGTACGTCGTCCGGCGAGTCGTAGCATTCCGCCGCCAACTCCATCCCCATCGCGATGAGCTTGCGCAAGGTCGACTTCTCGCGGACGATCCCGGCGTAGCGGGCGACGTGGGCCGTCGTCGCGACCTCCCCGATGATCGCAATGAGATACTCCGGCCCACCAACCTCGTCGAGGAGTCCCTCTGTTCGTAGCTCGGCGCTGACCGTGATGAGATCGACGGGCTGGCTGCGCCTCCAAACCGCCTGCATGGCCCGGTAGATGATGCGGTGCGCCTCGCGGTAGAAGTCCCCGTCGTCGAGACGGCTCAGCGCGATGTCGGCGGCGCCCTCCTCCAGGAGGATGGAGCCCAGCGTTGCCTGCTCTGCCAGCAGGTCCTGCGGGGGCAGGCGAACTTGGGTCGAGCCGTCAGCGGACTCGCTGAAGGGGTTCACCGGGCTTCTGATCCTCCTTCGTAGGCTGAGCGTGCGCGCTGTATCGCCAGGGCCGTCAGGCCGTTGAAGTGCTCCAGGATTGGTGGCATCCGATTCCAGTCCGGGGAGGTCACGATCGCCCGGATGCTCTCAGAGTCCTCCGGTCGGATCGCCCAGGTGTCCGCAGGCCACCCGGCGATGCCCTGGATGAGCGCGGGTTGCGCCGTGGCGATTGGCATGGTCCGGCGCTCGGCAGCACGTCGCTCGATCGTCTTGCGCATGTAGTTGCGGACGGCCTGCTGGTCGGCCTTCGTCTGCGTGCAGAAGCGGGCGTGGGTGATCTCCGCAGCGGCGCGCACCTCGGCCTGGCCGTACTCGGATTCCCAGGTGGCGATGAGCATGTCCCAGGGGTGCGGCAGCCCGTCCGGTGGCAAACCGAACAGATGTCCGAACCAGTCGTGGGCCGTCCTCATCACCCTGCCGTGCTCCTCCTCCTCCTCAGTGGTGGTACTTGAGGAGGAGGTGTTAGGTGTTGTCTTGACGTCCTTAACTTCTCCCTGGGGCAACTGTCCCTGTAGCGGGACAGTTCGTTTACATGCCGCGTCCGATGGTTCCGGGCTTTGTTGGGTGTTGTGTCCCAATTCTGGGACACCCCACTGTCCCGGAAAGTGTCCCTGTAGCGGGACACACGCCTGTTCGACTGTCCCTGTAGCGGGACAGGCTGTCCCTGTAGCGGGACGGTCTTGCTCGGGTGGTCTCTGGTCGGGGACCTGGTAGCGCCCGAAGTTGCTCACCCGGTAGACCGCCCGCTGCGGGTTGTAAGGCAGGGGGCGCCTGGTGACCATTCCCATCGGCTCGCACAGCCGTTTGAGGGCCCGGCCGACCACGCTGCTTGGCATCCCGATGGCCTTGGCGATCCCGCGGAGGGAGAGGGGTTCCCCGGTCTCGTCGTTGAGAAGCTGGCCGTGCGTCCGGGGGTTCGTCGAGGCGATGAGCAGGAGCAGCACCCATACGCGGAACTCCGAGTCGGTCAGCGCCTGGACCTTCTCGTCGTATCGCATCTGGCGCCAGAGTCGAACCCAGCCGTTGGGCTCCAAGTCTCACCACCTGGGGGTGAAGAGGCCGGCCCCACCCAGCGAAGGGGCCGGCCTCATTGCTTCCGACGCCAGGGCGCCAGAAGTGGAAATGCGACCCGCCGTCCGCCAGGACGTGCGCTGAGCGAGCAGCGCGGTGGGTCGCAGGTTTCCCGTCGTAGGTTGTCAGGAGTGCTGTGCACGTCGCCGCTCGCTTCTGCTGTCCTGGCGGAACGTCCTCATTCTACAGTGAATGCTGAGCCGGGTCAAGGGCCGTTTTCAGGTGCCCGGATTCCCGTCAGCGGCGGCCTGGGCGTTCCCTACTTCCCGCTTCTTCCCGCTTCTTCCCGTCTCTTCCCGTCCCGTCAGCGGCGGCCTGGGCCTCGCGGACGCGGCGAAGGGCCTCGACGAACTTTCCCCGTGGTTGCTCGAACCTCGCATCCTTCTGCGCGTCGCATAGGTCAGTAGCGGTCAGCCCCAGCGCCTCCGCGTGGTCGGCGGCGGTCGCGGGGCGGACGGTGGCCGGGGGGATGTGGGGGCATTCGGCGAAGCCGATGCCTCCGAGATCGTTGATGTACGGCTCCCCTACCACGGACTGCCCCGTGTCCTGGCGCGTGTAGATGTGCGCGCAGGAGCATTTCCCATGAACGGCCAGCAGCGTCTTCTCCACGTTGAGCTCCTCTCTTCGCAGCGTGGTGCGAGCGAGACGCACAAGGTCCTTCCTGGAGACGGCCTGAACGCGCCCGGTTCCGAGTACTCTGGCGCGGGCACGCTCCGTCGTGACATCGTAGTGCGGAATTCCGAGTCGGTTGGTGCGTCTCCCAGGCTGAAACCACTCACGCCGGAGGCCGACAGACCTCGCGAAGGCATGGAGTTCCTCCAGGTTTGAGTCGCTAACCAAGTGCCCAACGAGGTCCATCAGGATCACGGAACGCCTCCGGCCGCGCCGGGTAGGCTCAGGCCTTTCTCGCTTCCGGCAGCGCCTTCGGTCCTGTACCGAAGAAGCCGAACGACGGCATCCGGCCCTCGGCAGCGGCCTCCAGTGCCTGCGGTACACACTCCTCAGCCACCGTCCGGCCTCCCGGCCCCAGCATGTAGGGCAGGAAGGCCGTCTCGAAGCTGACAATGCCGGACTCAACCGCGACGACCATCGCCTTCACGTAGAGCGCCAGCGCTCGCCAGCGCTCCATCGTGCCCTGCTCCCACCGGGCCCGTGACTCCTGCGCGTCATAGCGTCTGCGGCCCGCCGGGGAGTGGGTGAACTCGGGCCGGTCGGGAGACGGCAGGGGCAGGGTGACCCGGTAACTCAGGCCATCCTTCGTGAAGCCAATCAGCGCCATCGGCGGCTCGCTGCGGGTCCCCTGCGCGAACTCCGTGCAGCCGAAGCGCATCAGAATGCGCTCGATCTCCACGAGCGTGCGCCCCTTTGAGACGGATGTGCCTTCCGCGTATGGCGACATCGTTGGCTCCTTCCGCGTGGGGCTTCTCGGGAGGCCGGCCGGCAAGACTCACTTGAGCAGCCCGTGCCGCTCCGCCACCTGCTGGAACTCCAGGGCGGTGTAGGCTGGGGCCAGTCCGTTCCGGTCTCGTTGGCGGTTCTCTGCGTCCATCCCGAGGAACTCCCCGAGACAGGCCACGGAGTTCGAGAACGACTCGGCGGCCGCGTCTACCTTCGAGGCCGCCTCCAGCATGTCGGCTGCTGCGTTCGCTTGCATCGCGTGCTCCTTCTGGCCGGCGAAGCTGGCCAGCGATGTGCCCGGCTGGCGGACGGCCCCCGTATGCCAAAGGCAAGCGCGACCCATGCCCTTGGGTCCGGATTCCGGCCTGCCTGGGGGGCAGTCCGTCCGGGCAGTCTCGCTGCCAGGGCTTAGGTCCCCGGCAACTTCTCCTCGGGCTCCTCGGCCTTCGCGCCACCGTTCTGAGTCACGAGGGCCAGCAACCTCTTGGCGTCGTCCTCGGTGTACTGTGCTCGGCGCTTAGGATCGAGGCCGGCTTGGCGATAGGTCTTGCCGACCTGCTCCCTCGTGAGCCCCCTGCTCTCGCAGGCCTCGTCGAAGGCAATCAGGATGGCCTGAGCAGGCGTTGGGGCCCCGTTGGCCGGTGCGGGCTCTGTGGCAGGCTCCGGGGGCGGTTCCGGGTCCGCCGGGGGGGCTCCGGGCGGGTCCGGCTCGGTTGCGGGCCCGCTGCCGCCGGCGTCTTCGTTCCGCTTCAGGACGTCCTCGGGGAAGGCGACCTTCAGCAGAGAGCACCTGTTGCGCAACCATGCCCTGATCGCCACGCCGGCGCTCGTGGGCAGGTCGGAGGCCTTCTTCGTGCCGGGGAACGCGGAGGCCAGGTAAGCCTGATACTCCAGGAGCAGGGTTCCGGACTTCAGGCCGGCCGAGCTCTCGATGGCGCCCACCGTCTTGACGAACAGGGCCGCCTCGATGTTGCCCAGGGGCTCCTCGCCGCGGTGGCGCCGCTGCTCCCGCACGACCTCGCGGGTGCGCTCGGCCGCGAAGAACTGAGGATCGACCTCGCCGGTCACGAACTCGTGCCCGGCGCGCATCTCGGCGGTCAGGTGCAGCTTGAGCGCGCCCTCGATCGCCGCCAGGTGCTGGCGGATGGCATCGCGATGGGCCTTGGATTGGGCCGACCTCTCGGCCTGCTCCAACTTGGACAGCTTCCCGGTCAGGACCATCTTGCCGGTCTCGTCCTTCTCCCTCTTCGGCCGGATCATCTCCTCTACGGCTTGCGCCTCGTAGGAAAGGCCGGTGAGCAGGTCCTTGGCCTTGGAGGTGCAGATCACTGCGGGCACCTCCACGAACGTGTACTGGGTCTCATCCTCGCTGAGCCGGATGTCTGACCAGGGACCGCGCCGGGGATCGCGAGGGATAGTCACTTCCAGGTTCCCCCTGGCGGCCGCGAGCATCTTCACGGCCCAGACGGTCAGCCCGGTGGGGCGTCCCGACATGGGTAGCTCGTATACCAGCAGGCCCTTCCGGGCTCGTCGCTCATGCGCCGGTACGGGCGGCTCGGCCCATAGCGGCATCCCCGTCAGAGCCTCGATCGCCGCGGCTACCGTGGTGAAACACGCGGGAACCGGAGCGATGGCTACGGGCATCGTCTCGGCCAACTCCCAGGTTGTGTCCTCCTCGAAGGCCACAATGGACGTGTCGGTCGTCGGTTCGTCAGTCATCGGTGGTGGTCGCCTCCTTGGCGGTGGATGGCCTGGCGCGCTTCCAGCCCAGGTTGTAGGGCGTTTCGGGCGCGATCCGGCGCAGGATCGGCGAGCGAATCGTGATCTCGCCGCCTTCGGTGCGGCGCTCGTACATGGCGGGGATCCTCACGACCCAGTTGAGGACCTCCGCGGTGGCCGTGTTGATCGAGCCGGGCTTGGCCAGGACCCAGCCTTCCTTCGCGGCGTCCGCGATCTCCTGTGTCATCTCCTTCGCGGTCACAATCAACTCGAACCAGCACTCGCCGGGGGACACGGTGAGCACGGCCTTGAGATCATCCAGCCTGGGCTCGACCGTTGTGCGGACGTACCGCTGGTGGTGATCGTAGAGCCCGAGCCGGCTCAGCACAGCCAGGGACTCCAGGATCGCCTGGTCGTCCCGTTTCCCCTCGCCCTCGTGCTCCTGCCCGTCCCCTGGATCGCCAGCGGCCTGGTGGTCGATGATCTCGCGAATCCACTCCAGGCGGCTGGGGTTCCTGTAGAAGGTGAGGGTGCCGGCCGGGAGCTTGAGCGAGCTCGCCTTCTTCCCGAGCCTGAGCTCCCGCCAGAAGTCGCAGGCGTATTGATAGAGGCGCCCCAGGCGCCACCCGATGGACCAACGGTGAGAGGTCTTGCCGTCCTCGCACCGCTGCTCCAGCATGGCGATCTCCTGGTCCAGCAGAGCGATCTGGTCGCTCAGCGCATTGCGCTCGGCGTGGAGGGCCTCCCTCGCGATCGCAACCTGCCCAACCCGCTCAAGGGTGGCGGCGTCGAGTGCGTCCATCGTCTTGTGGAGGGCTTCGATCTCATCGGCCATCGTAGCCGAGAGCTTCACGGCGTCGGGGAAGTTGCCGGCGCGCTCCTGAATGCTGGCCCGGTAGGCGCTCGCGCCGTGCGTCGTCTCCGAGGACAGTAGCTCCTCGGCGAGAGCTTCCGGGTCGTAGATCAAGGCCGCCGGCGGTGGATGGTCGTCCAGGTTGGTCGCGGCGTGCGGCATCGGGTCCTCCTGTGCTTGGTGGGTGCTGTGGATTCGGTGCCCACAATGTGGGGGCCTTCTTCACCTCCCTTCGAGCAGCCCGATGAGTTCCAACTGTTGTCCTGTTTCGAGCTCGTGCGCAAGTGCTCGCTCGGTGTGAAATGGGCCCCTGGGGACGAAGGCGTCGTCGATGTAGTAGTAGCTCTGCCCGTCCTTGGAGCCGAACCCATCGTAGTTGAGAGCACGGAGCCAGGTGACGCCCCTTGTGTCGTCGCGGTAGATCACCAGTTCACGCGCGCCCATCTTGTGCGTCGCGACGTGGCTCCAGTCGAAGGTCATGGCCTTACCTCTGGTGAGCGCACGACATAGCACCATCCGGCGCGCAACGTCCGGTCGGTCAGCAGCGTGTGGAACCGACCGGCGAAGGCTGCGGCTGCGCGGGTCAGGTCCGGCAGGTCGTGCGGCGAGGCGACGACCGTGCGGATCTCGGTGTTGGGGCCCCGAGCTCGAATGTCCTGGAGCACCGGGTCGATCCGCTCGGGATGGAGTGCGAAGGCCTCCCACATCCGGCGGGAGCAGCGTTGCGCGTCCTCCTGGCACTGGATGTGCGCCTCCAACGTGAGCGGGTCTGCGTGATCGAGGTAGCGGCCATGCCTGAAGTAGCCGTCGAGGGTCGGAACACCATCCCATCCAACCACAGGCGATCACCTCCCAGGTGGGGTAGACTGTCATTCTACCAGTAAAGAAGTCCCATGTCAAGTAGAAAGACGCCCGCCCGGACAGCGTTCTCCGGGCGGGGAACAGGAGGAGCCCTGTTGGCGGGCGAGTCATGGGTCGCCCGCGGCCTCATGGGTCTTCGGTGGAGGGGCGTCTGGCGAGTTGCTCGCTGCGCTCAGTCGGGTCGGTTCCGGGCTGGAGCAGCCGGTCAACGCAGAGTTCGAGCCGAGCCAGTTCCGGTCCGGGCTGGAGCAGCCGGTCAACGCAGAGTTCGAGCCGAGCCAGTTCCGGCTTGCCGCGACCGGCAGAGATCGGCCCGTCGCCGTTGACCGATTGCAGCCCAATAGACAGGTGCATGAGATCGAGCATGGTCCCGGTGATTCGCATCTCGAAGGTGTCGGCGTGGGTGCAGAAGTGCTCTGATGTCTTGGTGTCGAGCTTCGCCGTGAAGGTGCGCGTGCCTTCGACCTGGATCATTGCGGTCCACCTCCGGCCTTCGGCTTGAGTGTCCAGGTCTTGGTGGCGCCATCCCAGGCCACATCGCACCCGCACGCCTCGGCGATCGCGGCGAGTCCACCGTAGCCGTGGCCGTTATCCCCCATCCAGACGGGAGCGCCCTGGCGTGGCTCCCCGTCGATCCCGACCAGGTGGAAGCGGTCTGCCGGCGGCACCTCGAATAGCCCCCACATCTTGGCCTGGAGCCTGTCCGGGGTCGCGGCCGTGACGGCTGCACCGTCGAGCCATAGCTCCCAGTGCAGGTGGGGATGATTCAGGTCTCCGCGCAGGTGCCCGACCACTTCGCCGGCCTTGATCGGGATTCCCGTTCCCTCGTGGGTGGCGTTGATGTGAGCATAGACCGCGGTGATCCCGCCCCCCTCCAGGTAGATCACCTCGGTCTTCTGGGTGTCGTTGCGCCATTCGGTCTGGGTGAGGTCGGCGATCGCGATGACGGGGGTTCCCGCCGGCGCGAACAGATCCAGGGCGTCGCCCACCGCCTTGCGCGGTCGGCTGTTCGCCCAGGTGGACCATCCCTTGAAGACGTTGTGCCCAGGAAGGTCGTAGGGGTAGGGGATGCTCCGGCCGTGCGGAGAGCCGGAGTTCACCGTCAGCATGGAGAAGTGCTCGATGGGCGGCAGCAAGTCGGGCATGGTCGCTCCTTCGCGGCGGTGTTGCCGGGTCAGGCCCGGGTGAGTCTCGTCTCCGGCCAGGTCATGGAGTCACCCCCGCGTCGGCGACCTCGTTGGCGTTGCGCGCGCGATGGCCGGCGTAGGAGATCGCGAAGGCGAGGAGCCACACGAAGGGCATGGTCCGCCAGTCCACTCCGCCCGCGGCGATCTGGTAGATGGCCGGCAGCAGGACCGAGAGGCCGGCCTGGATGAGCCGGCGGATGTTGCCGATGCGCTTCCGCTCGGCCGCGAACCCCGGGTCGGTCTTGGGGAGCGTGTTGCGGACCCAGAGCTTGGCGATCTCCATGCCCAGCATGGTAAGGGGCCCGAACATCGCGCTCTGCGCGAGGACGGCGAGGGCGAGCTTGGCAATGTCCATGTTGGCCTCCGGGCTCACTTGAGCCAGTGCTGGATGAGCGTGCCGAGGGCTCCGGTCACGAGGCCCACGATCACGCCTGTGGCCGTTCCTACGATGGCCCCGGTGCGGCTGTTGAGGTTGGCGACCTTCTCCGCCATCGTGGCCGTTGATACTTCCAGCTTGCCGAGGCGATCGTAGATTGGCGTCCGCGTCTCACTGCAGCGGTCTCGGCACTCCGAGTGTGCCGTGCTTACCTGGGTGATCTGTTCCTCGACCTTCCGGGCCAGGTCTCGTTGCCCCGCGAGGACCTCGGTCCTCAGTGCCGTGATTTCGCTGCGGATGGTGGCTGCTTCCGTTGCCGTCATTGGGTGGCTCCCAGCGGAAGAGTTGCCCGGACCAGCCCTCTGAGTCCGGCGGTCGCCCAGACTCCCTGAGTAGCGCGGCGTCCGCTATCGCGATGGCGTCGCTCTCGTCCTCTGTGAGCGGTTCGTTGATCCCGTGGAGCACCCGAACGGCGCGCGCCACCTGGTCCTTGGTCGCTCGTCCGTGGCCGGCGATGACCTTCTTCACCGAGGCGGGGGCAATCTCGGCGACGCGATACCCTCGCCGGCGAGCCATGCGGAGCAAGATCGCGCGGAGCTCGGCCAGTCGGATCGCCGCACGAGCCTGGGATCGACGGCGCGAGTCGCTGTCGTCGGCGCGGAATGGAGCGAACTGGTGCTCGATCGCGACCAGGCG
>Ga0194113_10009746_pt1 | contig 11542 bp, 8 predicted proteins | sample TA2MahC200mmetaG_FD_146193 | JGI IMG/M metagenome (GOLD analysis project Ga0194113, IMG submission 146193) | Freshwater microbial communities from Lake Tanganyika, Tanzania - TA2015017 Mahale Deep Cast 200m | ecosystem: Environmental > Aquatic > Freshwater > Lake | place: Tanzania: Lake...
GAGACGCCCGCGCTCCATCGGGCCTGCAGACGACGACGACGACCGGATTCAGGGACTCAGCGATCATATGACAGGGCGACTACGGTAAGACAGGGATTTGATTGTTGACGCTGGGCGCCGCGGGCGAGACGCCCGCACTCCATCGGGCCTGCAGACGACGACGACAGGATTCAGGGACTCAGCGACCATATGACAGGGCGACTACTGTAAGACAGGGATTTGATTGTTGACACTGGGCGCCGCGGGCGAGACGCCCGCGCTCCATCGGGCCTGCAGACGACGACGACGACCGGATTCAGGGACTCAGCGATCATATGACAGGGCGACTACTGTAAGACAGGGAGTTGATTGTTGACGCTGGGCGCCGCGGGCGAGACGCCCGCGCTCCATTGGGCCTGCGGATCATAGGCTTCAGAGGTTTCAGGATTTCCGCAGCGGAGCGTATTGATGATATGCCAGTGAAATCATAGTTGACAGGACTACCCTGGCCGGGTCGGGAGGCAATGGGCGAACGGGGGCGGCTGCAACGGTTCCTTGGCTTCCCTTTTTCAGCGAGGGTGTGTTGTAATGAGGGCAGCACGAGTTGTATGTCCGACACACCGCGCTCAGCTTTGCTGCGCCAGCTCCCGTCGATCACCGAGTTGCTGCAAGCACCGGCGGCGAGTGCCTGGCTCGAGTGTCAGCCGCGCTCCTTGGTGACCGCGTGCGTCCGGCGCGCGGTGGATCTCGTGCGGCAACAGATCCTGGCCGATGCCAGCGGCCGTTGCGGCTCCCAGCACGTGACCGCCGGGGCGATTCTCGAGCGGGCGGGGCAATTGCTCGCGGAAGCCACCGCCCCGCACCTGCGCGAGGCCATCAATGCCACCGGCATCATCCTGCACACGGGCCTCGGCCGGGCGGTGTTCCCCGCCAGCGTCGTCCAGGGGATGGTCGCCGAACTCGAGGGCTACACCACCCTGGCGGTGGATCGGTCGACGGGGGAGCGCCTCGAACGAGACGAGTTGGTCGAGTATATCTTGACCGAACTCACGGGAGCCGAGGCAGCCACGGTTGTGAACAATAACGCGGCCGCCACGCTCCTGGTCCTGGCCGGGCTGGCGGCGGGCCGAGAAGTGATCGTCTCGCGGGGTCAACTGATCGAGATCGGGGGGTCGTTTCGCCTGCCGGAGGTCTTGAGCCAAAGCGGGGCGCGCTTGGTCGAGGTGGGCGCCACCAACCGGACGCACCTTCGCGACTACCGCCAAGCCATCACCGCCCAGACGGCCGCCGTCCTGCGGGTGCACCCGAGCAATTACCAGATCGTCGGCTTCACGAGCGAGGTGGACCTGGCGGACCTGGCAGCGCTGGCGCACGAGCGGGGGGTGCTGCTGATCGACGATCTTGGCGCTGGGGCCTTGGTGGGGCTGGAGCAGTTTGGCCTGCCGCATGAACCGACCGTGCGCGAGTCGATCGAGGCGGGGGCGGACGTGGTCCTGTTCAGCGGCGACAAGTTGATCGGGGCAAGCCAGTCGGGTGTCATCGTCGGGCGCAAGGCCTTGGTCGAACGATTGCGTAAGCACCCGTTGATGCGCGCGGTGCGCGTCGACAAAACCTGCCTCCTTGTGCTCGAACGGACCTTGGCCCTGTTCCGAGATCCAGGGCGGCTGGCCCGCGATCACCCGACCTACCGCATGCTCGCCACGCCTGCGGTCGAGCTCGAGCAACGAGCTAGAGCGCTGGCGGACGCGATTGCCCAAGTCGCGCCCCAGGTGACGACCACCGTGGGCGAGAGTGTGGCCTATCTCGGGAGTGGCTCTTTACCCACCGAGGCGATCCCCAGTTACGCGGTGAGCCTGGCTGTGCCCGGCCTGAAGGCGGCCGGGGTGGCCCGGCGGTTGCGGTTGGACGCCGCGTGTGTGTTTGGCCGAATCGAGGAGGACCTGGTGCGCTTGGACGTGCGCACGCTCACGGACGCGCAGGTGCCGGAGGTGGCGGCGGCGGTTGGGCGGGCGTCGAGCGGGTAGCGGCGAACCGGTGTTCGCCGCTGTTCCCGCCGGGCCGAGGAGGTCGGCGATGACCTGGATGCTCCCGGGGTCGCCCGCGGGTGCCTACCTCATTTCTTCCTCACATACTCGATGGTCATCATCTTCGTCTCGGCCCCGTCCGCGCCCACCAGATACATGGTGAAGGTCAAATGGTCATCGTCCACGAAGCGGGTTTCGTTCCTGTACTTGGCGGGAGTGCCGTCCGGGCCGGGGCCATCGCCCTTCATGCTGAGGGTCTTCTTGGCGTCGTCATAGGTCCCCTCGAACAACATGAGCTGCGTGCTCATCGAGTCCACCCAGACGCTCACATACTTCTGCTTGGCCGGGTCGTACCCATCCAACCCTCGGCCCTGGAACTTCTGGCCGGCGAACTCGCCGCGGAAGTCGCTGCTCAGCCACAGTCCGCCACACTCCAACTTCGACGAGAGCGTGCCGTTGGACTCGCCCTCCGGCGACTTGATGGTGGTGGTCCACTCGCCCGCTTGCCGTTTCAGCAGCGCATGCTGCGGTGTGGGCGTCGGGACACCCTGGGCAGCGGCGCCCAGCGCGGCCAGGAACAGCGCCCAGCACGCCGGGTGAAGGACCGTGAGGAACGATGGCAGTCGATTCATGTTCTTGAAGTATTGCTAATTGTTATTGTTAATCCAATTTCCGGCCAAGCGTCGCGCAGGTGGACGGTGAAGTCAAGCCCGCCCCCTGCCCACCCCCGCCACGGTGTCCCGGGCGCAGGAGCCTGAGTCCAAGCCATGCAGGCCGGCCGGAGCCTTGGCCTCAGGACAGGGACAGGGATCGAGCAGGCGCCACCGCCAGCGCCGCATGAGGCCTCGCGCGGGAGCGGGGCGGCGGCTACGGCTACAGATTTCGAATCCAGACGTTCCGGAATCTGACCGGGTTGCCGTGGTCCTGGAGGTAGATCGGGCCGCGTTCGACCACGCCTTTGAGGGGCGCGGCAGTGGTGGGTTGGGGTTTGACGGGCACATGATCTTGGATCAGGACGCCGTTGTGGAGGACGGTGAAGGAGCCGTCTTGCACTGGGCCGTCGGGCCGTTGTTTCGGGGGATGGAAGATGATGTCGTAGGTCTGCCATTCGCCGGGGGGGCGACACGCGTTAACCAGCGGGGCGGCGTGGCCGTAGTAAGCGCCGGCCTGGCCGTTGGGGTAGGTCTTGTTGTTGTAGGAGTCGAGCACTTGAATCTCATAGCGGCCCTGGAGGTAGACGCCGCTGTTGCCGCGCCCTTGGCCGTCGCCTTTCACGACGGAGGGTGTGGCCCACTCGATATGCAACTGGCAGGCCCCAAATTCCTCTCGAGTGAAAATGCCGCCGGTCTGGGTGGTCTCCATGCAGCCCTCGACCAAGCGCCACTTCGGCTCGCCGCCGCCGCGTTGGCTGCGCCACTGGGCGAAATCCTGGCCGTTGAAGAGCACGATCGCGTCTCCCGGAGGTGGCCCGGGCGCTACGATGGGGGGCTCGGCGGTTGGCGCCGATTCAGCCGCGCCGAGGCCGAAAGCGAGGCCCAGGAAGGCGGTGGCGGCCAGTGTTCGCGGGGCGGTTCGCCAGCCGCGTTGGGGTGAGGAAGTGCGTGGTTCTGTCATGGTGGTTGTCATGTCGGTTTGCATGGTTTCAGAGATTCAACTCGGCCGGTGGCGGATGACAATGCCAAAGGGGACAAGGTTGGGGCTGGTAACCGGCGCCCCATGGCTTCGGTCAATAGTGGAGAACCGCAAGCGCCTGAGGCGCTGGGGTCGAGACCAAGAACACAAAGCAGCATCCGTTCCATGACCATGCAACCTTATCCCACCCGGCTCGTCGGTCTGTTGGCGAGCTTCGCTTGTTCCCTCGTCACGCTGGCCCAAGCGCCGGCGCCGGCGGCTGCGCCGGCAGAGACTCCGCGGTTCCGTGGGGCGATGGGGCCACCGGTGATTTCGCCGGAGGTTGGGGCCGATCGGAAGGTGACGTTTCGGATTCTCGCGCCACGGGCTGAGGCGGTGCGCTTGGCGGGCAGCGACTTGCCCGGGGCGGGCCAGGGACTGGGGATGACCAAGGGGACCAACGGCGTCTGGGAAGTGGCGCTGGACGGGCTGGCGCCGGGGTATTACCGGTACAACTTCAACGTCGATGGCGTGTCGGTGATCGACCCGCGCAACCCGGCCACCAGCGAGTCCAACGCCAACACCTGGAGCTTGGTGGGTGTCCCGGGGTTGGACTGGTCGGACACGCGGGAGGTGCCGCACGGGGCGGTTGCCGAGGTGACGTATTACTCGAAGTCGCTCCAGCGGTTCCGCCGCATGCACGTCTATACCCCGCCCGGCTACGAGTCGGGCGCGGGGCGTTTCCCGGTCTTCTACCTACTGCATGGGGCCTTCGATTGTGACGATTCCTGGACGTCGGTGGGCCGTGCCGGTTTCATTCTCGACAACTTGATCGCGGCGCAGAAGGCCAAGCCCATGGTGGTGGTCATGCCGGCGGGTCATACCGGCCCATTCCGTATGGGCGGACCGCGCGGGGGGGCGGACGAGTTCGCGCAGGATTTCGTTCAGGACATTATGCCGCACATCGAGAAGCACTATCGTGTGCACACGGACCGGCCGAACCGCGCGCTGGCAGGGCTCTCGATGGGAGGCGGTCACACCCTGGCGATCGGGATTCCGAACCTCGAAAAGTTCGGCTACCTGGGCGTGTTCAGCTCGGGGGTGTTCGGCATCGCCGGCGGCGGGCCTGGGGGCGGTTCGCCGGGGCCCCGGTTCGAGGAGCAGCACCAAGCCGCGCTCGCCAATGCCCAGCTCAAGCCTGGCCTGAAGCTGTTTTGGTTTGCGACCGGCAAGGACGATTTCCTGGTCGAGACCTCGCGGGCGACGGTGGCGATGTTCAAGAAACACAGCTTCGACGTGGTCTACCGCGAGACCGAAGGGGCGCACACGTGGATTGTGTGGCGCGAGTATCTCCACGAGTTTGCGCCGCAGTTGTTCCAGTAACCGGCCCGAGTGCGGCTCGGGTGCGGGCAGGGTGGGCGTCGTTTGCGGGCGCCGGCTCCGGACCGTCAGGGCGTGGGCTCGGCCTCGACCTCGAGCGTCCAGTCTGCGAACTCGACCGCGTAGGCCCGCTGATCGCATGCCCCGGCCGCCAGGCCCAGGTCCACAACCTCGGCCAGGCCCGGCACCGGGCCGGTCTGACGTGTGCCGGTCCAGGTTATGCCGTCATAGCTGATGGCGCTGGAGAAGCGGTCGCCTTGGCGCGCCAGCCGCAGCCACATCGGGTACGGTTCGGTGCGCGGGTGATTCTGACTCGAGGCCTTGTGCATGCAGCCATCGCCAAACTCGTCCCATTGCAGGCCGGTCCGGCCGGGTGTGGTGAAACACAAGACCGACCCTAGACTGCCGGGTTCGGCTCCGAAACTCTGGGCGAGGTCGTTCCGCACGAAGAGGCCTGCCCGGAACCATTCGTGCGTTCGTTCGCTAAAGCGCACCACCTTGACCGTGCTGACGAAATTCCCTCGGACGCCTTGCCGCAGGTAGATTGTGCCGTAGGAGTCTTCCGCGTGCAAAAGGTCTGTGCCGCTCGCCTGGATGCGATAACGATTCCGCGCGGTGTCCACCTGGAACTCGGCCGGTCCGGCCGTGGCCGAGACGTGGGTGTCGAGCGGGCGCGTCGTCAACGCCACGGCCCGATGCGCGTAGACGTGCAGCCTCGATTCGGGCGTGTTGCCGATGCGGATGCGGTAGCGGCCCGGGGCTGGGGTCAACTGGAACGCGATCGGCTTGGCTTCGCCCGGCGCCAGGGTCACTCGACGCGACTCGGCCGCCTCGCCGTTCAGAAACAGCGCCACGGCGGCCGTCGCTTCCCGAGGGCCCACATTCTCGAGGCGGGCGCTCGCCGTGATGGCCGTTCCTGCCGGCACGACGGATTCGGAGAGGGCCAACTCGTCAGCCAGCACTGACCAGGGTTCACCGCGAATGTCGATGGTTTGCGTGGGGGAATCCTCGATGGCGATGCGGCGCAGGCCGGGGGTGGCGAAGCGGAGCCGGAACTCGACGTGGGCGTCGTTGCCGCGAATCGAGGCCACTTTCTGCGTGGCGTTTCGCCGGCCATCCACAAACAGGTGGACGGTGCTGACGCCGGTGGCGCCGCGGTTCTTGAGTTCGGCGCGGGCCACGAGGTATTGCCCGGTGAGGAAGCCGTCGTCTGAGCCGGTGGCTTCGGACCGGATGGCCAACCCTGTGGCGGCGAGGTCGGGCACGCCTAACAGCAACGGCTCGGGGGCAATGGCGGGCGGTTCGATGACGAAGTTGTCCCGGTAAAGGTTGTCCACGAGGTTGGCCGCACAGAGCTTCATCTCGCCCTGGGCCAGCCCATAGAACACGTTGTTCTCGGCCACCCAGCCCGAGGACATGTTGTCGAACCAGATGGCGACATTGTCGTTGAAGTAACCGCGCCGGACCTGGTGGATCAGGTTGTGGCTCACGAAGGAATCGTGGGTCAGGCCGGAGGTGGTGATGGCCCCCGAGTCGTCGGCGCATTCCTGGACCTGGTACAGATGATTGTACTCGACCCGATAGCCGCCGGTGAGCGCCTCCTCGAGATTGCGCCAACCGCCCACCGAGATGGCGGTGCGCCCGAGATTCTGGGTGATGGCGTTGTGGGCGATCGTCGAGAAGAGCGTGTCGTGGTCGCTAATTGCCGCGCCTCCGCAGAAGGAGAGCGTGTTGTGCGTTAGGCGCGTCTCGCGAATGCTGTCCGTCCACTTCGCCGGGTGCGCCACGCCAGCCACCACGATGCCGCTCCCGCCGGTCCGGGTGATGGCGTTTTCGAGAATCCGCGTCTGGTAGCAGCCCGGATCCAGCCGCACCCCTTCGCCTGCCACGTTCCGAATGTGCGACGCCACCACTTCGCAGGCGTGGGCGTAAGCCAGCGTGAGGGCGCTGCCGCCAGCCGTCGTGCCCTCGAAGGTCAAGCCGTAGAACCGCAGGTTGCGCACTGGCCGATCGGCGGTGCCACTGACGCGCAGCAGGTGGGACAGGCGCGGCACGGTCAGTCGCGCCTGGTTCGGATCGGGCAGGTCGGCCGGTGGGTGGAAACTCAGCTTGCCGGATGCGGGCGCGAAGTGCCATTCGCCGGGCGCATCGAGCAGCGCCTCGAGGTTTTCGACATAGTAACGCGGGGGCACGACCACGAGTCCGGGCTGGGGCTGTTGCAGGTGCACCGTGCGGGACTCCGCGTCGATGCGCACCATCGAGTTCCTCCCGGTATGCCACCGCAGCAGCATCACGATGCGGTTCCCTGCCAACTCCGGCCAAGCCTCGAGATCCCCCGGGCGGTACCGGAACGCGGTGGTGGTCACGGGGAATTCTGCGGGGGTGAAGTAGCCTTCATTGGGCGCCCGAGCTAGGGTCAGGCTCACGCCCTCGGCTAGCAGTCCGGTCACTTCGCCACCCACCACCTGAGTCGCCCACCGGTCGCCTTCTCTGCGCCAAGGGCCCACCGCGCTGGCTCCAGACAGGATCGGTGTTTCCCCGGGATAAGCCGCATAGGTCACGTAATGATCCTTGAGGGCGTGATACTCGAAGGCGCCGGACGGCAGATCCGTCTCGCACCGTTCGCCGCCGTCCTCGGGCAGAAACTGCAACGGTTCAGCCAGCGCGTAGAAGCCGCCCCGAATCTGGACCAGGATGTCTTTGCCTTGGCCGAGCGGGTGCGGCGAGCCGATCCACCGCTGCTCCACGGGCGGGGTCTTTGGCCGATACACCTGCTGCTTGAGCTCGCGTACGGCGCGTTGAGCTCGGGCGAGGGTAGCGAACGGACCGTCGGTTCCCTGCCCGTTCGGTTGGGCCAGGGTCCCAGACCAGCGGTCGTCCCCGTTCTCCGCGACGTAGAAATCAGCAGACGCACCCGTCGCGATGAACTTCTGCCAAGGCTCGCCGCGCACGAACTTGCCGTCGGCACGCAGCAAGGGACTGGCCGCACCGGCGACCACAGCCGCGCAGAGCGCCAAGGCGGCCGGCACGCGGCCGATGCGGGTGGCGGGTGAGGTCGGGTCTGCCTGCTCTCGGGTAGCCATGGGGGCAAGGCTACCTGGGCGCGGCGCAGGTCGTCGAGCCCGCGTGCGGCGGCTCGGCTCGGGGGCGGAACCCTCGGGATGAACGACGGTTGGTCCGAGGGCGCGCTCGCCCAGGTCAACGGCCCAGCGGCTGCAGCCCCACCGTCCACTTCCAACTCAGGGTAATGTCGTCCGCGGTCCTGGATCCGACGCCCAGCACGGTGAACTCGGGCGGTGTGACGCCGAACTCGGTCATCTTGGTCTTGTAAGAGCCTGTGAAAGTAAGCCGATCGGCTGCGGGCCGTTCCATGACGACCTGGAAACTGACGGTGTTGGTCTGACCGGCGATGGCCAGCCGGCCGCGCGTGTCGAACGTCACTGGGCTGCCGGAGGGGGGCACTGCGCCCGCCAGCTTCATCTCGGTCAACTCGTACTGAATGGACCGATGTTGGGCCGCTTTCAGTTCCTCGCGCATCCGACCATCCATGATGCCGCTGCCGACGCTCACCTGGCTCTTGAGCGTGACCACGGGGATGGCAAGGACGCACTTGGGAGGTGTCTTGCCTTCGCCCAGGCATTGCACCGATGCGAGCGTGAGGTCCGTTTGCCAAGCGGGTTCGACTTCGAAGACCCCCTGGAGAATGGCGCCCTTGACCCGCCAGCCGTGGCCGGTGGCGCTACCTTCGATGAGCATTTCGTTGTCGGGCGATGTCGTGACGAACCGCAGCGGGGTCGGGGCCGTCGGCGGCTCCGTGGCGGCCTGGTCAGGCGCTGGCGTGGGAACCGCGGGTGCGGTGGCGGTGGGGGATGGCGGCGCTGGGGGCGTTGGTGGCGTCGGGGGCAGCGCGAGAGGGGGCGTGGGAGTTGGGGCGGCCGTTGCGGAGGTCGCTGGGGGCGTCGAGGCGACGGGCGGTGTGACCGGCGCGACAGCCTCCGGCGAAGGCGCCGGCGGTTCGGGGGTCGGTTTTTTCCCTACCCAATAGAGCGCCACGCCAGCGACGACGGCGAGGAGGGCGACAACCAGGAACCAGCGGAGAGCTTTGGACGAATTCATACTCATGAGTTGCCGAGGTTGATTAGGAGGCGGCGGTAGGGCGCGCCGTCCTCGGCGCGCCGCGGTTTCCCATGTTCACGGCCGTTTGCAGCGCGCAGAGGACTGCGCGCCCTAGCTGCAAACTGTCGTCTATCCCGAGGTATCATCAGTGAGGTGCGACGGTCAAACTCGGCACCGACCGTGCGTTGGGTCCCAGTCTAACTGATCCTCCGTGGGAACACAACCCAGACTCCTAATGTCACGCGCGCCGAGCGGGGTTCCGCCGGCGCGCGTTCGATGAGACGCGTTCGAGGCGCGAGTGCGGCAGGACGCTAACCGCGGCCTGCCGCCCAGCCTAATCGAGGGTCCAGAGGGTCACGGTGTCTTGGTCCTTAATGAACACCCGGTTGCCCGACGCAACGGGGTAGGCGTAGGTCTCCGACCCTGCCACTTTGTAGCTGGCGAGTTTCTTGTACTCCTCCCCCGTGGGCGCGAACACCAAGAGCTCGGCCTGTGGCGTCAAGCCCAACAGGACGTCGCCCGCGTCGACCACGGAGCCAAACCCGCCCCGGCCCCCGAGCGCGGCGGTCCACCGCGTCTTGCCGTCTCTTTCGTCGAGACAGAACAGTTCGTTGTTCTGCGTGAGGCCGAACACCAGACCGTTCTTGACCACGGGCGTATTGAACTGAACGGCCACGTCCGGGTTGCTCCACCGCTCTTTGGTCACGAAGCTGCTGCCCTCGGCTTCGAGACTCCAAGCCCGGGTGCCGCGGCCTGCGCCGGTACAGACGATCGTCTGACCGAGGACGATGGGCGTAGCCGCGTTGTAAGCGCGCCCGGTGGGGGCGAAGGCGGTTTCCCAGAGCAGCTTGCCGTCCGCTACCTGCAACCCGACCACTTTCTTGTCGGTCATAGCCACCACCATCTGGGTGCTACCCGAAACACACGCCACGGGCGAGGCATAGCCGGGGCCGTCTCCGGTCCATTGCCACTTCGGGTTACCCGTGGCGAGGCCATAGGCGACCACACCGCCGTTTTCCGGAGCGCCCGGTTGCACGATGCACACCCCGCCCAAGACGATGGGCGAGGAGGATGTGAAGAACCGAGGCCAAGCCCCTGCAAAGTCGTCCTTGCGCCAGAGGACCTGACCGCTGGCCGCGTCGAGACATGCCAGGGCGCCGCGCACGCCGAACGTGACGACTTTACCCTCCGCCACGGCGGGGGAACTCCTCGGTCCCGCGTGCCGCCCCGCGGGGCCGGTGGCCCCCAGGGCCTCGTATTGGGCCTTCCACAATTCACGGCCGGTGCCGGCGTCCAGGCAGAGTGTGACCTCGTTGCCTTCCTGGCGGGCGAAGACGTAGAGCCGGTTTCCGACCAGGGCGGGCGTGGCATCGCCCTGGCCGACGGTCACTTTCCACTTCTGAACCAGCTCCGCTGGCCAGGTCTGCGGCGCGTTAAACCGCCCCGCCTTGCCGTCGCGATTCGCGCCTCGCCACTGCGGCCAGTCCTGCGCCAGCGCACAACTGGCAGCGGCCCACACCGCGGCAGCCAACCAGGCGCCGATGGTTCGGTTCGAGATATTCACGGGACCTCCCTAAGGCTTGGCCGCCGGGGCGCGCTTGGCTTCCCACTCGCGCGACTGGGTCTCGCCCTGGCGCTCGAACTCGATTTTACCCTTGATCGTGTCGGCGGCAACCTTGCCCACGTACTTCTGCACGAAGCGGTTGTTGTTAAACTCGCGGGTCATGGTGAACGAGAGCTCGTCGCCCTTGAGTTTGCCATTCTCGATGGGCGTCTCGCGCGGTTCGGCGCCCTGACGGCCCGGCGAGGTCATGACCCCGGTCAGCTTCTCGCCTTCGAGTTTGAGCTTGAGGGTGATCTTGCGCGGCTCCCCGCCTTGGCGGCCCGCCATGCTCCAGGACCAGAGTCCGGTGGGATCGACCTTCTTCTCTTGCGCCTGGAGCTGGGCGACCACGCCCAAGGCCAGCAGCGTGGACATCATGAAGGTAAACAGGGAGGCGGTTAGCGATAAGTTGCGTTTCATGGGGGGTAACTGTTGGTGCTGTGTGTTGTGATGTTCGCGGCCGTCTCCGGCGGAACACCAGCGCAGGGTGGACCCGCCGAGAACTGGCCGGGGGTATAGACTCCCCAACCCAACCCCAGGTTACATCGGCGGCCACCGCAGGAGCGCGGGCATCTTGCCTGCGGCGCAGCGGGCGAGACGCCCGCTCTCCGTTGGAGGGAGCGCGGCCATCTTGTCCGCGGGGGCAGCGGGCGAGACGGCCGCTCTCCGTTGGAAGGAGCGCGGCCATCTTGGCCGCGGGGGCAGCGGGCGAGACGGCCGCTCTCCGTTGGAAGGAGCGCGGCCATCTTGGCCGCGGGGGCAGCGGGCGAGACGGCCGCTCTCCGTTGGAAGGAGCGCGGCCATCTTGGCCGCGGGGCAGCGGGCGAGA
>Ga0194113_10009747_pt1 | contig 11542 bp, 11 predicted proteins | sample TA2MahC200mmetaG_FD_146193 | JGI IMG/M metagenome (GOLD analysis project Ga0194113, IMG submission 146193) | Freshwater microbial communities from Lake Tanganyika, Tanzania - TA2015017 Mahale Deep Cast 200m | ecosystem: Environmental > Aquatic > Freshwater > Lake | place: Tanzania: Lake...
CGCAGTACGATTTGCCGCGAACGCGCAGCGGTGGCAGCCCGCTCTCTGGTATTTCCCGCGGAGGTTTCTTTCGATGAAGAACGTCAATAACGTGTTCGAGGCTATTCTCAAATATGGCCACGACGAGGACTTCGCGCCTACGGCGGAGTCCGTTGAGTTCCTGCCCACCGATGCCCCTGCCGGCTCGCAAGCCAAAATCGACGAGCTGCGTCGCCGCGTGGAACTGGGGCTGCCCTTGTGGCACGGGAATGACCGACACGATTACAGTGGCTTGACCGGCGCCGTCCGGCCTCGCGACTGATCTCACCGCAGCCGTGTCGAACGGTCATTTCAGTCTCTCTTGCGCTGCGACCCCCGTCTGTTTCACAACCACGTTCGAGTCGCTCGCTCATTCCGCCGAGCGCGTCCGTGGGGAGTCGTGGCGACGATCGCCGTGGCCGGCACGGCAACTGCCCGTTGGGTTTCATGCCGCCGGCCACGGTCGCGTCCGGAGTGCGCGCGGGATTCCCTCTCGACGTTCCAGAGTCGAGCGGGCGTGGCCAAGCCGCACCGCGCAGACCCGTTCGCGAGATGTGCCGCAATTGCCGGAAGCGCTGACACCCATGCAGGAAAAAGAAGGAACCCAGCTGACTGGGCTCCTTCTGCGTCAGGCATGGCGGAGCCTCGTACTCGGCGGCCCCGCTGCCACGCGACGCGCTCGGTCCGCCAGTGCCGATCAGAGCCCGCGTATGTCGGCAGTCCCCGTGGCGTTGCGGCAGAAGCGTGGCAGCGGCTGACACGATGGCTCGCGCTACGTGGCGCTAGCTACTGCAGCCCGTTCGCCCGCAGCCAGTTCAGGCGGCCCCGGTTCGTGCGGCCCCGGTTCGTGCGGCCCCGGTTCGTGCGGCCCCGGTTCGTGCGGCTCCAGTTCTTCCCGCAACACCAAGACGTCCCGCGGCGCCTCGATTCCCAGCCTCACTTTGTCGCCGGAGACGCGAACCACTGTCACGACGATCGACTTGCCCAACCGGATCCGTTGGCTCTCCCTCCGTGATAAAACCAGCATGTGTGAACCTCCGTGCATTTCATCCTGGGTATATGATCGTTTGAATACGTGTGTAATTGTGTACACCTGATCGCCGGGTGTCAAGTCCGAGTTCCTGAGGGACCGTGGCGCACGGACCCTGCCGGTGCGTCGATGACGCTGGGGTAGTGCGTCTGGGGCTTGCCGGGGATTCACCCGCGTTTCGTGCCGCGGCGGTCGCGTCCCGTCGCACACTCCCGTTACGCCATTTGAGGAATAAGACTCGGCACCTGAGTCAGTTGAGCACGCTGAACGCGTTGGCCGCTGGCACTATAAAATAGGACTGAATTGCGATCCATTTCCCAGATCGCCGTCAGTTTGACTGCCCGTGGACCGTGCACGCAGAAGTACAACCCGCACGGCTCGCCGCCACGGACCAGGATCCGCTCGGTCATGGAAAAAGCATTCAACTCCAGTTCGTTGTTTTGACAGATTGTGTGGTGGACATAAGCGCGTAGATCATCGAGGCAGCTGATTCGTGGGGAATCGTCCAACATAGCAGGTGGTGGCTCCTTGTCGGGATCGATTGAGATTGCCGTTTGGTGGGGAGCGGGAAGGCAGGGGGTTTGTCGGCAGGAGATACTATCGGCAATCTAGGAAGAATAATTCCTGAGGAACCCGGGCCGCGTCAGCGGAATTGGTCAACGCCGGGAAGGCTGTGCGGTCTCGACAACACAGCTAAGAATTGCCGGCCGATCCGACTGGACACGTCCGTGCCCGAAGGTCGCCGATGCGGCCGCGGGGGGGCAACTACTTGCCAACTTCTTGAGCCGCATACTGGCGGAATCGTTCGTCGATCTTTCCCGTTTTCTCGTCGCCCCGGTGGAGCACGACTCGGTAGAACAACGAGAACGATGTGCCGCTTTCGACCTTCAAGGCCCCGCTGGCCGCGTTTGTGCCGAGGAAGTCGCGCACGCCGAATGGGTTCGCTGCAAACAACCCGTAAGTGCGAACGTGCCAATAGGTCGGATACCGGAGGCTTTTTGGGTGGTCGAGTATGGCGACGCCCACCGTTTCGCCGTCCACGGGCCCCGAGTAATCAACCCATGCGGCACGTTTCCCCCAGGCGTCTTCGTTGGTTTGCCCCTCGCTGTTCACGATCTTCCCGCCCTCACGCCGATCCACGTTCATCGACCCGGCCACGCGCAGTCCGAAGCTGCCTTCCTTGGTGTCGCCGAAGACGACGTCGTTGTCGCCGGCCGTGACCGTGATTTCGAAATCGATCCAACGCGCCTCTTCGTCGCAAGCGAACGTGAGCTTTCGCACATCGCGGCAGATCAGTTCGCCCCGCGACCCCGCCCAGTCGTTGCGCGCGCGCACCACCGCCCGCTCTCCCCCTCGCACTTCCAGAAACTCGCGGTGATTGATCGTGCCGCAAGCACCCTGCTCGGCCCAGAAACTGATTCCGTTGACATCCCCGTGAGTGAACCAGCAGGACCGTTGGTGCACGTGATCGCTCTTCTCCTTCTCGTCGGCGGCCCGCATGGGATAGCCACGTGTCATCTCCTTGCCGGACGGACCGATGAGCGGCCAGACGATCGGCTTGGTGCCCGACTTGACAAGGTATCGGGCAAACAACTGCCCGTCCTGCCTCACCGTCACACCGTGCTCGTCCTGTTCCACAGTGAATTGAGCGGCGCACGCGGAGGAAGTAAAGGCGGCGAGCCAAACGAGGGAGAACACAAGCAGGTGGCGCATCACGGGAGAGCCCTCCGGAGGATCGGGGCGTGGCGAGTAACTTCGTCGGCTTCTCGCAGGACGAACAGCCACCGAAGTGCCTACAATCCTAATCCGGCCGGCTGAGCAAACCAAGTGCGGCGGGCACTATTTGGCCGCCACCTCCGGCACCTGCAAGTACTCCTGAAAAGAAACCTCGCGGTACGCGGCCATGTTGGACGTCGCACGGTCGATCATCTTGCGGTCCGTGGTCGACAAACGCCAGTTGGCCAGATGGCGGCTGCAAAGCGTCTGTTTCACCTTCCTTAAACCCTTCTTCTGGACCACCGTCCGCTCGATCGTCTTGGGGATCTGATTCTTGCTCGCCAACTCGGCATTCAACTGGATTCTCATGAACGGCGGCAGATTGCCCATGCGCATCGCGTTGAGCCGAGCGTACCAATCCGCGAACTGCTGGTATTGAGCAGCGACGTGGGGGTCCTTCGGCTCAATCCCCTCGGCGCGGTAGGTGACCTGCTCGTTGGCCATCGTCAGCCAGCCGCCATCTTCCACGTTCGTGCGAACCTCCTTGCCCAGCAGGTACTGTTTTTCCGGCTCGCCCAACCGCGTTTCCATCTCCGCGGTGTACGACAGAATCGCATTCATGGCCAATACGGTCTTGACCTGACGTCGCTCATCCATCAGTACCAACCGGTTCCGCTGACTGTCGAACACCGTGATCTCTTCGACGCCCGTCAAAAGGAAGTCATAGACGATTCCATCGAAGAAGATCGTCAACGTCTCCTGGACCGGCTCTTTCTGATCGTCCACGAAGACGTCGGTCTCGATCCGGAACTCCTGAGCACTCAGGGGGGCAGAAGACGTGAGGGAGGCCAAGAGAAAAGCCCCGAACAGCCTGACAGCATACGCCCGTCGCATGTTGAACATCCTTGCCCAGACAGCATGAGAACCGCCGAACGCCACAGCGGCAAGAGAATACTCCAGATAGCAAGGCGCTGTCCATCGCAATCGCCAGAAGTGTGCGTTGCAACCCGCCCGCGTTTTCACCTGATACGGCCCCAGTTTACCCCCTCTTGCGGTGGGATTTTGTCATGACCCGGCCCCCGGTTGTGGTGGCGTATCCCCACGCACCGTCGCGGCTTCTCGAACGAGATCAGGCGTTCATAACGCTGACGGCAGTAGCTCTGGATGGACCGCTCGGAGCCACTCGACCACAGTGGTTCGGAGCTGCCGAGTGACGGAGAGCAGGTCTTCAGCATCCCGCAACGTCACAACACCGACCTGTTCGTAAACGGTACGGCCTCGCTGCCGCGAGCACCGATCCAAGTAATCGGCGGTTTCCGCATGTGGCTCGCCGAGGGTGTGGCGAAGCGATTCGATGGTTCGCTTGTGCAGCAATCCGCCCTTGGGCACTCGATAGCCTGACGAGCGGAGAGGTATTGCACACAACTGAAGAGCAGCATGGTAGGCGTGCTCGAAGCGCCCCTCCGTGCTCAAGGCTTCGATGGCCGCGTCAGCGATCTCCCGGTCCACGATAGCCAGTAGCTGTTGGATCTCCGGGACGGTAGCGTCACTGCGCTGCAGCCACCCGTTCTGCCGCCATTGCTCTAAGCTCATGGTCCAAGTCCTCCCTTGACGTTTGTCCATTGGGCAGGAGCACGGGGATCTTCTCGCGCCGAACCACGTCGAGAAGGAACGGGTCTCCTGCGGCGTACTTGATTCGGAATGACTCGCGCGTATGGATCACGGGGTTGATCCGGCGACCCAGCGTGTTTTCTGCCTGCCGAAGTGGGCCTGCAAATGTCTTGAGGGAAACATCGCCCAGGACGAACAGGTCGATGTCGCTCTCAGCGTGTTGGCGGTTCCGCGCGGTGGAGCCGAAGACAAACGCCAGTTCCACATGCCTAGCCACGGAACGTAGCGTATCGCGGAGCACGGACTCCAGGCGCAAACCGTGGCGGACCGCCCGGGCGCCGGCAAGCCCCTCAAGGCTGTCCAGTGCGCATTGGCAGGGATTGCCCAGGTTCATCAAGATCCCCTCGATCTTCTCCACGACGCGGTGGTCCCAATCGAGGCGCTCCGCAGCCATCGTCCCGGCCAACGCTTGGGCAGCAACCTGCTGGAGCGGGCGGCATCGAGGATCGTCCAGCCACGATTTGAATGTCCCGTACGCCTCCCCCGATTTCTCGATCTGCGGCTCCACGGCCCAGGCGCACGCCGCACGGACACGGTCGGGCACGCTTTCGGAGCCGGCAAATCGGAACAGCAAGCTGCTTATGTCCGAACTGGCGAGTGCAGCACCGGCCAGTCCTCGCGCGGCGCCGGCCTGAACCTCCGCCACGTTGTCATTCCGCAGAAGTTCCATCAACTGCTCTTGGACCGCGGGATCCGAGCGGGCAACGTCGCGAAGGGCGGCGGCACAAGCAGCCCGAACTTGAGGATCACGGTCTCGTTGGAGTTCCCGCAATAACCACCGTCGGGCAGTGGGCCGCTTGCCCTTCGCGGTCCTTCCCAGCGCTGCAACGCAGGCGGCGCGTAGGTTAGGGGGTTGAGCGGACGAGAGCAGCTTGCGCAAGCAAATCCCGGCTTGTCGGTCCGTCGTGACCCTCCGGCCCATCTCGCGAACCAGGATCTCTCTCAGGTGCACGCTCTCGGCTTGGTCTTCCAGGAGCGAGCAGGCACTGGCGTACCATGCTTCCGGATTGTCTCGCAGGAGCGCGGCATTCACGTGGACCACCGGGTACGAGTTACCATTGACTTGAATCTGGGACTGGAAGGCGGCCTTGGCGACCAGACTCTGGGATATTGTGTCGCGCGCCGTCTGAACGACGTCCTTGAGATGAAGCCGCCCAAAGACGCATGCGAAATCCTCTTTGTCAAGCTCTTGCTTCGCCGTCTCCAAGATCGCAGTCGACGCCTTCTTGGCGACGTCGAATAACCGGGTGCCCTCGAATTCTTCCAGGAGATCAATCGCACTGAGCGTGATCCCGAGCCACCGCGTTCTTCCAAGATCCTCCAGCAAAGCAAACGCCTGCGCGATCAGACGCCGGTTGGGCACTGTGGCTCCATCGGCGAGGCAGCCGAGCGCAAGCAGTGAGGCACGGTGCAGGAAACGGCCCACGGGGTCGGGATCGTCGAGGATGCTCGACACCAACGATTCGGCCAGTGGTGGGGTCAGTTGAGCCGCCAACAGCCGGACCACCTCGGACCACTGTGGATGAAAGAAATAATCCCGCAGGCCGGCCGTGACATCTCGTGACGGCGATGCCTCCGCTTCGTCGCGCACGCCCAACGATGCCAAGTACTCCTGCAAAGTCCGGTGAGAGAAGCCAAACAGGTCGGGGCCCCGTTCTTCGATGAGGCCCGTACGCTCGGCAAGGTAGCGGAGGATGCGGTCACAGGCGTCTTTGGCGGTTTCGGGCTCGAAACCGAGTCGGTCCTGGAGGTATTGCTGCATCCGCTCGGTGAGCCACCATCGGGGAGCCAGCGTGCGGTCGGCCTTTTGCATGGCCAGCGAAAGGTCCGCCAACAGCCAGCGAAACTCCCGTGCATCGAGGTCGATGTTGTGGGTGTCTTCGAATCTGTCGGTCGACCTCTTGTTGCTCTCCCAAGTATCCAGGAACACGTCGACCACTTTCTCATAAAGGTCGACGCGGCGCCGCGGCAGCGTGCCACCCCTGGCCTCGTTGAGGAGCACGAGTATCGTGAGCATCAGCGGGTTGGCGGCCAGAGCGCGGACACGCGGGTTCGAAAAGATGGCCGTGTGCAGGGTCTCCAAGACCTCAGCTGTCCGCTTGCCTTGCAGGCGAGAGAAGACCGCAGCCCATTTTTCGGCGAACGCCTGGAGTCGCTTCTCGCCGAAGGGCAAGATGCGGGTGACCGAAAACCCCATGCCTCGCCAAGCCGCGGGCTCAAAGCCCACCAGACGCGAGGCTACCACGAACCGGTTTCGAGGGTACTGATCGACCAACGCCTGAATGCTCTCGACCAAATGCCCACGCTCTTGCTGGTTGCCGACCTCATCCAGTCCGTCCAGCAACACCAAGCAGTGCCGCCGTTGGTTCTCCAGTTCCTGACGAAGGGCGGCTTCGACATCACCGCAACCCGCGACCGCCGCGCGTGCCGCGACAAATCTCACGAGGTCCACCCGAGGGTCGAGCTCCCTGGCCCGGCACAACTCGGGCAGACGCAGATAGATCGGTGTCTCCTTCGGAATGCCGCCTGTCGCCGCTTGCCATGCGAGATAGCGCAACAGGGTCGTCTTTCCAGACCCAGGATTCCCGACCAACGCGATCCGGTCGTGGCTCGCGAGATACTCCGTGGCCGCCATCTTGGGCTGAGGATCAGGCTTGCCTGCCGCAAGGGTGGCAAGAGTTGGGCACTCATTGTCTGTCTGGTCGCATTGCTGGGCCGCCACGTCAACGTCCACAAAAACGGCCTGGACTGGCTGTCGCTGCAAGCTGGGCAATCCCATGCCTCGAAAGTCAATGTGCGCAAATTGACTTTCCACCCATTGGTTGTAGCCGCTGATCGGACCGTCAACCAGGATTTCGGCAGGATCGACGCCAATTGCGCGCGCAATCCCGTCCACAGTCGCAGAGCGGACCATGGCCTCCCTCGATCGCAGGATTCTCGTTAGCTGTGCGCGAGAAACACCAGAAATATCAGCAAGTCGACTTATGGTAATTTTTTTCGACGAAATGATCGATTTGAGGCGGCGGCTGTCAAGCGTTTTCAACATACATCGATCCTCATTTTATGTCGTTGCGATGTACAATCATACTACATGCGCATCATTTCATCAATATGATGAGTTTTGTTAAATGACACAATGATGCGCTAGATCCGGTTTGAATAGTACGCTGCGCATGGGCTACCCAGCATGCCCTCAGTGATGGATGCCGCTGGCCACACCGGGAACAATCGCGGATGGGTCAATTCGTGCCGGCCATGTGCACTGGCCGGCGGCCGCCACTCGCGGTTGTGGACGGGTTGGCGGGAGCGTATCCTGGTTTAAGCGTGGGCGACAGGCAACGTGAAGCTCGATTCTGGTGGTGGAGGCGCCGATTCATCTTGGGGAAGATACAACGCATACTGATTACGGGCGGCGCAGGCTTTTTGGGCTCTCATCTGTGCGAGCGGATGGTGGACGAAGGACATGATGTCATTTGCCTCGACAACTTTTTCACCAGCCAAAAGAGCAATGTCGAACACCTGCTCGGCCGTCCCAATTTCGAACTGATCCGGCACGATATCACCATGCCGGTCTGGCTGGAGGTGGATCAGGTGTACAACTTGGCGTGCCCGGCCGCTCCTGGGCACTACCAGTTCAATCCGATCAAGACGGTCAAGACCTCGGTGCTCGGCGCCATCAACGTGCTGGGCATGGCCAAGCGGTGTCGCGCCAGAATCCTGCAGGCCTCGACCAGCGAGGTCTACGGCGATCCCGAAGTGCATCCGCAGGATGAAAGCTACCGCGGGAACGTGAACCCGATCGGACCGCGCGCGTGTTACGACGAGGGCAAACGGGCGGCCGAAACGCTGTTCATGGACTATCACCGCATGAACGGCGTCGACATTCGCATCGCGCGGATCTTCAACACCTACGGCCCGCGCATGCACCCGTTCGACGGCCGGGTCGTTTCCAATTTCATTCGCCAGGCGCTCGCCGGCCAGGATATCACGGTGTTCGGGGACGGAGAGCAGACACGCTCGTTCTGTTATCGCGACGATCTGGTGGAAGGACTGATTCGCTTGATGAATCAAACGGACGTGGCGGGGCCCGTGAACCTCGGCAACCCGGACGAGTTTACCGTCGCGGAATTGGCCCGGTTGGTCATTCAGTTGACGGACAGTCGGTCGTCGGTCGTGCACGGTCCGCTCCCGGCCGACGATCCGGTCCGCCGACGGCCCGACATTTCCCTGGCGCGACGGTCATTGGACTGGCAACCGCGAGTCAATCTGAGGGAAGGGTTGACGCGGACGATCGAGTGGTTTCGCACGATCGACATCCGTCAGTACCGGCCGCCGACCCCGAATTACTGACCGGTGCCACGCGGCGGGCCATTCGCCGCGGAAGGTATGGGCCGATCAGTGCCGAGCGGCACGGCCGAAAGGGCGGACGCAGGCGCAAAGCAATCGGAAGGCCAACAGTCCGGCGACGGTCCCCAACGTGTCCGCCAACCAATCGCGGACGTCGGCGGAACGACCGGGAACGAACCTCTGCGTCCATTCGTCCACGGCGCCGTACGCGGAAATCGCCGCTGCCATGAGCAGCATGGCTCGTGTCGTGAGACGCCGGCGCATGCTCCACGCCCAAGCGGCGAGGAATGCCAGGATAAAATAACCCAGGAAATGGGCCGCTTTGTCGTTATAACGCGCCGGGCCCGTCGCGAAATTCGGCAGATGGGTCCCCAAGAAGAGCGCCGCTCCATAGACGGCCAAGGCGGTCCACGCGACACGAGCCCACGCGGCCTGCGACATGCGCGTCATGTGCTGATGGTCCCTTCCCGTGATGGCGGCCCGGTTCGCCGACTCTTCCTACCGCCTCGTGCCGCGCGTCACTTCAGCGTGACGGCCATCTGCCCGTTCCGAAGCTGACGGCGATTGTAGCCGAACGTCGCGCCGGACGCCAAGGGACAGACTCGCCTCCACGTGCGACCCGTCGCTGGGACGCATCGCACTTCGCAACGGAGAAGAGACACTGGGGAGCATCGATCGCGGGGAGCGAAAGCGGACTCGCAGTGCCGCCCGCTGTCCCATCCGGTGTTCCGCCCGCCGCGCAGCCAACCGGGGCATCGTCGAGGAGGCGACTGGCGAGGGGGTCGTAGTGGAGGGCACCGAAATGCCGTACAATCGGCTGAGTTGGCTTCCGCGGTGCTCCCGCGTTGGAGCCGAGGCCGTCACGTGGACCATTCGCCGCACGAACGCAAGTGCATCCGCGCAGCTGTCCAATGCGCGGGAATGTCGCGTGCGGCACGTCAATGAGAACTGCGAGGTGAGCGCCATGACGCGAAAGCACTGTCTGGGACCGGTCACCCACCCGTGGGACAGGCTGCCAGCCTGTCCATCCGACCAGACTCACCGAGTGCCCGCCCCGGTTTCCGGCTTCCCGACTGATCCGGACGGCTGCGCGACAGTCGCCGACTTGCGGTGCCGCCCGCGATCGATGCGTTGGTGGTCGGCTGGCCGGCGGATACTTGCTGCCGCAGCGCTGTTGGTGTGGGCGTTGAGGGCGCAAACGACCTGCGGGCAAGGGCCGGGTGGGCCGGCCGAGCCGGCGGCGGAGCGAGGGGACAAGGCCGCGGTCAAGGTCGTTGAAGGCACCGACGCACCGTGGCAGTCGCTTTTCGACGGCAAGACGCTTAAAGGCTGGAAGAGCACGAATTTCGGGGGCGAGGGCCAGGTGCACGTCGAGAACGGCGTGCTTGTGCTCGAGATGGGAAGCTCCCTCACGGGCATCACCTGGACGGGCGAATTCCCCAAGTGCGACTACGAGGTGCGGGCGGAGGCGATGCGAATCGAGGGGATCGACTTCTTCTGCACCATGACGTTTCCCGTGCAGGAGTCGTTCTGCAGTCTGGTGGTGGGCGGGTGGGCCGGCGCGGTCGTCGGGATCTCGTGTATCGACAACGCCGACGCGTCCCTGAACGAAACCACGCGCTTCGAACGCTTCGAAAGCAGGAAATGGTACCGCGTGCGGGTAGAAGTGCGCGAGCACCGGATTCGGGCGTGGATCGACGACAAGCCGATGGTGGATGTGGTCACAAAAGGGCGGAAACTCGCCACGCGGAGCGAAGTGGAGCTTTCCAAACCGTTCGGGATCACCAGCTGGGAAACGCGCGCCGGATTGCGGAACATCCAGGTCCGCCGGCTGCCGCCGCCGCCTCGCGACGCCGCGGAAAAGTGACATGCACGAACACTTCATGCGCATGGCGCTGCGCGAAGCGGAACGTGCGCGAGCGGAAGACGAAATCCCCGTGGGCGCGGTGATCGTGCGGGACGGGCAGGTTGTGGCCGAGGCGCACAACCAGCGAGAACAACTGCGCGACCCGACCGCTCATGCCGAGATGATCGCGATCACCCAAGCCGCCGAGATGTTGCGAAGCTGGCGTCTGGAACGGTGCACGCTGTACGTGACGCTCGAACCGTGCCCCATGTGCGCAGGCGCCATCCTGCAGGCGCGCATCCCGCAAGTCGTCTACGGAGCGGCTGACCCGAAGGCGGGCGCCGTCGCGTCACTCCTTCACCTTCTGGACGACCCGCGATTGAACCATCGCTGCGACGTGGTGTCCGGGATCTTGAGCGGGGAGTGCGGACAGATCCTGTCGGAGTTCTTCCAACATCAACGCCGGCTGGGAAAAAAATAGCCCGTGCCTGCCGCCCCCGCGACGCGGCTGCTTCTGAAAAACCATTGCATCCCGCCCGCGCGCCGGCTACTGCTCGCTCGCCCGCAGCCAGGCGAACGTGATCCAGCCGTCCCGCGCCTCGAGCTTCTTCGGCATCAATTTGCCCACGTCCTCCCAGCGGCCGGGCAGCAGAAAGCCGCTGGTCGTCACTTCCGGCCGAAACAGGGCTTCAAATTTCCTGATCATGACCGCCCGGATGGCCACCTCCACGCTGTTCGGGTCGCCCCCGCCAACGTACTCGCCCACCACGTCTCCCTGCCTCGTGAAACGGATGCCGTCCTCCGTCAAGGCGTATTGATAGGTGGCCGACAACTCCATCGGACGCCGCACTTCGCTGTCCTTGAAAGTGAACCGGCGGCCGCGCACGGCCAGGCGAACCGTGCCGTCCCGGAAA
>Ga0194113_10009762_pt1 | contig 11528 bp, 5 predicted proteins | sample TA2MahC200mmetaG_FD_146193 | JGI IMG/M metagenome (GOLD analysis project Ga0194113, IMG submission 146193) | Freshwater microbial communities from Lake Tanganyika, Tanzania - TA2015017 Mahale Deep Cast 200m | ecosystem: Environmental > Aquatic > Freshwater > Lake | place: Tanzania: Lake...
GTATTACCCACACGGATCGGCCGCCGCGCGAATCCAGAAGTGAACCATGACTTTTGGCGAGGGCAAGCTCGCGCGCCCGCTCGGTCTCGTCGTGGACGCCCTTCCGTGGAGCGGTGATCGTAGTTCCCCAAACCTGGTCGGTAGCGAAGCGTAGCCCGGCCCATGCGTGAACGCGGAAATTCCTGGATGGCCGCCGTGTGCCACTTTCCTGAGCGAGCCGTGTGCGTCCCACCATCACCGACGACTCTACCGGCGAGCGGAGCCAGTGGCACTCGACGCTCGAGAAAGGTCATTGGACCACGGTGCTCGACACGGCCGATCCGCACTAATGGTCATCCCACAACCGGTGCTCACTTGCCCGTTGCCGTCCGCCACGCAGAGGGTGCCAGACTCGGAGCGATAAGCAGTTCGTCCTTGCGGGTCCAGCGCCTGCGATGGAATTCGCGCAAGAACGGTGGAGGCGACTTGTCCACCACAATCTCATGCTCCCGCAACCACGCAATCGCCCAACCGCCGTCGCCGGGTTCGCAGCGTTCCGCCCGCGGGGTTCGCGCAGGTGCCCGAAACGCGATGTCGCCCAACGGAACCACCAGGGTGCCGGCGGCTCGGCCGGCACGAGTCGGTTCCGATACCGCGATCGAATGACCGTGAAACCAGACGCGGGCAATTCCCTGATCCAACAGCACCTGCAGCGACGGCGCGCCCTTGTCCCCTTGCACGCCGCTCGGCCCTTGATGGGTCACCAGAATGTCGACCGGTCCCCGCTCCAAAACGTTGAGAATGGCCAAGTCGTCGATCATCGCCATCGAGTGATATTCGGCGCGGCGCTGGCCAGGCTCGATGCCGCCGATGCCGGCCACGAGGTGACCGGACGCAAGAGACACGATGCACCCGGAGGGCAACAGGCGCAGATGACCGTTGGTGTCCACGCCCGGGAGGTCCGTGAGTTCGACCGGCTCTTCGGGTGTCTGGCCCGGCAGGAGTCGCTCGAGGTGGGAAAACCCTTCATGATTTCCATGCACCATGATCAGCGGGCAGGCCAGCCCCAACCCGTCGTCCGCTTCGGGCTTGAAGATCGCATCCAGCCACGGGGCTTGAGGTTTCGTGGACCATTGGTGCAGGAACTCGAGTTCACAAGGGTTTGACTTGGCGTGGGCGCGAGTGGCACTGTCCAGTTGGGACGCGTCGGTGAATGTTCCCACGTCGCCACACAGCAGCACCGCCTCAAACCGCACGCCCAGTTCCTGTTGCCAGCGAGCCAGCACGCAACATGCCAATTGCAGATGCCCGTGAACGTCTCCCACAATGGCGACTACTGCATCTCGTTTCATCTCTGGTCGCCTTCGCCAATGACCTGTAACTCACGAGCCCCCGCCCGCGCACAATGCGATGTGACCAACATCTGGTAGTCGCGGACATAGCCAAGTCATGGGCACCTTGTCACGTCACGCAATACGAAGATCGCGACAGGTCTTTTCATGGCTCGCTTCCAAGTCCAACGGAATGGCCAGGTCGTCGTTGAGCCATAGCGGCAAGCACGGAAGCGGTTGACCGAGGGTCAACGGGTGATTCCACACCTCCAACCACCGACTTGTGACGCGCTGCCGCCAACGACAGGCAGCGGCGTACGTCGCCGGCCGCTGATCGCCCATCGCCGGGTCCCGCTCGCCAATCAACTGCAGCAGCTCGTGGTACAAGTTGACGTCGCGCACGGTAACCAGATCAACCAGTACGAGCGACACGCTCTGTCGCAGCAGGGCGGCGCACTTGGCCGTGAACTGTTGGCGGTTCTCGGCCCGGTCCTTGTTCGCCGGACTGATGATTTCAACGGCAGCCACGAGGCGCCGGCCGCGGCGCACGTCGTACACGCGCACCTCGTACTGGTCGAAATCCGCCAATTCGGTTTCGATGGCCAGGGTCGGTTCCGCCGGTGCCCAGACGGCCGTGGCACCTCCGGTTCGCTCCGGTCCGAGGGGCCCCTCGCGCGGACCTTCCCGATCGAACGTGGCAACGTCGACTTCTATCTGCGCGCCGAGATGAACGCGCGGCTCCGCAACGTAGCCGGCCGGGAGTTCCTGCCCGAGGTGCTGCACGATGACCATCGGCCATCCGCCGTGCAGCCCTTCCCATGACGTGAACTCGCTGAGCGGTGCGCGGAAATGGTCGCGAAGCAGCATGGCAACTTCTTCCAGTTCAACGTGGTGGGCGGGCCCGAACGCAACAAGTCCGGCCCACAACTGCCTTGACGGGATCAAGAAAACGCATCCGGATTATGCGTGCCGGACCGCGCCAGCGAAACACCGGGATGCTGTTCCGCTCTGGCCTTTGGGCGTGTCCCGCTGCTGCCAGTATCGCCCTCCGGCAGCGGTCCGTCCAGGCAAGGCCGAGGAATCGGGGAAACGCCTGTCGTGTCGGACAGCCGGCGGAGGCCAGCGGATGGCAGGCCGTCGGGGACTGCCTCCGCGTTTTTCAGCGGACTGCCAATGGATGTATGTTACTTCGACCTGGAAGCTGCGTGCTTGGCGCGACACCACGGCAGGACACGTTGCCGGAAGTATGTCCGCGGGCCGGCTCATTGATCGTCGGTTGCCGGGTGAATACCATGGAACCGGTCGGGGAAGATGCATGCCACAAGAAACCGCTACCGCGCCCTCCGCACGGCGTCCGTGTTCGCGAAGCACGTCAGCGCCAAGGCCGGGTGCCGTCACACGATTACAATGAGCCGCTGCGATGCCGAGACCGCTTACCATGAAAATCCTCCAGGTCCTGCGTGCGGTCGCGCTTTTCGCGAGTTGGTTCGCGGTTGGACACGGTGCCGAAGTGGGGACGGCCACGGCAGCGGCCGAACCTGGCGGGTCGGTCGCGCCGGAACGTGCCGCGCTCCATTACCGCCCGACCGATACGGTTCTGGGCGACGTCCACCCGTTCCACGAAAACGGGACGTGGCACCTCTTCTACTTGAAACCCGGCTTCCACAGTGCCGTGGCACAGTCCACGGATCTGCTGCACTGGTCGCCGGGCACGCTCCAGTTTGCGGCCGCGACCGGCGATGACACGTTTCGGCCGTACTTCGTGCTGGGCGTGTTCCGCGACGCGCGGTGCGACGTGTATCGCAGTTTCTACGGCTGCAGGTCCTGGATGGTGGGATCCGTCAGTGCCGACCTGCGGACTTGGTCCCCCGCGCCGCGCGAGGTTCGCGTGCCGCCCCGACCGGACCTGTACGCGTCACAGCGCGACCCGTACGTGTTTCACAACGCCAACGACGGGAGATACTGGTGCGTGGCCACGTGCCGCGTGAAGAACGCATCTCCGGGGCGCGACGGGGCCGTTGGCTACACCACATCGCCCGACCTCGTCCATTGGGAACGCTGGGAACATCTGCTCTATCCGGGGAACATCGGAGAGCCGGAGTGCCCGCAACTGTTCGAACTGGGAGGTTCTTGGTATCTGCTCGCCAGCGTCCACGACCGTGCGGTGGGAAGACCGTCCTATTGGGTCGCCAAGGCGCCCACGGGCCCTTGGAGCGTCGCGGGTTCGGGCTATCTGGATGGCAAAGACCTCTGTGCGGCTCAGGTGGCGTCCGATGGCCGTCGGCTCCTCCTGTTCGGTTGGATCCCTCTGCGAGCGTCGAGCCCGGGGACGCAGCACTGGGGCGGACACCTGGCGCTGCCGCGCGAAGTCGTCCAACTCGGGTCCGGTGAGTTGACGACGCGATTGCCGGCGGAGTTAGCGCAAGCCGTGCGAGGCGCGCCCGTCGAGAGCATCTCCACGCGATCCGCGGCGGCGACCGCCGGGACCTGGACGCCGGGCGCGTCGGAATTGCGGTTCGAAGGCGGAGCCGCTCCCGGCCGGGCTCTGTGGCCGGGCCGCCACGACTGCGGCGACCTGGAACTGGACATTGTGTTGTCACACGAGACGCGGCGAGCCGGCGTTTTCCTCGAACGGTCCGCGGACGGACCAGCAATCGAAGTGGCGCTCGAACGGCAGCCCGATCGGCTCGTCATACAGACACGCTCGGGGGCCATTCACGCGGAAATCCCCGTCGCAAGCCCACCGTCCGGGCCGATGCGATTGCACGTGCTCTTCGAGCAGGACATCGTCGAGGCGTTTCTCGACGATCGCTATTCGCTCGTGGCGCGCACCCCGCACAACCTGTCGCCTTCCGGCGTGGGCGTGTTCGCGGAGGGTGCCCCCACGACGTTCCACAACGTTCGTCTGTTTCATTTGCGCGGGCAGGCGACGTGGGACGGGCTTCCCAGCCCGTCGCCAACGCCCTGACGGCCTGGGAAGGCCGTCCACCCCTGTAAACGTGTCAGTTGGCCGAAAACGCGTAGGACGGGCACTCTTGCCCGTCCAGGGAGGAGACGGGCAAGAGTGCCCGTCCTACGACCGGGAGCGTATCGTCACTGAGTCAATTCGACGGCGCTGAACTCGGCCACGCCGTTCATTACGTGGTAGCCCACGTGCGAGATCTCCTTGAGCGGCCGTTGCAGTTTCGCCTCGATGGTTTGGCCGGGCAGGGTCATCTTGACGGTCTGGGCATCGAGGTCCACGTGCACGACAACCTCGAGCGGCCGGCCTGCCTCCCAGGCGAAATCCTGAGCGGTTCCGTCACCCGGCTTGGCGGCCCCTTGAAGGATGCAGCACTGTTTGGCGCGGATGCGGACACCGCACTTGACCAGTTGATTATTGTCGGGGCCGTCGCCGAACGCGAGGAAGCCGGTCTGCAGTTTTCCGAGCGTCGTGGGAAGGATGGTGACCTTGAAGGTCGCCTGTTTCGTCACGGGCGTATCGAGTTTCCTGAGCGCGTGGCCGTTGCCGTCTTCGACGGTCCGCACCTGGTAGCCGAGTCCGCCGCTGGTGACGGAGACGCCTTGCGAGTGGGGAACGTCGGGGTGCGGCGTGACATCGACGGCCGTGTCGGGCGTTTTGGCTGCCTTGCGAGCGGCCTTTGCCTTGGAAGTGGTGGCGGGTGGAACGTCGCCGGTCGGTTTGTCGGCGTCCGGCCCGCGCGGCGCGACGACGCCCTCGGGGCCGCTGGGAAGTGACTCGCCCTCGTCAGCACCCAGGCAGAGAACCTGTCCGTCCAGGGTTGAGAGGTACAACCGGCCTGCGGCCGCCGCCAAGCCGTCGAAGACGGGCGCCACGTCGAGTCGGTATGATGCGAGCTGCCGGCCATCCAACGCCGCCACGGCGACGAGCAGCGCACCATGCTTGCCCTCAAATGCCGCTTCCTGTTCGGCCAGCTTCTCCCTGATCTCGGGATCGCTGAGCGATCGGACGGCTTGCTCCTCGTCAATCACGTCGGGCGGACCGGCCACGAAGAGGGTGTCATCGGCCAGTGCCATCGCCGTCGCCTGCAGCGCGGCGTCGCCCGACCAGATGTGACCGAACCGTGTCACTGGTGTTCCGCCCAGGTTGGCCTTGACCTTACCGTCCTTGTCCTTGACCCTCGGCGGCTCGACACCCATCCGGACCAGTTCCGGATTCTTCGGCGCGGCGAACAGATGAAATTCCAAGGGCGTGGTCCAGCGGTAGTATTGCCAGCGTCGGCCGTAGCCGTAGACGTGTTCCTCATCGCACACCAGGATGCGGCCGGAGGGCACGAGGCGCCCGGCCTGGTAGTAGCCGCCCGCGCCCGATGCGAACGCCCGCCCGTACAACCAGTACGTGCGGTGCCAGAGCGTATCGTCCAGGAATCCCGTGGGGCTGAAAAGGTGCCGGTCGTCGCCCTGCTGGTCCCGCACCTCGCGGTACCCGACCAACGTGCGGTTTCCCTCCAGGTCGAAGGGCAGCGTGCGCATGTAGACGTAGCGGCCATCGCTTGAGAGGATGTCGGGCAATGCCACGGGCATGTTCAAGCCCCGGATGTGGACCTGCAGGTTCGACTCGGCCTCCGGGTCCTTATCGTCCAGGATCGTTTCGGAGAGTTTCTTGCCGGTTTTCGGGTCGAGTCGCAACAGGCGCAGGCCGCCGTCCAAGAACATCGTGCGGCCGGCGACGCAGTAGAGCGTGTCGTTCTGGACCAGCACGCTGCCGCTGACCGGCCAGACGCTCTCGATCTGCTCGAAGGCAAAGTGCCGCCGGTCCTCGGGCGCCGCGCGGAATCGCCACAGCAGCGCGCCGTCGGACGCGCGGAGGCAGTAGACCTGCCCGTCGGCGGAGCCGAACAGTACCCGTCCTTGCCAGACGGTGGGCGGCGAGTCGACGCGGCCACCGGCCGTGAACTTCCACCGCGGTTTGCCGCTGGCGGCGTCCAGCGCGTGAACCTGGTGCTGGTCCACGGCAGCAACGTACAGCGTGCCTTGTGCGACGACCGGCGGGCTGAGTCGACCGCCGAGTGGGGCGCGCCAAGTCCGTTTCAGATCGCCGGCGGCCACGACCGTCTGGGAACGGCCGTCGCGCGCGGCGTTGCCGCGGTACGTCGGCCAGTCTTCCGCGCCGGGTTCGTCGGACGACTGCTGACGCGGCGACTCCGCGTACGCCGGCCCGCGCTCCAACCGCTCGGCGTCCGGCACGTCGCGCCGCGGCTGCCAGTGAGGCGTGTCGGTGGCCAATGCGTTGAAGCCGTAGAGTTTCGCGTCGAGGTAGCACGCGCACGGATGCGGCGGGTTGTAGATCAGGCCATTGGCGGGCATCAGTCCGTACAGGCACGCGCCGCGGACCCAGTGGTGGCAGGTCCAGTGACTTGCCGCCACGTCCACGAACTCGATGCCCGTCCGCGAGAAGAGCAGATACTTGTCAGTTGCCTTCGCCCGATAGCAGCGCTGATGGAACCAGTGTGTTTGCACATCGGGTGGGAACTCCTTCACGACCTCGCCCGTATGCAGGTCGCGGCCGGTGACGATGCCGGAATCCGATCCCTGGGCGTTCGCGCCGCACCAGACGATCCCCTGCAGCACCAGGATGTCCTTCGAGCTGCCGGCATGGCCGGATGGCGGATGCTCGGCCTCCCACAGCCGTTTGCCATCCTTGGCGGACACTGCGTACATCGTCGTGAACTCGCCCTTCAGCCGGGCGCTCGCGCCGGCGTATCCGGAGAACAGCACGACGTCGTCGTAGACGACCAGCGTCGGGGCCGCGGAACTTCTCAACGTCCGCTGGTTCGGCGTCTCGGCCGACCACGCGGGCTCTCCGTCGACACGGCCCCAACAGACGACGTTGCCGCCGTCGTGAAAGTAGACCGACTTCCGGTCCACGGCCAGCGTCAGCGGCATGATGTTCGTGGACTTCTTCCACAACGTCCGCCCGCTGCCGGCGTCGACGGCCATGATCGTGCGGGGCGCTTCGCCCCACAGCCCGCCGGTCGCGTCCGCGCGGATGCTGGCCATGTCCGGGTAGACTCTGTTCGGATCGCTGCGGAGCGGCTGTTCGTCGGCGGTGACCAGATACAGCGTGCCGTCGAGGAACAGGATCTCCTCCGTAACCGCGGTTTCGTCATAGGTGCGGAGAACTTTGCCCGTGGCCGCGTCCAGTTCCGCCAGCGGCGCGTCGATGTTCAGCGTGACGTAAAGCTTGTCGCCGACCGCCACCAGCCGACGCGGCAGGATGGCCGGGCCGCTCTTGAGCGGAAACATGTGTTCGTGCCACCGTTGGATCGGCTTCTTCCACAACAGCGTGCCGTTGAACGCGTCCCGCGCGTACACGTACCATTGGGGCGGAATCAGAATCGAGGCACGCGGCGATTCGTCGAAGATGTAAAACACGCGCCCGCCCGCCGAAACCATCGCGCTGGCGCCGGACATGTGATCGTGGTGCCGCGAGTAGCGCGGCCCGGCAATCCACTGCATGCGAGTCAGGAAACCGATCGCCGAGTCTTGTGCCACGGCGTTGTTGCTCGGGCCGTGAAGGTAATGAGTCCATTCGTCGATCTCCTCCGGCCATGGCTTGACCAGCTTTTCGCCGCCGACCAGCGCGACTCCGTTCGGAGCGAGCACGCGCAGCAGTTCGTCACGAGACAACTCGCACTCGCCGCTCACCACAATCAAGTTCGCGAAGTTCTCGATGTACGGCAGTCGTCCGCCAGCCCATTGCGCCACCGAGACACTTCCGTACGTGCCCTGCGCCTGGATGTGCTTGCGCGCCGCATCGACGTTCGCGGCATCGGCGTCCAGGCCGTGGACGATGAAGCTGTCGTCGGCCCGCAACGCCGCCGTCAGCTTGCCATCACCGCAGCCGACATGGACCACGACGCCGCCTTGCACGCCCGCGGACGCCAGGATTTCGGCCGCCTGCGCCGGTTCCGCCGCCATGACGTTCCCGGACAGTGTGCCGATTACCAGCCCCAACACCATGCCAATCGCAGATCGGCGCGAAGCGTACTCAACCATGGTGACTCTCCTCACGCGGCATTTCGCCGCAACCCAAGTAGGACGAATTCGATATTGCCGTGTGGATGCATGTCGTCTCGGAGTCTTATCTCGGACTCGTACTCGATGTCCGATAGTCGACTTTCGAGTACGGGTATGAGTACAAGCACCAATACTACGTGCCGGAACAGTCAGGCCAATCCTCCACTTTCGAGCACGGGCGCGAAAACCACTGCGGAGTTTCCGTCACCGATCATCCCTCAACACGCTTCAAGACGTAACGTCGCGGCTTGGGCTGGTTGGACTCGAAGATCTTGTCTTCGATCTCCTTCGCGGCGGCTTCGCAGGCCTTGATGCGGTCCTCCATGCCCTCCACGCGCTTCGTCAGCGCGTCAAGCTGCGCGGTGAGTTTCTCGTCGTTCGGCGCATCCATCACCTGCTGTCGCACGCGGGCGAACTGCTGGAACTGGCCCCATTCGCCGCGCAGCTTGCCGATCGGGCCTTCGTTGCGTTGCTTGTTGAGTTCGGCGACCTGCAGTGCCTGGTTGTACTGCGGCGTCGAGCTGTTGTCCTGCAGTTCGACTTGTCGGGCGAGTTGAAGATCGGAGAAGACTCCGACAGGCTGGCCGTCGATCGACAGCTCGTATCCGCCGGGTGCCAGTCCGTTGACACCAAAGCCCTCGCGGCCGGCGCGATGTCCGAGCTTCAGCAGTGCGGCTCCCGGTTGAGCTTCGCGGGGCACAACCCAGGGCAGGCAGGTGGCCGACCAGGTGAAGGCGAGCGAGCCGTCAACATACTCGATCTCCGTCGCCTCGCCGCCGGTACCGGTCACGCGGGCCGGGCCGTCCGGCGTCACGATCGCGCGAATATTGGAGACGCCCCCGCGAAGTCCCATATCCTCGATGATCGCATACGCCATCACCAACTGGCCCGGCGCGTCCGGGTGGACCGCGTCCGCGATCAACGTGAATTCCGGATCGGTCTTGCGCTGCTGGATCGTGATGTTGTTCAGCGGTCCCCACATGTCGACGAACCCGTACCCGTCGGTCACGGCGACTTCCCGCAACCACGTTCCGTAGTAGGCGAGCACCGAGTTGTAGTGTTCGGCCGGTTGTCTCTTGCGATTGAGCGACGCGCGCGAGTCGTACATCGTTGGGGTCATGAGAATCGGGACCGCCTGGATTTCAGTGATGCGGCCGACGAGTTTCGTCATGTCCGAGAAATACTTCGTCCATATCGCTTCGTCAAACGGCTTGTATCGGCCGTCATTCATGCCGAGTAGGACCGTCACGTATTTCGGCTTATAGGCCGCGACGTCACGGTCGAACCGCTCCAGCGCGTCCCACGCCTGTGCGCCGCCCACGCCCGCATTGTGAAACTGGACACGCTTGGCGGGAAAACGCGTGAAGAAGAAGTCCTCCACATACTGGGTGTACAGCCGCTGGTGCGTAATACTGTCACCCAGAAACACGACGCAGTCGCCGCTGTGCGGATCGAGCGTTGCCACGGGCGATTTGTGGTCCGCGGCCAAGGCGGCAGCGCTGATCGCCACTGTCAAGGTGACGCACAACAACACACGTCGGAAGGCACGGGTCATAAACATCGGTCCTGGAAATGCGTAGTGTATGGGTGGCGGCGTGTCGCACCCTCGGCCACTCGCCGCGTCATGTGACAACGGTGGATTATCACCGACCGGGCTTCGCGCCTGCAAGACCGTGGAGCGGCCTGCACCACGATTTCAGCTACCTGCGATCCGCGGGGACCGGTCCGCGTCACCCCGCGGGAGTTGGTTCCGTCGGACGTTGCCGGCAGCTGGCCGTGCCGTCGCCGGCGCCCTGACGGCGTGGGAAGGCCGTCCTACGACATGCGCGGCCACTGCGCGCATATGGCACACTGAGACTCGAACCATCCAGCTCTCTGACAATCGCGACAACTGGCTCACTGCTCGTTCCCTGGGCGGACTGCGTCGTTGAGGAATTGCCCGAGCCTGGCTCGCAGCTCAGTCACGCGATGTGGCTCGTCAGCCGCCCGATCGTGTTGTTCGCCGATATCGGTGGCGAGGTTGTAGAGTTGGAGTTGTTCCACCGCGGACTTGGCGGTCTGGATCCTCTTGCCGCGCTTTCTCTTGGCGGCAGGCTGCGCGCTCTCCTCGGCCGACTGTTCGGCATCCTGCCCCGCGGCGGTGAAGACCAGCTTCCAATCGCCGGCCCGCACGGCAGCGCGCGATGGACTTGCACACAACAAGATCGCATCGTGCGGCGATTTCGCGCCGTGCGCGATCGTGTCCCACACGTTCAGCCCGTCGAGCGGCAGCTTCTGTTCGAGTGAGCCGCCGGCCAGCGTAACGAGCGTCGGGAACCAGTCGACGATGTGAATCGGCTCAGTGACGCGAGTGCCTGGCTTGATCTGGTTGGGCCAATGGGCAAAGGCGCAGACGCGCGCGCCACCTTCGTGGATCGTGCCCTTGCCGGCCCGCAACGGACCGTTGTCCGTGATCTTCCCCGGACTGGGCCCGCCGTTGTCGCTGGTGAACACGATGAGCGTTTGCTGCCGAATGCCCGTGTCGTCGAGCGTTTCAACGATCTGTCCAACAGCCTCATCCATGGCGGCGATCATGCCGGCGTATTTCTGGCGCGTGCCGGTGAACTGTGAGTACGGTTGCACGTAACTGTCGGGCACCTGATACGGACCGTGCACGGCGTTGAAGGGTACGTACAGGAACAACGGCTTGTCCTTGGGTCGTTCGCGGACGATGCGGCAGGCCTCGCGCGCGAGGAGGTGCGTCGTGTAACCGTCATCGGCGCTCGGTTGGTCGTTGCGATACCAGTCGCGCTGCCCGTCGCGCAACTTGGTGAAGTAGTCGAGCGCACCGAAGAAATGCCCGTACTGTTGGTCGAATCCGCGCCGCGTGGGACGATACTCCGGCTGAAACTCGCCCAAATGCCATTTCCCGCAAATCGCCGTGTGGTATCCGGCCTCGCGCAATGCGTCCGCCAGCGTGCGTTCGTGCAACGGAAGCCCCCACGGCGCGTTGGGCCGCACGATCGTATACACGCCGGTGCGAGTCGGGTAGCGGCCGGTCATGAGCGCCGCGCGCGTGGGCGAACAGACCGGTTGCACGTAGAACGCGTCGAGAATCGCGCCGCCGGCGGCCAGTTTGTCGAGTTGCGGCGTGCGAATCTCCTTGGCCCCCATGAACCCGACATCCGCATACCCCAG
>Ga0194113_10009765_pt1 | contig 11525 bp, 6 predicted proteins | sample TA2MahC200mmetaG_FD_146193 | JGI IMG/M metagenome (GOLD analysis project Ga0194113, IMG submission 146193) | Freshwater microbial communities from Lake Tanganyika, Tanzania - TA2015017 Mahale Deep Cast 200m | ecosystem: Environmental > Aquatic > Freshwater > Lake | place: Tanzania: Lake...
AAAGACATTCTGCTCATTTCTCACCTCACCAATTAAGTTTCTCAGCGATGATAGCATTCACCGGGCACTCAGGATGCAAACATTCCCGATAGCACTGCAGCCGTCGCTGGTCGGCTCGCAACCGGTCTTGATGCTCCCTCAGAACAGCGTGGATTCGCCGCAGCCGCATATCACAACGGGCATCATCCCGCTCGTCCTCCAACAACGCTTTCTCCATGTCCCGGCCCGACATTCCAAACTGAATCGTGCCCTCCACTTCGGTGATCCCCAGGTGCACATCTGCGGCTTTGATCACCACTTGAACCACACACTTGGGAGCCCACGGATCGTCAAAGTAGCCCTGAATGAAGGTCAGCCAGTCGCAGCCTTCTTGATAGCGGGACGATTGAAAATTGGGAAAGCGCTTGAAGTATTCGCTTTTCCTGGCAATCGTATCCAGGCCACGGTCTTTTTCCATCAGGAACACTTTGCGGCGGTATGCCGCTGGCTTTATCTCCGGGCTCATCTGAGGCAAAAACTGGAGCTCGACCCAGGCGGCAAACCCCTCGTTCAGAATGATGGCGCTGTGCGAAAGGGCCTCAATGGCCCGCCGTCCGTGATCGCCCTCGTAGAACCTGCGTGGATACGGAAAAGGCAAGTGTTTCGCATCAACCTCGCGCAGTAGCCCATGACGGTAAAGGATGGACAACTGTTGTCCCAACCTGGTTTGCTCATAAAAGAAGCCGTGACCGTACTTCTCGTGCAGGATGTAGGCAGCCAGGTTTTGTTGCAGCCAACTCGGCTCGTAGTCGTCCATATACACGAAGTTCTGCAGGATGTTCTCTTCCAACAGCGGGTGCAGGTCGGCCCACCACTGTGCCAGTTCAGGATCGAAGGGCACGCAACAATCCTCAGTCGGAGAGTATACTGGGGCCAGATTGACCAGCAGCTCTTTCAGCAAGGGCAGATTCTGCATCTCCTCCCGGCGCGCCGCCACCAGTGCCGACAACAACCGTCGAGATGCCTCTGGCGGGTAGATTGTCCTTACGTAATCTTCTGGAGTGAGCAACCGAAAAGAGATGGCCTGCACGGTTTCAAACTCATGCCGGATCCTCTTCGTCAACCGCAAAGCCTCGGCATCCAATGGTTCGACGACGTCTCGCTGAATCCGGGTTATCCGATCATGAAGCGATTCTCTGATCCTGACAGATAGGGTGGTTAATTGTTCGGCACCGGCAATCCCATAGGTGAGACGGTAATCCCCAAGGACTATCCCCTCGAAATGCCACCGGTCAAGCCCATCTACGTTCTCTCTATGCACCAACCGCAGTTTGGACTTTGGATACCGAAGATCGGTATCAACGGGAACCACCTTCGCCCCATCTTGCCACCGCACCCGACCTTCAACCACGAAAGGCTGATTCAAGTCGAATTGGTCACGGACAGCTCCCTGGGCATCCACTGTCCGTAACACCAACATTACATGAGCAGCACAATGGAACTCGACAAATCGGTCAAAGAAAAGCGGTGGCTCTTTTTTGACCCGTGGCCAGTCAATGGTCAGCTTCAGGCTTTGCCGGCCCAATCGCTGAGGTTCGACCGTCCACTGGAGCCAAATTTGCCCGCCGGGCGGGATGGATCGGATTTTCACCACCGGCTCGGAGATCAATGCCCCTGCATCGGATTCCAACAGACAACGTATCCGCTCTAACCGCTGGGGCTGAGGGTTGCGCAACGTGACGGATATTGTCCCGCTTTGCCCCAGTGGAATCTCTCGCTCCACTACGGCATCAAGTAAGTCAATGGGATTCTGAAAGGCCAGCCAGCGAAGGGTGTTGTGAGCGAATTGTTGGTTGCTGGCCTCATCAAAATCCCGGTCTCCAAGAAAGACGAAATCTCCGATAGCGACCACGCGCCCCTTACCTGTCTCGAAAGCTACCGCGAACAGGTCATCAGCATCGTTCAAGCTGGCCAGCGGGTAATGGCCGTTGGTCACAGGCGCTACGGCGCTTAAATCCCAGGCCGTCAGGGCCGAGACTCCAGAGGTCAGGTAGTGCGGTGCGAATTTACGGATCACGTCAGGCGGCACGTTAAAGTACTGCTCAAAGCGCAACCCAAGCGACTCCGCCAGAGTATTGAAACTCTCCAGGGTGCCATCCCCCCGCTGTTTCTGTCTCCAAATTGCCTCCGCGTTGGCGGCGATCAACACCCCTCCGCCCTCACGGACAAACTCACCAATGGTCTGGATTTCAGACGGGGAAAATCCGCTGGTCGGTGCCGCTATAATCAGCACATCCTGACCGTCCAAAGCGCTTTCATCCAAAGAGGTTTTCCACGGCTTGACGGTCATATCCAGGGCTTGCACTTCGCCCTCGAGTTTCTTCCAGGTATCCGTTTCCTCGTCCGGCTCTAGCTCATGCTGGATGCTCAGCAATTGCTCATGAGCCTCGTCGAAGAGCACACTTGGCATGATCCCTCAATGTGTTGACGCAAGAACGGTCTTTGTCTTCACGTCATACCATGCCCAGGGGGTGCAGCCAATCAGAAGAGTCCTCTTGCTTTCTCAGCGTACCACCCATGTATCACCCCTTGCGGTGCATGAATGACAGGAATAAGTGTGAACGCTATACATTATAGCCGAAAAGGGGCGTTAATGCAACTTGGCTTTGCTTTACACTAAACAGAACTCTCTGTTTATGTTGTTTACGACAAAGCGAACCCGCCAGACTCAAGGGACGCAAGGGCATGGAGTAGCCATCAACGAATGGCAAACGGATAAGCGAATGGTGCCCCTCGCTAACCGCTTAAATCCGCAGCCTATCCGTTGCCTCCACCATCCCAATCTCCTCCTCCATCAGCCCATACAGCCTGTACACGGTGAAGCCAGTTGGCTGATCGCAGTAATGTAGTTCAGAGGAGCTCTCCAACACTTCATGTCCCACCTATTCGTTCCCTGACATACCGGGTGAAACCAATGGGCAGGTACTCGATCTCTCCAAACAGACGCCGATACCTCTCCTCAGCCTCAGTGCCGGCTCCCTCCCTATCTACGACAGTGACTGTCGGTCTCCGACCGCGCTGTCTCCAGCCATTGTACGTAGCCCGCTTGATCATACACTTGATCTCCACATCTGCGTCAGCCAACGAGTAACCGATGAAAACCACCCGGTCCGCACGCGTTATCCTCTCCTCAGCGTTGCGCCAGACTTGTAGCAGCAATCCATTTGCGTAGTCCTTGAGCAACGAGGGGGTGATGATCAGAGCCTGGTAGGGCGACTGGCATATTTGGCAGGTTGCAGGTCTTTTTTCGTTAAAGACCAGCAAAGTTCCCTTTTCGGCCAGGGTTACGTCAAGCGCCTGACAGTTCGGGCAATAGAGCCAGTTCAAAGAACCGTGCAGCTTGTATAAATCACGCGGCAGCTCCCCCTGGTGAGCGCGAGTAGGTTCGTAATAGGAATTGGGGTACTCATGGTAGAGGAGACGAACGTCCATGCCATAGTTCACCCGCTGTGGTCCAAACTCCTGCGCCAAAGCGTTGTCCACGATGATATCGTAGTTGAGGGAGATGATGACATCCTCCTCGGTTAGAGAGTGCACCAAGCCGCGAGTGATGTGCCAGTCCCTCTCGAGTTGCTCCAACGTGTCTTTGAGCAGGCGCGCGATCAGGTAGACCAGATCTTCACGTAGCTTTTGCACCTTCTGGAGCGGATAATTGGCTGACAGTGGGCGATTCTGCACTACACACAGGTCGAGTTGGCTCAGGACATCCTCCAATCGCGGAAGGATGGCCTGCATGCTTTGAGCGTCGGATGGGAGTGGTGAGCCCAAATAAAAGTCCGATACGAACTCACTTACTTTTTGAATTCTGGGATCGTTGGCAAGACTCTCGAACGCCAGAGGCAAGAAATTGTTCATAAGCGGTGCCCGTGGGGCCACTGCCTTCGTCGCGCCTGCTCCCAGTATATACACGGTAGACATGCTTGCATCCCCCTTTCTTCAAGGCTAGGCAGCGCTCTCCTGCCCAGCTAACTCTTCCCCTCTATCACCCCAATCTCCTCCCCCGTCAACCCATACAACCCATACAACTCATACACCAGCGCCTCAATCTCTGCGCGTCTGCTGAACCACTGACCCCACTGAAACCTCTGAGATCACTGAAGCCCGTTCAGTGTAATCAGTGCCCTCAGTGCCTCAGTGATTCAGCCCCTCCACCACCCCAATCTCCTCCTCCATCACTCCCCCCAACTTACCGATCTCATATCTGCTCACTTTGATCTCCGACTTCACCAACTGAGAACTTTTGATTTACTACCCACTCTACAAGTTCCTCGAAAGCTGTATAATCTTTCTGCTTAACGAGGACAAAGATGATGTGTCTTACATATTCTTCCAGCAGCGACAGCTCTTTCATACTCACATCGGTAATAGATCCATGTACAAGATTGCTTCGCTTCCCATACAACTTGGAAATATCCCTGGCGATTTGCTTTCTTTGATCCCGATCTAAGCCCACTCCTAGCAGAAAAGCAGTTCGTTCGGCTAATCTTGCTGTTATGCCTGCAGCCTTGATGTGAGGATCTTGTGCTTCTTTGCCAAGTAGAGTCTCTAAGGCCACAGCGTAGCTAATGAAAGCATCAACCTTACTATCTGAGTTCGTACCTTGAGCAAACCAACGTATCGCTCGAATAATCTGCTGTTGAAGCTTGCTTGGGTTTTCTGCAGAGGAAATTTGACTTATCTCCTCAAAACCATTGTCCTTCATGTACTTAAATGCTGCCTCATCGACAAAAGTCTCTGGCTCTACCCCAAGCACTTTCCAAGGATGGCTATAAGATAGCGAATCGTCTTCAGGTAAGTCAGCTCTACGTACAGCTACAAGCTGTACACCGCTCTTGCCTCTCCCCACAATGTCCATCTTGGAGTAGAATGCATAATGATCTGTGCGAATAGCTGAAGACAAGAACAACCTTAAGATGTTAAGAGCATCTTCTGTCTCAATTATTGCCTTCTTAACGGCTTGCTGTGGATCTCCTGCTTTTACTTTAATTCGAGCTGCGTATTGAGCGGATTCAAGAGACTTTCTCTGCCATTCAACCAAGCACTCTGGATTAAATTCTGGCATGTCATTGATCGCACAGATTCGTACCTTTCCAATGGGAAGGCACCATTCATCCCCTCCCTCATGAAAAACAGGCCAAACTTGTATCTTTAGGTTTACAACGGGAACGCTTACAACCCATTCATCGATAGACGACACTAAGCGATCCAAAAGGGCATCCAATTCTCTGTCGATCTGCTCTTCCTCAAGCCCTCCACTTGCCACTAGCCTTTCCATTAACGAATCAGGGCCAGTTATCGCATTATGGATATAGTCCCAAGAAAAGGTATCAGGAAAATGTTCCTGTATCAAACGAATCAAATCCCCAAGGGCTTTCCTTTCATCGCTATATAGGTCCACTTGGCCAATGTCACTAAACCCAAACGAATCAAAGGCTACATCATATCCGTATGGAATATCTGCATAGGTTAACTCAGATGTGGCTTCTATTCGTCTTGTCTCTCTTTCTGCATCGCTGAGGGTAACATTCGAGTTTAGGTACCCTACAAGAGTTGCCAAAGATTTTCTCAATTCTTTGCGCTCCTCGCTATGTAAGATCTTTCTGCCAATCTTCATGTCTCTGCCTCCCTTAATCTGCGTTAATTCAGGGCCTCTTCTATTATCTGTCGTTCTGCTTCCGTGACTCTGTAGAGCTGATACACCAGCACATCAATCTCCACATCAAGCTGCCCAATGCGGCGGGCCAGATCATGGCGGCGGTCCTCTTTCAGCGCCTCGGCCTCGGCGTGCTCCCTTTGCAGCCGCAGCATCTCCTCCACTAGCGCCACCATCCGGTCATGCCGCGCCACGTCCGCCGGGTCGTCGAAGTTGATGCGGCGGATGGGCAGTTCGCGTAAGTTGCTGGGATAGACATGCAGCCCGCCGCCGATAGCGGTCTTGAAAATAAAGTTGAGTAGGGATGAGTTAAGCAAGCCCAGCAAATACTGAAGCGAGTAGTTTTGGGCAAGTTCAACCTCTTCTGGTGTCCATTTCAGTTTGCGGGTTTTGACGCTCTGCAGGTTGCTTTTCAGTGTTAAACACACTACGGAATAATCGGCATACAGCTTGGTATCGTCAAAAGCGCAGATCAAACCTTTCTGGCCAACGACATCACGCACCATAATCTTGGGTGCTTCAAACAACTCCGGCAATCCAGGACGTCTGACAATCTTAGGGTCATACTCTAGCCAGCGGCCTGAATAGTAAATAGCATAACGAGCAATTTCACGCGCTTCGATGAAGTGCTTACACTTCTGATTCTTCTTATGGTCAAAAATGTAGGCATCCTTCTTCTTGTTTTCGACTTCGCTGTGTGCTGCTACGCTGTAACTGACATAACAAAGGTCGTCTAGTAGTAGCGACACCTGTTTAGCTCTGTCAATAATCGCTTGGCGTAGGCCAGTTAGTTCAGGTCGGATACTCACCTCTGAACTACTCAGGATCGCCTCAGTTGACAACAAGTCATGGGCATCTTGTTCCCAGTGACGAATAGGGACAATGCTCGATGCTGGGCCTTTTCTAATGACTACCACTATATTCGAAACAGTGGCATCCTCAAACACTTTGATGCCTTGAAAATCTACCACCTCGACAATCTCAGCAGCCTGCAACAATCTTCGGCGCGATGCCTGAGCGTAACTTTCGGTCAGGTAGGACCGCGGAATGATGAAGCTCATCAGGCCCCCGGTACATAACAGACTAATGGCGCGTTCAAGAAAAGCAACGTATAGGTCAGCGTTTGCTGTGAAGGCGGGGAGCGACTGCATTAGATAGGCTTTGAAAGCTGACTCAAGGCTACGACCCCTCACATACGGCGGGTTGCCCACAATCACGTCAAACCCACCCCGTTCCATGATCCTGGGGAACTGTTCCTCCCAGTTGAAGGGGTGTTTGTCACGCCAGTTGGGGCCGAAGGCGGCTTCGAGTTCTGCGGATGTGCCGCTGATGAGGCTGTTGCCCTGACGGACGTTGTCCAGCCTGGGCAGCTCGCCGCGCTGGTTCACGGCCTTGAGCAACAGGTTCAGGCGGGCGATCTCCACCGCCTGGGCGTCCAGGTCCACGCCGTACAGGTTGCCGGTCAGGATCTCCATGCGGCGGGCAAAGTCGTGGATGTCCCCGGCCGCCCTCACCCCCGGCCCCTCTCCCACAGAACGGGAGAGGGGAGCAGCTTGCCCACGCACCCCGGCCAGGTAGCGGTCCAACACGTCGAAGGCTTCGATGAGGAAGGAGCCGGAGCCGCAGGCCGGGTCGAGTACTTTCACCTGGCGGGCCTGCTGGTAGTCCCGCTCCTCCAGCAAACGGCCCAACGTCTGCCCCACGATGTAGCGCACCACGAACTGCGGGGTGTAATAGATGCCCTGGGCCTTGCGCTTGGCCCGCTTGTCCACCACCTGCTTGCCCTCCGGGTCCTGCGCGCGGTGGCCCAGGTACTGCTCGTAGATGGTGCCCAACACGTCGGCGTCAATGGCGTTGAAATCGTAGAAGCCGTAGCCGCCGGGCACATCGTGCACGCCCTGGATGACCATCTCGAAGGGAGTGGGCTCGCTCTTCAACTCCTCGCAGAAGTGGGGGGCAAAGAGGTGGGTATCGTAGGTGGCGTCGAACTGGCGGAACAACTGGTTGAGCTCCGCCACCAGGTCTCCCCTGCGGCTCTGATCGTACCACTGGCGCAACAGCGGCCGCAGGTGGGGAGGCTCGATCTCGCGGTCCTCACAGGTGCGAATGAAGATCAGCCGGTCGAGGATGCGCTGCACCGCCTGGTCAATCTGCTCGATGGACCACTGAGGGTTGTAGGGGCGCAGGTGGCGGAAAAGCTCGCGCCGCCACCCGGTCAGGTCGGCGAAGAGCTGACGGTTCACCGGCGTCTTCTTCACCTTCCGGCCCACGGCCTCAGCCGCCCGGTCGAGCGCTCCCTCTTCCATTGCGGGACGCGACAGCAGCCACAGATCGTCGAAGCGAGCCAGATACTCGTCCCAACAGAGGTCCTTGAAGATGGCGCGGGCGGGGACGGTCTCCTGCCACTCGGCGTTGAACACCTTGAGCCCCTCGAAGTCGGTGAGGACGGCCCAGGTAACGCCTTTGAGCCAGGCGTAGTTGATGGCCTGCTGTGCCCAGCGAGGGTCTTCCAGGTTTTCGGGGATTTTCTTGGTCTCCAGGAAGAAGCGAGGGATGCCGCCCAGGCGGAAGGCAAAGTCCACGAAGCCCCGCGACACCCTCTCCTCTGGACTGACCTCGCGGGTGTCCTCGACGTTCCAGCCCAGGGCCCGGAAAAGGGGCAGAACGAACTCCTGCCGGGTGGCGGGCTCGTTGTATCGCCTGCGGTTACGGGCGCTCAGCCTGGCGAAGCGCTCTACCAGTCTCTCGACCTCAATTTTGGCTTCTGCGTAGGATACAGCCATTCTGCTTTTCCCCATTCTGGTCACCTGCGCATAAAAACGCCAGCCTCAGAGCGCGCAAGAGCACGGCCTTGGCTGGCGTCGCATCGGTGGCGGCGTTGGCTTCGTTGGCGTGATCAACCACCAGGGACGCAAATACGCCCTTCGGGCCAATCCCAAGGGTGCGTTGAACCACGCCCACAAAGGCAGGGTTATCCGCTGGCGGCGGGGGGCACGGCTTTACCCCGTGCTCCCCGCCTGTCGTCACGAAAGGGCACGTCACGCACGGCGGCGCGGGCTGGCCGAGGTTCCCAATTGGGATGCAGTATGCTGAAGGCCACCCTCTCAGACGTACTGATGGGGCACGGGAGCTCACACCTGGCTCCCTACCGCTCGACGATCACCTGTACCTGGCAGGGCTGCGGATAGTTCCCGGTCTTATCCACCACCACCAGGCGCAGTTGATACACCCCCTCAGCCAAAGCGCCGGTTTTCCAGTCGCCCAGGTAGCCACTGACCACCGGTGCATAGTGGAGCTCTTCGATGAGGGACCATTGAGTGGGCCACTCACCAACGCCGAACTCCAGCTTATAGTACCAGAAGTTGTCAATGGTGGCCGTCCCCCTTATAAAGGTGATTCCGGCCCCATCGAGCTTGGCGTTCACGGTGGGCTCGGTTATTTGAGCCCAGGGAGGGCAGACGGCTACCCTGGGGGTGGGGGTAGGCGTAGGGGTAGCCGTCGGCCTCACCGTTGGCTTCACCGTCGGCACGGGGGGAGGAGGCGGCGGCGGAGGAGCGTAGCCAGGGATGAGCAGCCTCTGTCCAACGTAGATGTAATTTGGATTCCAGAGGTTGTTGGCGGCGGCGATGGCCTGGCAGGTCGTGCCGAAGCGCAGGGCGATGCGGTACAGGTTGTCACCTCGCTGCACGGTGTAGTAGCCACCCGTCAGGGGAGGCGGTGGCGCGGCCGGCCCGGTGGGGATCAACAGCACCTGGCCGACGCGAATGTAGGCCGGATTGAGGATGCCATTGACCTGGGCGATGGCCGTGACCGTGGTGCCGTAGCGGCGGGCGATGGAGTAGAGGGTGTCGCCCCGTTGCACGGTGTAGTAGACGCCTGGGGATAGGGCTTGGGCGACGCTTCCAGTCGCGAGCACTAACTGCATCACCAGCAGCCCCAAAATAAAGGCCTTACCTAACTTGCTTTTCATCTTCTTCATACCTCCTTTTTTTAGTCCTCGAATATCCGGGGATGCTTCTTAGGAGCAAGGGCGCAGACTCCCTTGCTCCCTGCTCCTTGCTCCCTTGCTTACTTGGGCATGTCGTGGATGGCCGCCAGAGCCAGCCGGGGAGTCCAGTCCGGATGCACGATGCCGAAGGCAGCCTTCTCGTCATGGGCGCCAGCCACTGGGCCGTAGTTGAGGTTCCAGAGGAACATCGGCCCCACCCAACCCCAGCTCTTGCCCATCTCGAAAGCCCTGACGATGTAACGGGCCTGCTCCAATGCGGTGTTGTCGGCGGCGTACTCGTAGCCAGGCGCCGGCGACACACCTAGCCCCTCCACCGAGGCCCAGCCGAACTCCGTGGGCCAGAGCCTCTTGCCACTATCGCCATATCGGACCATGATGTTGCGCGAACCCTCCATGGTGCCCCGGAAGACCCAGCTATGGTGACGGTTGTCAGAAGGGCCGCGGAAGACAGCCGTGGGATCGCTCCACGTTCGCCAATCGGCATCGGGAGGGACGTTGTAGCCGCTGGGATGCACTCCCACCGCATCGCAGTAATTCTTCAGGCCCGCCTGGTACATCCGCTCCAGGTAAACGAGGTCATCAACGGCCAGGGGAGGGTTGTCCCCGCAAGGGGTCAGGCCACCGCTGACCACGATGGCGCCGGGGTCCTTGGCCTTGATGGCCCGATAAGCCGCCGCCAGGAGCTGAACGTAGCGATTGGCATCCAGGGCCTCATTGCCCCATTCGTGGTGCAGGTTCTGCTCGTTCCAGACCTCGTAAGCCTGAACCTTACCCCGGTAGCGCTCGGCCATAGCTCCCATGAAGTTGGCCAGGTCCTGCGGGTTAGCTGGTGGCCCATCCACCGTCAGGTCGGCATTAACACCCCGCGCCCAGGCCGGGGCCTTGACCACGCTGAGGAGGACCTTGAGGCCCGCAGCGTGGCAACTGTTGACCAAGGCGTCAATGTTGCTCCAGTTGATGTTTCCCTTGGATGTCTCAAAGTCCTTCCAGACGATCTGGTGCTTGATCCAGCCAAGGCCCATGTTCTTGACCGTGCTGACGATCCGGGCATGGTCTTGGCCGATCATGTGGGCCTGAATACCGTAGCCAAAGCCCGTTGGCGTGGGGGGCATTGGCGTAGGAGTTGGTCCCGGCGTGGGAGTTGGCCCTGGGGTAGGCGTAGGCGCAGGCGGGACAGGGCCCGGCCCTGGGATAAGCAGCACCTGGCCACGGTAGATGAGGGACGGGTTGGAGATGTTATTGGCCACCACGATGGCCCAAACTGTGGTGCCGAAGCGACGGGCGATGGAGTAAAGGGTATCGCCCCGCTGCACGGTGTAGTAGACGGGAACCGGAGAGGGCGGCGGTGGCGTGGGCGGCAAAGTGGGGATCAATAGCACCTGGCCGACGCGAATGAAGGCCGGATTGACGATGCCATTGGCCTGGGCGATGGCCTGTACCGTGGTGCCGTAGCGGCGGGCGATGGAGTAAAGAGTATCGCCCCGCTGCACGGTGTAGTAGGGGCCGGAGGGAGGAGGCGGGGCCGGCCCGGCGGGAATGCACAACACCTGGCCGACACGGATAAGAGCGGGGTTGGCAATCCCGCTGGCCTGGGCGATGGCCTGCACCGTGGTGCCGTGGCTACGGGCGATGGAGTAGAGGGTATCGCCCCAGCGCACGGTATAATAAGTGCACGAGGATTGCGCTGCTTCAGCCACGCCGATGCCCACCACGAGCTGGGACATCAGCAAGGCTACGATTAGAACTTTGGTTAACACGATTTTCATCTTGACCTCCTGTTCTGAAGAATGGCCTGGAGCTCAGGCAGCCATCGAAGACGCCGCC
>Ga0194113_10009766_pt1 | contig 11525 bp, 9 predicted proteins | sample TA2MahC200mmetaG_FD_146193 | JGI IMG/M metagenome (GOLD analysis project Ga0194113, IMG submission 146193) | Freshwater microbial communities from Lake Tanganyika, Tanzania - TA2015017 Mahale Deep Cast 200m | ecosystem: Environmental > Aquatic > Freshwater > Lake | place: Tanzania: Lake...
GAGAATGGCGTCGTTACCAAACGCGGCTTGCCCGCTCGCCAGCGCCAGCAGGGCGACAAGGCTGACAATCTTCATAAATGTCTTGTTGCACTTTTGGTTCATCGGTCTCCTTCCGTTTCAAGTTTCAATTCTGTTTGCTTTCCGAGAACGGTGCCGAGGCTATCGAGGGCCTGTGACAGACAAAGGTCGGGAGGGTTACAAGAAGGTGACAAACCCATGCGATGGAACTCGCGCGCAGCGACCCATGGCACGCATATTTCACACCTTTCGTAGGCGCCGACGTCAGGAGACGGACGCGGCTGTGCCGAGGACCGATTCGCCTCGTTACCTCGGCGCCTACGGTCCGACGCTGGCGTGCAGTAAGTGGAAAATAAGCGGGGTTGGCGGTCGCGCCACGGAAGCGGGGATTCTGACAAGCACAAACTGAGCCTCGGCGGAATAGATCTACCGGGGTAGGGCGAGGCGTCCCGCCGAGCCGTGCGTTCTCTCAGCACAAGCCGGCGGCTCGGCAGGACGCCTCGCCCTACCTTGGTTTCCCGCAAGACCGACCCGTTACGCCTCGGCAGGCCGCTGGCTTCGAACAATCCCTATTTGACCGTCACACAATCGCCCGGCTTCGCGCAGAGTTTCTTCGCCGCATTGCCGAGGTTCACACACAACTCGACGCGGTTGCTGGAGCCGATCAGCGCGATGGCTTTGCCGGGCGGCGCCTCGGCGTAGAAGCGGCCGAACTTGCGGATGACGTGGCGGCCGATACGGAACGACTTCGGCTCGCCGCCGGGAAGCTGTTCGAGATGGCGCGCCTCGATGTTGGTGATGAGGTTGCCGAATCGGTCCACGAACATCACGCGCCCTTCGAGTCCTTTCTTCGTCAGCTTCGGCTCCGCCGTCTCCAGCCGCACCATGTCCTCGATGATTGGCCCGACTTCCTCGAAAGCGACGCCTGTGGCCAGATGCGCGGCTACGGGCGCAAAGATGTCCCGACCGTGAAACGTGCGGCTCACGGGACGGTTGAAGAGGCGTTCGTTCTCGATGGCGCGGATTTCCGAAGACCGGCGGTCGCAGACCGCCGCTACAGCGAGCGTCAGCACGCCGTTGTCGGGCGAAAGGAAGATATAGTCGCCCGCCTTCACCGCGATGGCGCGGCGCGGCGAGCCGACGCCGGGGTCCACCACGGCGACATGAATCGTGCCCGGCGGGAAGTTGCGGCAGCACTGCGCCAGCACAAACGCCGCCGCCAGCACGTCCTGTCCGCCGATCTCATGCGTCACGTCCACCACGCGCGCGTCGGGCGCGATGCCAGCGATGACGCCTTTCATCGCGGCGACGAACCAGTCGCGCGTGCCGAAGTCGGTGGTCAGAGTGATGAATGACACGTGATGAGTGAAACGTGAAACGTCAGAAGGTGGCGATGACTTCGATTTCGACCTGTGCGCCTTTGGGTAACGCGGCGACCTGCACGGTCGAGCGGGCGGGCGGATTGGTCGGGAAGCATTTCGCATAGACTTCGTTCATCGCGGCGAAGTCGGCGAGGTTGGTCATGAAGACAGTGGCCTTCACGACGTGCTCGACCCCGATCCCTTGCGAGGCGAGCACTGCCTTGATGTTCTCCAGCACGCGCTCGGTCTGCTCCTTGATCCCGCCCGCGACGAGATTGCCCGTGGCGGGATCAAGTGCAATCTGGCCGGCGCAGAACAGAAGATCACCGGCGCGCACAGCCTGTGAGTAGGGTCCGATAGCCCTCGGGGCTTTGTCAGTGGCAATGATTTGTTTTTTCATGTTGGTGGTTCCTGCGATCTTACGGCGGCGAGAACGATTTCACCTTGAGCGCGAACTGCTGGCGGTCGCGCTCGGGCAGGTTCTCATCCGCAGTGGCTTGACGGTAAATGGAGAGCGCGGCAGCGTTACTGCCTTGCTCCTCGTAGAGTTGGCCCAGAAGACCGTAAGTGGGGCCGTCCGCGTGGCGGTTGAGCACAATCTGTTGGAGCATCTCGATCGCCCCCCGGATGTCGCCGCGCTGGCGCATGTAAAACGCCGCCGTGTAGCCATACTTCGCCTCCGTCGGCCGCAATGCGGCGGCTTTGCGGCACAACTCGACCGCCTCGTCAGGCCGACGCCGCGACACAAGCACGCCGAGGTTGTAAGCCGCAGCCGCCATTGTCGGGTCGCTCTTCAGCGCTTGGCGCAAAAGTTTCTCGGCCTCATCGGTGTCACCTTTTTCAGCCACCAGCAAACCGAGATTGAAGTTCACCTCAGCGCTGGCCGGCTCCGATTTCAGCGCTTGGCGCAGGGCTGCTTCCGCTTTGTCGTTGCGGCCCTGCCGTGCGTAGATGAGCGACACATTGACCAGCGGCGGAATGCTCGTCGGCTCCAGCTTCGTCGCCAGCTCGTATTCGGCCACGGCTTCCTCGACCTTGCCGCGGTTGAGCAGGTAATTGCCCATGTTGTAGTGGGAATAATGATCATCCGGCCGAGCGCGCAACGACGCCTCAAACTCTGCCGTCGCGCGCTCCAACTTGATGCGGGCCGTCGCATCGAGCGATTCGCGCGGCACCGATGCAAGCGCGTAGCCGGCCTGCACACGCACGAGCCGGTAGTCGTCGCCGGTGGCCGCGAGCACGACCGCGCGGTTCTCGGCCGTAAGGTCCGCGCCGAGCGCGGTGACGGCTGCCGAGCGCACCAGCGGCGACGGATCGTTCGCGGCTTGGCGCAGCGCGGGCCATTTCGCCGGGTCTTCGCAGGACTCAATGAGCCGCATCAGCGACGCGGCGAAGATCTCGTCACGGTCGGGCTTGGTGATGTAGGTGAGCATCTCCGACAGTTTCTTCCAATCGCGTTTGCGCGCCCCGTCAATCAGCCCTGCGCGATGCAGCAGCGGCGCCTGATAGTCGCGCGGATACCATTGCCGCACCAGCTTGTTGGACCATGCGGCGTCCTTGTCGGCGTGGCACATGTTGCAGGCGTTGGGCGAGTTGAACTTGAGTGTGGTCGCCGGCGTCGGTGGCAGCATCGAATGATCGCTGCGGGCCATGCGCGCGAACATCGTCATCGGCATGTGGCACGCGACGCATTTGTTGCCCTCGCTGCCGGCGGCATGATGGCTGTGCGCGGTCGAATCCTTCACCTGCGACGCGTGGCAAGGCAGGCAGGCGTTGTTGGCCTTTGCGCCCTCGAAACGGTTCCGGCCGCTGGAGGTGTGGCAATGCGTGCAGTCGAGTTTGCCCGACTTGGCGCACGGACTCATCCGCCAGCTCGTGTAGGTGTAGTTCTCGCCGAGGTCGCGACCATCGGGATAGAAGTCGGGATGCTCCAGCGCCGCGAGGCCGTAATGGTCAAAGAACCGGTCGCCGGGCTGAAAGTTGTCGGTGATCGGATGCATCTTCGCATGGCAGGTCGCGCAGAGCGCGTTGCGCTGCTCGGTCGTGAAGTTGCGGAACGCGTGCAGCTTGATGTCCTTCGGCGCCGGCTGGCCTTTCGGCAGGTTCGCGAACAGCCGCACGTGCTCGCTGGCGGGACCGTGACAGGTCTCGCAGTTGATGCCCGGCTCGGCCCAAACGGTCTGGTAGGTGTCGGTCTTGAGGTCGTAGTTCTTCGCGAGCTGGCTGACGTGGCAGGCGAAACAGGACGTGTTGAACGTCAGCGGCCGGTCGCGCCAGTGCAGCGCCTGCTCGGGCCGGTCGCTGAAGTGCCGCAGCGCGCTGGCGGTCGTGTCAATCCACTGCTTCTTGCGCACGTCGTAGGCGACCGGCAGCACCTGCAGTTTGCCGCGCTCCAGCGGCGTCAGGAAATAATACACGTTCTTCCCGCCCATGACGTGGACCATCGCGTAGTCCTTCTGGCTGCCGGGACCGCGCTCATGCACGACGGGTTTGGCAGCCTCAATATCGGCCCGGTAGTGGTAGCTGCCGATCTTGATCTCCTTCGGCTGAGGCGTGAGGTTCTTGCGCGCAAACTCTGCCGTGTAAGGTTGCATCGCCAGTCCATGATGGGACGTGGACCAGAGCTTGTAGAACTGCTCGTGACAGGATTTGCAACTCACCGAGCCGACCACCGACTGCTCTGCATCCGCCGCGCAAGCCCAAGAGCCTCCGGCTGCGATCAGGATCGCAAGGCCGAGCACAGCCCTTTTCAATTCGCCGGTCGTCATTTGGTTTCGGGCGCAAACCATACGCGATGGGAACTTGCCGCGGCAAGCTTGGGCGGAGTTCAGGATGTATTTGAAGGTGTCGGCCATGTAGCTGAACGCGCCAGCGTTCAGTCGCCGCAGGCTGAACGCTGGCGCGTTCAGCTACACGTTTCACGGATGGACAAGCCCCGCCGAGGCGATTAGTCTTGGCGGCGGATGAACCTGCTCTACCTCGATTGCATCGCTGGCATCAGCGGCGACATGCTGCTGGGGGCGCTGCTCGACCTCGGCTTCGACCTGAAGGTCCTGCGCCGCGAACTGGCGAAGCTCAAGCTAGACGAGTTCGCGCTCGCCGTCCGGCGCGACCAGCGGCGCGGCATCACCGGCGTCAAGTTCGAGGTCCGCGTCCACGACCGTCACTCGTCACTCATCACTCATCACTCTGACCATCACGGTCGCAGCTTCACCCAAATCAAACGACTCATCGAGTCCTCGAAGCTCGCCACGGACGTGAAACGGCACGCCGTCGGCGCGTTCCGCAGACTGGCGGTGGCGGAAGGCAAAATTCACGGCATCGCGCCGGAGAAGGTCCACTTCCACGAGGTCGGCGCGGTGGACAGCATCGTGGACTTCGTCGGCGCGTGCATCGGGCTGCGCGAACTCGGCATCGAGAAGGTGGTCGCTTCGGCGCCACTGCGGACGGGTTTCGGCTTCGTGGATTGCGCCCACGGACGTTTTCCTGTGCCCGCCCCGGCGACAGTGGAACTGCTCAAAGGCGTGGCACTCTGCGCCGGCGACGAAGAAGCAGAATTGATCACGCCAACCGGTGCGGCATTGCTGCGCGAGTTCGTGACGGAGTTTGGCGCGATGCCGCCAATGACGGTGCGCGCTGTCGGCTACGGCCTTGGCACGCGGCAGTTCGCCAAGACGCCGAACGTCCTGCGCGCCGTGCTGGGCGAGGCCAGCGACGACCGCACGCCGGACCGCATTACGGTGCTGGAGACCAATCTCGACGACGTCAGCCCGCAGGTGCTCGGCGACGTCATGGACAAGGCACTCGCCTCCGGCGCACTCGACGTGTTTCACACGCCCATCCAGATGAAGAAGAACCGGCCGGGCGTCATGCTCAGCGTGCTCTGCGCGCCGCAGGATGCCGAGCGGCTGTCGCGACTGCTGTTGACCAACACCACCGCATTCGGCGTGCGCCGCCTCGACGCTCAACGGCTCAAGCTCGACCGCGAGATCGTGAAGCTGAAGACGGTCTTCGGCCCCGTCGAGGTCAAGCTGGGCCGCCTCGACGGCAAGGTGGTCTCGGCGTCGCCCGAATTCGAGTCCTGCAAGCGCGCCGCCGCCAAGGCGAAAGTCCCTGTCCGCCGCGTCTTAACTGCGGCACTGGCGAAGGCGGAAGAATTATACGACTGAGCGAACGTTTCCCGTCACTCATCACTCATCACTCATCACGCCCCATGATTGACCAAGCCCTGCTCGACATCCTAGCCTGCCCAAAGTGCAAAACAGCCGTGAAACTGGAAGGCGACCGCCTCGTCTGCCAAAAGCCCGACTGCGGCCTGCGCTACCCGATCCGCAACGGCATTCCCATCATGCTGATTGACGAAGCGGAGAAGCCGAAGCGTGATGAGTAATGAGTGATGAGTGACCACTCAACCGATCACGTTTCACTTATCACTCATCACGCTCCTATGCCCCACTCGCCCCAAATCTCCGTCGTCATCCCCGCCTACAACGAAGAGCGGTATCTGCCGACCACGCTCGCGTCGTTGCGGCAGGCGGCGGAGTATTATCGCAGGGTGCGGGACGCGGAGATCGAGATCGTTGTCGCGGACAACAACAGCACCGACCGCACCGCCGAAGTGGCGCGGCAATGCGGGGCCGACGCGGTCGTCAGGGAGCCGATCAACCAAATCAGCCGCGCCCGCAACACCGGCGCGCGCGCCGCGCGGGGCGAGTGGCTGGCGTTCTGCGACGCGGACAACCGGGTGACGGAAAACATCCTCGTCGCGATTCACGACAATCTCTCCCGACCTGACGTGATCGGCGGCGGCACGCTGGTCAAGCCGGAGAAGTTTAACTTCACCGTCGCCATCTGCTTCACGGCGTGGAAACTCTTCTCCATCTTCGGACGAGTGGGAGTTGGCATCCTGCACTGCCGCAAAGCGGACTTTGAGCGATTCGGCGGGTTCAACGAGGAACTGTTTGCCGGCGAGGACGTCCAGTTCGCCTACGACCTGAAGAAGCTCGGCCGCGCGACAGGCCGCCCCCGATTCGTCATCCGCCACGACGCCGCCATCATCACCTCGATGCGGAAGACCGAGGAATTCAGCTTCCCGACCATTGCCGGGCGGTTGTTGCGGATGAGCGTCGGCATGCAGCGCAAGCTGCGCGACAAACGCTACTGCAGCCTGTGGTATGACGTGAGCCGCGGGAAGAAGTAGCAAGGGAACTCGCTGCTTCTCGCTCGCGTCTCCTGCAAGCTGCGGAAAGTCGCACCGCACGTGGGCACCAACTTGAGGCAGGGGAAGCACAACCTTCTACGCATGCGGGTCTTCGGGCTGCCAAATTATCGTGCATATGCACGATAGTTTGGCAGGGCTTCGAACGGTCTCGCTTGCGGATGATCGCGCACGCCGTTCACGCCCGACCCCGCCCGGGCGCGGTCCGCCTCCTCACGTCGGCGGCTGCGGGGGCAAGTTACGTTAGCAGCTTCTGCAGTTCTGCCTGCCGGCGGAGCTTTTCGGCGCGTCGGGCGCGTTGTTGCTCGACTGCCGCAGGCTTCGCCTTGGCAGTGAAATTGGCGTCGGCCAGTTTGCTGTCAATCGCTTCGATCTCCGCCGCCAGCTTCGCAAGCTGGGCTTCGATACGCCTGCGCTCGGCGGCGGCATCCACCAGACCTTCCAGCAGCATGAAGATGGAGCCGAGTTCGCCGACGCCGGCGGGCATGCCGGGCGGCGGTTGGAAGGTCGCTGGCACGAACTCGACTTGCTCCGCGTTGAGCAGAATGCGCAGCGAGGCCAACTCCTTCTGCAATCGCGCGGCGATGTCAGGCGAGGCGGCTTTGATCTTGAAGTTGGCTTTCTTGCCGGGAGCGATCTTTTTCTCCGCGCGCAGGTTGCGTCCCGCGACGACCAGCGCGTATTTCTTCGACACCCAATCCACAACGCCGGCGTCACCAAATCCGAGGGGCGAAGGCCATGGCGCGAACTGGATGGTTTCGTGATGAGTGATGAGTGATGAGTGATGAGTGAAGCCTAGGCCGTGCCACAACTCCTCGGTGATGAACGGGGCGTAGGGATGCAGGAGGCGCAAAACGTTGGAGAGCGTGGTGTCCATCACGGCGCAGACGTTGGCCTTCAGGGCGGCGTCGGCGCCTTGCAGGGCGGATTTGGAAACTTCGAGATACCAGTCGCAGTATTCGCGCCAGAAGAACTGGAAGATCGTCTGCGCGGCTTCGTTGAACTTGTAAACGTCAAGGCTCGCCGAGACGTCGCGGATGCAATCGTCGAGTTTGGCGAGGATGTAGTGGTCGTCGGAGGTGAGCAGGTCGGTTCGCAAGCTGGAAGCTTGCGCCACATTGCCCTGCATCTGGCGCAGGCGGGCGGCGTTCCAGAGTTTGTTGCAGAAGTTGCGGCCAACCTCGATTCGCTCCTCGGCGAAGAGAATGTCGGAGCCTTGCGGCGCGATGAGCATCAGGCCGAACCGCAGGCCGTCGGCGCCGAACCTGGCGACGAGGTCGAGCGGGTCGGGCGAGTTGCCGAGGCTCTTGGACATCTTGCGGCCGATGGCGTCGCGAATGATGCCGGTGAAATAGACGTTCGAGAACGGCTTCTGGCCCATGAACTCGTAGCCCGCCATGATCATCCGCGCGACCCAGAAGAAGATGATGTCCGGCCCGGTGACGAGGTCGGTGGTCGGATAAAACTTCGCCAGCGTGTCGGACTTCTCCTCCGGCCAGCGTCCCATCGTCGCAAACGGCCACAGCCACGACGACGCCCACGTGTCGAGCACGTCGGGGTCCTGCTCCCAATTCTCAGGATCGGGCGGCGGCTCGGCGCCGACATAAATCGTGGCGCAAGCCTCCGGCTTGCGATCCTCCGTTGACAGCAAGCCAGAGGCTTGCTCCACGCCTGTTGACAAGCCAGAGGCTTGCCCCACTAATCCCTTGACGCGAGCCATCTGCGGGTTCTGCTCGATGTAAGCTTGAATCCGCGCAAGCGCCTGTGCATCGCGCACGATGTGATCGTGGGACTCGTGCTGCCACAATTGTCCGGCGCGTCCCGTCAGCTTGTTGATTTCATGGGCACTGAACGATTTCCATGAGTGCAGGATGTCGCCCAACTCTTGACCTTCGCGCGGGGTCACCAGAACGTGCACATGGTTCGGCATGACCACCCAAGCGCCCAACATGTAACGCTGCCCGTCAAAATGTCGGAGCGCACCCGCGACGATCTTGGCCGCGCGCACGTCCGACAACACGCAAGAGCCATGACCTTCGTCCAGCCACTGTTCCACCCGATCGTTGAAGAGTTGGTAATACTCCCGGTGATCGGCTTCCGAAAGTGGTTCCGAATGATTCGCGAGCCAGCGTTGGCGTTCCGCTTCCAGTTCCGCGAGCCTTCCTTCCGGGATGGAATCGGCCAATCGGAACGTGACGAAATAGGTGGCACCAGCCTGACGCCAGTGCGGCAAGCGGCGGCGCGAGACGTCCACCTCTGCAAATGGATCAAGTCCACGGAAATGTTCTGTGGCGCAAGCCTCCGGCTTGCGATCTTCATTTGATAGCGAGCCGGAGGCTCGCTCCACGGATGTTGGCAAGCCGGAGGCTTGCCCCACTTTCCGATACCACACCGGAATCCGGTGCCCCCACCAGAGCTGGCGGCTGATGGCCCAGTCGCGGATGTTCTTCATCCAGTGAGCGTAAGTCTTGGTCCACCGCTCCGGGTAGAACTTGATCTCGCCCTGCTCCACCGCTGCGAGCGATTTCTTGACCTGCGGATATTTCAGGAACCATTGCTCGCTCACGCGTGGTTCGATCGGCACGTCAGCGCGCTCGCTGTAGCCGACGCTGTGTTTGTAAGGTTCGGTCTTCAGCATCAGGCCGTTGGTCCGCATTTGCTCGACGACAGCCTCGCGGCATTCGAGCCGGTCCATGCCGGCGAAGTCCTCGCCGGCCAGTTCGGTCATGCGTCCGTCGGGGCCGATGACCTCGGTGAACGGCAGGTTGTGGCGCAGGGCCATCTCATAGTCGGCGGGATCGTGCGACGGCGTGACCTTCACGCAGCCAGTGCCAAACTTCGGGTCCACCGCCTCGTCGGCGATGACGGGGATTTGTTTGTTCTGGATCGGCAACAGGCACTTGTGGCCGACCAGATGTTTGTAGCGCGCGTCGTTCGGATGGACCGCCACGGCCTCGTCGCCGAGCATCGTCTCCGGGCGGGTGGTGGCCACGACGAGAAAATCTTTCGGGTGCGGTTTGCCGTGGGCGTCGAGGAGCGGATACTTGAAGTGCCACAGCTCGCTCTCGACCTCCTTCATGATGACTTCTTCGTCGCTGAGCGTGGTCTGCGAGACCGGGCACCAGTTGACCATGCGTTTGCCTCGGTAGATGAGGCCCTTCTTGTAGAGCGCGACGAAGGCGTGGAGCACGGACTTGGTGTAGCCCTCGTCCATCGTGAACCGCTCGCGCGACCAATCGCAGGAGCAGCCGAGTTTCTTAAGCTGCTGGATGATGATGCCGCCGTGCTTCTCCTTCCATTCCCAGATTTTCGCGACGAGTCCCTCGCGGCCCAGATCGCGGCGCGGATGGCGGATGCCCTGCTTGCGCAACGTCTTCTCGACGACCGTCTGCGTGGCGATGCCGGCGTGGTCGGTGCCGGGCAGCCAAAGCACCTCGAAGCCCTGCATCCGTTTGCGGCGGCAGAGAATGTCTTGGAGCGTGTTGTTGAGCACGTGGCCCATCGTCAACACGCCCGTGACGTTCGGCGGCGGGATGACGATGCAGTAGGCCCGCTTCGGCGACTTCGGGTCGGCGGTGAAGACGCCTTGTTTCAGCCAGGTTTGATACCACCGGTCTTCAACCAACTTCGCTTCGTAGGCTTTGGGAATCTCTCGGACGGTCATAGTTGGAAAAGTTTTCTCAGTTTGGCGCCGACCTCCGCCAACAAAGCCGGCGACAGCTCGCCCAGTTCGCGTTGGATCAGGCTGGTTGTCACCGTTAGCAATCGGTGAAGCCGCACGGCCGACGACACGCGCAAGCCGGTCGAGGTAAAATCGGGCCGGGCGGGGTTCAGCAATACATCCGATTCCAGCGGCGGCGCCAGCGTTTGGCTCGTGATGAACGCCACGACGACATGGCGGTGCGCCCCAACGGCGTCAGTAAGACACACCGCCGGCCGGACCTTGGTGGCGGACAAGTCGTCGAAAGGGAACGGCAACAGGACGATCTTACCTCGGATCATGAAAGGGCTTCCCGTCCGCCGGCGAGTAGATGTCTTCGGCCGGATCCTTCAGAAAATCGAAAGCGGGGTCGTTGGCAGCGGCGTGGAGCCAAGTCGTCTCGTCCATCTCGCCGTTCTCCGGCACGAGGACGATGACCCGGACGCGGCTCGGCCCGACGGGCAGCGGCGCGTCGAGATGCAGTTGTTGTCTCTCGTCCACCGTTCCTGTTGCTTCGATTGCCTTCATGATCACTCCGTCGTTCGTCTGGTCTGAATCTAACACCGCGTCAAGCCGCCCGCATCACTCATCACTCGTCACTCATCACTTCTTCTTCTCGTCCTTCAACAGCTTGTATTCCACGCTGTCCACCAGCGCCTCCCAGCTTGCTTCGATAAGGTTATCACTGACGCCGACGGTGCCCCAGATGTCGGGGCCGTCGGTGGACTCGATGAGCACACGCGTGCGCGCGGCGGTGCCGCCGGCGGAATCGAGGATGCGGACCTTGTAGTCCACGAGTCGCACGTCCTTGATGGCCGGGAAACGGTTGACGAGCGCCAGACGCAGCGCGCGGTCGAGCGCGTTCACGGGGCCGTCGCCCTCGGCGACGGTGTGCTCGACGTGGTCGCCGATCTTCAGTTTCACGCTCGCTTCGATGACTTGCTGTTCCTCGCCGCCGTAGTGGTCCACGATGACGCGGTAGCCGAGCAGGTCGAAGAACGGTTTGTGGCGCTTCAGCGCCTTCTGCAGCAACAGGATGAACGACCCATCGGCGGCCTCGAACTCGTAGCCGCGGTGCTCCAGTTCCTTGAGTTGCTTGAGGATGTCGCGCACCTCCGGCGTGTCGGCGCGCAGGTCCACGCCCAGTTCGTGCGCCTTCATCAACACGTTGCTGCGGCCGCTGAGTTCGCTCACGAGCACGCGGCGGCGGTTGCCGACCAGCTCCGGG
>Ga0194113_10009773_pt1 | contig 11522 bp, 4 predicted proteins | sample TA2MahC200mmetaG_FD_146193 | JGI IMG/M metagenome (GOLD analysis project Ga0194113, IMG submission 146193) | Freshwater microbial communities from Lake Tanganyika, Tanzania - TA2015017 Mahale Deep Cast 200m | ecosystem: Environmental > Aquatic > Freshwater > Lake | place: Tanzania: Lake...
GCGAGCTCAAAGGCAAAATGGATGACGTACGGATCTACAACCGGGCGCTGTCCGCGGAAGAGATGCTGTGGCTGGCCGGCCGCAAGGGACCGGTGCATAAGCCGTTCTGACGCGGTCGGTACAGATTCTATTCAGGCAATCCCGGAAAGGCTGTGGACGCAAGTCCACAGCCTTTTCTATTGGAGCTCCCGGCGCCGTCTTTGCGCCGGGCGGACCCGGGGTTAGAATGAGCCCATGTCCCGCGTTTCGCACACGGGATCGCCAGGTGGAACAACGATTGAGGATGGACCATGATGAGGATATCAAGACGTCAATTGCTCGGGCACGGCCTCACGGGGATGCTTGCCATGCCGTATATGGCTTCATCGTTGCGGGGTGGTACCGCGCCCAGCGCGAAGGTCACGATGGGGGTCATCGGCGTGGGCGGGCAGGGGATGCACAACCTCAAGAGCTTCCTGACTTTTGCCGACGTACGCGTGCTGGCGGTCTGCGATGTCGATGCGAAGCGCCGGCAGAACGCCAAGAACACCGTGGACGCCGCGTACGGCCACCCGGATTGCGCCGCCTACAACGACTTTCGCGAGATCCTCGCCCGGGGCGACCTCGACACGGTGCTGATCGCCACGCCGGACCATTGGCACGCCATCATGTCGATTGAGGCAGCCCGGGCGGGCAAGGACATCTACTGCGAGAAGCCGATCTCGCTGACGATCGCGGAAGGGCGGGCCGTGGCCGATACGATGAAGCGCCTCGGGATCGTCTACCAGAGCGGCACGCAGCGCCGCAGCATCGCCTGTTTCAAGTTCGCGGTGGACATCGCCCGCAGCGGCATGCTGGGAAAGCTCCAGACGCTGCACTGCTACTACCACAACGGCCCGACGTGCCCGCCGCAACTGGTGCAACCGGTGCCCGCGGGCTTCGACTATGACCGCTGGCTCGGCCCGGCGCCCTTCGAGCCGTACACAACCCGGCGCTGTCACGGCAGCTTCCGCTGGCAGTGCGACTATTCCGGCGGCCAACTGACCGATCTCGGGGCGCACTTCGCCGACCTGGCGCAGTGGGCCCATGGCGATGAGGAGACGAGTCCGACGCGATACGAAGGCTGGGCCGAGTTCCCCCAGGAGGGCCTGTTCAACACGCCCGTGAGATTCGAGGTCGTGGCCACGTATCCCGACGGCGTCCGCATGATCATGCACGATGAAACCGAGCCGGGCCGCGGCCCGCGCGGCAATAAGTTCGTCGGCACCGACGGCTGGGTCAGCGTGGACGACACCGGCAAAGTCACCGCCTCCAGCGATGCCATCCTGCGCAAGCTGAGTGCGACCCAGCGGGGCTACGAATACATGGAGGGCCACCACCGCGACTTCCTGAATTGCGTGCGGGCGCGGGCCCGGCCCATCGCGCCGCCCGAAGCCGCCCACCGCTCGACCACCGCCTGTCACGTCGCCAATATCTGCCTGCGTCTGGGCCGTCCGCTCCACTGGGACCCGGCCCGGGAGCGTTTCGTCCACGACCCCGAGGCCGACCGCCTGCTGGCCCGCGCCCAGCGCAGCCCCTGGCGGCTGTGAAGGAATGGAGATCTGGAATGATGGAATACTGGAATACTGGAATAATGGAACGATGGAATGATGGGTCGGGGCCCCCAGGTCACCCAATACTCCGCTGTTGCAGCCCGCAGTGCTCCGTTTGGGCCAAAATGGGGAGCAAGACTCGTTCGGGGTTCCGCCTTATGAATTCTGACGGACAAAACCGGTAATCGCGCCGCCCCCGTCGTTTCGCCGATGTGCCTCGCGCCAGGCAACGTGTGGTCGTAGGGTGGGGCTTGCCCCACCAGGAAGCCGGACCCAAGGAAAGCGGTGGGGCAAGCTCCACCCTACACATTACCGAACTTGCTTGTCAAAACTCATTAGGCGGGTTTGGCAGTCCGGCCTTCCTTGTTCGTTCCGCGCGGATTCCTTTGGAGGCGGCTGCGCCGCAAGACCTCTGGCCCCGCGTAAACGCGGAACTCCGAACCAGTCTTGCTCGCCATTCTTGGGATGGACGCAGTAGTGGGATGGCCCAATCGCGGAACCTCGCGGCCGGGTGGCATCGCCAAGGCCTAAGGCCTTGACGATGGCCGTGTCGCGGGCATCTTGCCCGCGTGTGTCGAACGCGCGAGCGCCTTCGAATCGAGGGCCAGAGGCCCTCGTCACGCGCGGGCGCTCGCGCCCGCGACACAGACCATCGTCAAGGGCAGAGCCCTTGGCGATGCCACCCGGACGTAGCGTCCCCATCATTCCATCGTTCCAGGCACCCGCCACCGGGAGACCAGACCGAATGTCGCAAGCTCACTGGTCTGCGGGGCGGGATGCGGCTTGTGTCTGTCTCTTGTGCGCGAGGACGTACAGGACCGGGAGCAGCACCAGGGTCAGCAGGTTGTCCGTGCAGGCGCCGCCGATGACGACGGTGGCCAGGGGCCGCTGGACCTCGCCGCCGATGCCGACGTTCAGCGCCATGGGGAGAAAGCCCACGATGTCCGTCAGGCCGGTGATCAGGACGGGGCGCAGCCGCACCAGGCAGCCTTCCCGCACCGCTTCTTCGAGCGGCCGGCCGGTGTCGAGCTTCTGGCGGATGAAGGTCACGAGCACGAGACCGTTGAGGATGGCCACGCCGCTGAGGGCGACGAAGCCGATGCCGGCGCTGACCGTAAAGGGCATGCCGCGCAGCCACAGGGCCAGCACGCCGCCCACGAGGCCCTGCGGGATGCCGCAAGCGACGATCAGGACTTCCCGCCACCGCTTGAGACTGAAGAACAGCAGCACGAAGATCAGGGTCAGGGACATCGGCACCACGAACATCAGCCGGCGATTGGCCCGTTCCATGTTCTCGAATTGCCCGCCCCATTCGATGCTGTAGCCCTCGGGTAGCCGCACCTGCGCGGCGATCTTCTGCCGGGCCTCGGCCACGAAGCCGGCCACGTCGCGACCGCGCACATTGCACTGGATGGTGATCCGGCGCCGGCCCCACTCGCGGTTGATCGTGGCGGGACCTTCCGTCTCTTCGATATGTGCGACACGGCGCAGGGGCAGCACGAGTCCCGTCTCCGTGGGGATCAGCGTCTCGGCCAGGGCTTCGGGATCGGTGCGTTGCAGGTCCGGCAGGCGCACCACGAGCGGGAAGCGCCGCTGGCCTTCGCGGACCTCGCCCACCTGGCGGGTGCCCACGGCCTCGACCACGTTGAGCACGTTGCGCGTGGGAATCCCGAAGCGGGCGATGGCCTGCGGGTCGACGCGGACCTGCAGGAAGGTCTGTCCGGTCAACTGTTCCAGGGAGGCTTCGCTGGCCCCGGGAATGGCGGCCAGCACGGCGTGCACCTCGGTCCCCAGCCGCCGCAGCTCTTCCAGGTCGTCGCCATAGATCTTGATGCCGAGGTCGCCGCGAATACCGGCGATCAACTCGTTCATCCGCATCTCGATGGGCTGGCTGAACGCGGGCCGCAGTCCCGGCACCCGGCCCAGAAAATCGCGCATCTTCTCCGTCAACTCGTCCTGGGTGCGCGCCTTTGTCCACTGCGCCCGCGGCTGGAGCGCGAGGAAGAAGTCGGCGAGCTCGATGCCCATCGGGTCCGTCGCGACCTCTGCCGTCCCCAGGCGCGTCCAGATGTGCTCGATTTCATCCGGGAATTCAGCCAGCAACTGCTGCTCGATCCGATGGTTCTGGGCGACCGATTCGTCCACCGCGATGCCCGCCAGACGCACGGTCGTGCCGACAATGGCGCCCTCCCCGAGCCGGGGCAGGAATTCCCCGCCCAGACGCGTGGCCAGGAACACCCCGCCGGCGACCAGCGCCAGCGCCCCCATCAGCACGAGAACCCGCCGGCGCAGAGCGAAGTCCAGGACCGGCGCATACAACCGCTGGGCGACCCGGACCAGCCAGGGCTCGCTCTCTTTCATCGTGCGCGGCAGCACCAGGCTGGCCAGCACCGGCGTGAGCGTCAGCGACAGCAGCAGCGAGCCCAGCAGGGCGAAGATGAACGTCAGAGCCATCGGTCGAAACAGCTTGCCCTCGATCCCCACCAGGGTCAGCACGGGTAGAAACACGATCAGCACGATCAGCTCGCCAAACATCGTCGGCCGGCGGACTTCGACGGCCGCCTCGCGGATCGTCTCCAGCCAGGGTCTGCCCTGGCGGTGCGCGGCCTTGCGGACGCAGTTCTCCACCATGATGATGGAGCTATCCACGATCAGGCCGAAGTCCATCGCGCCGAGGCTCAGCAGGCTGGCCGCGATGCCGGCCTGCAGCATGAGGTTGCCCGCGAAGAGCATGGACAACGGGATCGTGGCCGCCACGATCAGACCTGCCCGCAGGTTGCCCAGGAACAGCAGTAGCGTGGCGATCACCAGCAGCGCGCCGACGATCAGGTTGTCCCGTACGGTGTGGATGACGTTCCGGACCAGCTCGGTCCGGTCGTAGAGCACCTCCAGCTTCACGTCCGCGGGCAGAGACTTCTGCACCTGGGCCAACTTCTCTTTCAAGGCATTCGTCACGACGGCGCTATTCTCGCCCATGAGCATGAAGCCCAGGCCCAGGACCGCTTCGCCTTTGCCGTCGGCGGTGACCGCGCCGCGGCGGATCTCGTGGTCGATCCGGACCGCGGCGACATCCCGTACCCGCACGGGCACGCCGGCATAGGAGGCGATGACGATCGCGCCGATCTCGTCGATGTTGGTGGTCAGGCCGATGCCGTGGACGAGCAGCGACTCGCCGCCGCGGACGATCTGGCCGCCGCCGACGTTCTGGTTGTTGGCCTGGAGAGCGTCGACGAGTTGCTCGAAGGTCAGGCCGTGCTTGATGAGCCGCCCGGTATCGACGACCACGTGGTACTGCTTTTCATAGCCGCCCCAGGCGTTCAGCTCGGCCACGCCCGGGACGTTGCGAAGCTGCGGCTTGACGACCCAGTCATGGATCTCCCGCAGCTCGGTCAGCGTGCGGTTGGGGTCGTCCGAGCGGACCACGTAATGAAAGACCTCGCCCAAGCCGGTGGCGATGGGTCCCAGTTGCGGCCGCGCCACGCCCCCGGGCAGCTCGACCGCCTGGAGCCGCTCCATGACGAGTTGGCGGGCTTTGAAGATGTCGGTTCTGTCGTCAAAGGTCGCGACGACTTGCGAGAAGCCGAACTTCGAAATCGAGCGGACGTTCTGCAGGCCGGGCAGACCGCCGAGGGCCAGCTCGACCGGCAGCGTGATCTGCGCCTCGGTCTCCTCCGGGTTCAGCGACGGTACCGTCGTGTTGATCTGCACCTGCACCGGCGTCGTGTCGGGAAACGCATCGATGGGAAGAACGCTCAACGCCCACCCGCCCACGACGACAAGCGCCACCGCCAGCAGGCAGATGAGAAACCGATTATTCAGCGAGAAGTCGATGATCCAATTCAGCACGGTGAGATCTCCATGTCATTGCGAGGAGCGAAGCGACGAAGCAATCTCTCGCCAAGGTCGTGAGACTGGCGGAATCTGGTCCGACACGAAGGGGCATCAATCGTGCGCGCAGCCCGCGCCGAGGCGCGACATCAACAGGGCCGACTTGAGGGCGAAGGTGTGCGCCACCGCGACGGGCTCGTCCGGTTTCAGGCCGGCCAGCACGTGCTGGCGCCCGTTGGACTTGGCGCCCAGTTGGACGGCCCGCGCGTCAAACAGATCGTCGGCCAGCCTCACGAACACGAGCGGCTTGCCTTCGACGTACTGCAGGGCCGCACTCGGCAACAGCAGGGCATTCTCGGTGCGGCGTGTCAGAATCCGGGCGGCAGCGAACATCTTGTCCTTGAGCAGGGCATTGGGGTCGGCGAACTCGGCCCGCGCGAGCGTCATCCGCGTGCGTGCGTCCACCGCCGGCGCGATCCACGTCAACCGGCCCGCAAACGTCTTGTCCGGCAACGTGTCCACGCGCAGCTCCACCGGCTGGCCGACCCGCACCTGCGCCAGCGCCGTTTCGGGTACCTGCAGCATCGCCCATTTGACGGAGCGATCGGCCACGGTGAACAGCGGCTTGCCGGTCTCGACGAAGGCCCCGCGAACGGCCATCCGCGCGACGATCTCGCCGGCAAACGGCGCTCGGACCTCCAACAGAATCGGCTCGTGCACCGGGACTTTCTTCCGGCAGCCGCCGGACCCGGCGCCCAGCCCGGCGAGAACGGCAAGCGTCAGGGCGAGAGGAACGAGTTTATGTCTCATCGCAGGTCTCCTGTCGTGTGTGATCTCTTGTCATGTTCTTGTTGTCTGTAGGAGATGCTCCAGTACAGCGTAGGCAGCACGATCAGCGTCAACAACGTCGAGAACGCCAGGCCGCCGACGACGACGATGGCCAGGGGGCGTTGGATCTCGGAGCCGACGCCGGAACTGAAGATCAGAGGGAATAGGCCGAAGGCCGTGGTCAACGTCGTTATCATCACCGGTCTGAGCTTCGACAGGGCCCCTTCGACGACGGCGTCTCTCAGGGCCAGGCCCTGCGTCCTCAGGTACTCGAACCGCGAGATCAGGACCAGGCCGTCCGTGAGGGCGGCGCCGAACAGGGCGATGAAACCGATGGAGGATGGAATGCTCACGTTGGCGTCGGCCAGCCGCAGGGCGAAGACGCCGCCGACCAGTGCCAGCGGGATATTCAGCACGATCAAGGCGACGCTTCGGATCGAGTTGAAGAGCAGGTAGAGCATCGTCAGGACCAGCAGCAGCGTGATCGGCACGATGAGCATCAGTCGCCGGTTGGCCGCCTGCTGCAATTCGAACTGGCCGCCCCAGACCAGGGCATATCCCGGCGGCAGAGAGACAGCGCGGGCGACGGCCTGCTGCGCCTCCTCGACGAAGCCGCCGCTGTCCCGGCCGCGAACGTTGCACTGGACGGCGATGAACCGCCGGGTGTCCTCCCGGGTCATCTGCCGCAGGCCGGTGACCGTGTCGATCCGGGCCAGTTCCCGCAGCGGCACGGTGTAGCCGCCGGCCGTGCGGACCAGCAAGCCTTCGATGGCCTCGATGTCGTTGCGGTAGGGCTCGTCGAATCGCACGTTGATCCACGCGCTTCTTTCCTGCTCGAAGACGGTGCCGACCCTGTCTCCGCCGATGGCGGCATGGATGGTGCGCTGGATCTGGTGGGAGTTGAGCCCGTGACGGGCGATGGCATCCCGGTCGAGCGCGATCTGAACCTGCGTCTGGCCGCTGAACTGGTCCGTCTGCAAGTCGGCGACGCCCTGGATGGCCGAGAGAACCGACTCGATCTGGGCGACCTTCTCCCTGAGGACATCGAGGTCCGGGCCGAACAGCTTGGCGGCAACCTGGGCGCCGGTGCCCGAGACCAGCCCATCCACCTCGTGCTGGATGGGCTGGGAGAAGCCGATCGAGACGCCCGGATATCCCTCCAGCCGGCCGGAAATCTCCGAGACGAGGTCTTCCTGGGTTCGGCCCCGTTTCCACTGATCGCGCGGCCGCAGAGTGATGGTAAGGCAGGCGTAGTTCGTGTGGTGCACGTGGGGACCAACTTCGCCGTAGCCGATCTCGGACAGGACGTCTTCCACTTCGGGTGTCTGGAGGACGTCCTTCTCGATCTGCGCCGTGGTGCGGGCGATCTCCTGGAGTGAGATGTTCGGGTTCATGTGCGCCAGCACCTGGATCGCCCCTTCCTGCAATGTCGGCACGAACTCCCGGCCCAGCCGCTGGAAGGTCAGCCAGCCCAGGGCGAGCATCGCCAGCACGACGGCAATGACGGCCGCCCCCTGGTTCAGCGAGAATTCCAGCACGCGCCGGTACAGGCGGTGGAAGACCGTGGCCTGAGGCGGCTTGGGCTCAGCGCTGCTGCCGCGGCGGTGCAGCAGGCCGCACAGAACGGGGGCGATGACCAGTGCATACAGCAGCGAGCCGCCCATCGTCGCCACTACGGTGAACGCCAGCGGGCGGAACATCCTGCCCTCGACATCCTGCAAGGTGAAGATCGGCAGGAAAACGATGACGATGATCGCGGTCGCGAAGAAGATGGGCTGGCCCACCTCACGCCCGGCGGCCGCGATGGCTTCGCGCACCGAGCGATGGTCCGAAGAGTCCCACCGAAGCGACTGGATCTTCTCGACCATGATGATGGTGGCATCGACGATCATGCCCAGCGCGATGGCGACGCCGCCAAAGGAGAGCAGATCGCCCGCGATCCCGTAGCGGTACATGACGGCAAACGCCAGCAGGATGGAAAACGGCAGCGAAAGGACGATAACGAGCGCATGGCGCAGGTTGCCCAGGAAGACCAGGCACGTCACACTGACCAGGATCAGCCCCAGGACTAGGGCGTTGCGGACGGTGTCGATCGTGTTCCTCACCAGTGTCGCCTGGTCGTGGAACACCACGACCTTCACCCCCGGCGGCAGCGTCCTGTTGATCTCCTCGATGCGGGCCTGTATCCGCTGAATCACCTGAAATGAGTTCGCCCCGTGGAGCTTGTACACGCCGCCGATGGCCACCTCTTTCCCCCCATTGAGGGAGGCCACCCCCCGGCGAAACGCCTCCCCGAACCCGACGAGGGCCACGTCTTTGACGTACACCGGATTGCCGCGCCGGCTCTTGAGGACGATGTTCTCGATGTCCCGGGCGTCCGCGATCTGCCCGAGCGTTCGGACCATCAGTTCCTCCGCTCCGCGTTCGACCAGTCCGGCCCCCATGTTCTGGTTGTTCCGGCGGATCGCCTCGATGACCTCGTCGATGGTCAGATCATACTGGAGCAGATTCTCCGGCCGCACCCGCACCTGGTACTGGCGCACGTGGCCGCCCTGGCTGAGGACCTGGGCGACGCCCGGAACGGTCTGGAGCTCGCGCTTGACGACCCAATCCTGCAGCGCGCGCAGGTCGGTCGTGCTATAGCCGTCGCCGTCGAGATAGTACATGAGGATCTTGCCCATGCCGCTCAGGACCGGTCCCTTCTCGAGCCCGTGCGGCAGGTTCACGCCCTCGGGAATCCCCTCTTCCGCGAGTTTGAGCCTCTCGGCGACCTGCTGATGGGCGAAGTAGATGTCCACGTCGTCCGCGAAGTAGACGTTCACGGTCGACAGGCCGTGCGAGGACAGCGAGCGGATCTTCTTGACGCCGGGGATACCCATCATGGCCACTTCCACCGGCCGGGAGATCAACTGCTCCACTTCCTCGGCCGCCATGCCCTCCACCTCGGCGAATGCCTGTACCAGCTTGGGACTGACATCCGGAAAGGCGTCGATGGGCATGTGGGCGAAGGCGTAAATGCCCGCACCGCACACGGCGACGAAGAGCAGCAGGATCAGCAGCTTGTATCGGAATGAGAACTTGATGACCTGTTCAATCATATCTCGTACGCTCCCAACTCTGTGAGGACGTTCTCAACATCATGCGTGCCATTCAGCGGCAGGAATCGGCGGTCAATGCACATGCCCGTGTCCGCTCACCGCCGTCTTGGCCTTCTCCATCTCGGACTTGATGCGGAATGCGTTCTTCGTAACGATGGTCTCGCCGGGCTGTAATCCCGCCGTGATTTCGATACGCCGGCCGTCGGTCCGGCCGAGCATCACGTGGCGTTTCTCGAAGGCATGACCGTCATGGGCGAAGACGCACGGCTGATCGTCGATGTACTGGACAGCGGATTTCTCGACGACCAGGGGCACTTTGGTATCCTTGAGCGTCACGATGCCGCTGACGAACGTGCCGGGACGCAGGCATCCAGACGGATTGGCGACAACGACTCTCGCCAGCGCCGTCCGCGTTTCGTTCTCGACCACGGGGGACAGGTAGGCGATCTTGCCCTCAACGCGGTCAGGGCCGCACGCAATGACAATCGTCTGGCCCAGCCCAACGGCGGGGAGGTCCTTCTGGTGAATCCGGAAATCCACCCAGACGGTCCCCAGATCGGCAATCACGAACGCATCCGCGTTCTCCTTCACCGCTTCGCCCAGCGACAGACGCTTGTCGATGACCGTGCCGTCGAAGGGCGCTCGGAGCGGATACCAGGCGAGATGCTCGTTTTCAGCCGCGTGGTCCCCATCGTCGTGGGCTTGTGTTGCTGTCGAGGCCGCGGGATCGGCGTCGGAATCACGGCGGTGCGAGGAGTGGCTCGGGGCGAGCTTCTGAAGAACCTGCATGTCGGCTGCCGTAAGACCGAGGACGTAAAGATTGCGCTCCGCCCCGACCACGTCCAGTTCCCGGATCCGCTGAGCGTGCGTGGCCTCGATCAGCCCGCGACGGATCTCAAAGGCGACAGTGTCGCGGGTCGCCTGGTAGACGGCCTCGGCTTTCTTCAGGTCGCTCTGGGCCTTGTGAAAATCGTCGCCGCTGGTGATCTGCTTGTCGAAAAGCTGCTTCTCTCTCTCATACGCGGCCCTGGCATAGTACAACTCGGCGTACGCGCCGATCAGGTTGCTGCGGACGCTGCCCATGGGACCCCAGTCCGTGCCGCGCAGGGTCTCCAATGCCGGGGAAGACTCCAGCGACTGTAACAGGCGTGTCCCGTTGTCGTGTATCTCTCGGGCTCGCGCCAGTTCCATCGCCTGGCACGATATTTCGGCGAACTTGGACAGGTAATCGATCTTGGCCTGTCCCAGCGCCGTGCTCTCCAGCCAGGCCATCACCTCGCCGGCCCGGACAGGATCGCCCACCTCTTTGAGCACCTCGCGAACTCGACCGGGCACTTGGGGGACGATGTGCGCCACCTTGCCGGCGTTGAGCTTCACTTCGCCCGCCAGGGTCGCGCGTAGCTCCAGGACGCCCGGGCCGACCGGCCCGGTCTCGATGCCGAATCGGGCCGGGTCGCTTGCCGCCGATGGAGCCTCATCATGAGTGTGTTCGACTCCGGTGTCTTGTTGCTCCGCCTCGATGACCGCCGCGAGTGCTTCGCAGACGACCTGCTCACCCTCCTTGACGCCGGACAGGACCTCGACCATGCCCGCATCCATCTGTCCCAGTGCCGGGTAGCGTTTCTGAACGGTTTCGCCGGCCACCTGAACGAACAATGCCTGCTTGCCGCCTTCTTCAAACAGGGCCGACCGTGGCACGGCCAGCGTCTGCTGGCTGCCGAGTGGGCGAACACGAGCCGGCTGTACCTTCATCCGTACCGGCCATTGCTGCTCCTTTAGGAAGCTGATGCCGGTTGGGGTTTCCTGAGCCGGTGCGGCGTCGGCTGCGGCCTGCGAGGCATACACCCGGATGGCAGGCAGCTTCACCTGGTGCTCGACGCCGTCCAGGGGGACTCTGAGCGTGACCGCCCATTCGCCCGGTGCGGGGAAGGTCAGTTGCGGAACGTAGATGCCTGTTCTGGCAGGTGTGGGCGCGACGTATTCCTTCAATGCCCCGGCACTGTTCGTGAGAACAAAGATCACCGGCCCGGCGGTGCGCGGCTCGCCGGTCGTCAGGTCGGAGACGTGCGTCACGAATGCCGCCGGCTCCCCGGCCACGAGGTATGGATGCTCCAGGAACACCTCGAAACGTTCGCCCCAGACGGTGATTTGGGATGTCTTTGCGTCGCCATGGGCGTGCCCCCCGGCGGTATGGTCG
>Ga0194113_10009774_pt1 | contig 11521 bp, 11 predicted proteins | sample TA2MahC200mmetaG_FD_146193 | JGI IMG/M metagenome (GOLD analysis project Ga0194113, IMG submission 146193) | Freshwater microbial communities from Lake Tanganyika, Tanzania - TA2015017 Mahale Deep Cast 200m | ecosystem: Environmental > Aquatic > Freshwater > Lake | place: Tanzania: Lake...
CCAGCTTCAATATGGACATACCTGATTCCACGCTCTCCATATTTAACTGTAGTTCTTTCATATATGGCTGTTATAACTATATCAACATCAGCCCCAAAGACAGATTGCTGAAAAAGACATGCAGCGGAAAGCTTCTGCCTTAAATCTCCTGACGAGATTTTCCTTAATTGATGTTCCTGCGGCAAATAATGATAGGCGCCGTCATTTTTTACAATAAATATTTCCATTGGATAAAGAGCTCCTGCTGAAGGTGCAGCTCTTTTTCCTGATGATTTTTCAGTAATACCCTGTGCAGCCCAGAGAAGCTGTGAAATTTTTTCAATTTCTATTTCCTTATCGGAAAAATCTCTTACAGATCTTCTTCTAAAAATTGCCTTTTCAAGGGAATAATCACTTTCAAGTTTTGGTTCAGGCAGCATTATTTCTTCTCCTTCTATATATTTAATTTCCATATTTTTGATACTTTCATCTTTGCTTCCCTGTACTTTTGTACTGCTTTCATATACAGGTAAAATGTTGCAGCCAATAAAAGATGAAATTATAACAGGTAAAAGCAGAGTGGTGGCAATAATAGCTGTAGTGAAAATATTTTTTGATGTCAAATTTTTGTTTTTAAATTCTTTCATTTTAATTACCTCCTTTCTTAGAACTTATATATTTATTTACATCGAAATTATCCTTTTTAATTATATAAACTTAACATATAAACTTAACAGATTGATTTTTTAATTTATACGTTAAATAATTATAGATTAATTCTTTCTGAATAATTGATTAAATTAAAAATATTAAACAAAAAAATAAGCTGTACTATCTAATCTAGAATTATAATTTTTACAAAAGTATTGAATTATTTAACAGAAATTGTATACATAAAAAATCAAATATCATAACTTTCATTTACTGATTAAAAAAATGTTAAAATAACTTTCATGGTGCAGAAACTTCAAAAAAATTCAGGAATAAAATAATCAGTATTAAATAATGAAAAAAGTATTAAAGAGCATTAAGAATCAAAATTGTCAGATAAAGAAAATATAAATATTAAATTAAATGCACTATTCTGGTCTTAATAATATAATATTTATGGATAAATATTAAGACCCTGTCAGTAAATGTTCAGGTAAGGTAAAATTAATTTAAATTATGGCTGATAAACCTGTAAGGTTTAATTTAAAAAATGTAAAGCTTCTATTAAAACTTCCAACTGTATCCTGGGCACTGTACGATTTTGCCAATACTGCTTTTGCAATTGTAATTATAACAGTTATTTTTCCAGTATTTTTTACAAATGTAATTGCACCTGAACATTTATATGGAAAAAACTTCGGCGATTTAATGTGGGGTGCAGCAGGTGGTGCTTCCATGTTGATAGCTGTATTTTTTGCACCCATATTCGGAGCAGTAGCAGACAGCTCCAGATCAAAAAGAAAGTTTCTTATAGTTCTTACATGCATATGTGTATTGTTTGTTCTTTTGCTTTACTTTACAGGCTCAGGTACTCTCGTATATGCGATGGTCATATTTATAATAGCTAATATCTTCTACCAGTTATCCATGATGTTTTACAACTCATTTTTACCCGAGCTATCTGATAAAAGTAATGTGGGATTTATTTCGGGGTTTGGGTTTGCACTTGGATACATGGGCGGTTTTTTTGCGCTTCTTATGATATATCCTTTTTTAGGCAGAGGGCTTGAATCAGATAATATACCTTATTTAAAACTAACTTTTATCCTGACAGCCTTGTATTTTATTATATTTTCACTGCCTTCTTTTTTATTTTTAAAAGATAAGCCTTTCAGTATTGATGAAAAGCTGCCCCTAAAAAGAGAATCTTACTTAAAGCTTGGATTTAAGCGCCTGTCTTTAACTTTTAAGAAAATGAGAAAAAATAAAAACCTTATAAGGTTTTTAACTGCCTTTTTTCTTTTCAGCAATGCATTTTCAATTCTTGCTGCCTATGCAGCAATTTATGGAAGAAATACTCTCAACCTTTCACTTAAGGAAATTGCATTTCTATTTATACTGGGTCATTTTCCGGTGATTATCAGTTCAGTTTTTTTTGGATGGCTTGTAGATAAAATTGGAGCAAAAACAGTAATTATTGTAACCCTTATTACCTGGTGTGCTGTAATAATACTGATTACAACTATAAATTTAAAAATAGTTTTTTATATAGTCTATATTCTGGCATCCGTAATAACAGGTTCAACATTGATAGCAAGCAGAAGTCTTATGAGTTTTTTAACTCCATATGACAGGGAAGCCGAGTATTTCAGCTTTTATGCAATAGGGGGAAAGTTTTCTGCTATTTTAGGGCCTGTTGTTTTTGGTCTTATATCATATTTTACAAAAAATCAGAGAATTGCACTGCTGAGCACACTCATATTTCTATTAAGCGGCCTTGCAATGATTATAATGGTCAAAGTACCAAAAGAAAGAACAGATTAAGCAGTTAAGTCTTGATTAAACCTGAATATGATAAAATTTGGGAACAAGAGAAAGACAGGTATAGAAAATAATCATGAAATTGTTTTTTCCAGGCACAAAAGGAGAAATAGAGGAGGAAAGCCCCAAACATAAATTTCATTCATCCCTGGTTGTTCAGTATTTAAATACAGGTATTCTTATGGATTTTGGTGAAAAGCATTCGCCTACTCTAAACAGCCTGATTAAAAAATTTGATGCATTGCTGATTACACATGCCCATCCCGATCATTATATATGGACCGTAAAAGAAAATGAAAAAATAAAAATACCTGTATATTTAACTGATATAACTCTTAATTATGGAAAGAATAAACCTTTAAATACGGTTATAATTGAAGATGGAAAACAGTTTGTAATTAAAGATTTAAAAATTACTCCTTTTAATGTAATACATTCTTTGAGGTGTCCTGCAGTATGTTTTAAAATAGAAGGAAGCAGTACTATATTGTATGCCCCTGATATTCTTGATACAGAACAGAGCAAGAAAGATGTTTTTTCAGGTGTGGATATACTTGTGGCAGATGGCTCAAGCATTGATGTAAATCTTGTAAGAAGAAAGGAAGATAAACTATTTGGGCATGCTATGGTAAAAACAATAATTAACTGGTGCCTCAAATTTAATATTCATGAGCTTATAGTTACTCACTGTGGTAAACAGATAGTTACCAGTGATGAAAAGGAAGTTATGAATAAGATTTTTAAATTTACAGAATTAAAAATCAATGTGATAATTGCATATGATGGTTTTGAAATAAATGTTTGAAGTGAATACTGGTTTTATCTCAAAGAAAAAAAGTTTTTATGAATGACTTTTTGAAAAAATTTTTTATTTATAATTAGTGATAAAAAGGAGATTATAATAATGTCAGTGGTGTTAGAAAAATCAGAAAATAATACTCAAAAAACAATATCAATTGCACTGCAGAGGGCAAAAGGACTTGGTATAAAGGATTTTGTGGTTGCATCATGTACAGGAAAGACTGCCATGCTTGCTGTTGATATGATTAATTCTGAAAAAAGTTTTAATTTAAAAGATATAAATCTTGTTTGTGTTACCCATCAGATAGGTTTTATTGAGCCCAACAGCGATGAAATGTCTAAGGAAATGCGTAAAGTTCTTTATGATAAAGGGGTAAAAATACTTACAGCCACACACCTGCTGGGTGGAGTTGACAGAGCTCTTCGTTTCCAGTTTAAAGGTGTTTATCCTGCAGAAATTGTATCTGCAACCCTCAGGATGTTCGGACAGGGTATTAAGGTTTGTGTGGAGATAGCTGTAATGGCAGCAGATGCGGGTATGGTAAGTGCAGGTAAGGATATAATAACTGTTGGTGGGACTGGCAGCGGTGCTGATGCTGCTGCAGTTATATGTCCTTCACATTCTCAGGATTTCTTTAAAACTGTGGTGAGAGAAGTAATATGCAAACCCTGGTGACTTTTTACAATGAATTAATCAATTATTTCTACTAATTGTTTTCAGAAATCAACTGGTTTTTGCTATTAATTGAAAAACTGAATTTAGAAAAACTGATTTTTAATTCTGCTCTAAAGTAAGCTTAATTAGGTTTCCCATCTCATTTTTTATATGAGTGGGACAATTCATGTTTTTTATCCAGGGTTCCATTTCTGCAATAAAAGGTTTTATTGCAGAAAATTTTACAGCACCACGGCAGGCAGCATCTATCATGGAAATCCTGCCTCTTATAGTATTGTGCTCAAAAGGTTCTTCAGCAAAAAGCAGGCTGTCATTCTTGCATAGATGACACTTAGCGCAGAGAGTGGATAACTTTCCTATGTGGGAGTATTCTTCAAGAATAGGCGGAATTTCCATGGAACCTTCTTCAATATCAATTATCTTGCCTGGATTTAGAATTCCATTAGGATCAAAAGCTGATTTTATTACTCTTAAATAATTAGCTACATCAGGTCTTAGCTCATTCTGACTGCGGCCTAAAAAAAAGCCAACTGCATGCTCTCCGGCATAACATCCACCTTGCTCTTCAACCCATTTATCATATTCTCTAATTACATTCTTGGCTTTAATTTTATCATCCAGCACATCTCTGACTATAAAGGTTGGATGCAGGTTTCCATCACCTGCATGTCCGTAAATTATAATATCAAGCTGTTCACGCTGTGCCAGCTCCCTCATCTTTTTAACTCCCAAAGCAAATTTAGATAAAGGAAGGACCGGGTCAAATTGAATAAGGATTGGTTTATTGTAATCAACCTTACCAATTGCACCTAAAGCATTGCGGCGCTCTGTATAAATCTCATTAGTTTTATCAGGGTCATTTGTATAGGTAAGCTCTAAAGGGTTTAATTTTTTTAAGACTCCAACCAGTTTTTTCATCTGCTCTTCTGAATCATGGACTGATCCTGCAGTTTGAAGCAGCAACAACATATTTTTGTTATCTGTCTGAAAACAGGAATACAATCTTGCATCAATATACTCAAATGAATACAGGTTGATGTTATTTTTTGCCACTTCTTCATGAATTGTCTGAAGAACTGCCTCATCTGAAAAACTGCAGCGTACTGTCCAGATATCTTCCGGTAAAAGTTCGCAGCGCAGTGTTATTTCCGTTATTATTCCAAGCGTGCCTTCCGAGCATAGAAACAGCGCTGTAAGATCGGGGCCTGTGCTCTGCTTGGTAAAGGGGACTCCAGTATTAAATAGATTACCCAAGCCATCAATAACTTTCATTGTAAGCAGATAATGTTTGAACGTTCCTTTTGACATACCCAGAGTACCTCCAGCGGCCTGTGCAATATTGCCGCCTAAGGTAGAAACAAATTGTGAAGCAGGTGCAACTGGAATAGTCAAATTGTATTTTTTTAGTTCTTCGTTTAAATAACCACAGGTTATACCTGGTTCAGCTACTACGGTTCTGGTTATGGTATCAATAGCTTTAATTGAATTCATTCGTTTCATATTTAATAAAATACCTTTATTTGTAACTGCGCCACCGGAAAGCCCTGTCATTCCTGCACCTGTAATAACCGGGATTTTATGCTTGCATGCCAGTTGTACTATCTTTTGAATTTCCTCAGCCTTTGCGGGATAAACAACAACATCAGGTTTGGAACGATACATTGTGGCATCTCCAAAGGTGTATGCATGATACTCTGTCATATCTGGTGTAATTACATATTTTTTTCCAGCAATTTGAATCAATTGTTTAACTATATCTTTCATATCTTTCATCCTTTAACCCCTTTTAACAATTTTAATCTTTTTATTTTTTTGCTTTCAGTTTTAATAAATAAAATCAAATGTATATTTTAATTTAATAAGCACGCATTTTAATAAGTATTCTTTTAGCATTATTTTAAGATATTCTTAAGTGCTGCTAAAATCATGTTAACATGATTTTGGGTACTGCTCTGTCCCATAAGTCCGATACGCCAGATCTTTCCGGCAAAATCTCCCAAGCCTGCACCTATTTCGATGTTGAACTGTTCAAGAAGTTTGCCCCTCACTTCAGCATCATCTATTCCCTGGGGAATCTTAACTGCATTAAGCATTGGCAATCTATAATGAGGTTCAACAAGGAATGAAAACCCCATGTCTTCAAAACCATTCCTCAGCAGTTCATAGTTGTGTTGATGCCTTGCAAAGCGTTGCTCAAGTCCTTCTTCGAACACAAGTCTTAAACCCTCATATAAAGCATAAGCCATAGAAATTGGTGCGGTGTGGTGATATACTCTTTTGGAACCTCCCCAGTATTGTCTGATCATTGACAGATCCAGATACCAGCTCTGAACCCTAATTTTTCTTTTATCTATAACCTCTAATGCTCTTGAATTAAAGGAAACAGGAGACAGTCCTGGAGGTACACTCAAGCATTTCTGGGTACCGCTGTATACAGCATCAATTTTCCAGTCATCTACACGGACGTCTACTCCTCCAAGTGAAGTAACTGTATCAACAAGAAATAGCGCACCAGCTTCATGTGCGATGTTGCTGATTTCTTCAAGTGGCTGCAGCACACCGGTTGAAGTTTCAGCATGCACAATTGCTACTAATTTAGGGTTACAGCTTTTTAGAGCTTCTCTTACCTGTGCCGGTTCAACAGGTTTTCCCCAGGGAGCATCTACCCTTATCAGTCTGGCTCCGCAACGCTCAACTATATCACACATTCTGTTGCCAAATACTCCATTTACGCACACAACTGCTTCATCTCCGGGCTCTAAAAGGTTAACAAAGCAAGTCTCCATTCCAGCACTGCCGGTACCTGATATAGCAAAAGTTAAATCATTTTCTGTCTTGAAAAGCAGACGCAGCATTTCTTTTGTAGTATCCATGATCTGGATAAACTGGGGATCCATATGACCAATAAGTGGTGTGGCCATTGCCTTTAGCACACGGGGATGAACATCGCTTGGACCTGGTCCCATTAAGAACCTTGCTTGCGGGTTTAATTCATTTAATGAAGTCATTTTCTCTCTCCTTCTGTAACTGATTTATCATTATTAAGAATTATTCTTTTATATCTTATTGTTTTATTTATTACATATTATTAAATTCTGCTGATTATAAGTAAAGTAAATCTTATTATTTTTAAATAATTCTAAGCTTTACTTTTAGATACTTAACTTAATACTATTATAAACTGTAGAAAGTTAATTGATTTTAATATTTCAGTGATTAGTCATTCTAAGATTTTAACCAGCTTTAAAAAGAATAAATTTGAAGGATAGAGCAACAGAAGGTATAATTAGTACGTTGAGTGTAAAATTTAATTTAGTTTTAAATGTATTTAAGAAGTTGATAAATACTTGATTGTTTATTTATAATTATATTTAAATAATTATTTAAGTATTGAAAAGGTTTCAAATGAGTATACCAGAAGGTGCTATAGTTGCAATGCTTACCCCATTTGATTCAGCGGGTAGAGTTAGTGAATCACAGGTAAGAAAGCTTGTAAATTTTTTAATATCCAAGAAAGTAAATGGTATATTTCCGGTATCTTCCTGCGGTGAATATGTCCACATGGATATGGCAGAAAGAAAATTCCTGATAGATATAGTTGTTGATGAGGCTAAGGGAAGAGTAGATATACTGCCCGGAACAGGAGCAACATGTTATCATCAGTCAATTGAGCTTGCAAACCATGCAAAAGAGAAAGGATGTTCTGCTGTAGTATTGCACGGTCCTTATTTTTTTAAAAATATAGAAGAAGCAGTTGAAGGTCATATAAAAAAGGTTGCTGAATCAGTTGATATTCCAATATTTGTTTACAATATTCCCTTTTTTGCCAATGAGGTAACCCCTCAAATGGTTGAAAGGTTATCCCATCTGCAAAATATTGTAGGTATAAAAGACTCATCCGGGAACATGATAAATGTAATGAATTTATTGGAGATGACAAAAAAAGTTAACCCGAACTTTAAAGTACTGGTTGGAGTCGAAGAAATAATGCTACCCGCACTACTTATGGGGGCAAGAGGCTGTATGACTGCTACTGCAGGCATACTTCCTGAGTTTATAGTGGGAATATGGAATTCTTTTTTAGGCGGAAATTTAAATATTGCATACAATTTACAGTTTGCAATACTTCCTCTTATAAGGGAGATGAAATCTTTTAATTTTCCTCAGGGTTTTAAGGAAGCACTAAGTATAAGAGGAATAGAAATGGGCCCGCCGAAGATGAACTATCCTAAGGAAGCTTTAAATAAACTTTCTGATTTAAAGGAAAGGCTTCATCTTGATATGAAAAGTCTTCTGGAAAGGTATTTTGGAATAACATCAACTGCATACAATGGCAGGGACATGGAAGCAAAACTTGCATATCCACAATTTGATGATAATACAATACTGGAAAAAAAATATTCTGACTGCGTGCTCTGTGGAATGTGTACTGCAAATGCCAAAGATGTCCCAAGGCAATATATCAATGGTGACATTAATTTGAAAGAAAAAGATTTAAGGGAATTAATAGAGAGTACAGTAAAAAAAATCTTAAGTGAAGGGGAAAGATCTAAATAATATGCTTTTAGCGAAAGTCATAGGCTCGGAAACCTCTACTATTAGAGTAAATTCAATAGATAAAACAAAATTTAAAATAGTGGAGTTAATTAATCCTGATGGAAGCACAAAAGGAGGCTACAGCATTGTTGAAGATGCCGTTGGTGTTGGATCCGGTGAGACAGTTCTTTTGGCTGAAGATGAAATAGCTATAGCTAAAATGTATGATGGCAGAGAAGATATCCCGATTAGATTTTGCATTGTTGCGAAAGTTGAAAGCATAAATTTGGTTAACCAATAGATACAGAGATTTTATGGAAATAGGAAAAGTTGTTGGTAGTGTAATTACGGTTTCTAAAATAGAAGAGCTAAGGCCTGTAAAGCTTTTTCTTGTAGATATTTTAGATTCTGAATTTAAGTTAAAAAATGATTTTGTTGTTTGTATCGATACTGTCGGTGTTGGGTTTGGTGATCTGGTGATAGTAACACAGGGCAGTGGTTCAAGGTTTACGGAAATTTCTAAACCGACCCATACCGATGCTGCCATAGTGGCAAGGGTTGATGACTATAATAATTTTTTAGGTGAAAGATAACTTAAATGACATTAGGTAAAATTGTAAAAGAATTGGTTTGTACTGCAAAAGATCCTGCAATGAACCCCACTAAAATTTTTATTGTCAGGCTTCTGAATCTGAATTTAAATGAAAAATCAGGCCATGTGATTGCTATTGATAATAAATTAGGTCTGGGGGTTGGAGATATTGTTCTTATGGTAATGGGAAGCGGTTCCAGGAAGCTGGAAGGAAACACTGACATGCCGGTGGACTGTGCTATTACGGCAAAAGTTGAAAGCATTAATATTGATAGCAGGTATAAGGATTTATTATGAATTGTGCAAGGGTAATTGGTAAAACATATTCCAAATTTCTGCACCCCTCTTTGAGGGGAGTAGATATCAAAATAATTCAGGTAATAAACCCGGAGAATGGAAAAGCAATTGGAAAACCTTTTTTTGCTGCAGACCCGTTAGGGGTTGCGATAGGTGAGCTGGTAGCTTATGAGGAAAGTTTTCAGGCAACCTGGGCATTTGAAAACCATATGATACCAGTTGACCGTGCAATTACTGCAATTATTGACTCTTTAAATATAGAGGAAAGGGAGTTGAAAGCAGATGGTACTGGGTAGGGTAATAGGCAATGTTGTAACAGTTGTAAAAGACCCATCTTATACCGGATTTAAGCTGATGGTAGTGCAGGAAATTAATATTGATAATACATATGAAAACAATTTTTATATTTCTGCAGATATTATTGGTGTGGGCAATGGTGAAGTAGTTCTTGTGACAAACGGGACATCTTCAAGAGCTACTGATGAGACCTATGAAAAGCCAATTGATTCTGTAATAATTGCTAAAATTGATAAGCTGATTTTTGAAGACAGAGAGATTGATTTAATATAGAAAAAGGCAAAAACTTATGAAAATGAAAAAAGCCTGACCCCCCCAATTTTTTCCTAAAATGTGTGTAATTATAATTTTGCTTTCTCTGAAAACCAAGTGTGTTATTTTAAATTTATTTTTTTAGATTAATTGTTTAAAATAAACCGGTAAAGTGATTCTTTAGGTTTCATAAAGATTGAGAAATTTTGAAGTTATGAATTAAAAAGGCAATGCTAGAAAATAATTTATTTAGTAAGAGATGCCAGTTTAGAAATACTGGAGCCGAAGGTTTAATAATATCAGGCAAAAAGATTGCTAAATAATATTTATTCTGGAGAACTCTAAATATTTTACTATTTAGATACCGAAGGAGTAAAAATCTCTCAGGTAAAAGGACAGAATATTATATAAAAGATAATACCTGTCCTTTTTGTTTTTATCATAAAAAGCAGAACATATGAGGGTAAAAAAATATAAAAAAAACTGATTCGATTAGGAATATAACAGTTCCGGAATCCAGCTATCTGTGAATGCCGGAAACAGTTATATATAATAGGCATAAAATAATAAAATAAGAAATAAAATTAAAAAATTTAGGTTACAAAGTAAAAAAGAGAGGAGAAAAAATGAAACTTGCACGAAGAATAGAGCGTCTGGGAACAGAAAATGCGTTTGTTGTTCTTGCAGAGGTAACAAAACTTAAGGAGCAGGGTAGAGATATTGTTAATTTTGGTGTGGGAGAACCCGATTTTGATACTCCATCAAATATAAAAAAAGCAGGTATAAAAGCAATTGAAGAAAATTTTACGCACTATAGTCCTCCTGCAGGGGTACCTGATTTTAGAAGATCTATTGCAAAATATATAAGCAAAACAAGAAAAATAGAAGTTGATATGGACAATGTCATTGTAGGGCCTGGAACAAAACCTATAATTTTTTATGCCATCAGTGCGCTGGTAGAAAGCGGTGATGAGGTAGTTTATCCAAATCCCGGTTATCCAATTTATGAATCCCTTATAAATTATGTCGGAGGAAAAGCTGTACCGCTTGCGCTTATTGAGGAAAGAGAGTTCAGTTTTGATATAAATGATTTAAAGAGAGCGGTATCAGACAGGACAAAAATGATAATTCTAAATTCTCCGCAAAATCCAACAGGCGGTATATTAAGCGGGGATGATTTACAGGCAATTGCTGGACTGGCAATTAAAAAAGATATATGGGTATTGTCAGATGAAATTTACAGCAGGATTATTTATGAAGGTCAGTTTGAAAGTATAATATCAATAAATGGTATGAAAGACAGAACAATTCTTATTGACGGATTTTCAAAAATTTATTCCATGACAGGATGGAGGCTAGGTTATGGTATTATGAGAAAAGACCTGATAAAGCATATGATAAATTTAAATACTAATATAGTTACGTGTACTGCAACTTTTACACAGTATGCAGGAATTGAAGGATATGAAAGTTCACAGGAAGATACTTACAGAATGGTGGATGAATTTAAGGCTCGAAGAGACTTGATTGTTTCTGGTTTAAATGACATTAAGGGTTTTAAATGTCTTACTCCTAAAGGCGCTTTCTATGTATTTCCAAATGTTACAGAGGCTTGCAGG
>Ga0194113_10009780_pt1 | contig 11515 bp, 8 predicted proteins | sample TA2MahC200mmetaG_FD_146193 | JGI IMG/M metagenome (GOLD analysis project Ga0194113, IMG submission 146193) | Freshwater microbial communities from Lake Tanganyika, Tanzania - TA2015017 Mahale Deep Cast 200m | ecosystem: Environmental > Aquatic > Freshwater > Lake | place: Tanzania: Lake...
GGGAGGGGCCGCCCTCAGGGCCTCCTGCCACAGGGCCAGGCGCACCAGGGGCGGGGCGGGGACCACCGGAGCCCACGAGGCTTTGAGGAGCTCGGCCCACCAGGCTTCCAGGGTGAGGAGCCGCAGAGGCTCCCAGGCGCCGCCACCCGCAGCCGCCACGGCCTGCCGCCGGCGGTGCCACACCTGCCGGGCCAGCCGCTGGTGGGGGACGACAACCAGGGCCCGGCCGCTGACTTCACGGAGAAGAACGTCCTGGAGTTCCGCCCCTGAGGCAAGTCTTCGGGTGGGCAAGGTCATGCTTTTTCATAGCCGAAGATGAGGGGAAAGAAAAGGCGCTTTCGGCAAAAAGCCGGGGCGCGGAAGGCGCTGCCTGGAAAAGATCGTTGTGGGGCAGGGGCCGGGGATCGGAGCGCCCTGCCCCACAACGCGCCCACCCCCAACCTGTGGCCGGCCGATGCATGGAGTCAGCCATGCCGCAATAATCACCGGCCACGGCGCTGATGCCATGCATGGCGGGGATTCCCACCCTCCCCTGAGGGGGCCCTCAGCCGTGCCCCCCTCAGGATGCCCCTTTGGCCCCTAAAAACGCAAGAGCCGTGAGAGCGGCGCTCCCACGGCCCGTGCGTTCAGCCCGAAGCAGCCGGCGGGTTCGAGTGAAACCGCGGCCTCTGTCGGCTTCCTTACTTGGCGGTCTCTTCCTTCTTGATGTCCTCTACCTTGGCGCCGCCCTTTTTGTCGTCCTTGCCGGCTTTCTTGGCGCCTTTCTTGGTTTTATCCGACCCTTTGCCCTTCTTGCCCTTGTCTTCGGACTTGACGCCCTTGGTCTCCAAGACCTTGGGTTTTTCCGCTTCTTTGCCGGTGGCTTCGGGCGTTTCGGCCGGGGTTTCCATCTTTACCGCGCCCTTGCCCTCTTCTTTGGCGGCGGTCTGGCAGAAACCGGCGGAGGTCAGGCCCAGCGCAAAGGTCAGGGCGGTGAGGGTGCTAACCAGTTTTTTCATGTTCTTCCGAAACTCCTTTGAGTTGGTATGCTCGCGGTGGGCGATTACCCTCTTCGAATGCAAAAGGCTTGCCAATTATTTAATGGCGCTTCTTAAGCGAATCATTTTCTCTGGCTATGCCTGAAAAACAAAATTGGTAATATTTTCAACAGTATCTATAAGTCGGGATCATCGCTTCGATCTCACTTAAACGCGCTCAGACCGCCTTCGTGCATCGATGGATTCGTTAGCGCTCTCTCTGTAGCAATGTGACAGTCTTTCAAATCAGCAGGTTCTCTAAATTTGAGAGGTCGGGCAGAAAATACCTCTGGCCTTTGTCAAACTGAAAAAATCTATGTATCTTCTTATGGCCTGAGCAGTTTGAGGAAAAAACATTAATTGGTTCTCATCCGAAAAGGATATGCGTCTTAAATAATTTAAAAAAGGGCAATTTATTCATCGCGTTTTACCTCCGTTGCTGGATGAACAGGGCGCCCCGTTTGCCTTGTTGGAACGCTTGCGCACCTTGACCGGCGCCAGGCTGGGAGACTGGGATGTTCGCCTGCCGGCAGCGCCTGGCCTGGTCCCGGGCCGGGTGTGCGCCTTGAAGAAGAATAAGCCGGCGGCTGAGAGGGCCCGTCTCCAGGCCCTCCGGGAAAGCCGCAAAAAAGGCCATCAGGTTCGTCCGGAAACGCTGGCAGCGGCCCAATACACCTTCGTGTTCACCACCTTGCCGCGGCAGGCGTTTTCCCCGGCCAAGATCTTGGAGATGTATCGCGGACGCTGGCAAATAGAGATAGTTTTCAAACGATTAAAATCCCTGCTGGGGCTTGGACACTTAAAGAAAACGGATGTGGAGCTGTCCCGGGCCTGGCTCCAAGGCAAGCTCCTGGTGGCCTTTCTGATCGAAGCCTTGGTAGCCGCGGCGGAAAGGTTTTCCCCTTGGGGCTACCCGCTCTCGATCCACCAGTAACAGATGCCTGTGGAGAGAAACCTCTCTCATGCTTCACCTGTTTAGTTCTCATCCGGAAACTCCCCCTCCCTTGGCGGGAGGGGGTTGGGGGAGGGGGATCAATAGGGCAACTGGTCTGTATTGCTAATTTATTTCACCCCCACCCTAACCCTCCCCCATCAAAGGGGAACAAAACGACTTTCCGGATGAACACTGTTTAGCCAAACGGTGAACCCCAAACTGGGTTTGTAATCGTGTTGGAGAAATTGGCATCAAATCTCTCTGGATTTACGGGAGCCTCCACGCAAGAGGCTGTTACAAATAGATATTTTAAAAAAATTGTCAGTTGAACACTATTCCTTAAGTTAGCGCTTATGCCCTAGCCCCCTCCCACGAGGGGAGGGGGAATAAAGGAACTTTTCATAGACAGAAAAAAGTTATCAGTGGTTAGAGGGCAAAGGGACCAGGTTCCCCCCGCCCTCCTCTCATGTTACATTAAAGCATGCCCAAAGACGCGACCGACCTTCCGGGAAGAACCCTGACCTCTCCGGGCGACCGCTTACCTCTCTCGCATGTGCAGCGTCCCAGCCGCTATCTGGGGCGGGAGTTCAATCGCGTCCTCAAGAACCCGAAAGAAGTGAGCCTGCGGGTGGGGCTCCTCTTTCCCGACCTGTACGAAGTGGGCATGTCCCACCTGGGACTGGCCCTGCTCTATGACCTTTTGAATGGGCGCCCCGAAATCTGGGCCGAGCGGGCCTTCGCCCCGGCCCCGGACCTGGAAGCCGAACTGCGCCGCCGGGGTCGGCTGTTGGCCACCCTGGAATCGGACACCCCCTTAAGGGAAATGGACCTGGTGGGGGTGAGCCTCCAGTACGAATTGAGCTATACCACCGTTCTGGCCATGCTGGACCTGGGCGGCATCCCCCTCATGGCCGGAGACCGGGGTTCCGACGACCCCGCGGTGGTGGGAGGCGGCCCTGCGGCCTTCAACCCCGAGCCCCTGGCGCCCTTTTTCGACGCCTTCGTCCTGGGGGACGGCGAGGAGGCCGCGCTGGAGGTGGCCGAGGCGGTGCGCGCCTGGCGGGCCGCCCGGGGCGGCCGCAAGGAGCTTTGGCAGGCCCTGGAGGAGCTCGACGGCGTCTATGTGCCCGCCCATTTCGAAATGGATTTCGACGCCGAGGGCCGCCTGCGGGAAATCCGGCCCCGGGGCCGCCGGGAGCGGGTGGTCAAACGGGTGCTGGCCGACCTGAACCTCTTTCCGCCGCCGGCCCGCCCGCTGGTGCCCACCTGTCAGATCGTCCACGACCGGCTTAATCTGGAGATTGCCCGGGGCTGCACCCGAGGCTGCCGCTACTGCCAGGCCGGCATGATCTACCGCCCGGTGCGGGAGCGAGCCCCCGGAGACCTGGAGGCCCGGGTGGAAGCCGCGCTGGAGGCCACCGGCTATGAAGAGCTGTCGCTCCTGACCCTGAGCCCCGGCGATTACTGCGGCCTCCCCTGGCTCCTGGGCCGCCTCATGGACCGGCTGGAGCCCAGGAAAATCGCTCTTTCCCTGCCGTCGCTCCGGGCCGACACTTTGGCCCCGGAGCTCATGGCCCAGATCCAGCGGGTGCGCCGCACCGGCCTCACCATCGCGCCGGAGGCCGGCAGCCAGCGCCTCCGGGACGTCATCAACAAGAACCTCACGGAGGAGGAGATCCTGGGCTCCGCCACCCGGGCCTTCGCCGCAGGCTGGCAGTTGCTCAAACTCTATTTCATGATCGGCCTCCCCACCGAAACGGAGGAGGACCTGGCGGCCATCGGGGGACTCATCTCCCGCATCTTGGCCGCGGCTCCCTCAAAACGGTCTCCCCGCCTGAACCTCAGCCTCTCCACCTTCATTCCCAAGAGCCACACTCCGTTTCAGTGGGAGGGGCAGGCGGACCTGGCCGAAAGCCGGCGCCGGCTGCACCACGTCAAGGACCTGCTCAAGCGGCGCCAGGTGCAATTGAAATGGAACTCCGCGGCCCAGAGCTGGCTGGAGGGCGTCTTTTCCCGGGGGGACCGCCGCCTGGCCCCCGTGGTGTTGGCCGCCTACCGCCGGGGCTGCCGTCTGGACGCCTGGAGCGAACACCTCAATCTGGACCTCTGGCGCCAGGCCTGTGCGGACACGGGGGTGGACCCGGATTTTTACCTGCGGCCCCGGGAGCTCACCGAAACGCTCCCCTGGGATCACCTGAACGCCGGGCTGGACAAGGATTTTCTGATGCGGGAGCGACACCTGGCCCTGGAAGGTCGGCCCACTCCCGACTGCCGGACCGCCGGCTGCCGGGACTGCGGCGTCTGCGCCCCGGGGGGCGCGGCGCTGCGCCTTTTCCAGGCTCCGGCCGGCGCCCCGGCCCCCGGTATCCAGGCTGCCGCGGGCCAGGCCAGGCCGGTACGCTACCGCCTCACCTACGCCAAGCTGGACCCGGCCCGCTGGCTCAGTCACCGGGAGATGCTCGTCGCCTTCTACCGCGCCCTGCGGCGCTCCGGTCTGGCGCTGGCCTTCACCGGCGGGTTTCACCCCCTGCCCCGGGTCTCCTTCCACGGCGCCCTGCCCGTGGGCGTGGAGAGTCTGGCCGAGGTTTTGGACCTGGAGCTGACCGCCGACCCCGGTCCCGTCCGCCTGGTGGAAGCGCTGAACCGGACCCTGCCGACGGGGTTGCAGTTGCTCATCGCCGAGCCCCTGGCGAGCCAGGCGCCGCCCCCCAGCCCCCGGCAGGTGAAATACCGGGTGGCCGCCCCGGAGCCGTGGTTCGCTCCGGAAACCGTCCGGGCTTTTCTCCGTCAGGACCGGTTCCCCGTCGTCCGGCGCCGCCCCCAGGGAGACCGCAAAGTGGACCTCCGCCCCCTGGTGGAGCGACTGGAGGCCCCGGCCCCGGACCAGGTGGAAGTCACGGTGAACCTGCGGGAACGGGACAATCTGAAAATCACCGAGATCATCGCCGCGGTCTTCGCCCTGGACGAGGATTCGGTCCGAGACCTGGAAATCATGAAAATTCAGACCCTCTATCAGGAGGCGGACGGTTCCCGGACCCCGCGCCGCCGTGCGAACCAAAAAGGAACGTCCGGCTCACCGGCCGAAACGCACGTCCGGGATGCAACCCTGCCTGAGAGCAGGTAAGATAAGGGCGCCTCATGTCCCATCAACTGCTCATCAGCGTCGCCGCCCGAGACACCCGCATCGCCCTCCTGGAAGAAGGGCGCCTGGCGGAATATTGCGTGGAGACGCACCTCCAGCAGGACCCCACCGGCAATATCTACACGGGGCGGGTGGCCAAGGTGCTGCCGGGAATGGCCGCGGCCTTCGTCGACATCGGACTGGAACGGCCCGCCTACCTCTATGTGGAGGAGGTGGCGGACCAGTGGGATGATTTCTACAACTTCTGGCTCCAGGGGGAGGAGCAGGAGGCCCCGTCCAGGCCCGGTCGCCGTTCCCAGGCTCCCATCGAGGACCTGCTGCACGAAGGACAGGAACTCCTGGTCCAGGTCTTCCGTCCTCCCCTGGGCAACAAAGGGGCGCGCCTCACCACCCACATCACCCTGCCGGGTCACTATTTGGTGTACCTTCCCACCATGGCGCACCTGGGCGTCTCCCGGCGCATCCCCGACGAGGCGGAGCGGACCCGCCTGCGGGCCCTGCTGGAGGAAATCAAGCCTCCGGAAGGCGGCCTCATCGCCCGCACCGTCAGTCAGGGGCAGGTCCGGGAGCGGCTGGCCCGGGAGCGGGACGCCCTGATGCGCCTCTGGAAGGGCATCCTGCAGAAGCGGGACGCCGCCTCCCCCCCCGCCCTACTCCACCAGGAACTGAAGGCGGCCTGTCGGGTGGTGCGGGACCTCTTCAACGTCGACGCGCATCGCATCATCGTCGACGATCCCGAGGCCCACGCCCAGATCCTGGAGTATTTGACCTCTCTCAGCCCGTGGCTGCAATACCAGGTGGAGCTCTACAACGGGGCCGAACCGCTGTTTCACCATTTCGGCCTGGACCTGGATTGGAGCAAACTGCTGGCCCCCCAAGTCTGGCTCAAAAGCGGCGGTTACCTGGTCATCGACAACACCGAGGCCCTGACCGCCATTGACGTCAATACCGGCCGTTTCACCGGGCGGGACCAGCATGACGAAACCATCCTCAAAACCAACCTGGAGGCCGCCCGGGAGATCGCCCGGCAGCTCCGCCTGCGCAATCTGGGAGGCCTCATCGTCATCGACTTCATTGACATGGAAAAGCCCGCCCACCGGGACCTGGTCCACCGCACCTTTGTGGAGGCCCTGCGCCGGGACCGGGCCAAGACCACGGTGCTGCCCCTGTCGCCCCTGGGGGTGGTGGAGATGACCCGGCAACGCCTGCGGGACAGCCTCTCCCAGACGGTCATGCAGCCCTGCCCCTGCTGCCGGGGCCGGGGGGAAATCCTGGCGGCGGTCACCGTGGCCCACGATCTTCTGCGCCAACTGACGGAGGAAGCCCGGGAATTTCCCGGCGCCCGCCTCACGGTGACGGCCCACTCCGAGGTCTTGGCAGCTCTGGAGGCCGAAGGCCGGGAGGTCTTCACCCATCTGTCTCAGAAACATCAGGTGGAATTGCGGCTCCAGCCCGATCCACAGGTTCCCCGGGACCAAGGCCGGATTGCCCGGGAGTGGCCCCGTCCCAAGGGGGAGAACTGATGCCGCCAAAAGGGCCGGGGGACCGGCGGCCCCCGGCCCCCTCCCACACTCCACACCTCCACGGGTTTACACAGCCATGACCTTTGCACCCATAATACTCGGCACCGCCGGGCACATCGACCACGGCAAGAGCTCCCTCATCACGGCCCTCACGGGCATCGACCCGGACCGCCTCAAGGAGGAAAAACTCCGGGGCATCACCATCGAGCTGGGCTTCGCCTATCTCACCTTGCCCACGGGCCAGCGCCTGGGCATTGTGGACGTGCCCGGCCACGAGCGCTTCGTGCGCCACATGGTGGCCGGCGCCACCGGCATGGACCTGGTGGCCCTGGTCATCGCCGCGGACGAAGGCGTCATGCCCCAGACCCGGGAACACCTGGAGATCTGCCAGCTCCTCCAGGTCAAGCACGGCCTGGTGGTCCTCACCAAGGCCGACCTGGTGGAGGAGGACTGGCTGGAGCTGGTGGAAGAAGAGGTGCGGGAGGCCCTGAAAGGCACCTTTCTGGATGGCGCCCCCATCGTTCGCTTCTCCGCGGTCACCCGCCAGGGAGAGGAGGAGCTGCTGGCCGTGCTGGGAGACCTGGCCCACCGGGTGCCCCCCAAGCCCGCGGGCGGCATCTTCCGCCTGCCCGTGGACCGGGTCTTCACCATCAAGGGCTTCGGCACCGTGGTCACCGGCACCGCCATCTCCGGGCGCCTGCGGGTGGGGGAGTCGGTTGTGGTCTATCCGCCGGGCTACAAGGCCCGGGTGCGCTCCCTGCAGGTGCACGGGGCCTCGGTGGAGGAGGCCCTGGCCGGCAACCGCACCGCGGTGAACCTCCAGGGCCTGGAAAAAGAGGAGGTGGAGCGGGGCATGGTGGTGGCCACCGGGGGCTCCCTCATCCCCTCCCGCCGCCTGGACGCCTTCGTGGAGGTGCTGCCCAGCGCCCCCCGCCCCCTGAAACACCGGCAGGCGGTGCGCCTGCACACCGGCACCGCCGAGGGCCTGGCCGTGGCGCTGCTCCTGGCCGACGAGGAAATCCCCCCCGGCAAGGCGGGCTATGTCCAGTTCCTGCTCCGGGACCGCCTGGCCCTGAAGCCCGGCGACCGCTACGTCATCCGCAACCTCTCCCCCGCCGTCACCTGGGGCGGCGGCCAGATCCTGCACGTCAACCCGCCCCGCCACAAGCGCCGCCAGGAGTCGGTGCAGAAAGGCCTGGAGGTCCTGGAAAAGGGCGACCGGCCCGCCCAACTCACCTTTTACCTGGAGGAGGCGGGGCCCGCAGGGCGCTCCGGGGCCGAACTGGCCGCGCTCCTGCCCTGGTCCCCGGACGAACTGAAGCAGGAAATCGCCCGCCTCACCCAGTCGGGCCAGTGCCTCCGCTACGACCCGGAAAACGACCGCTACCTGCTCCTGGCCACGGCCCGCAGCCTGGAGGACCAGATCGGCCGGCTGCTGTCGGACTACCACCGCAAAAATCCCCTGAAGCCCGGCCTCAGCAAGGAGGAGCTGCGCCGCAGCCTCCCGCCCCAGGTGGAGGTGCGCCTCTTCAACTTCCTGCTGGCCCGCCTCAGCGAAGCCGGGCGGGTGGCCGTGGAAAAGGACCTGGTGCGCCTGGCGGCCCACAAGGTGCAACTGGCCGCCGACCAGGAGGACCTGACCCGGGCCCTGGAAGCCCTCTACCGCCGGGGACAGCTCTCGCCCCCCACCCTGAAGGAGGTGGAGGCCGCGCTCCAGACCCCCCTGGCCCGGCTCCAGCCCCTCCTCAAGGTCCTGGTCAACCAGGGCGCCCTGGTGAAGGTCAAGGAGGACCTCTTCTTTCACCAGGAGGCCATGGCCCGCCTGAAGGCGGAACTGGTGGACTTCCTCAAGAAAAACAAGGAGATCACCGTCCTGCAGTTCAAGGACCTGACCCAGACCTCCCGCAAATTCACCATCCCGCTGCTGGAATACTTCGACACCACCCGCACCACCGTGCGCGTCGGCGAGGCCAGGCGTTTGAGAGAGGGGGTTTGAAATAAATCTACTTGCTAATATGAAATTCTTTAAATAAAATTTAACAGGGGTAATTTAAATGAATACTCTATCTAGCTTAGCTGCGTTATCAGAAAGAAGCGACCTCGATAAATATGGCAACAACAAGTTATTACTTTTTGCTCTCGAGATAGCTTTATCAATTGATGATATAGATACAGTTGCAGCCAACTCACTAACTGATAGGCCTGGTGATAAAAAATGCGACCTACTTTATGTAGATAGAGATACTGGTAAGGCTATAATCGCTCAGTCATATTTCTCATCAGACATTTCAAAAAAAGAAGCTCCCTCCAATAAGGCAAGTGACCTAAATACAGCAGTTTCTTGGCTGTTAGGCAAAAATATTCCAGCAATGCCTGATTTTCTTAAACCTGCGGCACAGGAGTTAGATTCTGCACTTTCTGATGGGGCTCTCAATACGTTAGAAATCTGGTACGTCCATAATCTGTTAGAATCACCAAATGTTCAAAAAGAACTATCTATAGTTAAGAAAACTGCTGAAAGTTATATTAAGAAAAATTATTCAGAGGCAGGAATTGAAGATATAAGAACCATAGAAGTTGGAAAAAACATTTTAGATGAGTGGTTTAAAAGTATTCTTGCTCCGATAAACGTAAGCGACCGTCTAGAAATCCCTATTACTGGTGGATTTCAAACATCTGGAGATGGATGGGAAGCATTCACTACTTCGTTATCAGCAAAGTGGCTCCATGAACTTTATAATAAATATGGCATGAAACTATTTTCAGCAAATGTTCGAGCTTATTTAGGAAGTCGCAAAAGCGATAAAAACATAAATTACAATATTAAAGAAACCGCACAGCATAATCCTGGGCGTTTCTGGGCTTATAATAATGGAATAACAGCCTTAGTCAATAATTGGGAGAAAATAAAATCCAAAAAAGCTTACATGTTAATTATTGATGGCATATCAATCGTAAATGGAGCACAAACAACTGGAGCAATTGGCTCTATCGAAATTGGCAAATTGGGTGATGCGAACATATTAGTAAGATTCGTAAAATCATATAACAAAACAGTTGTTGAAGATATTGTAAGGTATAATAATATGCAAAATAAAATAGAAGCTTCTGATTTTAGGAGCAACGATAAAATTCAAGAAAGGTTAAGGAACGAATTCCATAAAATACCCGATGCTGAATATATGGGCTGCAAGAGAGGTAGCGGGGAAGATAAAATCAAGAGACCTCCAAATTTAATACCATCTAATACAGTTGCACAATGTTTAGCAGCATTTCATCAAGAGCCGAATATTGCATACAATGAAAAAGGGAAAATTTGGGAATCAGACGACATTTATTCCCGTTTTTTTAATTTAAAAACTACCGCGAGACATATTATATTTTGCTATAGTTTACTGAAAGCTATTGAAGAGATTAAATTTGAACTATTAAATATTCCCGAAGAACAAAGGACTGAGCTGCAAAGACAACAGATTGCATTCTACAGACAAAGAGGCTCAACATTTGTACTCTGTGCCGCAATAGCTAAATGCTGCGAAATATTTTTATCAAGAGCAATTGTAGACTCTTTTGAACTTATATTTCCAGAAAATATAACTTTGTCTCAGGCCATAGAATCTTGGAAACCTATTGTTCGTATTTGCTTGGCGTTTTCGAGATATTTAGAAGATTCTCTAAAGGCAAGTTTAAAAACTCACTCTACTATAAAGGCAGATATTGAAAAGTTTACATCTTTTATTGAAGCAACAAAAGGTAGTAATTCGAGCAGTTTCAATGAGTTTTCAAGTAGATATGATAACTCTGTATAGAGTTTAATTTGGCTTCTAATAATAATTCTAGAATATATATTGCTATAATCGGAGGAGGTAATGCCTCTCCCGAACTAGCCGCGCTGGCCCGGGAGGTGGGCCGGGAGTTGGCCCGGGCCGGCGCGGTGGTCCTCTGCGGCGGGTTGGGCGGGGTTATGGCCGCGGCTGCGGCAGGCGTGCGGGAGGCCGGCGGCGTGGTCCTCGGCATCCTCCCCGGCCCGGACCGGACCCACGCCAATCCTTATCTTACCTACAGCATCCCCACCAACCTGGGCCATGCCCGCAACGTCGTCATCGCCCACGCCGCCCACGCCCTCATCGCCGTGGGCGGCGGCTACGGCACCATCAGCGAGGCCGCCATCGCCCTCAAACTGGGCAAGCCGGTCATCGCCCTGGCCGCAGACTGGGATCTGCCGGGACTGCAACGGGCCCCCACGCCCCGGCAAGCCGTTACTCTGGCCCTGGGCGGAAGATGACCCTGAGATACCTTATCCATGATTATTTCGGTGTGGACTTGCAGGTGGTCTGGAAAACCGTCCATAACGACGTCCCGCCACTGAAGGCCGCCTTGGAAAACATTATCCAGAAGGAGTTGGCAAGATCATCTATCAGGGAATAATGGCAACGCCCGAGCCCATCGGTGAACTCGCTCGTTAAGCCTCTCAGCGCCGACGATACTCCGCACTTCCTATGTGGAAAGATAGGACGCCGCCGGAGCTCATTCATAGCGCCACCCCCCCACCTTGACGCATCTTCGACAGTTGGGGTCTGATTTTGGGTGTTTTTTGGGCATAACTTATTGAAATTATTAGGTGGCACTTTTTAGAAAGTTGAAATTGTAGTGCCAACCGTTTTGATGGTATCGGTGCAGGAAATCTTGACAATGCTCTTTGATATTTGCATATTGATTCCATGTTCGTTCGGAATAAACGTAGTGTCGGCAGAGGCGGTGAGTATGAATATCTGCAGATCGTCCGCTCCTACCGGGAGGGCGGCAAGGTCAAGCAGCAGATCATCGGCAGCCTGGGCCGCCGGGATCGGCTGGTGGCCTCCGGCGAACTGGACGGCCTGCTCCGGAGCCTGGCCGGCTT
>Ga0194113_10009784_pt1 | contig 11511 bp, 8 predicted proteins | sample TA2MahC200mmetaG_FD_146193 | JGI IMG/M metagenome (GOLD analysis project Ga0194113, IMG submission 146193) | Freshwater microbial communities from Lake Tanganyika, Tanzania - TA2015017 Mahale Deep Cast 200m | ecosystem: Environmental > Aquatic > Freshwater > Lake | place: Tanzania: Lake...
TGGCCCACACCTTGACCTACACCATTCGCGACACCTTTGCCGTGCCGCGGACGGCGACGGCGACGATCAGCATCGTCGTGGCCGGCGTGAACGACCCGCCTGTGGCCGCGAACGATTCCGCGCAGGTGCCCAGGAACGGCTCGGTGGCCATCCCGGTGCTGGGCAACGACCAGGACGTCGACAGTGTTCTGAACGTGTCGTCCGTGCTGGTCAAGTCGGGGCCTTCGAACGGCAATGCCGTTCCGCTCGCCGACGGCCGCATCCAATACACGCCGGCGACCGGGTTCTTCGGCACGGACGTATTCAAGTACACAGTGGCGGACGCACAAGGCGCCGTTTCGAACGAAGCCACGGTGACAGTCCGCGTCAATGCACCGCCAACGGCTGTCAACGACACCGTCCAGACTTTCCGGGACGTTCCGATCAACATCAACGTCCTGCAAAACGACACGGATCCCGATGGCACGTTGGTGCCCGGCACCGTGACGATCATCGTGCGGCCGACCCGCGGCACCGCAACGCCCCAGACGAACGGCACCGTGAAGTACACGCCTGGATTCGGGTTCATCGGCACCGACTCGTTCACGTACACCGTCAAGGACAATGACGGAGCTACGTCGAACGAGGCGTCCGTGACCGTCGGCGTGATTGTCGACCCGTTCCCGTGGCGGAACCCGCGGAATCCGCTGGACGTGAACGATGACGGATCGGTCACGCCCATCGATGCGCTGTTGATCATCAACAGCCTGAACTTCGACGGCGCGCGCCCGCTGCCCAACCCGCCGATTCCGCCGCTGGTGCCGCCTCCGTACTACGACACCTCGGGCGACAACCGCATCGATCCGATTGACGCGCTGCTGGTCATCAACTACCTGAACTCCGGTCAGGGCGGGGAAGGCGAGTCGGCGGGTGATTCCGCATCGGTCGCATTCGGTGAACTGCTCGCGGCCCCGTTCGCGACAAGCGGGCGAGTGACCTCGGCTGTCTTGCCGAGCGACGACAAAGTGGCATCCGACTCCGCTCGAAGCGTTTCCACGTCGAATGGCGATCCGCTCGTGGGCGATCCCGCGGGCGGATGGCTGAACGCCTGGGACGGCTACGCGCCAGCTTCCTCTCTCGACGACGCGCTCGATCAAATCGCGGACGACATTACCGCCGCGCAGGACGACGACGTGCTGGAGGACCTGGCAGTCTCCGAGTTGCTGTTCGGCAGACGCGGCCGCGGATAGCGCGGTGCCGCATGAACTGAAATCGGCAACGGCCCGGGTTGCCACGGCGCAACCCGGGCCTTCGCGGTGAGACCAGAGTGTCTGCTCTTCTCTGCCACGTGCCACGGGCTGAGCGAGCCGAGTGCGTCCCACCATCACCGAAGATCCGACCGGCGAGCGGAGCCAGTGCGCGGCTGGATCCGACGCCACGTGCCACTGGCTGAGCGAGCCGAGTGCGTCTCACCATCACCGAAGATCCGACCGGCGAGCGGAGCCAGTGCGCGTTGAGACCAGAGTGTCTGCTCTTAGACCAGAGTGTCTGCTCTTCCCGCGTGCCCCGCTCGGACCGCGACATCCCCTTCGCTCGATATCCCCAGCACTCATCGACCGCGCTTTTCACCGTCCTAACGCGGCCTGCGGCCACAACCGAAGTAGGACGGATTGCCAATCCGTCCTGCACCATGCGCGCACCGTGCACGCAAGTTACCTACAAGGACTCTATGTGCACCGCGCCGAACTCGGTATCATGGGATGGGTCGGCCAACGGATGCCCGAGTGCTGCGCGAGCGGCGGAGCAGTGTGCCGTTGGGAATCCGGGGCAGTGTTCGCCGTGTGCAACCGCCCCAGCCGACTCGCCACTCAATCGTCCGCACACTCTTGTCACTGCGGCGCCCGCGAGGCTGGCATGCGCGGCTCGCACCGAACGACTCCCGAGGGAATCTCTTGATTGACGTGCTGGATTATCACAAGACGTACCGCGACACGCCCGCGGTGAGCGGCCTGAGTTTCCGCGTGCAACCGGGCGAGATCCTCGGGTTGGTGGGTCCTAACGGCGCGGGAAAGACGACCACATTGCGCGCGATCGCTGGGATCATACCGCCCAGCAGCGGCACGCTGCGCGTCGCGGGGCACGATGTGGTGAAGGCGCCGCGCGACGCCAAGCAGACGCTGGCCTATGTGCCGGACGATCCCCACCTGTTCGACGCGTTGACGGTGTGGGAGCATCTTGAGTTCACTGCCGCGACGTATCGCGTCAGCGATTACGCTGCCAAGGCTCGCCGGTTGCTCGAGCAATTCGAACTGAGCGAGCGTCGCGACACGCTCGCGCACGAGCTGTCCCGGGGCATGCGTCAAAAGGTGGCGATCGCCTGTGCGTACCTGCACGATCCCCTGGCACTCTTGTTCGACGAACCGCATACCGGGCTGGATCCGCGCGGGATTCGCGCGATGCGGCAGTCGATTCGGGAGCGATCGGCGGCGGGAGCGGCGATCATTGTCAGCTCGCACCTGTTGACCTTGGTGGAAGACGTCTGTTCTCACCTGTTGATTCTCGACCGGGGGCGATGCCGGTATTTTGGGATGATGGACGCGGCGCGCGCGGCCTTTGGCGATCTGCAATCGGACGCGACGCTGGAAGAGATATTCTTCCGCGCCACGGAAGCGCCGCCGGATCCTGGAACGGACTGATGCCATCCGCCTTGTGGTTGTTGCTGGTGTTGAAGTTCCGCGGTTCGGTACGGCGCGTCTTGCGGCACGTCAGGACGCCGCGTGGAGCGATCCTGTTCCTGTTTGGGCTGTCCGTGTTCCTGCTGTGGTTGGGTCCGCACTTATTGGCATTCGCGCGGCAACCCGGGTTGGACGCCGAGACGCCGCGCAAGCTCGTCCCGCTCGCTCTGCTTGGGGTCTGCCTCGGCCATCTCCTGGTTTCCAATCGGCAGCGCAGCGTGAATTTCACGCCGGCGGATGTGGATTTCCTGTTCGCCGGCCCGTTCACTCGCAGGTCGCTTCTGGTCTACAAGATCGGCAGCAGCCTGTTTGGCATCTTGTTCGGCTCGACCGTAATGTCGATCGTCTTCCTGCGATACGTGCCGTGGTGGCCCGCGGCGTGGCTGGGCATCGTCATGGCGATGCTGTTTCTGCAGCTGTTCAGCATCGCGTTGTCGCTGGTGATCCAGGCAGCGACTCAGCAGGCGTACACGCGATTGCGGAAGATCCTGGTGCTGGCAGTGGGCGTGTTCCTGGCGCTGGCGGTGGCCGGTGCGGTGCGGCGGGGGAACTTTCGCGGAACGACAGACATTCTTCTGTCACTGCGAGAGTCCGCGGTGACGGGCACATTGTTGCGACCGCTCGACATTTTCGGATGGCTGGTGACGGCCGAAACGGTCAGCGACCTGCTGATCTGGACCGCCGCCGCGCTGGTCGCCAACGGTGTCATGCTGGGCTTCGTGCTCTGGATTGACTCGAATTTCTACGAAGCGTCGGTGGCGGCGAGCCAGCGGCTGTTTCGCCGCATGCAGCAGCGGCATCGCACGGGAGGGGTCTGGGCGCCGCGGGTGGGAGTCCGGTTCAATATCCCGCGGTTGCCTTACTTGCGCGGCGCGGGACCGATCGCGTGGCGGCAGGCGACGAGTCTGTTGCGGCGTGCCCACGGCCTGCTGTTCATGCTGCTGGTCATCGGCGTGATTGGCGTGCCCGTCATGGCGGCTCAGACCGGCGGGACCGCGGGCCAAAGCGTCGCGATCATTTCGAACATGGTCGTGCTGTTGACATTCGTTCTTGCTCAGTCACTGACCTACGACTTTCGCGGCGATGTGGATTTCATGGATGGGCTGAAAGGACTCCCGTTGTCGGCCACGGCGATCTCGGCGGGCCAACTGGCGGTCCCGGTCGTCGTGATGACCGTGGTGGACTGGCTCTTCCTGGCCATGGCCGCCGCGCTCAAGACGGCCCCCCAGCCCGTGCTCCTGTGGATCGCGGTGTTCGTGCTGCCGTTCAACCTGGCCTTCTTCGCGCTGGAGAACGCGTTGTTCCTGTGGTTCCCCGCGCGGCTGGTGTCGGCGACGCCGGGCGACTTCCATTTGTTCGGCCGGAATCTGGTCATGGCCGTCGCCAAGTTGCTGGGGATCGCGGTGATCGCCGCCGCGGCATCTGCGATCGGAGCGTTGTTCTATCTGGCATCCGGCCGCGTGTCCCTGGTCTTTCTGGTCGCGACATGGGCGGCAGCCGTGGCGCTCGCCTGTGCAACCGTTCCGCTCGTCGCGTGGGCGTTCCGGCGATATGACGTGAGCATGCCCGTTCCCCAGTAGCGGAGTGCTCCCGACTCTGGCGAGTGCTCGTGCCCGTCCAATCGCGAGCACGATTGCATGTTTGCCGCCACGCGGTATGTTGGACGAACGGCCGCATGCGATCCTTGGGGACAACCCAGTCCAGGTGAGACGGCAGGGACTGCGCGGAACAGGCCTTTCACATCGACTCAAGACAGGTCAAACAGATCGAAAACGCCAGTGTCAGGAAAAGGGAAATGCCCATGGCTACGCAACCGCCGCGGCTGCTGATCCTCGGAGCGCATCCGGACGATGCGGAGTTTCATGCCGGTGCTTTGGCGACCATCTATCGGCGACACGGGCACGTCGTGAAGATGGTATCGGTCACCGACGGCCGGTCCGGGCATCACCGGCATGCGCCCGAGCAACTGGCACGCATCCGTCTCGAGGAAGGGCGAAAGGCGGCCGCCGTGATTGGTGCGGAGTACGAGGCATGGGATCATCCTGATGGCACGCTGCTGCCGACCTTGGATGTGCGCAGCCAGATCATTCGCGAGATCCGAGCGTTCCGGCCGGACCTGGTGCTGACCCACCGGCCGTACGACTACCATCCCGACCATCGAGCGGTGGGACAGGCCGTGCAAGACGCCTCGTACCTGGTCACCGTGCCGCTGGTTGAACCCGACGTGCCGATCCTCTCGCGGGACCCGGTGGTCGGCTACATGGTCGACCTGTTCACGCGTCCCTATCCGTTGGTTGGCGACGTCGTGATCGACATCGCGGACACCATGGACACGATCGTGGACATGCTGGCCTGCCACAAGTCCCAGGTGTTTGAATTCCTGCCGTTCAACAAGGGTGTGGCGGATCAGGTGCCCGCCGAGGAACGGCACCGTCGCGAATGGCTGCGACAATGGTACACGGCCTGGATTCGTCCGCGGGCGGAGCGGTTTCGGGAGCAGCTTGTGCGGCAATACGGCGAGCCGCATGGGCGGCGCGTCGAGTGCATCGAGGCGTATGAAATCAGCGAGTATGCGTCGCCGTTGGATGAGGCCGCTCGTCGGCGTTTGTTCTGGTTCCTCTGAGGCAACAACGCGGGTCGCGCCACGGACTTGGCCGCGGAGCGTTTGGCAATGGCACTTCGCATTTCGGATTCCGAACGCGACCGTAAGGCTCGAGTCCCGCGCACCGAAATGTCACCCATCAGTGCGCGAGCGCGGCCAATGGCCGCAACCGGACGCGGGAGGGGCGCTCTCGGCCGTCCGGACGGGCAGGAGTGCCCGTCCTACAAGAGACGCACGCGGAAATTCTTCGGGGAAATCCTGTGAAAACACGCGGGCAGGGGTTGTCCCCGCGACGCGGTCTAGCATTAATATCAGAAGACGTTCGTGCAATACGCGGCACGAGGGACTAGAGGCTCGCACAGCAGCCGCGCGGCATTGCGGCTCGAGCGGGGAGGTTCCTGTAGAAAGGAGGTGGTCTAGTGGAGTATCGCTGTATTGGCTATCGAGGTGGCACTGCCTAACGGCGGTCGGCGGGCTGTCCGTCGGGCAGCCACCCCACTCGTAAGGATCACCGCAGATCCAACATTGCGAGGTAACGAGGCCCGGTCTCCTCGAGGCGACCGGGCCTTCTTCGTTGCGTCGCCGGCAACCGGCACGAGCAGTGCCTTTGACGAGTTGCGTGGCAACGGTCGACGGTCGGCGGCCGGCCGCCGTCGGCGCCCTTCCGCGATGATTCTCGTCGGAAAGCCTGACACACAGTTGTCGGCGATTTAGAATGGGATTAGTTCGCTGCTGAGCGCACCCCGGGGCGGAACCGATCGGTCTTCAGGGACTGACCGGAAATCGTGCACGATCCTGCGAGAGAGCACAATCATCTGTCCGAAGGTATCGACCATGCTGTTGCCGATTAGCGACGCCGTCTTGTGCGGCGAGATTGATAATCGAACCAGGAACTCGGTGCTGGGCTGGATCCGTCTTCGCGGGCTGCGGCACCCCTTGATGCTGAGACTCACGGGCAATTGCCGCGAAGACCTGTTGGGATGCTGCCTGCGTTTCGAAGTCACCGGCAAACCTCCTTTCGCGGAAGACGCGGCGGAAGAACTGCCGGACCTGGCGCCCCATCAGATCGGCCCCGTCGGGTCCGTGACGACGATCGGAAAGGTCCAGGTGGCTGACTGCTCGCCTGGGGAACTCCTACGTTCCGCCGAACGCGGCGAGCCGCCGATGGTGAGTTGGAAACAGGGTTTGTTCCTGGAATGGTACGGCCAGAATGGCCGCGTGGTCGTCGAGCTCCTTGACGCCAAGTTGACCTGCATCGCCGCTCCCTCGTTCGAGATACCCGTCGATGAGTTCGTGGAGGAACCCGATGACGATGACGAAATGGACGCGGACGAAGACGAGGACCCTTTTGGGCTCTTCCCGGACGACCTGGACGACCAGTTGGCCTCTGAACTCGACGTGTTTGACGAAACGGATCGTGGTCCCGATCTGACCGACCAACAGGAAGTCGGCCCGGACGAGGTCCCGTTGTCAACGCTGTTCGATCCGCCGATGAAGTTGTTCCCTCCCGAGATGCTGACCAATTTGCAGATAGAAGAGTCTCTGCAAGTCGTGCTCGCACGCCTGGCACGCCATGGAGTGGGCCTGGACATGTGCGAACACTTCTCACCGCGTCAGGCCTATCGCCTCTTGCTGGAGCAGCTCCTGCCCGCCGAATCCGTTGCGGCCGGACTCGTGGAATCCGGGTGCGTTCAGCGGTTCTCCACGCAAGACTTCTGCTCGGCGTGTCTCGGGCAATTCGCGATGGGCGATGTCGACGCGGATGCCCCCCGCGATGCCCCAGCCGACGAAGAAGGTTGAGCTGCGACCGATCGTCGATCCGTCCCGCGACAAGCCGATACGAGACGTCCGACCTGCACCGCCGCTAACGGGTCGGCTCCACCGATCTGCCGGCGGCGGGCGCCAACGGCGTCAGACGCCAATTCGGCATCAACGCGCCGCTGCCGACTTCGGTCGACTTCCTCCCCTGACGCGGCCCGTAGGCAATGGCGAACGGCGGGCGTAAGCCCGCCCGGTTGATGCTGCACCTCACCTGAACCCGGCCAGCTCACGCTGGCGGCTCGCCATAGGCGCGACGCGGCCCGTGGCCGCAACCAATGTGGGATCCCAGCCCCTCGCCAACGCCCTGACGGCCTGGGAAGGCCGTCCTACGACATGCGAGCACCGAACGCTGGTCGATCTCGATAAGAGCGACCCGGGCGGGCTGAATCTCCACGCAGGAACGTCAGAAATACCCCTCAAACGAGCCGTTCAACAGCGCGGACTCCGCTGTCATTTGTTTCCCAGATACGCCAAAATCTGCTAGCTTTCATGGTGAAAAGCCAACAAACTGGACAAGTCAAGCGTTCGATCCTAAGGCGAGCGGCAGTTGAGAAGCTACCCGTAGGACGGGCACTCTTGCCCGTCCGGTGCGTGTTCGACGGGCAAGAGTGCCCGTCCTACTGGTAAATCCATTCCCGCCGCACGCCTAAGAACGGTTTCTCACGGAGTTGCAGAGACACGGAGATGCACGGGGAGGCAATTCTCTGGAAGGCGACCTGCTTGAGTCGGTGGGCGTCCTTTTCGGCCGCTGGCAGGCGTTCTCAAGAAAAAGAGGTAATACGCGACAATGGTTTTGACCGTTGTTAGGTTCTAGAGAGGCACATGAACATTCCATTACGGATTCAGAACGATGTTGGAACAAACTCCAGACGCTTCATCTGAATTGCCGCCGGAACACCAGAGGTCTGCCGAACCTTCGCGCGTGAAGATCCGGATTATCCGCCCGGACGGATGGTCGCGCGACGTGAGTGTGGCGGGGCATTTTCGCGAGGAGCATTTGTGCTCGCTGGTCGACAACGAGTTGTGCCGGTTAGGCACTGGGGAATCACTGATCATACATCTGTATCATCCCGATTCGGTGTTGACCGACTCGCTGCGTCACCGGTGGAAGGACGGGTTGTCGGACAACCGCCATGTTCATGTGCAGGAGGTTCTTGGTCCGTCGCACGATCCTCGCGACATTGCCACGCAGCTGGTCAACATCCGTCAGCGCATGGCGTCGGGGGAACAGGTCAACCTCGCCATACGGTCCCCAGAGGTTGCGGAAGCCGCGGGGGACGAGTTGCGTACGCTGTTGTTGATCAGCCAGAACCGCGAGACTCCCACGTTGACCGTCTGGGTCCATGGTGACGAGTTCGAGCAAAGGGAGATTCTGGAGCGGCTGGAAGATGTCGGGATGATGCGGTTGAGCGACTATCAACAGCAGGTGCAGGATCAGGCGAAGGAACGTCGATGGAAGGCTCCCTGGGCGGACCGTCCGGCGACGCGGCACGCGCCGAAACCGAAAAAGCATCGGCCCCGGAAGAGTTCCGAGCAAGCCGTTTCCGAGTGGATTCGCCGTGTCGAGCGGGAGCGCGGGCACGGAAACTGAGTGGCTGGGCCGCTACGGAGGAAATCCGTGACTAGGGTTCACGGCAGATCGAAGTCTCGACCGGCCCGCTCGGCTTGCCGGCGGACTTCCCGCACCATGGACCTCCAATACTGGGCAAGGAATGCCGGGCGGCGGGCGCCGCGGCGAGCATAGAGGCCGGTCGCCAGCCGGAGATCCAGGTTGGCCGCGATGACCATTTCCCGGCGGTTATCGGCCAGTTGCAGGATTCTCTCGTCAGGCGCCACGATTTTCGAGTCGCCGGCGGACCATTTGCCGCCTCCCTGAGGCCCCACGGAGTTCGCAAACACGTAGTAGATGGCGTTCTCAAACGCGCGGGCCGCAATCCCATCGCAACCACTGCGTTTCTTGCGGGACACAGCCAGAGCATCCATGCCCGCATTCGGGTGAAACAGCACTTTCGCGCCCGCCATGACCGCCAAGCGCACCAGTTCCGGGTACCGCCGTTCGTGACAGATGATCGAGGTCGCGAGGATGCCATCGACCTCGAACAATCCGATCGCGTTGCCCGGCGCGAAATGCAGCTCGTCCGACGGAGTCAAGTGGTTCTTTGCGTAACAGTACGTCACGGCGCCTTGGCGGTTGAAGGCGACAAGACAGTTGTACAGCTTTCGCCGACGAAACACGGGGGAACCGACCAGCAGGTTCACGTCGAGTTCGGACGCCAGCACAGCGATCGCTTGCAGCGCCTCGCGAATCTCAGGCGGTCTCAGCGACGAGAAATCAACCGCGTAACCGGTCACGGCACATTCGGGAAACAACACCGCATCGGCACCACCCTGGGCCGCCTGTTTCGCCAGCCGTCCGATCCGTGCCACGTTTTCGTCGATCGTCGCGGCAAATCGCATCTGCGCGGCGGCGACTCGGAAGCCGACACGTCCCGGCTCGGTAACGATCCTGGTCATGCTGCAGCTCCTCTCAACGAGTCCTTCTGAGCGTCGCGCCCCGGCCGCGGGCGTCTGGGCCTTCAATACCGCAACAACGCCTTGATCACCTCACCGCGTTTGATGGCCGCAAGCGCATCGTGGATCCGGTCGATCGGGAACTCGTGAGAGATGAAGTCCTCTGGTTTGAGTGCATCCTGGCGGATCCAGCCGCAGAGCGGTCCCAGCGCCGCCCGTTCCCGGTGACGTGTGGGCCACTGGTGCACGATCAGATTGAAGTTGTACGGACCCCTGCTCTTGCTGATCGGAATCACGTCATCCGCGATCACGCCGTAGATGGCGATCGTGCCACTCATCTTGATCAGCGGAAGCGCCGTGTTGATGATAGCCGGCAAGCCGACCGCGTCGACGACGGCATCGAACGGCCTGCCGCGCCGGCGAACCAGAGCGGTGAAATCGTCGTTCGGACTGAATGTCTCGTGCGCGCCAAGCGCTGCCGCTTTGAGCCGCTTGTGCGGCAGTGGATCGACGGCAGCGATGTATCTCATTCCCAGCAGTCTTCCGAGCTTCACAAAACTCAATCCGACCGGTCCCGCGCCAAAAACGAGCAGCTCCTCGCCCTTGGAGAAATGAAAATCGGAGAAGGCGCCGAGGACTTCGCGCCACATGCAGAGCAATCCCGCCGCCTCCGGCGCGATATCCAGAGGCACCGCCTGCTGGATCTCGAAACACTCGCGCCAACCGTGCTCTTCGTCCGCGACCCGGTCGTTGACCATCGCGCCGTGGTCGTTGCACAGTGTATACTCGCAGAAACCACCCCATGCCGATTGAATTTGTGGATCCTGGAAATCCAACACCAACCCGCCGATGGCGCGATCGCCCACCTTGAAGTTCCGGACCTTCTCGCCCACGGCTTCCACGATTCCCGCCGATTCGTGCCCCAACACGAGCGGATATCCGTTCACACCGGGGAAGTGCCCGGCAATGATCTTGCTGTCGGTCGCATTGCACAGCAACGCGACTTCGGTTCTGACCAACGCCTGGTACGGGCCGGGCGTCGGCTTTGCCACCTCGACCATCGCCACGTCATCGGGCCGTGTCACCGCAACTGCCTTCATGATCCTCCTCCACGTGCCGTGAATTGTCGCGCGCCTCACGTTCCGTGAAAACCCCGGTTTTCCGCAAATCGCCCCGGACGCCGCGTCTTCGGTCGCACGCGGGCTGGCTGCGACTCCCGCCTTTCGCCAACACGGCCGACCTGTTAGTCTACGTGCACTTGTCGCACGCGTTGTGCCGCATTGATGTCGAGTTTCCGATGCTGTACCAGTGGATTCTGCTTCAGAACGGCTCGCTACCCCTCAAACCGGATCAGCAGTTCACGTCCGAGCCGCACGTTTGCTCGGCCACGCTGGTTTGGCCCGTCGACACCGCGCCCGCCGAGACGAACAGCCTGGTTGTCGATCCCTGTTTCAGCACCTCGGGATTGACCTTCGCCGTTCGGCAGCTCAGTGCGCTGGGGGCCTCGCTGGAGGACATCGGCTTCTTCTTTGAAACGCACGGACACGGCGACCACGTGCTGAACATCAGACCTAGATCGTCGGCCGCCAGCTCCCACTGGTCCACCAGACAATGGCGGCGCTGGACGGTCAGCGCGCAACAGGATCTCGACGCCACCAGAGGGATTCAACCAATCAGTTGCCCCGGACATGCCGATGACCTGCAGGCGCTGCGGTTCGCAACGCGGGAAGGCGAAACGTGGATCGTGGGAGACGCGATTCTGGACCTCCAGTGGCTGCGGCTCTGGCAATACTACTGGCCCAATATGTATGGTCGCGACGATGTCCTCCAGACGTGGCGCACGGTGGCCGAGATCCTCGCGCA
>Ga0194113_10009786_pt1 | contig 11509 bp, 10 predicted proteins | sample TA2MahC200mmetaG_FD_146193 | JGI IMG/M metagenome (GOLD analysis project Ga0194113, IMG submission 146193) | Freshwater microbial communities from Lake Tanganyika, Tanzania - TA2015017 Mahale Deep Cast 200m | ecosystem: Environmental > Aquatic > Freshwater > Lake | place: Tanzania: Lake...
TCACCAAGGTCGCATAGTCTGCGTAGTGGTAGGTTATTCCTGTAAGTTGAAACCTGAAGGTCTCACCACCCCATGAATAGCCTGAGGCGTTGTACATCTTGTCGTAGTCCAGATGGCGACCGCCCATGGCTACTACCATGTTTGGCCCAGCTGGTCCTTGTATTCCTTGTATTCCCTGTGTGCCCTGCGCACCGGTATCACCTTTGACTCCTTGCGCCCCCATGGCTCCAGTGGCGCCCGTGTCCCCCTTTTCACCCTGCGGGCCTTCTATCCCTTGAGGGCCTTGTGGCCCAGCCTCTCCCCTGTCAACCCACAGGTCCCACCAGTTCGTGTCTGTTGGCAGGTTGTTGGCATTGTTGTCCTGCCTGGAAATGTAGGAAGACCCCTGGTATCCCACAGCATCGTACTTGGCGCACAGTACCGCACTGTCCCATTCGCCCATCCACTCGACTCCGATGCCGGGCATACCCTGAGGGCCTTGTATCCCCTGAGGTCCCTGCTCACCAGTATCACCCTTGACTCCCTGTATTCCCTGGACACCCTGTGGGCCTTGTGCTCCCGTTTCACCTTTTGGCCCTTGTGCACCTTTGGCCCCCGCACAAGCCATACCCAGAATCGAGCCGACCAGCACCAGCAACACCACCCCGATAGCCATGAGTCTGAAGAATCGCATCCCTGCCCTCCTCGTATAGATACAGCGTCTAGGATTCTAGGCAACCATCGGAGGAGGGTCAAGGCAACCGCCTGCTTCATGCTTTGTCGCCTCTGTCTCCAAGCCGACATCGGGTGGTATAATGTCGCAGAAGAATCAGACTCGGCCAACTCGTTCAGGGGAGTTTGAAGAGGAGGTTGGCGTGAAACCCGGCCAGGTGCGCGCCTACAAGGGGGAAAGGGCATTGGTGGCATCTTTCGGTATCTGGGCGTCAAGAGGAAGGGGTGGATGGCACACTATCCACATGACTGGTGACAACCGAAGCTTCAAACACATTGCTGTGACCGACAACCCGCGGTCTACCACGATGTACAACAAGGCGCTCTTCCGAGACCTGAAGCAGCTGCTCGTAGCATACGACAAGTGGCCGTTCGACGATGAGAAAGTGGAGAAGGAGGGTCTCTCTCTCGGCATACAGGGTCGTCTTTCGGTACCATAGGGTCACGGAGGTTTCTTGCCATTCCGTCTTCTGCATGTGATGGGCACATGCGTCGTAGGGGGTGGACAGTGATCGCATGCAAGAACTGCGCTGGAACTGGCCAAGTCGAAGGACCAAGATGGACACTGCCGGTGAACTGGTCCCGGAAGTCATGCCCGACCTGCAACGGCGTCGGCAGGACCCCAGGCCGCATGCGGCAATGGATAGTCTGTGCCAAGTGTCAAGGATGGGGCACTGAACCTCCGCTGATGCCTGGCCCCGTTTGCCGAGAATGCAGTGGACTGGGTATGCGCTCGTTGTTGAGGGCATCAACTTCGCTACTGCCGTGAACAGTCCACTTCGGCTTCGCCTCTTCGTATGTCCGAGCGACCTACCCCTTTCCCATCCAAGCTGATGTTGGGCTGGCACAATCTGCCGCAGGATTGCTGCCCTCACGAGCACAGTGAGGGAGGCCGAACCAAGGAGCTGTGAATGTGGGGGCACATCCCCAAGAAACGGTACCTGGCCGAGAAGCGCCAGATACAAAGCGACCTGACTAGGCTAGTCCCGGTTCAAACCCCTGGGGAAGAAATAGACAGAGTGGCACAGTCACTTGCCGACACTGTGAAGGCTCGGGATGCTGCCACACAAGAGCAGAAGAACGCGCTGGCGAGGTGCCTGTTTCAGGAGATTTGGGTGAGAGACGGGGTCGTGGTTGCAGTCCAGCCACAGCCTGACTTCGAACCATTCTTCAAGATGAACTGGGAGGAGTGTTCGAGAACAACGAAGTAGCGACCCCGGGGGGCTTCGGACTCCAAAGTACAATACACGCAGTACCTCACGAAGGTGCTATGTCCTCTGGGAAACCCAGTGAACAAGGACCAAGGCCAGAACACGGCGTGGCTCATCAAGAAGCTGCGTAGTTGAGTTGTTCAGCCAAGAGCCTGGAATCCGGCCGTATTCAGGTTGAGCCTTTCTCCAGATTCACCTCCATCACCCACAGCCTATCGTAGCCCCACGTCGTATTCCCCTTCGTCAGACCGTTTATGAATAGGAGCTTCGTTCCGTCGGGACTCCATTGCGGTTCTTTGTAGCTAATCCATTCAGGCGTACAGTCAAATGAGTGCTTGGTGGCTCCAGTCAGCTTGGTCTTCCCACTCCCGTCCGCGTTCACGATCCAGATGTTGCCCACCGGCCCAACAACGACGGATTCGAAGGCTACCATGGTGCCGTCCGGGCTCCAGGTCGGATTGTAGTACCGTCCCGAACCGCCAGCGACCCTGACAGCGTTACCCCCATCGGCGTCTCTCAGCCAGAGATCCGCATCCTCCGTCACGTAGGCTATCCTCGTTCCGTCGGGGCTCAAACGGCCCCCCTCGGCCGGTTCTGGTTGGCCGCTGCCATCCACTTTCGATGTCCACCTACCGTATTCGCCGTCGCTCCTGTTGGAGACGAAGGTAACGCTCTGGCCGTCCGGACTCCAGTTGGGACCCTGCTCATATGCCGAATCCGTGGTGAGCCGTTTGGGCTCAGTGCCATCGCTGTTCATGATCCAGATGCTGCTGAGACTGGTGCCGGTCTGCCTCATGGGGTCCGAGGGGTCAAAGGGGCCAGGCACGTACGATCCCACCACAAAGGCGATCCTGCTTCCGTCTGGGCTCCAAACCGCCGAATCCACGCTCGCGTCCTCCAGAAGGGCAACAGGGACGATATCGGCCAAGTCCAGTAGCATCTCCCTGTCTCCACCATCCGCGTTCATCACCTCTAGCCCATCGTCAGTCACAAAGGCGATCCGCGACCCATCTGGACTCCAAGTTGGAAGTCTGCCTTCGCCGAGGTATGTACGATTTCCTCCGTCGTGGTCTACCTTCCAGATGCTAGGCCAGGCCTCGTACAGTATTGTCATTCCATCCGGACTCCATGTCGCATTGGAGGCATCTCTCACCATCGGCAATTGCTTCAAGCTGGCGACTATGTCTGGTCCCGATGGCTTCTGTCGCAGCGCCATGTATGCTGCAGCGCCACCGGCTGCACACAGGAGGGTAAGCACCACCAGAACAAGGGCGGCCTTCTTCACCCCCCGCGCTCTTCCGTTCACGCCGGCTGCCGGCGCAGTCGATCCGCCCGTTCTCTTCACCACTACCAGGCATCCAGCCATGATGTCGTGAAGCCCCTGTTTCCTTTCTGTGAAAGCGATCATGATGTGTCCGATGTACAGGATCAGCCCCGAGACTATCTTGCCGAAGTCTCTTCCCGTTGCCCTGGCAAAAGGGATCCGTCTTCCTTGGGTATCGGTCACCATGATGCCCAGCGCCATCTTCCCCAGCGTTGCCTGATGTGATGAACTTTCCATGATGGCGAAATAGAGCCAGGGCAGAACAAGCCCCAAGACAAAGAGAATCACGAGGTACTCTATTCGCGGACACATGAAGAACAAGATGTAGGGCGGTACCAGGGGGATGTCTACGAGGAGACCATCGATGAATGAAGCCAGGAGTCTCTTCCAGAAACCTGCATACTCCGTGCTTCCAGTGACAGTCATGCCCTCCTGGAAACCCGGTTCCTGGCTTGCCTTCTGCAGACGTGCTCCACAGCTTTGGCAGAACAGGGCCTGTCCCTCACTGGGCTGTCCGCATTTTGTGCAGTACACTGTTTCACCTCACTCGATGTGGTACTGGTCAGGAAGACCACTCAACACAACATAGCACCCCAACATCTGCTTGGATGCAGGGCGATTGACGCCCTGAGCCGGGTCAGCCGGCGGCTTTCGCCGCTGCCTGCGCCCCTCGCCGTTTCCAGACCAATGTTCCCGCCGCAACAACACAGACCGCACCTAGAGCGACGACTACCACTATCAGTACTGGTAGATCACGGCCGCCCGAAGCAGGCCCCAGGCTTCCCGAGCCATCAACCCCCTGCGCATACCAGTCAAAGATGTAGCCCAAGTCCGTACGCATGCCCTCCAAAGGGTAGTCACGGAAGTCAGCCCAAGCGATAACGGCACCACCAGAGCCGTTGGCCACCATCTGGAGACCTCTCTGCAGGTGCGGCGCTGTGCAGACAGCCACACCATCGGAAGTCCACTGTGGGTTGCCTCCTGAGTCCAACCTCTGCGCATAGATGTCATCGTTGTGAAGGATACTGGCGTGTCCCCAATCCCAGAGTTCGTCCTGTCTGTCGGTGTCAGTGGCAACACGCCCATCTTGCCAGGCGATGATGACGCCGCCAGAGCCATCACTCACCGCGACCGGCTCTATCTGGTTGTTGGGGGCTGTGCAGACAGCCACTCCTCCCGGTGCCCACTGTGGACTCCCATCGGAGTCCAGCCGCTGCGCGTAGATATCTGAGATCTCACTCTCACTGAGGTCGCTTCCTGTTGCCAAGGTGATGATGGCACCGCCAAAGCCGTCGCCTACGATCACGGGTTGGGAATGGGCGTCGCGGCGGATGAGGGCCCCCTCAGCATCCCACTGAAGTTCGCCAGCGGAGTTGAGCCTCTGGGCATAGACCCCGCCGTCGGGTGAGCGCTTGTCATTCCAGGCAATGATGGCACCCGCTGAGCCGTCGCTGGCAATGGCCAGATCGCGTTGGTCACCCGGAACAGAGCAGATGACTTCTCCATTTGCCGTCCACTGTGGCACACCTTCAGCGTCCAGCCTCTGACCATAGACTCTGTTGTCTTCGCCGCGGCCGGTGCTCCCGTCGTACCAGGCAATGATCGCACCGCCGTAGCCATCGCTCACCAGCACCGGGTGCAGCCGCTGTTCGCCGCCTGTGTACACAGCCACTCCGTCAGTCGCCCACTGCAGCATGCCATCCGAGCCCAGCCTCTGAGCATAGAGGTCGCCCGAGCTATGCCAGACGACGATGGTCCCACCGAGGCCGTCCGCCGTCATTACGGGGAAGTCTGCTCTGGCAACGTGCGCGCCGTCGTCTGCCCACTGCCGCTTGCCGAAGTCATCCAGCTTCTGGGCCTGGATGCCAATCCCCCGCCAGGCGATAACAGTGCCACCCAAACCATCATTCACGATCGCCGGAGCGTCTTGCCTGCTCTCAGCCGGACAGCCAGCAACCCGCTGCTGCCTCCACCGGGATGAACCAGTCTCATCCAGTCCTTCGGCACGCAGGCGAGGCGGATCACCACGCGATGGGGAGCCAGCCCAGACGACGACCACGCCACCAGAGCCATCGCTGCACATGGCCATGCCCCCGTATCCCCCTTGTGAAATCACTCTGTTCTTGGTGGGATCGGTCGACCATGCGCTCACCGATTCTGGCCAGACAACTGGCAGCAGGCAACCAGCCAGAAGAACGGCAGCCACAAGGACAGACAAGTGCCCCAAGGGTCCGAAGTCTGATCTGCCTTTCAGGAGCTACTCCCCACTGTGTCTGCTGGGTCCTCTCTGCAACCCTCAGATCTATGCCCCCGAACCAACGGGTACCGGCATCCTACGCCAGAGTCGTTTGTGATGTCAAGAGCGAATGACAGGCAAATGCCCCTTCATCAGGGTCAGAACGCAACCAGAGACCAGGGACTGCTAGGCGAAGACGGAAGGGGGACCGCGGCATTTCCCACACCAAGAGATGATCATGAAGTGTTGGAGATTCGAGGATTGTGACAAGCGAGCGCCCAGGAGCGCCTCAGCGGTACTGGAAGAACGGATGACGGCGAGGGGCTACAGTCGGGACCGGCCCGAGCTTGTGCCTGGCCCTGGCAAGGAAATGCCGGTTGAGGATCTCCGTGTGCAGCTGAATCGCCTGGCGGTGAGATTGGGGCAAGGGATAGACAGGGCGCTGGCTAAGGAGGGGGCGGCGGACGGCGGTGGTTGACGACTAGGCCACATACAGGGGCTCAGGCTGTCCAGCTCAGTTTCTGTTCCGCATTCTGACCAGGGCGCCACACTGACAAACCCATCTGGCTCAGGCGGATCACCGCTCCGTTTCGTTTGGCTTGGGTCTTGAACACGGGGTGTCGCAGAAAGCGGCGAATGAAGCTGGCCACTTCGTACTGCCCAACGGAGAGGTAGACCAGGCAGTAGTCTGCGTGACGAAGTTGGGGATCGTAGAAGCCAGAATCACGAGTGAAGAACGCGGAACGGGGGAATCGATGCAGAAGACGGATGATCTCCTTGTCCTTCATGCCCGGGCGGCCTATTTCGGGGCCGATCTGACGGATGTGAATACGCCAGCTCCGCAGGAGCTGGCGCTGATTCTCGGGGATGTTCTCGTCCAGTATGATCATCCGTCAACCGGCTGCGATACCAACTCCTTGGTATGAGTTCGAAGAGCTTGGTGAGCCAGGCGAACGCCTTCAGCGATGGCTTCTTTGGTCAGGTGACCATGCCACTCCTCGATGATGGCCTCCCAGGTCATGCCGCTGGCTATCTGCTCCAGAACGTCTGAGAGCAGTATCCTGGTGCCACGGAAGGTCGGTTGACCGTGACAGATGGCAGGGTCTGCAACAATGTAACGTCCAAGCATGTTCGTGGTCACTGGGATTTGCTGCTTCTTCGGTAGGGCTCGCATCTCAACTGCCTGGTTCAGACTCCTAGCACGATGTCTACATCTGACGCAATTATACTACAAACGCCTCTTGGGGCGATCACTTCATCACCTGAGACCGAGAGGGCTGTCGGCCGCGGACTCGATCAAGTGCCCGGCAAGCCCGTCTGACGGATTCATGTGATACACCATATTCCTCTGCCATGGTCCGAAGACTTGCAGTCGTGCTCTTTGTGAGAAGCGTCTCCAGGACTTCGGGTGGCAGCTTCCGGCTGTCTCTTGGTGGAACCACCAGATGGGCCGGGGCTGCTACGGGGAAGATGTCAACAGAAAAGTAGTAGGTGCGACCCCGGGGGGATTTGAACCCCCGATCTCCACCGTGACAGGGTGGCATGTTAGACCGCTACACCACGGGGCCGGATTCTGGACCTGACGAACGCCCGCGAACACGCAAGTCACGAACGCGGTTCGCGGCTTTCGTGAACAGAGTTTACCTTTGCCGCGTTTCCCTGTCAAGGATTGTGCGCTATAATTACACGCAATAGGCAGCACGGATGGAGCCGATGAACATTGCCCTGGGCTGCGATCACAGAGGACTGATCCTGAAGCGTCTGGCAGCCGACATCATCACCAAGCGCGGCGACACCCACCGCGACTTCGGCTGCTACGACAGCACCTCAGTGGACTACCCCGACATCGCCAGTGCAGTGGCCCGGGCCGTGGCCGGCAGGCAGTACGCCCTGGGCATCCTGGTCTGCAGCAGCGGCATCGGCATGAGCATCGCGGCCAACAAGGTGAAGGGCATTCGGGCTGCGGTGTGCCACGACATCTACACCGCCCGCCGCGCCCGGCAGCACAACGACGCGAATATCCTCTGCCTGGGCGAGGATGTCCTCGGGCCGGGCCTGGCCGCCGAGGTCATCCAGACGTTCCTGGACACCGGATTCGAAGAAGGCAGGCACGCCCGCCGCCTTGGCAAGGTGACTGATATGGAGGCAGGTTGACCGCTTCGCTATTCGCCACCGCCCCACCCGGGCTTGGACCTGTGGAGGAGTCCCTGTGAGGATCCTGGACGGCATCACCCAGCCCGCTGATCTGAAGGGGCTGGCTCCAGAGAAGCTGGAGACCCTGGCCGCCGAGCTGCGGGAGGACCTGGTCCGCATGGTGGAGGCCAACGGCGGCCATCTGGCCTCCAATCTGGGCGTGGTGGAGCTGACCATCGCCCTGCACCGCGTCTTCGACAGCCCCAGGGACAAGATCATCTGGGACGTCGGACATCAGTCCTATGTTCACAAGCTGCTCACCGGACGCCGGGAGCAGTTCCATACGCTGCGCCAGTTCGGCGGCCTGTGCGGATTCACCGACCGCAGTGAGAGCCCTCACGACGCCTTCGGGGCCGGGCATGCCAGCACCTCGGTCTCCGCCGCCACCGGCATGGCCATCGCCCGCGACTTGGCTGGCGAGAGCTACCACGTCATGGCCGTCATCGGCGACGGCGCGCTGACCGGGGGCATGGCCCTGGAGGCCCTGAATCAGGCGGGGCAGATGCGCAGCCGGCTGATCATCCTCCTGAACGACAACGGCATGGCCATCTCCCCCAGCGTCGGCGCACTGTCGCGGCGGCTGAACAAGATCCGGCTCAACGCCCGCTTCCTCAGGGCGGAGCGGAGGCTGTCGGACGCCGTGACCAGGCTGCCCATGGGGGAGAGACTGGGCAGGCGCATCAAGAGGGGCGTCAAGGGCTTCCTCCTGCCCATGATCATGTGGGAGGAGATGGGCTTCGCCTACCTCGGGCCTGTTGATGGACACGACATCGCCGGGCTTGAGGCGGCCCTGCAGCAGGCCCGCGACTACGACAAGGGGCCCACCTTCATCCACGTCATCACCACCAAGGGCAAGGGCTACGGGCCCGCGGAGGAGGACGCCATCCGCTTCCACGGCATCTCGGGCGCCAACGGCAAGAGCACCGGAGTGAGCTACAGCGAGATCGCCGGGCAGACCGTTCTCCGCATCGCCCGGGAGAACCCCAAGGTGGTGGTCATCACGCCCGCCATGCTCGACGGCACGGGACTGAACGCAGTGGCCAAGGAGATCCCTCAGCGGGTCTTCGACGTGGGCATCTGCGAGGAGCACGCCGTCACCTTCGCCGCCGGCCTGGCCACCCAGGGCTTCGTGCCTATCGTGGCGGTATACTCGACTTTCCTGCAGCGGGCCTTCGACCAGTTGGTCCACGACGTCTGCCTTCAGAAGCTGCCAGTGGTCTTCATCATCGACCGCGGCGGGATCGTGGGCGAGGACGGCCGGACCCACCAGGGCACGCTCGATCTGTCCTATCTGGGCTGCATCCCCAACCTGGTGGTCGCCGCCCCCAAGGACGAGAATGAGCTGCAGCACTTGATCTACACGGCAGTGAAGGCCGACCGGCCCATGGCCATCCGCTACCCCAGGGGCTCCGGCACGGGGGCCAAGCTGGACGACTCCCTGCAGGAGGTGCCCATCGGCAAGGGAGAGGTGCTGCGCAGCGGCGAGGACGCGGCCATCCTGGCCATCGGCGCCACCGTCCACCCGTCGCTCCAGGCGGCGGCCGCCCTGTCGAAGTCGGGGCTGGAATGCACCGTGGTCAACGCCCGCTTCGCCAACCCCCTGGACGTCCAGCTCATCTCAGAGACGGCCCGGAGGACGAAGCGACTGCTCACCGTGGAGGAGAATGTCCTGGCCGGCGGATTCGGCAGCGCGGTGCTGCAGATGCTGAACAACTACCAGGTGTCGGACGTCCATGTGAAATGCCACGGCCTGCCCCAGGTCTTCGTGGAGCACGGTTCCCAGGCAATACTCCGCTCCAAGTACGGCCTCGACGCGTCAGGGATCGCCAGCCAGATCCTGGTGGCCTTCCCCGAGCTCTCTCTGGATTCCCGCAGGCGAAGCCTATTCACCGGCTCGACCCCTCCATAGGCCGCCGTGTCCGGCCACGGTATTCTTCGCCGCGGACGATAGATGCGAACACAGATGCGCGCACCGGACTCCTTCCGCCGCTACCTGCCGCAGCTGGAGGCAGAGCTCAGGGCCGTGCTCGGTGAAGGGGGCTCGCCCCTCTACACCATGATGCGCTACCACCTGGGCTGGGTGGACCAGAACGGTCAAGAGCAGCAGAGTCCCGGCAAGCTCTCCCGGCCCACCCTCTGCCTGCTCGCCTGCGAGGCCACCGGCGGACAGTGGACCTCCGCCCTGCCCGCCGCGGCCGCGGTGGAGCTGATACACAACTTCTCCCTCATCCACGACGACATCCAGGACGCCAGCTGGGAGCGGCGCAGCCGGCCCACGGTGTGGAAGCTCTGGGGCGAGGCCCAGTCCATCAACGCCGGCGACGCCATGTACGTCCTGGCCCAGCTGGCCCTCTTCCGGCTGGAGGACAGAGGCGTGCCCCCGGAGAAGGTGGTGCTGCTCTCCCGGCACCTGAACCGGGCCAGCCTGCAGCTCTGCGAGGGACAGTACCTCGATATCGAGTATGAACGGCACTTGGACATCACCGTGGACGGCTACCTGGACATGATCGGCAAGAAGACGGCCTCCCTCTTCGAGTGCTCGCTCTGCTTCGGGGCCATGCTGGGGACGCAGGACCACGATCAGATCTCCTCGCTCTGCTCCTTCGGCAGGAACCTGGGCATGGCCTATCAGGTGGAGAACGACCTGCAGGGGATATGGAGCCCGGGGCAGGACGGCGGTGAGTCCCCCTACACCGACATCAGGGGCAGGAAGAAGATCCTGCCCGTGATCCACGCGCTGCACAGCGCCGGCGACCGCGATCAGAAGAGCCTGCGCCGCATCTACGGACAGAGCGCCCTCTCCGACCGGGACGTCGATCAGGTGCTCCGCATCCTGGAGAGGACAGACAGCCGGGCCTACGCCGAGACCATGAGGGACCGGCACTACCAGCAGAGTCTGAGCGACCTGGCCAGGGCGGGACTGCCTGCGCCGTCCCGCCGGGCGCTGGCCGCGGTGGCCGCCTTTCTGCTGGGACAGGAGGTTGACTGACCGCATGAAGACTTTCAACAAGAAGGGCGACCGGGGCGAGACCAGCCTGCTCTTCAACACCCGCGTCCCCAAATCCGATCCCCACTGCGAGGCCTACGGCACCGTGGACGAGGCCGTGGCCGCCCTGGGCCTGGCCCGGGCCGCCTCCGGCAAGGAAAGGGTCCGCCAGTTGCTGCTCGAAGCCCAGAAGGACCTCTTTACCCTGGCCGGCGAGCTGGCCGCGCCCATGGCGGACCGCGACCAGTTCGTCCGCAAGTACCCGGTGATCACGGCCCAGAAGGTGCAGCATATAGAGGACCTCATCGATGAACTGGAGAAGGCGGTCCGCCTACCCGGCCAGTTCGTCATCCCCGGCGGCAGCGCCGCCTCGGCCGCCATCCACCTGGCCCGGGCCATCGTCCGCAGGGCTGAGAGAAGGGTGGTCAATCTCCAGGAGCAGGGTCAGTTGCCCAGTGAGGAGCTGCTGCGCTACCTCAACAGGCTGGCGGACCTGCTCTTCGTGCTTGCCTGCTACGAAGATGAAGGCTCCCCGGGATGACCATGGAAGTCATCCCCGCCATCGACCTCAAGGGCGGCCGGTGCGTCCGACTCTACCAGGGCGACTACGGCCGGGAGACGGTCTACTCCGAGGACCCGGCGGGCATGGCCCAGCACTGGCAGTCCCTGGGCGCCCCCAGGCTGCACCTGGTTGACCTCGACGGGGCGGCCAAGGGAGAGCCCTGCCATCTGGCCCTGGTGGGCCGCATCGCGGCTGCGGTGAAGGTCCCGGTTCAGGTCGGCGGCGGCATCCGCAGCATGGAGACCATACAACAACTGCTGGACCTGGGCGTGCAGCGGGTCATCCT